>ERZ773146.1056-NODE-1056-length-20274-cov-11.082645_pt1 | contig 20274 bp, 17 predicted proteins | sample MGYA00580847_ERZ773146 | MGnify/ENA primary metagenome ERZ773146 (study PRJEB29015, sample SAMEA2737830) | human gut metagenome | biome: human gut; feature: human-associated habitat; material: faeces | place: China | collected 2012 ...
CCAACTCAAACTTGGGACACATCTGAACCTCGTCTACAAACAGGTAGTTCGTTTTACCTTCCTGATAATGTTCTTCCACATATGCGTGTAAGGCATGGTATTCCTTGATTTCTTCATATGCTAAATCCATGAAGTCAATGAAGATAATATTGATGTTTTCAAAGTTGCTTTTCAGATACTCAATATACGCCTGCATAAGCTTGGACTTACCAGAACGACGAATACCCGTGATGATCTTGATGTCAGGAGTGCCATTCAGTTCAATGATTCTATCGAGATATTTTGCTCTTGTGATTGTTTTCATTTAGTCACCCACTTTCAAAAATTGAAGTTTTTTTATTTTTCGAAACCGCTTCGTTGTACTTAGTATACTGTCTGCTAATAGTATATGCAAGATGTCGCTTTCAAAAACACAAATTTTTTTATTTTTTGAAAGTGAAAACTATGTAACGCAACCCGATCTGCAATCATGCTGGTTCATAACCATCCGTCAAATAAATTGCAGCCAAGCATGGATGATATAGAAACAACGGCAAGGGAACAGATGAATGCTGGTTCTGCCACAGAGCGACTAATGAAAGCGATTATAGGAGGCATTTTCGTCGGTTTTTGTCCTGAAAAATCGGAAGTATAAGAAATCTACGATTGCATTTCTGGAGCGCTTTCTGAATTATCTTGGTGTTGAAAACACATTGCACCAGTTTTTATCAGCCCTCTCATCGTATGCAATTCCAGAAATGAAGGAATTCTATGAACCTGCACGAGCATAAAGAAAAATTTGAAGAATTGATTGCCATTGCAGCAGATTATATAGGAGTTCCTGTTGATGCGGTTCGCAGGGATTACTATATTGTTCAAATGATGCAAAACCTTCAAAACAGCGAATACGCCGAAGTTGCCTATGTTATCTGAATGCGCCTCAAAAAACAGTTTTTACATCTGTATTGTAATTCCAACAAGAAAGGATTCCTCACCGGGAACAAGATCGAGATCACCGCCATGGCCTTCAATGATTTTTCGGACAGAGGAAAGCCCGATTCCATGATCAGCAGATGTACCCTTTCGGGAGAGGAATGTTTTTCCCTCCTGCAAGGCCAGCCCGTCGTAAGTGTTTTCAATCTTCAAAAAATACATATTGCCTTTGGTTTCGCCGGCAACTAAAATGCGGCGCACTCCTTGCTTTTGGCGGCTGCACGCCTCAACGGCATTGTCCAAAAGATTGCCCAGCACCGTACACAGTTCCACATCGGTAAGCGGCATCTGATCAGGAAGATCGAGCCGCACCTGAAATTCTGTCCCTTGTATCTGCGCCATGCCGTAGTAGTATTCAATCAGCGCATTTACGACGGGATTTTTGCAGAACTGGGCAGGGGAGTGACCCGATGATGCCGCAACCTGTTCCTCTACCTGTAACAGGAAGGAGCAGATCTCCGTCTGCCCACGTTCGGAGGCCATGCGGTCTATGGTGCGCAGATGGTGTTTGATGTCGTGAATCAGCCTTCTGTTTTCCGCTGCTGCTTCAGAAACCTGACGGCTGTATTCGGTCTGCATAGAAAGCTGACGGATGACCTGCTTGCGTTCTTCCTGGAAAATCAGGCTGTTTCCATATCCTTCTATCACATCGCGCCAGAGGGAATAACCGATGGCTGCTGCTATGAAAAAGCTGCCCCATTCCACAAACCAACCGCCGATAACCGGCTCATAAACCGGCAGAAGGCGATCCCATATAAAGGCGCAGGTTGCGGCTGCCGCAGCATAGAAGATCGGCCTGCTCCGTTTTTCTCCTCTGTGAATGGCAAGCACAGCGATGATAAGCAGATAGAGCGCAGATGCCGCCTTATAACAAAAGACCGATGCAGAGAAGAAACGAATCGCTCCAAGGGAGAGATGGGAAGCCATCATGCCATACACAAACGCATATACCAGGAAGGCAGCGCCCACCCCATTACTGATGGCCGCAGGCAGGAAGCCCGGCCTGCATATCCGGTTTTGCAGAACTACAATCAGCCAGGTAACCAGATAGATACAGAACAGTTCAATCGTGTACCAGGGGAATACGGGAACCGCAGCCAGCATATGAAGCACAGGATAGGATGACAGGCCGCACATGGCAAGGCAGATCAGTCCGAACAGGAATGTATTTTTCTGTTTCATCCGGCGGCTGAAATAAAAGGACAGCAGCGCACAGACAAAGGTAACTGTACAGCCAAACAGGCAGAATGCAAACCGGATTCCTCTGGTTGTATTGACCGCCAGCATCGTTCCGAAAGCAGGCGGATAAACAATCCCTCCGTAAAAGTGGTCATAGTTGCTGACCGCTATGGTGAGTGTGACCGGTTTTCCGCCATGAAAAGTGACCATGCGGTTTTGAACCAATGGTGTCCCATGTGCAGGTTCCCCCATTTGCAGGATCAGGTCTTGATCCAGATAAAGGTTGTAAGCAGAAAACACTTCCGGGATTTCCAGTGCATACACTTCCTTCCGTTCCGGCAGAAAGAATGTCATCTGATAAGTCCCGCAGCCATAGGGAGAAGGGCTTGCAGGACTGGAAAAATTGGTCTGCTCTCCGATGGAAAGGTAGCGCATATAATGGCTTTCATCCCGTATTTCTTCCGGGGTCAAAAGCGCGTCAGGATAAAATGCCCAGCCGGATACCAGAAAGCGCACCGGTGACTTTTGAAGTTCTTCCTCAGAAAGCGCCAGAATCCCATTTGCCGCCTGGATTGTGTCCTGACCATATTTATTATTGAACTGATACAGGCCAAGAAAAAACAGGGATGAGCACAGGCAGACCATACATAAGGCAGCATATTTTTTTACCACAGAAGATACCATCTTATTTTCGCCTCCTCCTTAGGAAAAATTCACCGGCAGACAGAAGAACCAGACAGACCGGAATGAAAAAGAATATGGGCGGCCAGCTGTGCTCTGTGTCGGCAGCATGTGCCAGGGAAGCGGTATCTTCCTTTCCCACAATGGTGTAAGTCCCTGTATGGCTGATCTGAAAGGAAGCGGCTTTCGCCGTATCGTCGTAACCGGTCATGGGGATTTCCACGCCGCTTTCATCACAAAGGAACAATGTGCCGGCTGCCGGGTCATTTGGATAGGGCAGCATGACAGAAACATCCGGCAGGGAGTTGAGCACAGTTCCATTGATGGAAAACGAAAAAGAAAAACCGCCATCCGTATCCTTTTGGATGATGACTTCAATCTTATCTTCGTTTTGGATACCCTCCGGCAAGGCGTCTTTGGGTATGCTGATGGTGATTCCCTGTTTGGAAAAGACGGCTCTTTGCTCCCCTGTTTGCAGCATCATCAGAAAGCGTGTGCCGGAAATCCGGTCAGTGGTTTCATCGAAGAACTCTGAAAAAGCAGGGCTTTGGGAATCCGCATCTTCCTCTGTATCACCGTTTGCCTGTTCCGATGGGAAATCGTCTTTATCGATATCTATGGAATCATCCTTTCCATCCCAGGATGGCTCGGAAGGCTTGTGATCCGCAGGATCATTTTCCCCGCTGACCGGTGGTGCTTTTTCAGAATCATCGGAATCCGTTCCACCGCCATTTGTTGCAGGCGATCTTAAAGGCTTTGTGGAGGGCCTGTCTGCGAAACCGTCATCCTGATCGTCGGTATCTTCAGGAGGCGGCTGAATGATGGTGTCGGGTGGATTTCCGCCTGCATCCCCTCCATCCCGGTCGCCTTCATGATACCCTTCAAGGACAATTTCATCTGCGTAGGTAAAGGACAGGATGCCGGTCTGTCCGCCGTCATAATCAACCTGAAGACGGTAACCGCTGCCCGGCGTCAGCAGACGGGTAGCAATCGAGAGCATTTCCCGTCCCACGTAAATGCCATTTTCCAGCTGGTTCCATGAACCGTTGTTTTCGGACAGCCATACACTGATCTTATCCTGTTCTCCCGGCGGTGTGACCCAGGGAAAATAAAGGTTTCCTCTGGCGGCCAGAAAACAGTTAATGTCTGGTCTATCCGGAGCCTGAACAGAAACAGGAATTGTAATTTCAGGGAAATCGACACGATCCGCAAATACGGTATTTTCCGGTGCGATCAGCCTTCCTGCTGCATGGTACAGTCCCACAGTATTCAGATCAATACCGGAAAAATCCCATTCCACCACAGCGGTGTAGCTGGTTCCATTTTCCGCATAGCATTCCAGATAGTAAGGGGAAAAGGCAAACAAATTTTCCAGCGTTTCGGTTTCGCTGCCCTGTTGAACCGCAAACGCGTCCGTATAAGGATACCATTGCTCTATGGAAGTAATGACAGCAGGCGTCATTTCTTCTACCCGGACGGGAATCTGCAGCTCCTGCAATACAGCTTCACCAAAGGCATACCCCTCCGGCAGTTCAATCCGGCCTGCTGCGGCATATTCTCCCGGAGTGGTCTGGTCAATGGCTGAAAAATCCCATGCGACAGAAAATGTTTCCTGCCGGATTTCTTCACCGGCTGTTACAGTGGCGCAAACGGTCTGATACTGAAGGACCAGCTGATAAATTTCCTCCAGGTCATCATCAGACGGTGTGGTTCTAAGAGGCAGGGTAAAAGCCGGCAGGGAGAGCAGTTCGCCTTCATTTTGTATTTCCGTGACAAGGACGAGGGGTATTTCTTCCGGTGCTTCCGGTGTTTCCGGGGTTCCGCTCTCCAGTGTCTCCGAAGCCTCACTTTCTAAACCTGGCGGATTTCCTGTTATTCCATCGGCATTGGCTGGGGTTGCAGTTCCAGCGGCAAATGCGGGGATACTGCCGGTCAGGCAGAGGAGGCAGGCCAGACAGCCCCCAAGAATACGCCTGCGTATTTGTTTCATTCTCATACGATACGCCCCATTCCAGAGAAAACATACTGACGGTAGGTTTCCCGCAGCTGTTTTCCATTGCGGAGAGCAATCGGAAGTGCCTCCCCGTTTATCAAACGGAAGGTTTGGCTGTCAACATGGCTGATATAATCCATGTTGATTAACACACCCCGGTAGCAGGGCAAAAAACGCTTGTCCTTCTGCAATGCGGCAGTGACCTCCTGAAAGCCTCCGCTTACCGGTATCACGCGTTCCGCCGTATGAATCCGTGTCATACGGTTTTGATAATCTATGTATAGAATCTTCTCTGTGGGAAGTTCCAGCTTTTGACGGTCAGCCATAACCGAAAGTGTCATCACTTCATAGGGCGGTTTTAGCTGGCACAGCTCCATCGCTTCTTCAAAATCTGCCTGATGGAGCGAAAGCGGCTTCAGCAGATAATAGCTGGCGGACAGGCTGTACCCCATCCGGGCATAATCTTCTGTAATGGTCAGAAAAACGATCTTACAGAGCCTGTTTTTCTGGCGCAGCCTTCTGGCGGCCTCTATTCCATCCATGTTCTCCATATAGATGTCCATAAAGACAAGCTGAAAATCGACCTGGGCGGCAGCTTTCAGAAAATTCTCTCCGTCCTCAAATTCTGTCAGCGTATAGTCCAGCTGATGCTTTTTCATATATTTTTCCAGGCAGGCAGACAGTTCTTCTCTGTCCTCTGCTCTGTCATCCACAATCGCAATCTGCATCGTGCCATCTCCTTTGCACAATAATCCAATATTAGTATAACATAAAACCGCAGGAAAAACTTGCGTCTTAAACAGGAAACCTGCGTCTTAAACAAAGTCGGTTGCATTTCCCTTGACAAGATGCTACTCTAATTATACTACCAGACTTTCCGATGAGAAGGTCTGGTTTTTTTTATTTGATAGGAAATTCCTATCACATAAAACGCTCCGCGAGGATGCGCACCTCGCGGAAATGAAGTATATGCTTCGCATACCGCTCGGGCGCGAAAGAGTCGCGAGCGACTCTTTTTCACTTTATAGGAAAGACCGCCTACGGCGCTCTCTTAAATTAAAAGGGCCCGCACGGAGGCGGGCATAGCAAACAGACGATTGATGGCTTAGAAGATATAAAAACCTTCTTCACCAAAGCCGTCATCAAGTTCATCGTCATTTAAGAAATAATCCATATCCAGAAGTGCATCCTCGCTCATAATGCGAATGTCCTGGGATGTCATACCTTCCGGCGGATTATCCATGTATTTTTTGCGCAGTGCCTCGATATCTGGTTTCATGGCGATCATCCTCCTTTTAGAGGATTATAACATAAGAATTGAGAAAATCATGCAGAAGAACGCTTTCCACGAGATTTAGACATTACTTTCTCGTACATTTCTTCGAGGGAAACGCGCTGGTGGTTGAAGTATAGTTCTAAGAATTCCATCCTATGCTGGCAGTCAGGGCATACCAGGGGGTCATATCCAAAAGAAGACAAAATAGCAGTTCGCCACTGATTAAAGCTGCGGTAGATATGATGTTTGCTTTTGGAAATAGCACGATAGAGTTTGGAATCAATTTCTCGGTGACGTGCATAAATCCCACCATACCGAATCATTTTAAAATGTTTTTCAGGGATGTGGCGAATGAGACGCTGGATGAATTCCATAGCAGGAATCGTTTCTTCTATGTATTGTTCATCCTCATGCCGGTTGTAATGGAAAGTGACCATTTCACCATCGTATTTATCAATTCGGGATGTGGCAATGACAGGACGACCAAGATAACGCCCAATGTATTTTACAACAATTCTGGGATCGCAGAGGTTGGGTTTGGCATAAACATAAAAACCCTGTTGGTGTTCACGATAACATTTCGCCTTCACTTTTTTGAAGGAAGACCCGATTTTGGATTCCATTTCATTAAGCAGAGCCGTGCGAAAAGCATTGCGTAAAAAAGTGTAGTCAAAGTGTTTGACATTACGCCAAAAACCGTCATCGCTGTATCCGCCTTCAGATATGAGGCAGTGGATATGCGGATTCCATTTCAAATCTCTGCCAAATGTATGTAAAACCATAATAAAACCGGGCGTGAAGTTTTTGGATTTATTCATTTTGAAAAACATACGGGTGATAACACTGTTTACAGAGTGAAACAGACAATCGAGCAGAGAACGATCTTTGAGAAAGAATTCACGAAGATTTTCATCGATTGTGAAAACACAATGGCGATGTGTGACATTAACCAGCTTAAAGGACATACTGGTAGTGCGATCCATGGTATATTTGTTGCCGCAGGTAGGGCAGAAACGGCTATGACAGCGGAAAGGAACAAATTTAAGTTTCCCGCAGTGAGGACAGCCATACATGGCACCACCGAAAGATGGATCACCACAATGAATCATCTTATCGATATTTTCCATCTCAGTTTTTCTGGGATGAAGAATATATTCAATTTCTTCATAATAGTCAGTAAAAATCTGTTGTAAAACATTCATAAGACTATTATGCATGAAATAGTAACAAAAAGAAATCCCACCCCTCAAGATTGAGGGGCAGGGGAGTTGAATAGGCGAAGCCTATTTTTTACATTTTATTTTATCCTTTCCTTCCCGTCTCGAACAGATAGATTTCACGGCTGACGCGGTTGGCGAGGTCGGCGCTTACTTTGGCGAACAGATCGAGCTGTCGTTTGCGAATCTCCATCGGCGCCTGGGCGAGCTCCCAGCCGATGGCGTCCGCGAGGCGGGCTTTTTCCGCATCCGGTAAAGAGCGGTAACGGGTGCGCGCCTGGGAATAGTCGTCGGTTTTCTCAAGGACGGAGCGCTGCACAGTCCCGCCGGGATAGCGCATGCCCGGATAGCAGGGCATGGGGGCTTCCTGCGGATTGTTGCGGTCTAAGGAGTTTGGCTTGTAGTTGACGCAGCCGGGCGGATTTTTGTATGCCATATAGCCGTCCTGCTGGTCGTTGGCGACAGGAGAAACCGGGCGGTTGACCGGAAGCTGGGCGAAGTTTGCGCCGATGCGGTAACGCTGTGTGTCGGTGTAGGAAAATGTGCGTCCCTGCAGCATTTTATCGGCGGAAAATTCGATGCCGGGAACGATGTTTGCGGGACAGAACGCTGCCTGCTCAATGTCGGTAAAAAAGTTTTTTGGATTTTCGTTTAAAACCATCATGCCGACCTTCTGGAACGGGAACTGATCCTCCGGCCAGATTTTGGTATCGTCGAGTGGATCGAAGGACAGCTGGTCAGCCATTTCGGGCTTCATGATCTGTACCTGAAATTCATATCGGATCGGGTCGCCCAAAGCGAGCCGCCTGTGCAGCGTGCGCACAGCGATGTCCGGATCCTGACCGGCAAGGCGTTTTCCTTCTTTTCGGTCGATGATGTCGAAGGGTTCCTGCGCGGTAAAACGATATTTGACGTAAAACCGTTCCCCTTTTCCATTGACCCAGACAAAGGTATTGACACCAAAACCGTCCATTTTGGCAAAATCCTTAACGATGCCGCGGTCACTGTAGAGCCACATCAATTGATGAAGGCTTTCCGGTGTGAGGGAGAAAAAATCCCAGACATGCGCGTAGTTTTTGATATTTGTGCAGGGATCGGGCTTCTGGGAATGGATGAAATCGGGAAACTGCATGGCGTCGCGGATAAAAAAGACAGGAAGGCTTAAGCCGACGACGTCATAATTACCCTGAGAGGTGTAAAATTTAACAGCAAAGCCGCGCGGGTCGCGGTCAGTGTCAGGAGAGCCCTTGGAGCCGATGACGGTGGAGAAACGGATCAGAAAACGGGTGGATACGGACGGATCCTGTAAAAACGCAGCGCTCGTATAATCCCGCATGGAACGATAAGGGCGGAATGTGCCGAATGCGCCGCTTCCTTTGGCGTGCACAACGCGCTCCGGGATGCGTTCCCGGTCGAAATGTGCAAGTTTTTCAATAAAATCCACGTCCTGTAAGAGGACGGGACCGTTTTGCCCGAGGGTCTGGGAGCTGGCGGTGTCCGAAACGGGAGCGCCTTGAGAAAGAGTCAGCACAGGCTGGCTGCAGGAAGCAGCGAGAGTCTGTGCTGAGTTTGGATTGGTGTCAGCCAGATGTCCGTCAGACGGCGTCCGGCTGCTGTTTAAAGATTCCTTTGTCATAAAATTTCCTCAGAGTCCTTTTTACTATTTATGATATGGGACTTTGGGAAAAAAGTACCGCATTACTGCTCGCGGAACGTGATTGTGCCAGTCTTTTCGTCCATGCTTTCAACGATAGCGAGAGATTCCAGATGGATGCCTTTTTTGCGCAGCTCATCGCCGCCGGGCTGGAAGCCCTTTTCAATTACGATGCCCGCGCCGACTAGGGTTGCACCGGAGGATTCTACCAGGGCAGCAAGACCCTCGAGAGCTCTCCCGTTTGCTAAGAAATCATCGATCAGCAGGACTCTGTCGTTGGGAGAAAGGAATTCTTTGGATACGATGATGTCATAGATTCTGCCGTGGGTGTAGGATTCCACCTGTGTGGTGAAAACGTCTCCGGCAATATTTTTGGTCTGATTTTTCTTCGCAAAAACGACAGGAACATCAAAATACTGCGCCGTGATGCAGGCAATGCCGATACCGGAGGCTTCGATGGTCAGGATTTTGTTGACGCCGGCATCCGAGAAACGGCGGTAAAACTCTTTGCCGATTTCTTCAAACAGGTGGATATCCATCTGATGATTCAGAAAGCGGTCTACTTTGAGGACATTTCCTTCTTTAATGATTCCGTCTTTGCGAATTCTTTCTTCCAAAAGCTGCATAGTTTTTTACTCCTTATTTAAATTTCTGATAATAGCCCATAATAAAAATGAACAGGACGATCAGCGGCAGAATATAGGAAACGTAAACGCGCGCCCAGGCGGGGAATTTTACGCCCTTGCCGGTGTCGGCTTCTGCCAGGAAGTTTTTCCAGCCCCAGCCGTATCTGCTGGTACAGAACAGCAGATAGACCATGCTGCCCAGGGGCAGGAGGTTGTTGGAAACAATGAAGTCCTCGAGATCCTGAATCGTGGAGCCAGCGCCCATCGGCTGGAAGTCGGACCAGATGTTAAAGCCGAATACGCAGGGCAGGGACAGGAGGATAATCGCAATTCCATTGATCAGGACGGTTTTTTTACGGGATGTGCCGAACAGATCCATGGAAAAGCTGATGATATTTTCAAATACGGCAATAATCGTGGACTGGGCGGCAAACGTCATGAAGACGAAGAACAAAACACCGAAAATCCGTCCGCCGACCATCTGGTTGAAGATGTTGGGCAGAGTGATGAACACCAGTCCGGGTCCCTGTCCGGGATCGACGCCGAATGCAAAGCAGGACGGGAAAATAATCAGTCCTGCGAGAAAAGCAACCAGTGTGTCCAGAAGGCAGATATTGATGGTTTCTCCTGTCAGGGAGCGGTCTTTACCGATGTAGCTGCCGAAAATCGCCATCGCACCGATGCCGAGGCTCAGGGTAAAGAAGGCCTGTCCCATTGCGGCGAAAATCGTGTTGCCGACGCCGTTTTCTGTAAATCTGGTAAAATCGGGAATCAGATAAAAGCGCAGTCCCTCGGAAGCGCCGGGCAGTGTCACACTGCGGATACACAGAATGAGCAGGATGAGGAAAAGACAGCTCATCATTGCCTTGGTAATACGCTCCACACCTTTTTGCAGACCGAGACTGCAGATAAAAAAGCTCAGCAGAACCACAAGGACCATCCAGAATGTCATGTAACCGGGGCGGGCGAGCATATCATTAAAAACTGCTGCAACGCCGTCAGAATCCAGACCTTTGAATTCGCCGGTCAACGTCTTGAAGATATAGGCTGCCATCCAACCGCCCACCGTGGTGTAAAACATCATCAGAAGATAGTTGCCTGCCATACAGGCATAGCCTTGCAGATGCCATTTTGTACCGGAAGGCTCAAGCACATGGAAAGAGCGCGCCGCGGATTTCTGGCTGGCGCGGCCCACCGCAAATTCCATGACCATGATCGGAAGACCGAGCAGGACAAGGAAAATAAGGTAAACAAGGACAAACGCGGCGCCGCCGTATTGTCCCGTAATATAAGGAAAACGCCAGACATTACCCAATCCTACCGCACAGCCGGCAGAAATCAGGATAAATCCAAGCCTGGAGGAAAAACGTTCTCTATTGTTCATTTGCAGCTCTCCCGGAATCTTAAAAAATACGATTGAACGGTATCGGACAATCTGTAGAAAAGCATAGCATAAAACGGTATTTTACGCAACGAACGGAGCGAGAAATTATAAAAACTAAATGAAATTTTCGGCGGCAGGATTGTAAAGAGGTGGAGAATATTGTACCCTTAAAGAGAAGAACTGCAGTTCGTTTTAGCAGGAGGGCTGCAGTCAGAAACCGGAGGAAATGAAAGAGCATGTTGGATTGGAAGCTGCTTGCCGGTGCAGCAGGCATTGTGGCGGCGGTTGTTTTTGTCATATGGCTGATTTTTTTCTGCGCACGCCGGATACGGGAGCATTTAAAGGGACGTGAGCTGGATGCAATGGAGGGACACGATTTCGAATATTTCTGTGCGGACCTTCTGGAAGACCATGGTTTTAAAAGTGTAGAAGTGACCCGCGGGAGCGGTGATTACGGTATTGATGTCCTGGCGGAAAAGGAGGGCGTGACCTATGCGGTACAGTGTAAACGCTACGATGGGCCTGTTGGCGTCAAGGCGGTTCAGGAAGCCTATGCGGGGCGGGATTATTACGACCGGATGGTGGGCGCTGTGATGACGAACCAGTATTTTACGGAGCCTGCGGTCAAGGCGGCAAAGAAGCTGAAGATTCTCCTGTGGGACAGGGGATATCTGGAAAGCATGATGGAAGAAGAGGAATAAGAAAGTATGAGTTTTGTGGAATTTCATGACGTGAAAAAAACATATCACATGGGCGAGGTGGAGATCCCGGCGCTGCAGGGCGTCAATTTTGAAATCGAAAAAGGCGAATTCTGCGTGATCGTCGGAGCCAGCGGCGCCGGCAAGACAACGATCCTGAATATCCTTGGCGGAATGGATACGCTGACGGAGGGAAAGGTCCTGCTGGATGGAAAAGAAATTTCCTCTTACGGAAAGAAGCAGCTGACAGACTACCGTAGATATGATATTGGCTTTGTGTTCCAGTTTTATAATCTGGTCGGAAACCTGACAGCGCTGGAAAATGTGGAGCTGGCATCCCAGATCTGCAGCGATCCGCTGGATGCAGGGCAGGTGCTTGCAGACGTGGGGCTTGCAGACCGGGCATCGAACTTCCCTGCGCAGCTTTCCGGCGGGGAACAGCAGCGTGTGGCGATCGCCCGTGCCCTTGCCAAAAATCCAAAGCTTTTGCTGTGCGATGAACCAACCGGCGCGCTGGATTACAATACAGGTAAGGCAGTGCTGAAGCTGTTGCAGGATACCTGCCGCAAAAAGGGCGTTACCGTCGTTGTCATCACACACAACCAGGCGATCACGGCGATGGCGGATCGGATTATCACCGTGAAGAATGGAACGGTCACAGATATGCGTAAAAACGAACATATTGTTCCGGTAGAGCAGATCGAGTGGTAAAGGATAGAAGGTGCGCTCTGTAAACATTCTATTGTCAGAAATAAGGGCTTGTGCCGCGGCGCGGCAGAAGGTGAGGAGACGTGAAAAGAAGAAAATCGGCGATGTGGAAAACAACATATCGGGAAATCCGGCAGAGCTTCGGCAGATATGCTGCGATTTTGGCGATTGTAGCGCTGGGTGTGGGATTTTTCGTCGGGCTGATGGTGGTGACACCTGCAATGGTGCGAAACGGCGGGCGGTATTTGAACAGCCATGACCTGTATGATCTGCGGCTGTTATCGACTCTCGGCTTTGAAAAGGATTCGGTGGACGCTTTTACAGGCAGAGAGGACATCAAAGCAGTGGAGGGCGCGGTTTCCTCGGATTTCCTGGCGGTGGATGAGAGCGGCAAAAGCCGGGTGCTTGTGGCGCAGACACTTTTGGAAGTACAGAATCAGGTCGAATTAAAAGAGGGACGGCTGCCGGAGGCGGCGGATGAAATCGTCGTGGATTCCAGTCTGTTTTCGAAAGACGATATCGGCAAAACGATTCAGGTTTCGGATGAAAATTCCGAAGAGACGGCAGACTTGTTTGCATATGACGTGTATACAATCGTCGGCGTAGCAGACGCTTCCTATTATATTAACTATCAGCGCGGCTCGACCACGCTTGGAACGGGGCGGGTTTCCGGCTTTGTATATATGCTTCCGGATGGATTTGATACGGATTATTATACGGAACTTTTTGTCCGGCTCGATCAGAATGACCGGATTTACAGCGACGCTTACAAGGCAAAAATCGAAGACCTCAAGACCTGGGCGGAACCGATTGCAGAGCAGGAGGCGCAGAAGCGCTACGACAGCCTGAAAGCGGACGCACAGCAGAAGGTAGACGATGCGCAGAAGGAGCTGAGGGATCAGACAGCAGATGCGCGTACCGATCTGGAAGAGGCGAAGCAGAAGCTGACAGACGGGCAGAAAGAGCTTGCAGACGGCAAAGAGCAGATCGCGGACGCAAGAAAGCAGCTGCAGCAGGCAAAACAGACGCTTGCGCAGAAGCAGACGGAACTTAACAACGGACGCGCGCAGCTTGTGGATGGACGCAGCCAGCTGGAAGCCGGGCAGGTGCAGCTTGACAGCGCGCGGGCACAGTTGAATGCAGCGATTGCGGCTGCGCAGAGTGCTGGAAGCCAGGCGGGCGCAGAATCCGGCATGTCCGGCAGTGCCGTCGCCAGCCCTGCGCAGCTTTGGCAGCAGCTGGCTCAGCTCGATGCGCAGCAGGCAGCTCTGGATGAGCAGCGCAATCAGCTGGAAAGCAGCGAGGCAGAGCTTACAGCCGGAGAAAAGCAGCTTGCGGCTGCAAAGCAGGAGCTTTCCTCGCAGGAAAAACAGCTAAACGAGCAGGAACAGAAGCTGGCGGATGCAGAGAAGGAGCTTGCCGACGGTCAGAAAGAATATGAAGACGGCTTACAGACACTGGATGAAAAGACCGCAGATGCGAAGGAAGAGATTGCGGATGCGCAGAAGCAGATCGGCGAGATTCAGGAGCCGGATGTCTATGTGCTGGGCAGGGATACCAATATCGGTTACGCCAGTTATGAAAATGATTCTACGATCGTTGCCGGAATTGCAAAGGTATTGCCGTTTTTCTTTTTCCTGGTAGCGGCGCTGGTGTGTATGACGACAATGAACCGGATGGTAGAGGAGCAGCGGACACAGATCGGTGTACTCAAGGCACTCGGTTATTCGGAAGCCCGGATTATGGGGAAATATCTGTTTTATGCGGGAAGTGCGGCATGGATCGGTTCTGTCATCGGTTTTCTGATCGGTTCGACGATTTTCCCGACCGTCATCTGGAATGCATATAAGATCATGTACCATATGGGGGATTATGAGCTGATGTTTGACCCGGGGCTGGCGGCTGCCTCGCTTGCAGTGGCACTTTTATGCTCGGTTGGCGTAACGTGGCTGACCTGTCGGTACGAGCTGATGAGCACGGCTGCAAATCTGATCCGTCCCAAGTCGCCAAAGAACGGCAGAAGGGTATGGCTGGAGCACATCCCGTTGCTCTGGAACCATATGAGCTTTCTGGCAAAGGTTTCCGTGCGGAATGTTTTCCGGTATAAGCAGAGATTTATTATGATGGTAATCGGTATCGGCGGCTGCACAGCCCTTCTTGTAACCGGATATGGTATAAAGGATACGATTGCGGACATTGCGGATATGCAGTATGAGGAAGTGCAGCTGTATGATATGAGCGCAACACTGAAAGAGGGGTATCCGGCCGCGGATGCGGAAGACTTTTCTGAACTTACCGAGGTGCTTTCTGAATCCTCTGAGGATTGGATGCCCTTCTGTGAGATTGCAATGGATCTGACGGGGCGCAGTGGTGTCAAGACCGCCAATGTCGTCATTCCGCAGGATACCGGGGCAGCGCAGGAGTATATCCGGCTGCGGACAGAAGAGGGTGAGGATATTCCATGGCCTGGTGAGGAAGAGGCTGTTATCAGTGCAAAGCTTGCGCGAAAATGCGGGATCCGCGTTGGAGATACCGTTACACTGCGGACAGAGGATGGCGAAAAGCTAAAAGTGAAGGTGGCTGCTCTGTCTCGAAACTATATTTATAATTACGTTTATATTTCGCCGGAAACATGGAAACTCGATAACGGAAGTGATCCGGTTTACAAGAGCATTTATATCCATGCATCGGAGGGTGCGCAGGAGAACCGGGAACTGTCGGAAAAGCTGCTGGCATGCGACGTCGTTTCTGCGGTTGCGGTCAATGCGGATATGCTCAGCCAGGTCAACAAAATGATGGGCAGTCTGGATGCAGTGGTGCTTCTGGTCATTCTCTGCGCCGGTGCGTTGGCATTTATCGTAATTTATAACCTGACGAACATCAACATCACCGAGCGAATCCGGGAGATTGCAACGATCAAGGTACTTGGTTTCCGACCAAAGGAGACAGCATCCTATGTGTTCCGGGAAAATGTCGTGCTGACAGCGCTCGGAACAATTGTCGGGCTGGGAGCCGGAATTTGCCTGCACCGGTTTGTTATTGCAAATATTGATGTCGATATGGTTACATTTCAGCCGCGGGTGCTTCCCTTTAGCTTTGTAAAGAGTATCCTGCTGACCTTTGTATTTATGGTCATTGTAGATGTTGTGATGTATCTGAAGCTGGAACGGATCAATATGGCGGAATCGCTGAAAAGCGTGGAATAAAACAATAAAATGCATGCTCTGTGAGCGATCTATGAGCATGAACCAAACGGGCTGGCGCGTGGTCAGCCCGTTTTTGCTGCAGTCTGTTTCAGCCGTTTTGTAAGGTTTTCGAAATCAGACGGACCAGCTTCCAGGACAAAACGATGGAAGCGCAGCAGGGAAAAGTTGTCGCTCCACTGAAGTTCGGCTCTTTTTTTGAGGGCATTCATTTCGAGATATCCAACGTAATACTTCAAATAGACCGCAGGGGCAGTGCGCAGATAATCGTAAACACGTTCCGATTGCTCTTCCGAAAGACCGAAGGATTCGAGAGAGCGCAGAAGCTCTGACTCTTCCGCACCGTAATAGTGCAGAGAAAGGTCGAGTAAGCAAAACAGGTTGATTTGCAGATCGCGCTGCTGTGCCAGAAGCGTACAGAGCAGCGCAGCGGGATAGGAGCTGCCCAAGCTGCCTTCCGCTTCCGCAAGGACCTGTGCGGCATATTCATAGGAAATCCGTTCGGTATAGTACGCCCAGCCCTCCACATATCCGCCGTAGGAGAACAGCTTGCGAATTGGCAGCGTCTGCGTGTCGCAGACAAGGGAGGAATAGACGGTCTGGTAGAGATGCCCCGGATAACCCTCGTGGGCGAGTGTGGTGTAAAGCTCAATTCCGTCCGCGGTTGAGGAACGGTTGATGCGGATCGTATTCTGCATCAGAGCATCGATAGGCGGGATCATATAAAAGGCGGGACTGGAATATGCCTCAAGCCCGGCGTCCACATCCTGAATGTCGCATTGAACCGTCTGGGCGGTTAGATCGGCCAGAGCCGGAAAGTCCTGCTGCATCCGGTTTTGCAGATCTTCCAGAATGGCGGTTGGATCAGAAAGTGGAAATCCATCGTTAACCGGGGCAAGGTCAGGCGTACCGCCGGTCAGCTCCTGATAAGTGGTAAGCGTCTGCTTCATCTCTTTGTAGGTTTTCTGAAACTGTTTTTGAAGGAGCAAATAGAGCTGATCCATGGAAAGGGAGGAACCGGTGGATTCCTTGACGAGCCAGGCATAATATTGCCGCCCGTCGGGCTTCTGGGAAAGTCCACCCCTCGTGCGTCCGGTGTCGGAAAGCTGTTCCAGCCCGTCTGCGAGGGACTGCCAGGCGGGCAGGACGGATTTTGACAAAAGCGACTGGTTTTGGGCTTCGTATTGTGACTGCTGCTTGGCGGTCAGAAGTCCTTTTTGTAAAAGAGATGCAAGTCTGGAAGAAAACGTCGTCTGTAAAAAGTGCGTGCCGGAGGAAAGCGCCTCCTTTGTGAGGATTTCGCGGCACTGCTGTGCACTTTTTTTAGCGTCCTCTTTTTCCATAAAAAGCCCGGCTGCACTTTTTTCGGATTCATAAGAAAGCAGACCCTGCACGTAATCGGGAACGGACTGCAGGAGGGAAAGATAGGTTTCCACGTCGTCAGCGGTATAAAACGGATATTCTGCAAATAATAAAAGCAGCTCGCTCTGCATGCCGGAGGTCGGAGAAAGGGGTTCCTCATAATAGGAAAAATCAGATTCTTCGAGGTCGAGAGCCAGCCTGTCGCAGAGCAGATCGTAGGTATAACGTTCCTCCTCATTTAATTTTTTCGAATCGAGAAAGGAGAGCACGGATAAAAATTTCTGCCGGGAGGCGGCAGAAGCCTCGGAAGCTTCCTTAGAATAAACCGGAAGCGCAGCGTCTTTTAGATGAATCCCTTGCAGATTCGGATACGCCATGACAAAGTGCAGGCTGAGGGCATCGTGTTCAAGGCTGGACTGCACATATGCACTTGTTATTTTATGGAAAAGAGCCCGGTCAAAGCAGTGGGAACACAGCAAAATTGCGGGCAGAAAAATACACAGAAAAAGCGTGCATAGAAACAGAGGAGTCCGTTTGCGAAAAATATTTTTCAAAAAGCGCCACCAGCTTTTTTCATATTTATATGTGTTTTTGGGGAAAGATATGAGAAAACCCCCTGTAAATGGGTTGACTGTCTATAGTAAAATGTGATACAAAGTAAAGTAAGTGGTTAATTTTTGGGCCGTTTTCGCGGCGGAATGAGAGGAATTATGGATAATTTGGAACTTGCCAAAGTGGCGAATGAAGTCCGCAAGGGCGTTTTGACTGCTGTACATGGCGCAAAATCCGGTCATCCGGGAGGATCGCTTTCTGCAGCAGATATCTTTACCTACCTGTATTTTGAAGAGATGAATATTGATCCGGCAGATCCGAAGAAGGAAGACCGGGATCGTTTTGTTCTTTCCAAGGGACATACGGCACCCGGTCTGTATTCTGCCCTGGCACATAGAGGCTTTTTCCCGGTAGAGGATCTGGAGACACTGCGTCATCTCGGTTCTTATTTGCAGGGACATCCCTGTCTGGATAAGATTCCGGGCGTAGATATGTCCACAGGCTCCCTTGGACAGGGTGTTTCTGCCGCTGTCGGCATGGCACTGGGCGGAAAAATGACAGACGAAAAGTTCCGCGTATATTCGCTTCTGGGCGATGGCGAGATTCAGGAAGGTCAGGTTTGGGAAGCTGCGATGTTTGCTGGCTTCCATAAGCTGGATAATCTCGTGCTTATTGTAGATAACAACGGTCTGCAGATCGATGGAAAGATCGAGGACGTATGCTCCCCGTATCCGATCGACGAGAAGTTCCGCGCTTTCAATTTCCATGTAATTGACGTTGCAGACGGCAACGATATGGAACAGCTGCGTCAGGCGTTTGCAGAAGCGCGCAGCACAAAGGGCATGCCGACTGCAATTATTGCCCATACGGTAAAGGGCAAGGGTGTTTCCTTTATGGAAGATCAGGCTGGCTGGCATGGTAAGGCGCCCAACGATGAAGAGTATCAGATCGCAATGGCGGATCTGGAAAGGATCGGTGAAGCATTATGTCAGAAGTAAAGAAGATTGCGACCAGAGAAGCCTTCGGGGAAACTCTGGTAGAGTTGGGAAAGAAACATCCTGAGCTGGTAGTGCTGGACGCAGATCTGGCCGCAGCGACAAAAACCGCTGTATTTAAAAAGAGCTTTCCTGACCGTCATTTTGACTGCGGTATCGCAGAGGCAAATATGATGGGCGTGGCAGCAGGACTTTCCCTCGTTGGGAAAATTCCGGTGGCGAGCTCCTTTGCCATGTTTGCAACAGGCCGTGCTTACGAACAGATCCGTAACTCTATCGGCTATCCTCATTTGAACGTAAAAATCGGCGCAAGCCATGCCGGCATCACCGTCGGCGAGGATGGTGCGAGCCATCAGTGTAACGAAGATATCGCCCTGATGCGCTCCATTCCGGGTATGGTTGTCATGAACCCCTCCGATGCGGTTGAGGCGGCAGAGTGTGTCCGTGCTGCAATCGAATATGTTGGCCCTGTATATATGCGTTTCGGACGTTCTGCAGTGCCGGTAATCAATGACCGTCCCGGTTATCATTTCGAGATGGGAAAAGGTATCGTGCTGCGTGAGGGTACGGATGTGACGATCGTTGCAACCGGTATTTTGGTAAGCTCCGCGCTGGAAGCGGCTGAAAAGCTGGCAGCAGAGGGCATCAGCGCAGAGGTTATCAATATTCACACGATCAAGCCTCTGGACAAAGAGCTGATCATCAACAGCGCAAAGAAGACCGGAAAAGTCGTGACGGCGGAAGAGCATTCCGTGATCGGCGGCCTTGGTTCTGCCGTTTGCGAGGCATTGTCTGAAGAGTGCCCGACAAAGGTATGCAGGATCGGCATTCAGGATGTATTCGGCGAGTCCGGTTCTGCGGGCGAGCTTCTTGTAAAATATGGTCTTGACGGGAACGGTGTATACAATACCGTAAAGAATTTTGTGACCCGTTAAGTGGAGGAAAGTATGGAAAAAATTCTGGCTCCGTCAATTCTGGCAGCCGATATTATGCGGCTTGGGGAGCAGATTGAAGCGGTAAAAAATGCTGGCGCGAAATATCTTCATATCGATGTGATGGACGGTATGTTCGTTCCGGCGCTGTCCTATGGCATGTGTGTTGTGGAGTCGATCCGCAAGTCCTGCGATATGGTTCTGGACGTGCACCTGATGATCGTAGAACCGGGACGGCATGTGGAAGCGTTTGCAAAAGCAGGCGCAGATATTATTACGATCCATCTGGAAGCCTGTGCAGACGCGCATGAGGTCATCCGACAGATTCACAGCTGCGGCTGTAAGGCTGGTGTCAGCATCAAGCCCGGTACGCCGATAGAGGTGCTGGAGGAATATCTGGATGAGGTCGAGCTGATTCTGATTATGAGTGTTGAGCCTGGCTTTGGCGGTCAGAAATATATTCCGGAGTCAACGGAACGCATCCGCCAGACCGCAGAGCTGATCCGGAAAAGCGGTCGTGAGATCGAGCTGGAGGTAGACGGCGGCGTTGGTGCAGGAAATGTCGAGCTGGTGCTGGAGGCCGGCGCGAATGTGATTGTGGCAGGCTCCGCTGTTTTTAAGGATCCGGCAAAAAATGCAGCAGAAATGATGTCGATCCTCAAAAAGTGGGATTGAATCCGTTACACAGAAGCGCTCCGCAGGAAAACCTGTGGGGCGTTTTTTAGGGCTTAAAGGACACCATACGGCGGTCATCCGATCGTGCAGCGTGCACGGAAATCAGAGGAAAATTGAAAAATAAAATTTTTCAATCGCGAGATTTGTGTCTGCGCGCACTTGACACA
>ERZ773146.1058-NODE-1058-length-20243-cov-15.582227_pt1 | contig 20243 bp, 13 predicted proteins | sample MGYA00580847_ERZ773146 | MGnify/ENA primary metagenome ERZ773146 (study PRJEB29015, sample SAMEA2737830) | human gut metagenome | biome: human gut; feature: human-associated habitat; material: faeces | place: China | collected 2012 ...
TTCTCTTAAAAACACCATATAGATTTTTGTACGCCGCCGCCCGCCATCGAGCAGAATTTTACACCTAATTGGGGATAAAACAGCTCATGGCGGGCGGCGGCGTGGCGCTCATCGGCGTCATTCTTGTTCCCCTGCTCTCCGGCCTGTTCGGTTAATCGCCCGCACGAATCCTTCGCGGCGTCCGCCCCTCGGGGCGGGCGCTGCGGGAAAGGAGGGTAAAGCCCATTGGATTTGATATGGCAGAAATTCACCGAATGGCTGAAGGAGCTGCTGGTCAGCGGCATCATGGACAACGTGAACGGACTGTTTGACAACGTGAACAGCCGCGTGGCGGGCATCGCCGGACAGGTGGGCGCTACGCCCCAGGGCTGGAACAGCGGCGTCTACGGCATGATCCGAACGCTGTCGGACAATGTGATTTTGCCCATCGCGGGCGTGATCCTGGCCTTTGTCATGACACTGGAGCTGATTCAGCTCATTACGGAAAAGAACAATATGCATGACGTGGACACCTGGATGTTCTTCAAATGGATATTCAAGACCGCCTGCGCCGTGCTCATCGTCACCAACACATGGAACATCGTCATGGGCGTGTTCGAAGCGGCTCAGAGCGTCGTAAACAGCGCGTCGGGCATTATCATATCGGACACGTCTCTGACGTTTAACGAGCATATCGCGGGATTTGAAGCTGCGCTTGCGGAAATGGAGGTCTGGTCGCTGCTGGGGCTGTGGCTGGAGTCCGTGGTCGTGCATCTTTCCATGTGGGCGCTGACCATCTGCATTTTCATCATCTGCTACGGCAGAATGATCGAGATCTACTGCGTGACCTCCATCGCTCCCATCCCCATGGCGACCATGGCCAACCGGGAATGGGGGCAGATGGGCCAGAATTATCTCAGAAGCCTGCTGGCGCTGGGGTTTCAGGGCTTCCTCATCATCGTCTGCGTGGCGATTTACGCGGTGCTGATCCAGAACATCGTGGTGGAGAGCAGCGTCTCGGCAGCCATATGGACGTGCATGGGGTACACGGTGCTGCTGTGCTTCACGCTGTTTAAGACGAGCTCCCTTGCCAGGAGCCTGTTCCACGCTCACTGACGGAGGTGATGAAATTTGGCATACGTTCCCGTACCCAAGGACTTGAACGCGGTGAAAACCAAGGTCATGTTCAATTTAACAAAACGGCAGATTCTGTGCTTCGGCGGCGGCGCGCTCATCGGCGTACCGCTTTTCTTTCTGCTCAAGGGCCATATCGGCAGCAGCGCGGCGGCTCTTTGCATGATGCTGGTCATGCTGCCCTTCTTCCTGCTGGCCATGTATGAAAAGAACGGTCAGCCGCCGGAGAAGCTCATCCGCAACATCGTGCGGGTGTGCTTCCTGCGCCCCAAACAGCGCCCGTACAGGACGAACAATTTCTACGACCTGCTGAACCGGCAGGATATTTTGGATAAGGAGGTCTACGCGATTGTCCACAAACAAAAACCCCGCAAGAAAGCTCACACGAGCCGAGCGAAAGCAGATCGACGCGGCGATTGCAAGAGCCAGGCGTCAGGATAAGCGAAAGAAGTCCGCCCAGGACAGCATCCCCTTTCAGCGGATGTACCCCGACGGCGTGTGCCGCGTGACGGACAATTACTACACGAAAACCGTGCAGTTTCAGGATATCAACTACCAGCTCAATCAGAACGAGGACAAGACCGCCATTTTTGACGGCTGGTGCGACTTCCTCAACTATTTTGATTCCTCCATCCGCTTCCAGCTCTCCTTCATCAACCTCTCCGCCACGCGGGATACCTACGCCCGGCGCATCGCCATCCCCTTGCAGGGCGACTGCTTCGACAAGCTCCGCACCGAGTACACCGGGATGCTGCAAAGCCAGCTTGCCCGCGGCAACAACGGGCTGATTAAGACCAAGTACCTGACCTTTGGCGTGGAGGCGGACAGCCTGAAAGCCGCAAAGCCCCGATTGGAGCGCATCGAGACGGATATCCTCAACAACTTCCGCCGTCTGGGCGTGACGGCGGAGAGCCTGAACGGAATGGAGCGCCTGCGCCTGCTGCACGGGATGCTCCACATGGACGAGCCGCAGCCCTTCCGCTTCTCCTGGGACTGGCTGGCTCCCTCCGGGCTGTCGGTGAAGGACTTCATCGCGCCCAGCGCCTTCGAGTTCAAGACCGGCAGCAGCTTCGGCGTGGGCAGCAAGACCGGCTGCGTATCCCTCTTGCAGATTTTAGCCCCCGAACTCAACGACCGGATGCTGGCGGATTTTCTGGATATGGAAAGCTCCCTTATCGTCAGTATGCACGTCCGGTCCGTGGATCAGGTGAAGGCCATCAAGACCATCAAGCGCAAGATCACCGACTTGCAGAAAATGACCATTGAGGAGCAGAAAAAGGCGGTGCGCTCCGGCTACGATATGGATATTATTCCCTCCGACCTTGCCACCTACGGCACGGAGGCGAAAAAGCTCTTGCAGGAGCTGCAAAGCCGCAACGAGCGTATGTTCCTTTTGACCTTCCTTGTGGTGAATGTGGCGGACAACAGGCAGCGTCTCGGCAACAACGTCTTTCAGGCGGGCTCCATCGCCCAGAAGTACAACTGCCAGCTCACGCGGCTGGACTTTCAGCAGGAGGAGGGCTTCATGAGCAGCCTCCCCTTGGGGCTGAACCAGATCGAGATCCAGCGGGGGCTGACCACCTCCAGCGTGGCGATCTTCGTGCCGTTTACCACCCAGGAGCTGTTTCAGGACGGCAAGGAAGCCCTCTACTGCGGGCTGAACGCCCTTTCCAATAACCTCATCATGGTGGACAGAAAGCTGCTTAAAAACCCCAACGGGCTGATCTTAGGCACGCCCGGCAGCGGCAAGTCCTTCTCCGCCAAGCGGGAGATCGCCAACGTGTTCCTCGTCACAAACGACGATATCATCATCTGCGACCCGGAGGCGGAGTACGGCCCGCTGGTGGAGCACCTGCACGGGCAGGTGGTGAAAATCTCGCCCACCTCCACCGACTACCTGAACCCCATGGATTTGAACCTGAATTACAGCGACGATGAAAACCCGCTGAGCCTGAAATCCGACTTCATCCTGTCCCTGTGCGAGCTGATCGTGGGCGGCAAGGACGGCCTTATGCCGGTGGAAAAGACCATCATCGACCGCTGTGTGCGCTCTGTTTACCGGGAGTACCTGAGCGACCCCCGCCCGGAAAAGATGCCTATTTTAGAGGACTTGTACAACGAGCTTCGCAGGCAGGATGAAAAGGAAGCGCAGTATATCGCAACAGCGCTGGAAATCTATGTCACCGGCTCCCTCAACGTGTTCAACCACCGCAGCAACGTGAATATCGAAAACCGTGTGGTCAGCTTCGATATCAAGGAGCTGGGAAAGCAGCTCAAAAAGATCGGGATGCTGGTGGTGCAGGACGCGGTGTGGAACCGCGTCACGATCAACCGTGAGCAGCGCAAGTCCACCCGCTACTATATCGACGAAATGCACCTTCTTTTGAAGGAGGAGCAGACCGCCGCGTATACGGTGGAGATATGGAAGCGCTTCCGCAAGTGGGGCGGCGTTCCCACGGGCATCACCCAGAACGTCAAAGACCTGCTCTCCTCCCGCGAGGTGGAGAACATCTTTGAAAACTCCGACTATGTGTATATGCTCAACCAGGCTTCCGGCGACCGGCAGATTCTGGCGAAGCAGCTCAACATCTCGCCCCATCAGCTCTCGTATGTGACCCAATCCGCCGAGGGCGAGGGGCTTTTGTTCTACGGCAGCGTGATCCTGCCCTTCGTAGACCGCTTCCCCAAGGATACGGAACTGTACAAAATCATCACGACCAAGCTCTCGGAGCAGGTGCAGTCAGAATAGGGACGAGAAAGGATGCGCGAATATGAATAACAATCTGATGATCTTTGAAAACCCGGAGTTCGGAGCTGTACGAAGCATCCTGATCGACGGCGACCCGTGGTTTGTAGCAGCCGACGTGTGTAAAGCACTGGAGCTTGAAAAAACAAACCGGGCTTTAAGCAGGCTCGACGACGACGAAAAGGGTGCTCATTCAGTGAGCACCCCCGGCGGCAGGCAGCGAATGTCTATCATCTCTGAATCTGGATTGTACTCGCTTATTCTCGGCTCCCGCAAGCCGGAAGCGAGAGCCTTCAAGCGCTGGATCACCCATGAGGTCATTCCCTCCATCCGCAAGCACGGCGCGTATATGACGGACAGCCTGTTGGATGCGCTGGAGGCGCACCCCGAGGCCGTGCCGGAGTACCTGAACCGCCTGCGCAGCGAAAACGCCCGAAACCGGGAGCTGACCCGCCGTCTCCGGCTTGCCCTCCCCAAAGCGGAGTATTACGACGCCTTTGTTGACCCTGCGGACTGCACCAATATCCGCACCACCGCCAAGGAGCTGGGCGTTCCCGAAAAGCAGTTTACCCGGTATCTGGAGGAAAAGAAGTATCTGTTCCGGGACAAGAACCGCAAGCTCTTTCCCCGTGCGGTCAAAAAGAGCGCCGGTCTGTTTCTGGTGAGGGACTTCTACACCGAGCGCGGCAAGCTGGGACACTATACCCTCATCACCCCGGCGGGCAAGCGGCATTTTCTGGAGAGAACGGATGAAATTCTGTTTGAATAACGCTCTTAACCCATCAGCAGTCCCATCAGGAGGTGATAAATATGGCAAAACGCTCGCCAAGGCTGATTTTCACCGAGGAAGAACGCGCCCTGCCGGAGCTGGAACGAGCTGTCCGCAAGGCGGACAGGGCGGCGGTTAAGCTGGAAAAGGCCGAAGCGAAAATTCCCAAGAAAACCGTTAAGGTCAAAAAGCGCGTTGTGGACAGTGAGAGCGGCAAGGTCACGACGCGCCTTTTCTTTGAGGAGGCGGACAAAAAGCGTCCGCCCTCCAAGCTGGCGCACGCCGCAAGGAAAGCGCCGCTGGATACCGTCCGCAGCGCAGTCCACCGCAAGCTCCGGGAGGAGGGCGGCGACAACCCCGGCACGGAGACGGCGAACACCCTGACCGAGACGGCGGAGCGCACCTGGCGCATTGCGGAATCGGCGCACCGCTCCCATGCGGAAAAGCCCTACCGCAAAGCGGACAAGGCGGAAGCCGCCGCAGACAAAGCCAATCTCAAGGCGCTGAACAAACAGTACGAGCAGGAATACGGCAGGGCTTCCAATCCCTATTCCCGCTGGCAGCAGAAGCAGGCCATTAAAAAGGAATACGCCGCCGCAAAAGCGGGGAACGGCGCGAGGAATACCGTCAAAGCGTCCGAGACCACCGCAAAGGCGGCCAGGCGCGCCGCCGAGGGAAGCAAGGAACTCGGCAGCTTTTTTGTCCGGCACAAGAAGGGCTTCCTCATCGCGGGCGGCATCGCCGCCGCGATACTGCTGCTCATGACCTGTATTTCCTCCTGCTCCACGCTGTTTCAGGGCGGGGTGTCCGGCATTGCGGCCTCCACCTATCCGCTGGAGGATGCGGATATGCTGGCGGCGGAAGCCGCCTACTGCGCCATGGAGGATGAGCTGCGGGAATACCTGAACAGCTACGAAAGCACCCACGATTACGACGAGTACCACTTCGACCTGGACGAGATCGAGCACGACCCCTATGTGCTCATTTCCATGATTACCGCCCTCAAGGGCGGAGAATGGACGATTGACGAAATAGGCGGGATTCTGGAGACGCTGTTTGAAAAGCAGTATATCTTAACGGAAACCGTCACCACGGAAACCAGATACCGCACCGAAACGCATATCGGCTACTACACCGACGAAAACGGCAATCTGCAAAGCTACGAGTACGAGGCGGAGGTTCCCTACACCTACTATATCTGCCATGTGGAGTTGGAAAACTTCAACCTCTCTCATGTGCCGGTGCATATCATGTCCCACGATCAGCTCTCCATGTACGCCGTGTATATGAGTGTACTGGGCAACCGCCCTGACCTGTTCCCCAATTCCCCGTATGTGAACCGGTACTACCACACCCAGTATGAGAAGTACGAGATACCCCCGGAGGCGCTGGCGGATGAGCAGTTCGCCGCCATCATCAAGGAAGCGGAGAAGTATCTGGGCTACCCCTACGTCTGGGGCGGCAGCTCGCCGGACACCTCCTTCGATTGCTCCGGCTTCGTTTCATATGTCTACAACAACTGCGGCCTGCATTGGAGCTTCGGCAGGCTGGGCGCGGAGGGGCTGCGGGGCATGTGCGCCTATGTTTCCCCGGAAAGCGCCCGTCCGGGCGACCTTATTTTCTTTGAAAAGACCTACGACACCGCAGGCGCGTCCCATGTGGGCATCTATGTGGGCAATAACAGGATGCTCCACTGCGGCGACCCCATTCACTACGCTTCCATCGACACAAGCTACTGGCGAAGCCATTTTCTCCAGTTCGGCAGATTGCCTTAGCAACAACCATATCAACGCTAAAAGGAGGATGTTATGAACCCGCGACTTGAAAAGCTGCGTCAGGAGCGCGAGAAGCTGGCGGAAAAGCTCACATCGCTGACCGCACGGCTAAAAGCCCTGGACGAGCAGATTCTGAAGCTGGAAAACACGGATATTGTGGGCATCGTCCGCGAGAACGGGCTGACCATTGAGCAGCTCGCGGCGCTGATGGCGATGCTGGAAAAGCGTCCCACGGCGGCGCTGCCCGACGAATACAGAAAAACGGAGGAATTTACGGATGAAGAATAAATGGAGATTTCTTGCCCTGACGATGGCTGTCGTGCTCTGCATGACGGCCTTTTCCGTTACGGCCTATGCAGGCGGCGACATGGCAGGTTCGACAATGGGCGACCCGACCATGGAAAGCCCAACTGTAACTACACAGCCGGAGAATACGAATACCGGTGAGCAGACCCCAAACGGACAGACCCTGACCGTGCTTGTGACCGAAAATGCGGACGGAAGCCATACCGTGACCATCGGGGATCGGAGCTGGACGCTTCCCGCCAAACGGGAGCAGGCCGGAAAGGTGGTCAACGTCCGCACCTATTTGAACCTGCGCACCGGCCCCGGCACGGATTACACCGTGATCGGGCGTCTGCTCAACGGCGCGGAGGTGAAGGTGCTGGAGGAAAGCAACGGCTGGTACAAGGTGGTCGTGCCGGAGCAGACCGGCTATGTATACGGCAAATACCTTGACGTCATGAACGCGCCGACAGAAACCAGCGGCAACGATACGGATATGGCGGGGCTACCGGAGCTGCTGCTGCAATATTACGCCGCTGCCGGAGGTTCCGCGCCCCTGACCCCGGACGGCAACCTGACGCTCATGGACGATATCGGCTCCGCTTTCGGCGCAGGCAAGCAGTTCATCACCGTGACGACCAAGGGCGGCAACACCTTTTATCTCATCATCGACCGGGACGATAAGGGCAATGAGAACGTCCATTTCCTGAATCTTGTGGACGAGGCCGACCTGCTGGCGCTGACCAAGGACGGCGAGAGCATCGTCCCCGCCTGCTCCTGCACGGACAAATGCGCCGTTGGCAAGATCAACACGGGCTGCAAGGTGTGCAGAACCAATATGAGCGAGTGCGCGGGCAAGGAAGTGACGGAACCCACGCCACAGCGCGCCGAGCCTGCGGAGACCGCGCCCGAAAAGAGCGCCAGCAGCGCGGGGCTCATTGTGGTCATCCTCCTGCTCCTAATGGGCGGCGGCGGTGCGCTGTACTGGTTCAAGCTCCGCAAGCCCAAGGCCGACACCCGTGGGGCGGACGACCTGGACGATTACGACTACGGCGAGGACGAGGAGGATGAGGATTACGAGTTTGAAGCCGAGGACGAGACGGACGCCGGGGAGGATGAAGAAAAGTGACACAGACTGTCAGCACAGAATCGCCCATGGAGCCGTCTCCCCGCGAGCAGCTTATTCAGATCATGAAGCGCGAGCAGGCGCTTTTCATCCGGCAGACGCTCTCCCAAAAGCCCGGATACCGGGGCGGCAAGAAAGCCTTTGAATACTTCATCCGGCAAAAGATCGTAAAAGCCGTGGAAGCGGGCTGCGGGGACGCGGAGGCGCTGCTCCGCACCCCCAAGCCCGTCAAATCCATCTACTGCGACTTCAAATACTATTTCGACGAATACAGCTACGCAAACTGCGACCTGTATGTGGAGAAGGCCATCGAGGACTGCGGGAACAACACCCTGCGCAAGGAGTTCCTGCGGGCAAAGGGCTGGGGCGCGCCGGATGATTTCGATATCAACGATGAGGAGGAATAAAGGAATATGAACGAATACCGATTGGTTGTGTGTGAAAAGCCCTCCGTGGCAAGGAGCATTGCCGCCGTTCTTGGCGCAGGCAGGCGCGAGGACGGTTTTCTTTCGGGCGGCGGCTATCTCGTCTCCTGGTGCTTCGGGCATCTTGCGGAGTTTTCGGACGCAGACGCCTACGACGAAAAGTACGGCAAATGGCGAAGGGAGGACTTGCCCATCCTGCCGAAAAGCTGGCAGTATACCGTGGCGAGGGACAAGCAGAAGCAAATGAACACCCTCCGCGCCCTCATGCACAGAGAGGACGTTTGCGAGGTCGTCAACGCCTGCGACGCCGGGCGCGAGGGCGAGCTGATTTTCCGCACGGCGTACCGGCTCAACAACTGCCGCAAGCGCGTAAAGCGGCTCTGGATTTCCTCCATGGAGGATGCGGCTATTCTTGATGGCTTTGACAATCTCCGCGACGGCGCGGAGTACGACAACCTCTACGCCTCCGCCCTCTGCCGCAGCAAGGCGGACTGGCTGGTGGGCATCAACGCCACCCGCCTGTTCTCCGTGATGTACCACCGCACCCTGAACGTGGGGCGCGTGGTATCGCCCACGCTTGCGCTGCTGGTGCAGCGGGAAGCGGAGATCAATGCCTTTCAGCCGGAGAGCTTTTACACCGTCCATCTGGACTTTAACGGCTTCTCCGCCGCAGGCGGGCGCATGAAGGAGCAGGCAGAGGCGGAGCGGCTTGCCGGGGACTGCAACTGCAAGACCGCCGCTGTTACCTCCGTCGTGCAGACGGAAAAGACGGAGAAAGCCCCGGCGCTCTACGACCTGACCACGCTCCAGCGGGATGCGAACCGCTTGCTTGGGTACACGGCGCAGCAAACGCTGGATTATCTGCAAAGCCTCTACGAAAAGAAGCTCTGCACCTACCCCCGCACCGACAGCCGCTATCTCACCGACGATATGGAGGGCGGCGTAAACGCGCTGGCGCTGTGCTGTGCGGGCATCTGCGGCACGGAGCCGCCCGCAGCCGTCTGTTCGGGGCAGGTGTGCAGCAGCAAAAGGGTCAGCGACCACCACGCCGTCGTTCCCACCATGGCAGCGGGCGAAACGGACTTGGAAACCTTGCCCGCAGGCGAACGGGAGATCCTGCGCCTTGCTGCCCGTCAGGTGCTTATGGCGGTCAGCGCGCCCTTCGTCTATCTGGAAACCGAGGCAAGGCTGGACTGCGGCGGAAATGCCTTTGCCGCCAAAGGGAAAACAATCCTTCATATGGGTTGGAGGGCATACACGGAAAAGGGCAAGCAGGACAGCACCCTCCCGGAGCTTTCCGAGGGACAATCGCTTCCCGTTTCCTCCTGCGCGGTCAAAGAGGGAAAAACGACCCCGCCCAAGCACTTCACTGAGGACACGCTGCTCTCCGCCATGGAGACGGCGGGCAAAGAGGATATGCCGGAAACTGCGGAGCGGCGCGGGCTGGGAACCCCCGCAACAAGGGCGGCGGTCATTGAAAAGCTGGTTTCAACGGGCTTTGCGGAGCGCAAAAAGGCGAAGAAATCCGTCCGTCTCGTTCCCACCGAAGCGGGCGTGTCCCTCATTACCGTGCTGCCCGAACAGCTCCAGTCCCCGCTTTTGACCGCCGAATGGGAGCACCGCCTCAAGGAGATCGAGTGCGGCGAGCTGGGCGCGGACGAGTTCCTTGCCGGCATCCGCGATATGGTCGCAGCGCTGGTTCGGGACGCTGCGCCTGTGGACGGCGCGGAGGTGCTGTTCCCCTCCGGCAGACCCGTTGTGGGCAAATGCCCCCGCTGCGGCGCAGAGGTCACGGAGAGCAAAAACGGCTATTTCTGCGAGAGACGAAGCTGCAAGTTCGGGCTGTGGCGGGACAACCGCTTCCTTGCCGCCAAGAAGATCAGCCTGACGAAGAAGATGGCTTCCTCGCTTCTGGCGCAGGGGCGCGCCTACGCCAGCGGCGTCTACTCCGAGAAAACCGGCAAGACCTACGACGCATTCATCCTGCTGGAGGACGACGGCGCGCGTTCCTCCTATAAGCTGGACTTCACCAAGTGACCCTCACAGGCTCCCGCACGGGCGTTTCGTTTCCCTGCGGGAGCCGCTGTTTTTACCATGATCCAAAGGAGGTATGCACCCAATGGCTGAAAAACAGACCAACAAGGAACGGCTCAAGGACATCACCGACAGCATCGAGACGGGCATAAAGGAGCTGTTTGAGAGCGACAGATACAGGCAGTACCTTGCCACCATGAGCCGCTTTCACAAGTACAGCGTCAACAACACCATGCTCATCTATATGCAGCGCCCCGACGCCACCCATGTGGCCGGCTTCAACAAATGGCGCGATCAGTTCGGAAGGAGCGTTAAGAAGGGCGAAAAGGGCATTAAGATCATCGCCCCCACGCCCTTCAAGAAGAAAATCGAGCAGCAGAAGTTAGACCCCGACACCAAGCTCCCCCTGCGGGACGAGAACGGCGATATTATCACGGAGGAAAAGACGGTGCAGATTCCCATGTACAAGCCCGTGGTGGTATTCGACGTGCAGCAGACCGCAGGCAAGCCCCTGCCGGAGCTGGCGGCGAACCTTACGGGGGATGTGCAGAATTACGAGGTGTTTATGGAAGCTCTGCGCCGCAGTGCGCCCGTCCCCATCTGCTTTGAGAAGCTGGCGGAGAATATGGACGGCTACTTCTCCGTGGACAAACAGCGCATCGCTGTCCGCGAAGGCATGAGCGAGGTACAGACGGTCTGCGCCGCCGTCCATGAGATCGCACACTCCAGGCTCCACAATAAGGACGAAATCGGGGAAAAATATCAGGAGATTGAGCTGTTCGGCAAGCCTGCGCTGTTCTCCAACGGGCGCATCGACCGGGATAAGCTGCCGGAGGGCTTATATGCGTATGACCTGCGCGGCTCGGATTACGATCCGGGTATGCCGGTAACGCTTGAAAGCCATGTCACCGTCAATCACGCCGCCTCTGTCATCACAGCAGCGCCCATTGAGCTGCCGGAGCAGGGCTTTTTGTATCTGGGCGAGGACGGGCTGAACTTCACGGGCGGCGAGCAGACCGTGAAGGAGTTTTGGCACGCACAGTACCCGGAAAAGGCAAAGCTCTCCCGCGCCGCCGAGGAGATTCAGGCGGAGAGCATCTCCTTCGCCGTCTGCGCCTATTACGGCATTGAGACAGGCGAAAACAGCTTCGGGTATCTGGCGACCTGGGCAAAGGACAGGGAGCTGACCGAGCTTCGCGCATCGCTGGAGACCATCAACCGAACCTCATCCTCCCTGATTACGGATATCGACCGCCATTACGCGGAAATCTGCAAGGAGCGCGGGCTGGACAGGGAGACGGAGAGCCTTACAGCCCAGCCTGTGCAGGAGATCGCCGTGCAGGAGCCGGAGCCGGTCGCAGCGCCGGACAACGGCTGCGTCCCCGACCCCGCGATTTCTGTTGAGAGCATGAACGCCTACGGCTACACCGATTCCAATATGCTGCCGCTGACAAAGGAGCGTGCGCTGGAGCTCATGGAACGGGACGTGAGCGTGTATATGCTTCACACGGACAACACCGAGGCCATGGCGTTCGATGCAGAGGATATCCGCAGCTTTGACGGCATCTTCGGCGTGGAAGCCTCCGAATGGGAGACGGTCAAAGACCGCTTCGCACCGCCGAACTATGAAAAGGCGTTCCTCGACAACACCGCCGACAGCTTTGCCATCTATCAGCTTCGGGATAATGATAATACGGCGCAGCTCCGCTTTATGAACGCCGAGTATCTGGAGAAGAAGGGGCTTTCCATTGAAAAGGGAAATTACGCCGCTGTCTATGCGGGAAACCTTGACCGCAGGGGCGATACGCAGGACAGGTTGAACGAGCTGTATGAGACCTTCAACCTCCGCCGCCCGGAGGATTTTCGCGGTCACAGTCTGTCCGTCAGTGACATCGTGGCGCTGAAGCAGAACGGCGTGGTATCCTGTCATTACGTTGATTCCCGGGGCTTCAAGGCGCTGCCCGACTTCCTCAAGCCGGAAAACTATCTCAAAAACGCGGAGATGGCCATGGAGGACGATTACGGCATGATCGACGGCGTTATCAACAACGGGCCGAAGCAGACCGTGGCAGAGCTGGAGGAACAGGCAAAGTCCGGCAAGCCCGTCTCCCTCATGGAGCTGGCGCAGGCGGCGCGCCGGGAACAGGCGCAGGCGGCACGGCAGGAGAAGAAGCCCTCCGTGCTGGCAAAGCTCTGTCCTCCCGTCAACGAGCCGAAAAAGACAGCGCGTTCAAAACGCGCGGAAAGAGAGCTGCTATGATGATTTTTACCAACGATGAAATGAACCTCATGTGCATCTACCAAAGCGACAGCCGCAGCGGGCTGATTGCCGCCCTCACCGAAATGCGCGGATACCTGGACGAGGACGAAGCCCAGCTGCGGGAGCTGACCGACAGCGCCCTGCAAAAGTTGGGCGAAATCACCGACGAGGACTTCGCGGAGCTGGAGCTGGTGCCGGACTTCGACACGGACGAATAAGGCAGATGCGGCGGGAGCGGCTTTCGGGTCGCTCCCGTTTTGCTTCTTCGACCCTATTTCCCAAAATCAAAAAAATATTGATTTTGGGAAATAGAACGGGTATAATAAGCGCAGAGGTGATGAATATGAAACTGATAGACCGAGGTATGTATCTCCGGAAGCTAATTGGAGTGATCGGTACACCGGACATCAAGGTAGTCACAGGCGTCCGACGCAGCGGAAAGTCAAAGCTGCTGGAAGCATTCAAGGCGTATGTAGAAGCAAATATCGCGGACGCAAATATCGTGCATATCAATTTCAACCTGACAAAGAATGAGAAATTCAAGGACTACCATGTCCTGAACGATTATATTGAAAGCGCCTATATCGATGGCAAGCAGAACTTTGTCCTGATCGACGAGGTACAGATGTGCCCCGGCTTTGAGCTCGCCATCAATAACCTTCATGCGCAGGAGAGATTCGACATCTATATTACAGGCTCAAACGCTTTTCTTCTGAGCTCCGATCTTGCCACGCTTTTCACAGGGCGTACCTTTGAGGTGAAGGTGTTCCCGTTTTCTTTCAGTGAGTTCTGCGAGTATTATTCCCTTACGGACAGGTATGCCGCTTTTTCCCGGTATCTGCGAGAGGGCGGCATGGCTGGCTCGTATCTTTATCAGGACCCGGAAGCCAAGTACGACTATATCGCGGATGTATTCGATACATTGATCGTCAGGGACATACGGCAGAAATATAAAATCCGCAACCCGATCCTGATGAACCGCATTGTTGATTTTCTCATGGACAATATCTCAAATCTCACGTCTGCGAGAAATATTGCGGATGCCCTCACAGGCAACAAGGATAAAATCAACCACAAGACCGTCGGGAACTATATGCAGTACCTGTGCAACGCCTTCGCTTTCTATCGCGTTCGCAGATATGACATTCAGGGGAAAAAGTATCTGGCATCCAGCGATAAACTGTATCTGAGTGATCATACCTTCCGGTATGCGAAACTGGGAACAAAAAATCTGGACTATGGCCGCGTACTTGAAAACATCGTTGCTATTGAACTGCTTCGGCGCGGATATGAGGTCTATGTCGGGGTCTTATACAAGAAGGAGATAGATTTTGTTGCCATAAAACGCAACGAAAAGCTCTATATTCAGGTTTCAGACAACATCAGCGACGAGAAAACCTTTGAGCGCGAAGTAACCCCTCTGCTTCAAATCAAGGACGCTTATCCGAAGCTGGTACTCGCCAGGATCAGAGATGAAGCGTACCAGTACGAGGGCGTTCAGATCGTCGATATTGCGGACTGGCTGGCGGAGCAGCCATCTGCTTCCCAAAAATAAAAATAATTTGATTTTGGGAAACAGCAACGGAGGGAGTTATGGCAAAGAAGCGCGGGCACTACTGCAAGGTGTGCGGAGAATACAAGGCGAACGAGCGCTTTTCGGGCAGAGGCCATGCGGCGCACATCTGCAAGAAATGCGCTGCGCTGCCTGCCGCGCAGCGGGCTGAGGACATGACGCTCACAAAGCTATGGAATCTGCCGTGGCAGCTCTCCGCTCAGCAGCGAGACTGGCTCAAAGGGCTGCGAAACGACAGCCGCACGGAGGTGGCTTCCACCGCCCGTGAGCTGTATGCAGACCGTTTCCCATATGCGGCGCGAAACGAGCGGAAAAAACTGCTCCAAATCAGCCATATGGACTTTGCCGTCTGCGGCGAGGTCTTTGACGAATACAGCGACGGCTGTTACAGAGAGCTTCAATTCACACTCGACCGGAAAGAACACGCGGTTTGGCTCCGGCAGGGAGACGAGACGGCGCAGGTCACTCTGACAATAAAGGAGATGCGCAAGCTGCTGAACGTCATCGTCAACAACTATGAGGTCTTTTGCTGGGAGAGTGATTACGGCGTTTCCAACTCAGACGACCTTTGGGAAGATGCTTGGGACGAGGAAACAACGGCTGAACAGGAGCTTCTCGATGAACCCGAAGATGAAGATTCCCCATCATGGGAGGTTTCAATATGCTATCTGAATGGCGAAACACAGGACATCTGCGGGTACGATGATCTGCCCGACCGGGTAAACGAGCTGACGCTGGAGTTGCTTTCCCTGTTTGAGGATGAATCTCATGCGGAGGACTTTGAATCCGAAGATGGATAAAAGCGTCTCTTCCCTTACACTCTATTTCCCAAAATCGAAAAAATATTGATTTTGGGAAATAGAACATCGACATACAAGAGAGAGCGTCCCGTTTCCTGCATAGGATTCGGGACGTTTTCGGATATACCGCCCTTACATAGAGCGTCCGTTCCGGGCGCTCTAAATTTATGCCATGAAGGAGGAGCAATATGCCGAGCAAGCTACAAACGTATATGCAGATGGCGGACGAGGCGCAGCGGCAGATCACCGGCAGCTACCGGGGCTGGACGGGCTTTCTCACCACCGCCGCAAGGCTGTACAAATACCCCTACGCCGAGCAGGTCATGATCCACGCCCAGCGTCCGGACGCCACCGCCTGCGCGGAGTACGACTTCTGGAACGAAAAGATGGGCCGGTATGTCCGCAGGGGCTCCAAGGGCATCGCCCTCATAGACAGCAGCGGCGAAAGGCCGAGGCTTCGGTATGTGTTCGACGTGTCGGACACGGGCGGCAGGGAGTTTCCAAAGAGCCGCTATCTGTGGGAATACCGGGAGGAACACGCGGACGCGGTAAGCGCCATGCTGGAAAGCCGCTACGGTGTGGACGGAAAAGGAGGGCTTCCCGACCAGCTTGAGCGCATCGCGTCTCAGCTTGCGGAGGAATACTGGCGGGACTATAAGCGGGATATCCTCGCCATCGTTGACGATTCCTTTCTTTACGGGTATGATGAGTTCAACGTAGGAGCGGCCTTCCAAAGCGCCGCCGCCGTCAGCATCGCCTACTCGCTCATGTCCCGCTGCGGGCTTGAAGCGGACGACCGCTTCGAGCATGAGGATTTCCTGAGCATCTTCGATTTCAACACCCCGGAAGCCGCCGCCGAGCTGGGCACGGCGGTGAGCAGGATCAACGGAGAGGTGCTGCGGCAGATCGAAGTCACCATCAAGAATTACGAGCGCGAGAAACTCGCGGAAAGGAGCCATAGCCATGACAGAACTGACCTACACCAAGAACGGGGACTACCTGATTCCCGACCTGACGCTGAGCGAGACGCCGGAGGACGCGAGACCCTTGGGCAAGTACGGGAGACTGCGCAGGAGCTACCTTCAGGAGCACAGACCGGGGCTGTACAGCCGTCTGGTGCTGTCAGAGAAGCTGTTCCCGCACCTGCGGGAGATCAACGAGACGGCGAACCGGAGGCTGGAGCAGATGATGCCGGAGCTGATGAAGTCGGCGGGCGTGACGGAGGAGCTGAAAGCCCGCGACCAGATGAAATGGGTGGGGCTGATGAACAGCCTGAAAGCGCAGGCGGAGGAGATCATCCTCAGCGAGCTGGTATACAACTGACCAATGACGCGCCGGAAGCGGAACCGACGCAGCCTCCGATACCGCAGGCATACCAACTTAGCCTGTTCCCCACTGAGGAAGAGCAAATCGCATATATCGCAGAAGCGGAGAGCTACACGCCCTCCGCTTTTTCCATGTCCATCCCGCAGGCGGATATCGACCACATTCTGCGCATGGAGGGCAACGCCGACTATGCCCGCATGAAGATCGCCACGGAGTTCTCCAAGGGCAAGAGCGTGGAAGAAATCGCGGCGTTTCTTCAAAGCAGCTTCCACGGCGGCAACGGCGTCGTCACCGAGAGCGGCAGATATTCCGCGTGGTACGCCGACGACGGCATCCACATCGCCAATGGGGACGCGGCAAGATACCTGACCTCCGCAAAGGTCGTAAGCTGGCAGGAGGCGGCGGAGCGCATCGGGCAGCTTCTCACTCAGGGCGAATACGCAACCAATGTGGAGCTTGCGGAAGCGCCGGGGCATGAGCGCGCGGAGCTGGCGCAGGCCGTATGGTATCTCCGGCAGGATTTAAGTGAAAAGGCACGGGCGCAGGGCTATCTCTCCTGCCTGTCGGATATGCGGGGCGGCGGTTTCCCGGAGGAAACGGCGCGGCTTGCCGAGCGGCTGACAGACCCCGCGTTCCGCGAAGTCCTCATGGATGATTTTTCACAGCTCCGATCCGACTACCGGGAGGACAGGAGCCTGCTGCGCTTCCATTACCACAAGCCGGACAAAATCGAGCAGGGTTTGCGGGAGCTGTCCCTGCCCCGCAGGGAGTACCGCACCGAAATGGCGGAGATTCCCGCTGTGCAGCGGTTCATTACGGAGGACGAGATCGCCGCGACCCTGACCCGCGGCAGCAATATTGAAGGGAGCAAGGGGCGCATCTACGCCTATTTCAAAGAAAAGCACAGCCCCAAAGAGCAGGCGGACTTCCTGAGAAAGGAATACGGCATTGGAGGCAGCTCCCACGCGGTATCCGGCGCGTCCCACAGCGGTGAGGATCACAGCGGCAAGGGCGTCAGCTTGAAAAAGCAGGACTGCCCAGAAATTCAACTGAACTGGGCGAACGTCGCCAAGCGTATCTCCGAGCTGATCCGCAAAGACCGTTTCCTGACCCCGGAGGAAAAGACACAGTACGAGCAGTTTCAGCGGCAGACCGCAGCGCGAAGTGCAGCATGGAATGACTACAATGCCGTAAAGGAAGCCCACCCGGACGACCTCGTGCTGTTTCAGGTGGGCGATTTCTTTGAGTTGTACGGTGAGGACGCAAAACAGGCGGCGGGGTTGCTGGATATGAACCTGACCTCCCGCAGTATCCCCGGTGCTGGCCGTGTGGAGATGTGCGGCGTACCGTCGCACAATTTAGAAATGTATGTGGAGAAATTGCGCGATAAGTATGATGTGACGATTGCCGAAGCGCCGGACTTTAGAGGTGAGCGCCACATTTACACGCTGCGCTCTATCGACCATGAAGCAGAAGCCGCAATCAATGCTTATGAAGCGGAGTTCGGCGCGGACGGCACAAGGGTGTTCCGCGACCCCGCCGCAGAGCAAGTTCAGCCCACGGTGCAGGAACGTTTGGAGCATTACAGGCCGGTGGTGATGGCAGCGGTTTCGGAGGATACGGCCTATCGCAACGCCTGCGGTCACTCCGACCGGGAAAATGCGGAAATCGAGTGTAATGCCGCCGTGCGCCGCGCCGTTCTCAATTCAAAGGATATGGAGCTTATCCGGTTGTTTTCGGATATGCCGGAGTTCCGCAGCCGCCTGCACCGAGAGGTTTTTGAGGGAACCCATGAGAGGCTTCACGATCTGCTGCGTCCGCTCTCGCAGGACGATATAGACGATGCGCTCCGTGCATGGAACGGAAATATCGAGAGCAAGCACGCCGTAGTGCGGTATATGGAGCAGCACGGGCGCGAAAAAGAAACCGCCGCATGGCTCGCCCGCGAGTATGGAGGGAATGAAAGCAAAAGCCTTTTTATCGTCCGTGCCGGAAGCCCGGAAACCGCCGAACTGACGTGGCCGAAGGTGCAGCGGCGACTGGCGCAGCTCATCCGCGAGGATAAATTCTTCACAGAGCAAGAAAAGTCTGTGTTGGAGCAGAACCGGAATTACCTGATTTTAGACCGGCTGCGGGCAGACTGCGAATACTTTCTTGGCGCAGGCAACCGCGCAGAAAAGCATCTGTGGGCGGGCAGCGTCTATGCACAGATCGTCAAAATGCGGGAGCTGTATGACGCGCTCCCCCAAAAACCGGAATGGCTGACGAAAGAAATGATTGATGATTATGCCGACCGAATGGCACCACAGTATCAGGTCGTAGTGTATCATCACTTTGAAAACGGCTTTGATGAGAAACGGGACTATCAAACGCTGGAAGAAGCAGAAAAAGCCGCACAGGGTTATGTGGACGGCACGATGGAAAGCGACGGCTTTGCGTATGACGGCGCAGCCATCTACGACCAGCAGGCACGGAAGTATCTGCGTATCTACGGCGATTACCCGGATGAACGGGCGCACGCAGAGGTAGCGGGACGTGAGCCGACCGCAGAAAGCATTATCCCCGCAGACCGTTTCCATGTGGTAAGCCTTGACCGGGGCTTCCGCACTCTGTACGCCGTATGGGACGATGAAAACCACGGCTACCATGTGGACGCGGACGGCGTGACCGAGGAATTTACAAGCGAATGGCAGGCGGAGGCGTACCGGCTGGAGCTGCAAGGACAGGCGGAGCAGGCGCTTTTAGAGCGGGCAAAGGGGCTGATTTCCGACTTCTGCCGGAGTGAATACGGCTCAGAGGCGGATTTCAGCGACCCGGCGAAGATCGGCGTCGCCTACACCGCTGTCACCGATGATGAGATTCCCGTTCAGGTGAATATCGACCTTGTGAATTACCGGCTGGAACGCTATCTGGACGATGAGCATCTGGAAACCCGCCAGTACGGCTCTTTGCAGGAGCTTATTACCAACGAGCTGGAAAATCTCGATTTCAGCGACCTCATTCACGTTTCGGATGAGGTTGTGGAGCAATACCGCTGGCATGAGCCAGAGGAAGCAGTTACAGACGTTCCCGAAACAGCTCCTGTCCCGCAGCGAGAACAGTTCCCGTATTCCGTAGGCGATACGGTATATTTGGAGGACGGCAAGCCGTTCATTATTGAGCGCATCGGGCTTTTTGATATTTCTCTCCGCGACCCATCGCTTCTCTACCCCATCTCCCGTGCGGAGAGCAGGGAGAGCTTCGCGCGGCTCATGGAGCGGTATCCGCAGCCGGAAAAGACCGCCGCAGAGAATACGGCTGTCCCCGAAAAAGAACCAAAACCCGCCTACACCGAGGAAACCGTGGCAGTATATCCCGGTGACAAAAACAACCTCCCCTATGATGTAGAGATTCGTACCCTGCGCTTTGACGAGCCGGAGCATGACCCACCCTCTGTGGAACCCGCCGAGCCTGAACCTCCTGCTATGAGCGAGGAAGAAGCGCTGCTTCTGGAACAGGAAGGCCGAGCGGCACTTTCGGAAATGGGCGAATTTGTGCCTGATTTTGATGATGCCATCTCTCAGGCCGAGATCGACGAGCCTCCCACACACCGTCATGCGGTATCCATTTCCATTGACGGCGAGTGGCAGGGCTTTCCCAGTGCCGACGCTGCGGAGCAGGCCGCTTATGCGGACTTCAAGGCAGCAAGCCACCGCAACGCGCAGAATTTCCACATCACCGATGATGCCCTCGGTGTCGGCGGCGCAAAAGCAAAGTTTCGGGCAAATATGGCGGCTATCCATCTCCTGCAAGAGCTGGAGTTTGAGGGCTTACAGGCCAGCCCGGAACAGCAGGAAATCCTCTCCCGATATGTGGGCTGGGGCGGGCTTGCGGACGCTTTTGATGAAAGCAAGGATAACTGGAAAGCCGAATTTGCGGAGCTGTACGCCGCGCTATCCCCGGAGGAATACGCCGCCGCCAGAGCGTCCACGCTGAACGCCCACTACACCAGTCCCACCGTCATCCGCGCCA
>ERZ773146.1063-NODE-1063-length-20175-cov-3.889712_pt1 | contig 20175 bp, 14 predicted proteins | sample MGYA00580847_ERZ773146 | MGnify/ENA primary metagenome ERZ773146 (study PRJEB29015, sample SAMEA2737830) | human gut metagenome | biome: human gut; feature: human-associated habitat; material: faeces | place: China | collected 2012 ...
AAGATAGGTGGTGAACAAATTTTCATAAAAGCCATCCGGCAATTTAAGTATATTCCAATTTCCGGATCCCAGATAACCTGTATTTACATTTCGAAAAAGAAGAAACAACAGAAAACTCCCTACAAGACCGATTTCCGCGCGTAGCTTCAGCAGAAGCTTTTCCATGGGGATCAGCAGAAGCATGCAGCTTCCAATCAGGGTAAGCACGCCAAATATGACTCTGCTTTCCGGCATTACCAGTAAGGTAACGAATGTAATCAGAATTCCTGATCCAAATACGATCAAACCTCTTTTAAGATGATGAGACCCCAACGACCAGCAGAAGCCGGCCAAGAGAATAAACGTCCAACAGATGCTCTGCTGCCATACATATCCTCCAAGTCCGCTATATCCAGGGATCTTCTTTCCAAACAGAAACACCAGATCCCAACAGGTATGATAGAGCATCATGCTTAATAAGGTGATTCCCCGAATCGTGTCAAGTCCTGCAAGACGCCCTGCTTTCTGCCTTTGTACTTTATACTGCTGTATTTTCTGTACTTGCATTTTCTGACTTTGTATTTTCTTTTCCTGTATTTTCTGTGTCTGCATTTTGAGGCTTTGTATTTTCTTTTCCTGTGTTTTCTGCGTCTGGATTTTGGGGCTTTGCATTTTCTTTTCCTGAATCTTCTGCGTCTGGATTATGTGTGTCTGCATTTTGGGACTTCGTATTTTCTTTTTCCCTATTTTCTTTTTCTGTATTTTCTGTGTCTGTATTTTGGGACCTTGATCTTTTGCCTGTACTGCATTTATTTTATTTGTGTCTGCTTCCATCATTTTCTGCTATCCCCTTTTTCATGATCCTGTTGGACATATTGAGCTTTGTTTTCACATTTATATCCAACAATTCCCTGATTTATGGACATCATCACTTCATTTACTCTGTTTATGTCCAATTTACCTCAAAATAAGCCCCTATCGCAATGTTATTCTCTTAATTTTGGACATAAATTAATTTTGACACAGTAATATGTCCAAATTCAAAACAATTGCATTTACAAGACAGTTGCACAGCCTGAAAGCAAGTATCTGGATGCAAGTTCTGGATGCAAGCTCTGGATGCAAGTTCTGACTGCAAGCTCTGGATGCAAGTTCTGACTGCAAGCTCTGGATGCAAGTGTCTGGCTACAAGTTCTAACTGCTGATATGTGAATATGTCGTTACAGTTCTTACGCAGCCAGCTACTTGTTGTCAGGCTGCGTAAGAACATGATTTAAGCAGAGCATTTAGTGAGGTTATTTCGAGCTTAGTGTGAACCATACAGGTTCACTTGGCAAACCGAAGGTGAGTCTGGTGGAGCTTGTTCAGGAGTGGGCAGGACTGTGTTAACAGTAACAGATCGATATATACACAGAAAAAAATTTCCTATATAATGATGTTTGAGAATTGCGGGAGCTGCTTTGCAGCGGAGCAATTCGTGGATATCAATTTAAGGACAAAATACCTTTTGCCCACAGCATCATAATGATATGAGTAGCAAAATATAGTTTCGCCCACAGCATCATAATGATATGAGTAGCAAAATATAGTTTTGCCCACAGCATCATAATGATATGAGTAGCAAAATATAGTTTTTCCACAGCATCATAATGATATGAGTGTCCGAAAAATTTTTCCACTTATTGATGTATCATTTCATCCTGTCAGCCAGACAGAAAAGAGGTCTTATAATGCGTATTGATAAATTTTTAAGTAATGCCGGTGCCGGTTCCCGCAGCCAGGTCAAAACAGATCTGAAGAAAGGACTTGTGCTCGTAAACGGACAGGCAGTTCGAAGTGCTGATTTTCAGGTGGATCCGGCAGCAGATACCATCACCTTTAAAGGAAGGGAGCTTTGCCTTCCGGGTAACCGCTACTATATGCTGAATAAGCCTATGGGCTGTGTCAGTGCCACAGAAGATCCCAGGGAAAAGACCGTTCTTGACCTGTTTCCTGCCGAACTTCGTAAGGATTTATTTCCGGTAGGGAGGCTTGACAAGGATACGGAAGGATTGCTCCTTCTTACAACTGATGGAGCCCTATCCCATCAGTTGATTTCCCCGAAAAAGGAAATTTACAAAACCTATCTTGTCACCTGCGAAAAATCCGTAACGAAAGAAGATCTTCTTCGCCTGGAAACAGGTGTCAACATCGGGGAAGCTGCACTTACCCTTCCTGCAAAAGCAGAAGCAACCGACGATGACCATGTCATCTATCTCTCCATCTGTGAAGGCAGATTCCATCAGGTAAAGCGTATGCTTCAGGCAACCTGCAATAAAGTCACCCGGCTCAAACGCGTATCCTTTGGACCTTTATCTTTGGATACCTCACTTAAACCGGGTGCATATCGTGTCTTATCAGAGGACGAGGTTGCTCTTCTACGCAATGCTTCCTCAAAATAATCTATGATTCATAGCATCTTTCTGGATATTTCAAAGTGTACAGACTCTCTGTATTCTCTGTATGGAACCAGCTATCTCTCTTCACGGAAATAAGCCAGTCCCAGACTTGCGGGCGGCTGATTTTCACGCTTACTGCGCATGCTTGTAATAATCAGTACAAGTAATGTTACTACATAGGGAATCATCTTATATAATTCCTGATTTTCCATATGATCCATACCGGTAGGCAGATACAGGTACAGAATGTATAATCCACCAAACAGGAAGGATGCAAGAACGCTTACATTTGGTCTCCAGATGGTGAAAATAACCAATGCTATGGCCAGCCAGCCCCTGTCACCAAACGCATCATTCGACCATACACCGCATGCATAATCCATAACGTAATACAGACCGCCAAGTCCTGCTATCATACATCCGATACAGGTTGCCATATACTTATACTTTGTTACATTGATACCGGCTGCATCCGCGGTATTCGGCCCTTCACCTACCGCACGCAGATGAAGTCCGACACGTGTCCGGTTCAGCACATAAGAAGCGACAAATGCAATAATAATAGCCAGGTATGCCAAAAATCCATAAGACAAAAACAGTTTTCCAAACCAGCCAAGCTTTCCTGCAAAAGGAAGAGACTTACTGAAATAGCTGCTTGTTGTCGTAAGCGCAATAGACGGAACATCACTGGCTACCAGCTTGATCAGGGATCCGCCGAAGAAGTTACCAAAGCCTACGCCAAAGGTTGTCATTGCAAGACCGGTTACGTTCTGGTTTGCTCTTAAGGTTACGGTAAGGAAGCAGTAAAGCAGTCCCATTAGCAGAGAACCGGCCAGACAGCAAAGCATCGGGATCAGAATAATCAGTACCGGATTTGCCGCAGAGGGATCTGTCAGGGATCTCTCATAAATAAAGGATCCAATTACACCGCTGATACCGCCAACATACATAACACCGGGGATTCCAAGATTTAAATTACCGGACTTTTCGGTAATGATTTCACCGGTACTTCCGTACAAAAGAGGAATACCCTGTACGATTGCCCTGGGAATAAATGCAAGTAAAAAGCTCCACATGATTACTGCTCCTCCTTTTCTGTTTTCTTACGGAACTGAAGCCGGTAGGTAATAAAGAATTCACATCCGATGATAAAGAACAGGATAATTCCTGTCAGAATATCGGAATAGGAATGATTCAGTCCAAAGTTTGTTGATATTTCACTGGCGCCACGATCCATGAATACAATCAGCAGACTGGAGAAAATCATGGTAAACGGATTAAATTTGGACATCCAGGATACCAGTACGGCCGTAAAGCCCTGTCCTCCTGCAATGGTGGTCGTTACGGTATGGTTAATTCCACCTACCAGCAAAAGACCAACCAGACCACAGATTGCACCGGATAAAATCATAGTACGGATAATTACCTTTTCTACCTTAATACCAACATACTTCGCAGTGTTTTCACTTTCACCAACGACACAGATCTCATATCCATGCTTGCTGTACCATAGATAAATATGCATAAACACGGTTACAATAACCGCAACCACAATAGGAAGCAGATATTTCGAACCGAACAGCTGCGGAAGCCAGCCAATGTTTGTATTCTGATTAATAATACCAATCTTGCCGGAGCCCTTCGGTACCTCCCAGACAATTGTAAAGAAGGCAACAAGCTGTGTTGCAATATAATTCATCATCAGTGTAAAGAGAGTTTCGTTCGTATTCCATTTTGCCTTAAAAAATGCCGGAAGGAAGCCCCAGCAGGCGCCTGCCAGAATACTGGCCACGATCATACATAAGATTACCACACCATTTGGCAGCTTATTTCCGAGGCAGATCATACAGGCTGCGGATGCAAGTCCTCCGACCAGTACCTGTCCTTCCCCACCAATATTCCAGAACTTCATCTTAAAGGCCGGGGTCAGTGCCAATGCAATCAGCAACAGAATTGAGACATTCTGAAAGGTAATCCACGTCTTACGGACAGAACCGAATGCACCGGTAAAGATCGAACGGTATACCTCAATCGGATTAATACCGGTTGTGATCGTCGTAATAATTCCGCATAGAATCAACGCAAGAAGAATAGCCAGGGCCCTGATTCCAAGTGCCTGATGCAATGGCAGGGTATCCCGCTTTACAATATGAAAAAGAGGTTCTTTATTCTTCTCCTTCATGGTTCTTTTCACCTCCCACTTTAGTCATCATCATTCCGACCGTATTTTTATCTGTTGTTCTGGCATCCACAATGCCACTGACCTGTCCGCCGCAAAGCACCAGAATTCTATCAGATAATTCCAGCAGCACATCCAGATCCTCCCCGACGAAGATTACGGCAACACCTTTCTTCTTCTGCTGGTTTAACAGATCATAAATCGTATAGGAAGAATTAATATCAAGTCCGCGCACTGCATATGCCGTTAATAATACGGTAGGGGCAGATGCAATCTCACGTCCAACCAGAACCTTTTGTACATTACCTCCGGATAACCGCCGTACCGGTGTTGAAATCCCCGGAGTTACCACCTCAAGACTCTCAACAACATCATTCGCCAGCTGCCTGGGCTGCTTCCGGTCTGTAAACGGAGAATGTCCCTGCCGGAAGGAACGAAGCATCATATTATCCGCCAGATCCATATTTCCTACCAGTCCCATTCCAAGACGATCCTCCGGAACGAAAGAAAGGGAAACTCCCAGCTCTGCAATCTTCCTCGGATCCATACCGATCAGCATTTCCCTGGAACCATCATCCTCTACATAAGCAATGGTTCCTGCTTCCGTAACCTGAAGTCCGGCAATCGCTTCTAAAAGCTCCTTCTGTCCACAGCCTGAAATTCCGGCAATACCAAGAATTTCTCCACTGTTCGCAGTAAAGGAAACATCCTGCAGCTTCACAACGCCCTCTTCATTACGGACTGTCAGGCCTTCCACCTCAATACGGGGTTTTGGATTCACCGGATCAGGCCTGTCTATATTTAACGTTACCGTATGACCAACCATCATGTTCGTCATTTCCGTTACATTCGTATCCTTTGTTTTCATACAGCCGATATACTGTCCGCTTCGAAGAACAGCCACACGGTCTGAAAGCGATTCTACTTCATGCATCTTATGGGTAATAATGACAATCGCTTTTCCATCATCACGCATCTTCCGAAGAACACGGAACAGCTTTTCCGTTTCCTGCGGAGTTAAAACTGCCGTAGGCTCATCCAGAATCAGGATGTCTGCACCACGATACAATACCTTAACAATTTCCACGGTCTGCTTCTGCGAAACCGACATATCGTAAATCTTCTGCTTCGGATCTACCTCAAAGCCATATTTCTGACAAATTTCTTCCACCTTTTTAGTGGCTTCTTTTAAATTCAGTTTACCGGGGAGTCCGAGAATAATGTTTTCCGTTGCCGACAACACATCGATCAGTTTGAAATGCTGGTGCACCATACCAATACCCAGATCAAAGGCATCCTTGGGTGACCTGATTACCTCTTCCTTTCCATTGATAAAGATCTGGCCTTCATCCGGAAAATAAATTCCGGAAAGCATATTCATCAATGTGGTTTTACCACTACCATTTTCTCCAAATTTCACCCTTATAAATATCCAGATTCACCTTATCATTTGCAATTACGGATCCAAAGGTCTTCGTAACATTTCGCATTGAAACTGCTGCGGTTTTGGTTTCCATTATCTGTCTCCCTTCCAGTTAAGCCTTTGTGCTGTTTCTTACTTTGGTGTCTTTTGCTTTAAAGGAAACTATCAGATCCTTCATAATTCCCTTTAAAGCAAAAGACGGCGCGGCGAAATTCGCTGCGCCGCTTTTGGCATTATTTGTTCTGTCAAAAAACCGACTAAATTGTAAATTACCTTCTATGGAATTAGAATGCGGTATCCAACAGGGTAATTCCATCGATCTGTACGTTGAAGTACGGAGCGGAACGGAACTGGATATCGGATTCATGGAAGTATCCGTCGAGAACTACTTCATGATCCGGAGTATAATCCGGGTCGGTATCTACATCAGCCTCAAAGCTGCTTAATTCAGCACCCTCTACGGTGAAGGTTGTAATATCAAATACGTGCACCTTACCTGCAATCAGATCAGCCTTAGCTGCATCAATTGCTTCCTGGGTTCCCGCTGCAACAGAAGAGCCAAGCTCTGTAAGCTCAACAGATCCTGTGCCAAGAGATCCAACCCAGTCAGTATCAATTGCATTACCGGCTGCTACACAGTTGATGGCATATTCGAAGTAAGGCTCCCAGTTGATCTTGGAAGATACAAGGAAGGTATTCGGACATGCACTTGCGGTGCTGCCGTTATAAGATACATTAGGAACACCTGCTGTCTCACATGCGGTAGGAGCACCCATGGAGTCTGCATGCTGGCTGATTAATACACAGCCATCCTCAATCAGCTTATTAGCGCCTTCCTTCTCAGCAGTCTCATCATACCAGGAACCGGTAAAGGTTACTTCCATGGTAACGGAAGGACATACGGAGCGGGCACCTAAATAGAAGGAGGTATATCCGGAAATAACCTCTGCATAGGTAAATGCACCAACATAACCCATCTTGGCCTGATCAGCAGTGATGTCACCATTGTCGATCATCTCATTTAACTTCATACCTGCAACGATACCTGCAAGATAACGTCCATCATAAATGGAAGCAAATGCATTGTGGAAATTGGAAAGGTTCTCTGTATGAGCCTTGGTTCCGGTTGCATGGCTGAACTGTACATCAGGGTATTCCTTGGCAGCCTCAATCACATAATCCTCATGTCCGAAGCTGTCTGCAAAAATAAAGTTACATCCTGCATCTGCAAGCTCACAGGCTGCATCATAGCATTCCTGTCCTTCAGGAATATTGGTCTTAATTAAATATTCAATACCAAGCTTCTCACAAGCTTCCTTGGCAGCATTTAAAAAGTTCAGGTCATAGGTAGAATTCTCATCATGTAAGAAGATAAATCCGGCCTTAACACCTGTTACCTGTGCCGCATCTTCTGTAGCTTCCTCTGCATCTGCAGTCTCCTCAACTGCTGCATCATCAGCTGCTGCTTCATCGGTTGCTTCTGTGGTTGCTTCTGTGGCTGCTTCGGTTCCGGTAGTGGCATTCGTATCTGTGGAAGATGCACATCCAGCGAGAGTAGCGATTGCCAGAGCCATAACGGTAAGCAGACTTACGACTTTCTTTCTCATAATTTCTCCTCCTGTGTGTTCCCGTTTACCGGGTGGTTTAAACAATAGCAGTATAGGCATTCTGAACTGCCATTGTCAAGCGATTTTCCAAAAAACATGATAAAAACTAACGGAAAACGATTTCACCGGTCGCTGCATCCATACTCTCTACAATGGCAAGGGACTCAACACGCACTCCCTTCTCACGGATCAGGTCACCGCCCTTCTGGAATCCCTTCTCCACTGCAATGCCGATTCCCTCGACCGTGGCACCTGCATCCTCCACAATCTGTAAAAGTCCCTCAAGTGCACAGCCATTTGCCAGGAAATCATCAATAATCAAGATATGATCCTCCGGCTTAATAAACTTCTTTGACACAATCACATCATAGATTTTTTTGTGGGTAAAGGACTGTATCTTCGTAGAATATACTTCTCCGTCAATGTTTAATGACTGCGTCTTCTTCGCAAAGACAACGGGAACATGAAAATGCTGGGCCGCCACGCACGCAATCCCGATACCGGAAGCCTCAACGGTTAAAATCTTTGTGACCGGACGGTCTGCAAAGAGCCGTGCCCATTCCTTTCCCATCTCATTAAACAGCTCAATGTCCATCTGATGATTTAAAAAAGAATCTACCTTTAATACATTGCCTTCTTTTACTACTCCGTCCTCACGGATGCGTTCTTCCAGTAATTTCATGCCTGTGCAGTCTCCTCTTATGATCATTTCCCGATTTCTTTAAACGGGATGCTTCTATTATAAATAGGTCACAGATACTTTTTCAAGTCACGATTTACGAAAAACAACCTTCTGTTGTAAATAATAGCTTGCAAAGAATAAAACAGTATCTACCACGATCTTCACCACTGCCTCCGGAAGCAGCGGAAGCAGCAATACTCCACCGGTACAAAGCAATGCACTCATGGTCATCTGCACAACCGCAAGCAATGCATATTCCAGTGCTGCTTTACAGGGATTTTCCCTGCTTTTGAATACCACCTTATAATTAACCGCATAATTGTATGTTGCAGAAACGATCCTGGCAAGCACCGTGCATAATGCAACATAACCGGCCACACGGTTACGCAGGAAATGACACAGAATCGTAAACAGCAGCAGATCAATGATGCTCGAAGAAAACGATGCCAGGGAATATTTGAGAAATCTCTTTCCCAGGATAGCATAAATTTTCGCCGAATCCGAAACCGTCCGGAAATGGGTCTGATGATTCTCTTTGGAATCATAAATGGTCTCAATCGGAAGCTCAAGAATCGGATAATTGGCAGATGCATCCAGCAGCATCTGCATTTCGAACTCGAACCGGTCATAGGAAACGCCAAGCATTTCCTTCATAAGACCAAGTGGAATTCCTCTTAAGCCCGTCTGGGTATCATGAACCTTCGTACCTGCAATATAAGAAAATACAGACATCGTGATCGTATTTCCAAAGCGGCTCTTCCACGGAATATCGTCTCCATCAAAGGTGCGCATGCCAAGAATCAGGGATTCCGGATGCTTATCAAGTCCCTGCGCAATGCTTTCAATCGCAGCTGCACTGTGCTGTCCGTCCGAATCTGCGGTCACACAGCCGGCTGCATCCGGGAAATGCTCTAAAACATAGGCAAATGCTGTTTTCAAGGCCCGTCCCTTTCCCCGGTTTACCTCATGGGAGAGAAGGATCAGCTTTTCCTGAAGCAGCTCCTTTGCCCGGTCAAAAAATGTCTGATATGCCGGACTGCTTCCATCATTTACCAGTAAAACCGGTCCGAACGGATAATCCCTCAAGGTATTCAATAGTTGTAAAAGTCGTTCATCCGGTTCATAGGATGGAATAATCAATGGGATCATACCCTGTTCACCTTTCACCTTTCATTTATCCACCAATAAAGGATACCAAAACCTTTAGTATTCCGGCAAGCAGCATCACCTGAATAGGATTCATATGCTTTTTCTGCAACAGAAAAACACAGAGTCCGAAGATTACGATCAGGCTCCACTTCGTTCCTGCCAGGGTAATCACTGCATCATTTCCCCAGAATGCTGTTATCAGAATCGAAATTCCGGCAGAGGCAATCATTGCCACAATACATGGACGGAGCGTCATTAACACACTTTGGAACAGATTAAGGCTCCGGTATTTCAGGTAGAGCTTTGCAATCATCGTAACAATAATACAGGAGGGAAGAATACTCCCTGCGGTTGCCACGAAAGCCCCGCCGACACCTGCGATCCGCAATCCGATAAATGTAGCGGAATTTACAACAATCGGCCCCGGCGTCATCTGGGAAATCGTAATCAGATCCGTAAATTCGGACATCGTGAGCCACGGATGCTGTATGACAACCTGCTCTTTAATCAGCGGAAGCACCGCATAACCACCACCGAAGCCAAACAAGCCCATCTGAAAAAAGCTTAAGAAGAGTTCAAGATAAATCATCCCCGTGCCTCCTCTTCTTTATCAGTCCGCGGATAAGCCCTATGAAACCACCTGCAAGAATCAGATAAACCACATTAATCTGTAGAAAAGCTGATAATACAAAGCTTACCAGCATAATTGTGATGGAAAGCCGGTTTTTACCATGTACAATTCCCGCTCCCATCTCATAGGTCACACAGGTAATTACGGCTCCAACACCTGCCTGCATTCCCTCCAGCATCTGACTGACAAAATAATTGTCCCGGAAAGCCTCATAACAGACGGAAACAATGGAAATAATGATAAAGGGAGGAAGGATCGTTCCCAGAATGGAAACCAGTGCACCTGTTAAGCCGGCCAGCTTATAACCGACAACAATCGCTCCGTTTACCGCCATCGGTCCCGGTGCAGACTGCGCAATGGCAATCAGATCCAGCATTTCCTCTTCCTTAATCCACCCGCATTCATCAACAAACTTTTTCTTCATCAGGGAAACAATGACATATCCCCCTCCGAAGGTAAAGGCACTTAAATACAGTGTAGACAGAAATAATTTTAATAACACTTTATTTCTGGATTCCATAGAATTCCTTCCCCGCATCGTTTTTTTATTTGTCTGTTTTATTTTACTTATTCATTCTCAACAATCATCTGGCATACCTTCATTGCTTCCAGTGCCTGTAAATGGCTTTCCCTGGTAACGCCTGCACAGCAGGATGCATCCACATGAATCGGAAGCTCCGGGAAGAATGCTTTCAGTACCATCGCATTCGAAATCACGCAGATATCCGTACACAGGCCGACAAGGGTAATACTTTCAATTGCTTCCTGATCCGAAAGAGCACGGATCCTTTCCGGTAACCGGCTGCTGCCAAAGGTTTCTTTTATAATCGGCTCCGTAGAGATCAGATCTGCAATTTCTTTGCGGATCTGCCAGCCTTCGGTATTTACGATACAATGCGGAACGGGAAGATTCTTTCCTTCCTGTGTCGTCAGGTAATTTTCATAATGGGTATCCTGCGTAGCAAGCACCGTTCCGTCAAATCCCTTAATCTTCGCTATCACCTTCGGAACAATCGCAGCTGCTTCTGCCGTTCCCAATGCTCCGTCAATAAAATCATTCTGCATATCAATGACAATCAGTAATTTCATTTGATTATACCTCCCCCAGTCTTCCTCTTCTCTGAAATAAATCCCTGTCATTACCGTTCCGGCTACTATTTTCTATCATAGCATGAAAGAATCTGATGCGTAAAGTAGTCTTGACAATTGTATTTTTAAAGCCCAAAATATAATTAATTTGTGTCTGTTCAAGATCATGCAAATTATAGAGATATGCATGTCAAATACTTGTATTCGTATGGATATATGACATGTTTTATATGGCGAATGTGATTTTGAATCATTGTCAATTTGTGGCAAAATTGTAGAAATATGCAGGACTGAAATCATGCAGCGAAATCTTACCAAAGGTCCCATCACCATCCAAATATTGTTATTTGCTCTCCCCCTGATGCTGGGAAATCTCCTGCAGCAGATGTATAACATTGCCGATACGTGGGTAGTCGGTCAGTTTTTAGGAGCCGATGCTCTTGCTGCTGTTGGATCCTCTTATACCTTAATGACCTTTCTTACCTCCATTCTCATCGGACTTTGTATGGGAAACGGGGCTGCAATTTCCATGCAGTATGGAAGCGGTAATTATCCGAAGATCCGGCAAAGCGTTTTCATGTCCCTTACTCTGATCGGCGGTATCACCATTGTGATCAATGTACTCGTTTATGTCTGCTTTAGCGGGATTTTATGGGTTTTACAGATTCCGCAGGAAATCCGGCCTCTGATGAAGGACTATTTAATGATCATCTTTTTAGGGATCCCGGCCACCTGCCTGTATAACTATTTTGCCAATCTTCTCCGTGCCGTTGGGAACTCTGTGATTCCACTTATTTTCCTTGCTGTTTCTTCTATATTAAATGTGATCATGGACCTATTTTTCGTTCTGTGTCTGCATTGGGGAATTCCCGGTGCAGCCTTTGCAACCATTTTATCCCAGTGGATTGCCGGCGTTGGAATTGTCGTTTACACCGTGCTCTGCTTCCGCGAGCTCCTCCCCGGCAGAGAAGATTTACATTTCACCAGAAGCACTTTAAAAGAAATCAGCAATCTTTCCATACTGACCTGTCTTCAGCAGTCCATTATGAACTTTGGAATTCTGATGGTCCAGGGACTTGTCAACAGCTTTGGAACCTCTGTAATGGCCGCTTTTGCTGCTGCAGTAAAAATTGACTCCTTTGCCTATATGCCGGTACAGGATTTTGGTAACGCCTTTTCCACATTTGTTGCTCAGAACTATGGCGCCAACCAGAAAGAACGAATCCGCAAAGGAATTCGAAGTGCCGTGGCTGCATCCGGTTTGTTCAGTCTGTTCATCAGCGGTCTGGTATTTGTCTTCGCCCATCCCCTGATGCGGATTTTTATCCCGGCATCTGAAACGGAAGTCATCCGCATCGGTGTGAAGTATCTGCACATTGAGGGATCCTGCTATATCGGGATCGGCATTCTGTTCCTGCTATATGGCTATTACCGTGCCGTAAACCGGCCGGGTATTTCTATTACTCTCACCATTGCATCTTTAGGAACAAGAGTGCTGCTGTCTTATGTACTGTCCGCAATTCCTGTGCTTGGCACAACCGGAATCTGGATGTCCATTCCAATCGGATGGTTTCTGGCAGATGGCATAGGAATAGGAATTTATTTCTACCACAGAAGTACCAGACATTGATATCAGACCGGTTGGTACTGAACCGTTACGAAGAATTACTAAAATATTTTATTTAAAATTTGAACCGAGGAGGCATATGAGAATGAAAACAGGATTAATTTTAGAAGGAGGCGCCATGCGCGGTCTCTTTTCTGCGGGAATCATGGATGTGATGATGGAAAACGGAATTGCCTATGATGGAGTAATCGGTGTTTCTGCCGGTGCCGCATTTGGCTGTAATTATATTTCCGGACAGATCGGCCGTTCCATCCGCTACAACCTAAAATACTGTAAGGATAAGCGTTACGGTGGTCTTTATTCCCTGCTTACAACCGGCGACATCTATAATAAAGATTTCTGCTACAGTGAGATTCCTTTGAAGTACGATCCTTTTGACTTTGCAGCCTTCGAAAGCAACCCGGCTGCATTTTATGTTGTGTGCACCGATGTAGAAACCGGTAAACCCGTTTATCACCGGTATACCGGGCGTAGGGATCATGGTTTTGACTGGATCCAGGCTTCTGCTTCCATGCCGCTTGTCTCCAGGATTGTAACTATTGACGGCCAGAAGCTCTTAGACGGCGGAGTATCCGACTCCGTTCCCATCCGTCAGTTTGAACAGATGGGGTATGACCGCAATGTCATTATTCTTACACAGCCGAAGGATTACCGCAAAAACCCAAACAGCCTGATGCCGCTCATCCGTCACAAATACAGGGCTTATCCGGAATTTATCAAAACAAATGAAAATCGGCACCTTGTTTATAATGATACCCTGGATTATATTTTTGAAAAAGAAAAAGAAGGCTCCGTCTTTGTCTTTCGACCAGACGAAGCCCTCCCTGTCAGCCGTGTGGAAAAGGATCCTGTAAAACTTCAGGCAACCTATGACCTTGGCCGCAAAACCGGTGAAGAAAAACTTGCAGACTTAAAAGCATTCCTTACATAACCCGGCGTTTGTGTCTGCGCCATAGCATAAACAGTACAAACCCTCCTGTAAGAGCTGCGCAGAGAGAAATTCCTATCCATCCCGGCACTTTGCTCCTGTCATTCTGCGAAGGATTCGTCTTCTCCGGTGTTATCCAGCCCATCTGCCCATTTGGGGTCATACCCTGCACCAGCTTATACTTATCAATGAAGCGATGAAGCATGGCAGCAATCTCCGCTCTGGAAACCGGATCCTGCAAAGCAGACAGGACATCAGCTTCTTCCCGTATCAATCCATTGCTGATCGCCCACAGCACAGCCTTTCCGGCATCATCCATGGTACTGTCCATATCCTTCAGCTCGTCCTGACTACCCTTAATACTGATATCGTAGCCCTTGTATTGCGCATAACGGTAGAACATGACTGCAAGCTGTTCCCAGGTGATGGGATCCCCGGGTCCGAAGCTGTCCTTGTTGTAACCGCTTAAAATGTCATTCTCTGCGATCCATGCAATGGCATCTGCGTACCGCGCCCCGTCTTCCACGTCGGCAAAGCTGTTTTTAGCCTTCGATGCAGGGCTGCCATCCATACTCCAGAGAATTTCTGCCATCCTGCCGCGCGTCTGCGTTTCATATGGGCCAAACTGTGTGCTGCTTATACCCTCCATCAATCCGTTTTCATAAACAAACATAACGTCATCATAGAACCAGTCGTCTTCGGAAACATCGGTAAACGGGTTATTTCCTTCTTCTGCCTCTTCGTCCGCAGCAGGCTGGTCACCGGTGATCGTCGTGGTATCGCGTTTGTCCTGCCACTCCCTTAACAGGATGCTGTCCTTTGGCGTCGTACGCCTGGTATTCTCTGCACCGGGTTTGATACCCTGAGCCGGCTCTGTGCCGGGTGTCGCAGAAAATGGACTTGCAGGAGCTGCGGCGGCTCCGTTATTAGTACCGGAATCCGTATGGGCTGCAGATGCTGTGCCACTGTTTTCCGGCTGTGACGGGATTCCGGTGTTTTCATCCACCGGATCGGAAGCTGTCTGCCGTGATATCATGGCAAGCTGTGGTGTGGAGCGGTTGTCTGCATCATCCTTAGCATAAAGGAATAAGGATTTGTCCGTATCTCCCTTCGGCAGCGTTCCGGTAATGGCAAAGCTGCCATCACTTTCGGCATAGACGCTTCCACTGTCATAAAAGACCTCGCTTCCGGCCTCTGTCATTCCGGTGATGGTATACGCACCGGTGCTCCGGTTGGCGAAAAAGATCGGACTGGTGAGCGCGAGCACAGGATCTGTCTTATCCATATTCACCAGAAGGAACTCACTGGTTACATCCTTGCCCTTGATTCCACTCACGCAAAGCATCAGGCTTCCGGTAAAATCGGGGATCGTAAATGTATTATTTCCATCTCCCGTAAGCTCCTGATCTGTGTCCATCCGTGTGACCTGAATACGCTCTGCTCCCCCACAGGTCACGGTAAGGGAGTTGGTATTTCCTCCTACATAAGCCTGAAATACACCATTCGTATCCTTGGTGCAGTCAGCACCGTTTATAGCAAGTGAAATGCTAAGTGGTGTGTATTTCGGCAGATTTTCTTCGTTGGAGCTTGTTTCCGAACTGTAATACTTTCCCTTTCCTTTCTCTATCGTTTCTTGTTTGTAGGCGCGCACTCCGATCTTATAGTCCTTATCAGCGGTAAGATTTTCTGCGGGAGCAGAAGCAGCTTCACCCTCGCCGTTAAAGGAAACAGCACTTCCACCTACAGTCAGTGCCATATCGATGGTATTCTTGTCGGCACCAAGATCATAGCCAAAGCCCGTATCCTTCCAGTCTGTGCCATCCTTCTGATAGATGGTTACATGATAGCCGTCAGCACCGACAACCGGATCCCATTTGGCACACATAACCTCATTACCGATAAATTCCAGCGTAGCCGTCGAAGGAGCAGCAGGCTGCATGGTATTCTTATAAGAGATCGGTACACTAAACTTCTGATGATCAATAGCTGCAAGTGTAGTCACCTTTTCTCCGCCCTCAAGGGTAAATTCCTTTTCTGTCATCAGGAACGATGTTGCATAATAAGTACCCGTAGGCAGAAGCTCACCGCTATCAGGAAGGCTGACGGAGAGATTATCCGTGTCTGTTACGGTCTGTTCGTCCACCAGATAGGCAGCATCCCCCTCGCTGCTTCCCAGATAGGTACGCAGCACATAGGTTTTTCCGTTTTCGGGATACTTCACCTTGCCGGTAAGATTATTGGTGTTCTGTGTCAGATCCAGCTTTTCAAACGGTTCAACTGTAAATCCTTCTTCATCGGAAAAGCTCAGGGTACCTGTGTCAACCGAATATGTACCGCCCTCCTTCAGACGAAGGAGTACCAGTCGATAGTAGTTGCCATCATCTTCCGTTTTCTTCATATCACCTGTGCTTGCCGCATTAATATCTGCTGCAGGATCAATTCTTCCGTCCTCTCCTACCCAGTTGACACGGAGAGCTGTGCCATTCTTCTGAACCTTCAGATCCTGTTTGATCTCCTCCTCTGTGAGGTTGTTGTCAAATGCCAGCAGGATATACGGTGTTTCATCTGCACCGGCATTCACTGTGATCTCTTTCGTTACAGCTCCTCCTCTGTTTCCAAGAACAACCGGCTCTTCCGTCTGCAGAGCTCCGGTTTTCTCATCGTCTTCTGACAAAGCACCCTCTGCAGAACCGGTTGTCCCGGTATTCTCCTGTGATGTACCCTGGGCTGTTCCGCCACCTTCGGTATTCCCCTGCGGTGTGCCCTGGGCAGAACCACTACCCCCTGCATTCTCCTGTGATGTACCCTGGGTTGTTCCGCTTCCTTCGGTATTCTCCTGTGATGTACCCTGGGTTGTTCCGCTTCCTTCAGTATTCCCCTGCGGTGTGCCCTGGGTGGAACCACTACCCCCTGCATTCTCCTGTGATGTGCTCTGGGGCGTTCCGCCACCTTCGGTATTCTCTTGTGATGTTCCCTGGGTTGTTCCGCTTCCTTCGATATTCGCCTGCGGTGTACTTATTACAGGAACAGCTGCTTCATTATTTGCCTGCAATGCTCTCATTACAGGAGCGGCTGCCTCGGTATTCTCCTGTGGTGCACTCTGCACAGAAACAGTCACCGCATTATTTTCCTGCGGAAGACTCTGTTCAGAAACCGTACTTTCACTGCTTTCCTGTTCTCCGGACGTGCCCTGACCGGTTCCGCTTCCTTCACCGCTTCCCTGTTCTCCGGACGTGCCCTGACCAGTTCCGCTTCCTTCACCGCTTCCCTGTTCTTCGAACGTGCCCTGACCGGTTCCGGTTCCTTCGCTGCTTTCCTGCTCTCCGGACGTGCCCTGACCAGTTCCGCTTCCTTCACCGCTTCCCTGTTCTCCTGACGTGCCCTGACCAGTTCCGATGTCCTCACCGGGCTCCTCTTCATCCTCTATAGGAAGGCTGCTCAGCAAGTCAGAATCCTCACTCATCAGAGAAACACTCTGTACCACCGGTGTCACGCCATGGTCTTCCCAATTCCACTTCGGCAGCTTTTTCACCCACTTCATTTCAATATCCCAGCCGCCGCCCTGTTTGAAGTTAGTCTCTACAATCTGAGGCACCAGCACCCATACCCGCGCATCGAAGATGTACACATATACTCCTGCCATTGCGCCGAGATAAATATCAACATTCTTAAATGCCTCCTTCATGCTTTCGTTGACGGTGGTTCCCTGGATGGGAACGGTCGTCTGCCCACCCATGATGAGGTTGATATCCGTTGAGGCCAGTTTTAAGCCACCAATCCACTTAGTCTTTTCAGGGATCTGCACAGCTCCCTTGACAATGCCATTGGCGCCGATGCCAAGATAGAGTCTGTCCTTTGCGTTATTCACACCACCAAAGGCACCCATTTCCATGGAGGTATTCAGATCCAATATATCAATTTCCGTACTGGGCAGCGCAGCTTCCAGCTCCTCGGAGCCGGAAAAATAGAAGCCCTGATATTCCTCACCCTTATAGTTCCGTTTCTGTCCGTTAAGCTTCAGGGAATAGCCAAAGCTTTTAATGACTTTGACATTCGGACTACCCACAAGTCCCACATCGGATGCCTTCAGTGTGAACTCGCTGGGACCAATGATCACATCTCCCTTTCCTTCCACGAGGTGGAGATAGGTACCCTTCAGCGTACCTCGCAGCTTAATGGGCGGAATGCCATGATAGTTGCCGTTCACTGTGGCAGCCAGATCCTTGAAGCCTGCTCCGCCACCGTTGAGCTGTCCCACAGGCACCGGCGGAATCAGTACAATACCCGGGCTGGAAGCAACATAGAAGTACAGTTCATCAGGGATCAGTACACCGTTATTGGCTCGTTCCAGTGCCAGATTCGCTTCCGTTTCAAAGAGATCAAAAACATTCAGCTCCAGCTCAAAGGCATATCGTTCCTCGCCTTCAAAGGTGTTGACCTCGCCCTTAACCTTGGCAAGCTCCAGCGCCAGCATGGTGGCTGTGTCAAAGCTGCCTGTGGCATGTACGCCATTCAGCTGGAATCCATAGGTTTTTTTGCCGTTCACGTTCTTTTCCTTCAGTCCGTAGCCCAGCTTTTCCAGAGAAAATTCTGCGCCGTCAAGGACAGTCCTGAACCCGATATCACCACTGAATATAAGGTTTCCCGAAGCATCGGCAGCAGCCTTTTCAAGCTTTACCTTAGTGTAGGGAATGTCCACATAAATAAGAGCATCGTTCTTTTTGGGAACGATGTCAAACACAAAGCCCTCCTTCTTAAGAGAGATACTCAGACTGTCGTTTGCACCGCTTTTTGGCTGGTAAAACTTGAAGGTCGGTGCGCTGAGATGTACCCCGCTCTGCTCCACTCTTCCATCGCTATGGATAATAAGCTTTCCGTCCTTTGGCCATGTTGCCGTGACAGAGGGTGAGAGCAATGCTGCTCCTCCTGTGAAGGTAAAGGAACTGCCGTCAGTACTTTCATAGTCACCATTGATAAGAGCAACAGGATTACCATATTGCTTTTTCAGCTCTGCAAGTGCCGTATCGTCCGCAACATACTTCACCGTTACGCCGCTGCCGCCGGAAAAGACAGCCAGCCGTTTGGCGGTAATGGAGGTATCGACTTTATCCGGCTCTGTGGGAAGATTTTCCGACTTGTCCACCAGATCACGATAGCCCCAAAGAAAGTTCATTGCATTCGCATTAATATTTTCCTTCTCAAAGGCCTTACCGGGGTAGCTTTTGCACAGCACGGATGTGGTCTGCGGCTTTCCGCCGGGCTGTACATCTGCGACCGGCGGTAAATTGACATTGATCCGCCCTCCCGCAGTGGAGGTAATGTCCCTTGCATGGTATTCCGACAATCCTACAAAGGGATTTGCCCAGCTGTAACCGTCCACGTAGGCCTCTGTGATGTATACGCCATCCAGCTCACCCGACTGGTAATAGCCCTTGGGCACAGTCCGCGTATGAATATCTTTCACGGGTGCGGTGAGGGTGACGCTTTCAGAGGTAATCGTCGGATTTTCCCCCTCCGGCACGGTAATACGCCTCAATTTCACAGTGGGGCCATTCTGCGTTTCGAGATTGGCATTATGACCCATCGCCGTAAAGCCGCTCAGGGTATAGCCCCATGTAAAAAGCGGGTCACCCCACAAAGTTCCGGAACTTATATTATTGATGAATACGTCGCTGACTGTTGTCAGCACGCCCCATGTGGCCTGACCGGAGCCGGACGTATCATCCTTGAGCTGTACAAGCTCGTAGTAGGCTGTCACCGTTGCATCAACTTTCGTTCCCGCCCGCAGGGTATACGTTGCCTTAATGGCAGGGGCATTCCCCTGGGGTGTTTTTTTTACATATTCCGCCTGCTTCAGGAGCATATCCATGTTCTCAACACTCCCCACGCCATAGCGATAGGTCGTAATCGTACAGTACGGCGTCTGTCTGGTGAGCTCCCAACCTGCAGCCTCCGTGGGAGACGTCGTGAGATATGTGCCTCCGGATTTCCCACTCTGATGCAGTGTCACACGGATATAATCGTTCTGCAGCACAAGTGAGCCATCCTGTTGTTTAATCTGCTGTACAGTTCCCCCGGCATCCTTTGCCAGATAAATATTTCCTGCAAATGCCATCGCCTCCGCAGGCAGCAGACCAACCAACAGACTGAGCATCATGCACATAGCCAATAGTGTTCTGATGAATCGTTTTTTCATTGGTTTGTTCCTTTCTGTTCCTTCATGCTGAATTCCTACACCGATTTTTCTGTAAATGTGGCCTGAAAAAAATCTTCACTTATATAGGTACATGAAAATGAAAAAACTCTCACCCCGAACATAAAATTTTTCAGGAAAATATAACCAAAAATTTGACCAAAATTTTAGCAAATTTTTCCAAAATTAAGAGCCGCCCAAAGGCAGCTCTCAGAAAATATAAATATTCAGTCAGGAGAAAATAAAGAGT
>ERZ773146.1075-NODE-1075-length-20045-cov-45.532916_pt1 | contig 20045 bp, 18 predicted proteins | sample MGYA00580847_ERZ773146 | MGnify/ENA primary metagenome ERZ773146 (study PRJEB29015, sample SAMEA2737830) | human gut metagenome | biome: human gut; feature: human-associated habitat; material: faeces | place: China | collected 2012 ...
GCCACAACCTCAATTTCCGGGTGTCGGGCTATGTAGTCATCGATCAGGCGCCGCTTGATTTTGGTCTGCTGAAAAAATGCATACAACTGGAATACGAGAGATACGAATGCCTGCGAATCCGTTTTACAAAAGTTGACCCAAATGGAGAGGTACGGCAATATGTTGTTTCTCACGATGACAGAGATATTGATTACGAAAACCTTTCATGGCTTTCCGGTGATGACGCTTATCACCGCATGGAAGAATGGTCCAGAATTCCGTTTGACGGGGACAATATTCCAATGAACGTGATAAAAATGATCTCACTTCCGGGTGGCTACAATGGGCTGTACATCAAGATCGATCACAGACTCATGGATTCATGTGGAGCTATCGTCATGGTGAATGACATCATGGAACTGTACTGTCATTACAAATTTGGCACGCCTTATCCCGAGGACATGGCAAGTTTCACTGACATGGTCGAACGTGATCTTAAAAAAAGCACAGACGAAAAACGTGTCTCAAAAGACCGCATGTACTGGCAAAATGTGCTGGAGGAAAATGGAGAACCTATTTACTCCGATATACAGGGACAACGGATACTTCAGGAAAGCAGGCGCCTTCACAATGACAAGTCACTCCGCGCTGCAGATCAGGAGACCAACAACCTGTCTGTCGCTACAAAGAACTATCATCTGGATGCTGAGCCAACCCAGAATCTTCTGGATTTTTGTATGAACAATCACATATCCATGACCAACCTCATTCTCATGGGAATACGAACTTATCTCTCCAAGGCAAATGGCGGACAGACTGACATTTCCATAAGGAATTATGTTTCAAGACGTTCCACACATGCCGAGTGGGTATCAGGTGGCTCTCGCGCAATGGCATATCCTTGCAGAACCATCATCGATCCGGACACAGAGTTTCTGGATGCAGTTTTCATGATTCAGGATGTTCAGAATCATGTATACCGACACTGCAATTATGACCCGGAACTTTTGTCTGACCAGATGAAAGAAATGTTCCACACTCCTCCACACACTACTTATGAGAGCGTGGGGCTTACTTACCAGCCTCTTCCTATCAGGCTTAAAAATCCGCATCTCAAAGACATTTCCGTAAGGAGCATGTGGATTCCAAATGGTACATCAAAACAAAAGATCTATCTCACTGTCATGCACAGTGCAAATGATCTGGGCCTGAATTTCTATTTCAGATACCAGACCGCAAGTCTCTCCGAACAGGACATTGAACTGTTCTACTACTACCTTATGAAGATAATCTTCAAAGGCATTGCCGAGCCAGAAATGACTGTGGGCGAAATCATCGAATGCATCTGACCATTTTGGGGGACGGAGGTTCCTGTCCCTTTTAATTAATTCAATAAGGAGATTTTTAATATGAATACTAATATAACTTTTTTGAACATTGTTGCCGAATACTGCAATACACCAGCTGATGAAATCACTAATGATATGCGATTCATAGAAGATTTGGGCTTTAGCTCCCTTGATTTCATGACTTTTCTCGGCGACCTTGAAGATACATTTGACGTGGAAATCGATGAAGATGAGATCATCAATATTCACACTATAGAAGACGCCATCAAGTACCTTGACAACCTGACAAGCTCCTCTGCATCGGTTTAACATTAAAAATCTGGGACGACGGAGTATGTCCCATTTTGCCTCACATAAAAGAAATGGAGATATGATATATGGAAGAAAATATTCTGGAAATTGTTGAAAAAAGCTGTCGGATACATAGAGATGTAATAGCTGTTAAATATCTGTCTCACAGAGAGATTGTCGAAAAGAGCTACGGAGATCTGTGGGATGACATTCGCAAAACTGCTGTCATTTTGCGAAATAATGGACTCTGCGAAACACATATTGCACTGGTGGGAAGCAGCTCTTATGAATGGATCTGCGCCTACATGGCTATACTTTTCACGGGAAATACTGCTGTACCGCTGGATGCAAACCTGTCTGCTCCGGAATTACATGAACTTCTGAATCGGTCAGAATCAACTGCATTATTCTGCGGAGCATCCAGAAAGGATGTGATAACAGAACTGACAGACGATTGTCCCGAAATGAATATTGTATTCACCATGGAAAAGAAAGTCGATATAGAGCATCTGGAGGGTGCAGATTCAAATCCACAATTAACAATTCTGTCATTTGAACAGCTCCTCAGCGAAATTACCATACCGGATGACTTTGCATTTGCCGATCAGGATAAGGATAAAATGTGTACGCTTATGTATACCTCTGGAACAACAGGCAAAAGCAAAGGCGTCATGCTGTCTCAATTCAATCTCGCACAAAATGTTGAAAATGTATATATAAATCTGGAACCTGGTGTAACTATTCTGAGCGTTCTGCCTATACATCACGCATTCTGCCTGACAATGGAATGGATGAAGGGCATTTCGCTGGGCGCCACTATCTGCATCAATGACTCGTTGCTCCACATGCTGAAAAACATGAAACGGTTCCAGCCGGTCGGCATGCTGATGGTTCCTCTCATGGTAGAAACCATTTACAAAAAACTCAAAGACGTCAACCCTCTCCTTCCTAAAAAGCTGGTTGCCAAGGAAGCATTTGGCGGTAAACTGGAATATATATTCTGCGGAGGGGCATATCTGGATCCTATGTATGTTACCGAATTCAAAAAATACGGAATAGACATACTCCAGGGATACGGCATGACTGAATGCTCCCCTGTAATTTGCTCCAACAATCACAGATACAACAGGCCCGGATCCGTTGGCAAACTCCTGGACAACTGTGCTGTTCGTTTTGTCGATGAGGAAATTCAGGTAAAAGGCACAAGCGTCATGTCCGGATACTACGACATGCCAGACGAGACCGCAGAAGCTTTTCAAGACGGCTGGCTCTGCACCGGAGATCTTGGTTATCTCGACTCCGATGGTTTCATGTATATAACCGGAAGGAAAAAGAACCTCATCATCCTGGCAAATGGTGAAAACATATCCCCTGAGGAACTGGAAGGAAAGCTTTCTATAGAGCCCCTTATTTCAGAAATAGTCATTACCGGCGACGGCAACCATCTCACTGCTCACATATATCCAGATCAGGATTTTGTAGATAAGAAACATATGGATGCAGCCAGGACTTCTGAAAAATTGCAAAAAATTATTGATACCTTCAACAAAAACCAGCCAACATACAAAAGGATCTCGGCACTGGATATAAGAAAAGAGCCGTTTGAAAAGAGTTCGACAAAAAAGATCAAAAGAAATCTCGTATAACAATAGACTCACACGCATTATTGTTGTAACATTGCTGTATTAGATAGCGACAAAACTGCAGCACCAAGCCAGGCAGCAGATAAAGGAGACAGCCATGATCAACTCAACCGATCCCCGATATGATAGAACTGAAAGTGACCTTCTAGATGCATTCAAGATACTTGCAGGTCAAAAGGCTCTGAACAAAATAAGCGTGTCCGAGATAACCAAACTCACAGGTGTGACCAGAAGCACATTTTACAACCACTACGAAGACATGCCTGCTTTCATCAATGCCATGGAAGACCGCATCGTCGATGAAATATTTCAGATCATGAATAGCTTCAAACCAGAAGGCAATCTTGAGATCTGCCACCAGTTCTTCAGGTCTCTATGCGAATACATGAAAGCAAATAAATTTCTCATGATCATCATTGCCACACCTGAGGCTTATGATTTCGTGGAAAAGGCACTGACAATGTTCCATAGATACGTGCGATTAATTCTGGAAAAATCCAGCAAGACCGGCCTGGCCCAGGAGAAATACTCATACGCCGTAGCATACGCAATAGGCGGCGTGGTTGGTATACTGCACAAGTTTGCGGTGGATAACTGCCAGGAAAGCAGCGACAAGATGTCTGCTTTCCTGACAGAAGCATTTCTGGATGGTATGAGACCGTATTTGGGGGTGTAGGTCTCCCATCATGGGGATCTCTCCAATATTACTCACATAATACAAGCACTACACAATTAAATGGCTAAAAATTTCATTATATCCATTGCCAATGAAATGAATGTCTTTATAATAAATGTTAGGGCACATACGTTCTTCTAATCTTCAACCTCTCCCATGATTATTTTTTCAATATTTTTCACAATATATTCCTGAGCATTTTTACCATATATCGTAACTATATAATCAATATCACGCATGTTTTTTCGCATTTCATATCGAATCCCTAATCGTTCACCTTTTTCAGTAGGAACATTAAACGCCCTGCCAAATTGCTCAAATAACCTTTCTTCTATATATCCATTTAATTTTAACCAATCCTGAATATTTTTATATTTAATCTTTTGGAATCTGTTTTCATCAATCCCCATATTTATTTGTTCAACCAATCTAGTTATCGGCTTATCTTCCTGATATACAAATGATTCTAGTGCCTCAACTGGGAATTCTGCTTTTTTTGATTTTCTTGTTTTTCTACCAATAACTCCATCGTTACGTTTTACTTCTTCCAATACCTCTTTTACAAAATACATGCACCTAATAACATTTGGATTATTTAATACCGAATCTTCTCCTGCTGGCATGTTATTTACCGGATTATTTCCGTCAGCTATTCTTTGCAAATATAATATTGCTATATCTAATTTCTTTGCATCTATGTCCATAATATAACCTCTTCTTCAAGATATTTTTTTAACTTTTTAAGCTTTCCCTCTGTTAAGCTATCTCTATAGTGCAACCCCTCATAAGTTGAATGAAGCACAGGATATTTTCCTTTGGTTTTAAGAATATAATGTTCTGCAATCATCCATTCAATAATACTTTGTATTATCTCTAATGGCATATCCTTAAGCGCACCAAATTCAGGGATTTTATTAAGTCCATTATCCAAAATCCTTTTACTGTCACTACCATGAAGGATTTCAGCAAGCATCGTTACACCATAAAAACGAACATGACTCATATTTTGCAATCCACGAACTATAGTATAAAACACCTGTCCCAGCTCCCACTTATCATATATGACAGGTTTGAGTTTAGCCTTGATTATTTCAACATAATCATCTGTTGAAGCAATATTTATGTAAGAATTATTGCCTATATCTGCATTTGCCGAGTGTTGTTGATCATTAACTGCATTTTCTGCTTTTTTCTGAGAGGGTACAACTACCGGGGCTTCTGATTCCATTTTATATCCCATAAGTTCATAATAGTTTTTCTTAGGGACCATATTGTTACAGCCAGTGCCATCTTTTTTATAATTCGTACATCCAAGGAAAAATCCATCGTACTTTCCAGCCTTGACAATCAGATAGCCATCTCTGCACTTATCACACTTTTGTATTGCCAGCTTACCAGCCCGGTAATCATTGGTCATAAATCCGCATATTTCCGGCTCGTTAGTACAAATATAAAGTCTTAGCCCATATGCTTTTTTATACTTTAACTGCATTGGATAGCCACATATCGGGCACACTTTTTTTGCAAAATTCTGTACCACGTCTTCATTCCAATTGCCATGCAGAACCACACTCTTATAATCCTGTTTTAGTTCAAGTAAAAACTCCGAAGGATTTTGCTCTGGAGCAACAAAGAACACTCTATTTTTTGTCCTTGTCATAGCTACATAGAAAAGCCGCCTTTCCTCTGCATAGTCAATAGAACTGTCACCCTTTATTACAAAACCCAATACCGGATCATCTTCTATTTTAGATGGGAAACCATATGTTTCATTCTTTCCATTAACTATGATCACATCATCAAAACCGAGTCCCTTAGAAGAATGTGCTGTCATAAATGTGATGTCAAGCTTCGGGTATCTAACACTCTTGATCTTGTTACCACGATTTATGTATTCGAAAAGACCTGATTTTTCGAGATGATCACCATCAAATGCATATCTTCCCAATAGGAGAATTGTTCCCGGCACTTTTTCCTCTTGTTTTTTATATTCCAACAACTGGGTAAGTGCTACTTCAACAGCGTGGGCAACTGCATAATTTACCCCACTTCGTCTGTTACCATTTGGTCCTTTAGAAGTGCTGTCATATGTATAGATGATAACCGGATCCGTTATTCTTTTCTCCGATAAAAGTCTTTTTTCTATTTGTGCAGAGTTCTTTTGAATAAAATTACCTGCAATATCAATCACATCCTGCGAATTGCGATATGTTCTTACTATTTTTAACATCTTCGCATATCCCATTTTTTCAGCAAACTTTGTAAATAAAGTAATATCCGATCCGCTGAATGCATAAATAGACTGCCAATCATCACCAACTGCTATAATTTTTGCATCTGTCACTTCAGAAAGTGCTTTTGTCAGATCAAATCTTTGTCTGGAAATATCCTGGTATTCATCAACTATGACGTACTTAAAATCAAGCTTTTTCTTCATTTCCTTGACTTCACGGAGCAGTCTTGCTGACTCATTGATCATGTCTTCAAAATCTACCGCATTGTTTTCCTTAAGCCATCTGTCATACTCCAAATAACAGTCATGGCAAATATCAAGGAACAATCTGCTTCTCACATTCTGAGTGGAGTGATACATCCTGTTAAAGTCATCAGCATTGTATCCATTTACTTTGAAATTAGATATGAATCTACATATTAAATTGACAAGTTTTCTGGTATAACGATTTTCTTCTCCAGCAACAAGCATCTCCATAACTTCTTTATTGGATCTTGGCTTTAGCTCAAAACCTTTTTTCTCCAATTCTTCTTTCAAATGTGAGATCAATGTTCTTCTATCGTTATATGCTGAAAATGTGTAAATGAGCGATGTTCCATGCTTTTTATGCAACAATATTTTATCGTTTACAGCCTTTTTATATCTCTCTATTTCATATTTGCTATATCTATCGTTTTCACCATTTTCTGTTATACCAAAATGTTCTATGTAAGTCATTTTATTTCCCTGATATATAACAAAATCCGGAGTATAAGGCTTGCGTGAAAACTCTATTTGATACTGATATGGTGGTTCATATTCATAATCCAGGTTATTAAGATACAAGAAATTAGCTATCTCAACTTCCTGATGAGAACGTAATATTTCATTCTGAATCGTCACAGATTTTTTCGTTCTTGCATCAATAACCTCTCTTTTAAAATCTTCCAGATCACTACGCATAGTAGAGTAGTTTGCTTTTGCTATATTATTAAAGAAACCATTCAGGTCGTCACCTTCATAGGGAGCATCAAAATAAGATGCAAAAAACATTATAAGCTTGTTCACCACACTCTCATTCTGCATGATTGATCCTCTAAAATAATCCCTGATAACAAAATATAATTTAGAGCTATCTACAATATTTAGTTTTTCATCCGGGGAATTCTTGTGAATGATCGCATTTCCAGTTGAATGAAATGTTGCAATTGGACATGGTACTCCCAAAGCATCTTGAATTTTTTCCTTAAGCTCATTTACCGCCTTATTAGTAAACGAAACAACAAGTATCTGTGATGGATCAATCCCTTTCTTATCCACAAGATACTTGACTTTAGCAGCTACCGTAGTTGTTTTTCCTGCCCCGGCACCTGCAATTACCAGACAATAATCCTCATCTGTTAAAATCACCTTTCTCTGGTCTTCATCAAGAACCACTTCAGGATCAACAGATTTAAGAATATTATCCAAATAATCCTTTTCCTCCTGCATAGCCCATGAAATATATTCTTCATTATGCTTATCAAAAGTATCATCTATATTGTTATAAATATGAATCGCCTTGCTGATATCATCGGCATCAACGTCATTCACACTACAGAAATTATAAAGCATGCCACTCTGAGCAAGAACATCGAAAAAATTAATAGTCTCATTGTATTGCTTTATAAGAGGCAAATAGTCACTCTTTGCAATATATCTCTTTTCAGCAAGCATTTTATCAATACACGCATAAAACTGCATTATCTTAACACAGTTCTCGTTACGGCTTCTATCAATACTCGGAACAGAACTTGTTTTCTCAGTATTCACTTTTACCCTTTTACGTCCAAGTATCCTATCTAACAATCCCATTAATTGATTTCCTCGTTTTTATCAGACAAAGCCTAAGCCTCTTTCTCATCTTTCTCACTATACTTCCAGTTACCAAATCCGCAATTCATCGCAGAATTATATACTGGCTTAATAATCGATTTCAATTCTCCTGCAAACTCAATAGGAGTCAGTCCTTCTCGATATAATCGATAACGAATATCATCACTATTTATATGATATTTGACACATTTATCAAATTCCTCATGCACCTTGTCATACTTCCAGATAAGTTTATATGATTTTTCATATTCCTGCTTTACAAGTTCTTTGAAATAATCCCAATCCGGCAATTTGTTACTCTTTGCGCTATTGATTTCCTTTGTTGTCGGAATCAGATTCCACATTTCATCATGCGCTACATATGCCCATGGTACAAAGTGATCGATTGAAATATTATCTTCCGTTAAACTCTTTCCTCCATATATTTCATCTACTGATTCAAGTGTCAATATTAATTTCCAGTATTTTTTCACCCTTTCAAGTTCTCTCTTCTGTGGTGGCTTTATTTTATCCACTATTCCTGGAACGTTTGGGTTTCGCCGCTGAAGATACTGAATCATTTTATATTCAAGCCAACCGCGGATAATTTCCTGGTTCTTCTGAATATAATTAGCCCAATCTTCCTGAACCCTTATTACTGTGGTCAGACCTTTTAATTCAGAGAAATAATAGATTAACCGTTTTTCCTGATTTATTCTTGAAATCAACTCATTTTCTCCAACATTCCAGTCATTACCATTCATATTACGCATAAACGGTGATTGCAAACGGTATGGTACATTATACGTCAACGTCCTTTTTTTACTGATTATCTCCTTGTCATCAGTGTTCCTTAGAAAATCAATGATTGCTGATTTCTCCTCTTTAGACTTTAACTCCGGATTCTTCATCTTGATCAAATACACAAGATTTTCAAGAGTATCCTTTGGCCCGAGATTCAGGTTATACTCTATAACCATATACCACGCATCCGCTATCATCTCATCTACTAACTCTTCATATGTAAGTTCGCACTTTCCCTCAATAACCTTTGCAACAATTGCCTTAAACCAGAAGAACTTGTAGCACTCACTTGTATTGTCAAACAACCGTCCAAGATATTCTATATTCAGTTCTTCGGAATATGGTAGTTTCATCTGATTCCTCCGTTTTTCCCCTAACTAATGTATATTTAATGTGTCTTGTATTGCAAATGGTTGCTTACCATACTTTTATTCCCTATAAGAAGCTAATTCTACATTGTCATCAACAACCATTTTCGTTTTTCGTAACTGTTCAAATCTTGCTAAGGCTTCTTGCCTTTCATCATTTGAATTATCATCTATACAAATTTCCCTCATATTCTGTCGTTTTCCATTCATTAGGCTCGCTTTTAGTAGCTTTGGTCTTACTTTTGTTCTATCGGTCTCTCCGACCTCTATAATCATTTTTACCATTATTAAATGTATATCTTCATATTCTATATTTGAATCACATTGACTAACGTAAGGTATATATCCACACTACCAAGACAAGCTATTTTTTCGCTGTTATAATTTATTTTTGCTAGCCAATATGCTATTGGCTAGAATATATTGAACAGTTGCTGGTCAGCAACTGCAAATGAAGTATATCCATTTTGGGCTACTCATAGTAGCAATGGAACTTAATATTATTGCCACTAATACACTCTGAAAGAAAGTAATTCTATTGTCGTTATAAATAATCTAGAATAAATCTGTGAAAGTCACCACATTATCCAAGATGATCTTGTCTCTGCCATTATTTTCTGCTCACGTACCATAAGTCGTGTCAAACGTTGAGAGTTCTGTTGAAATCCCACATCATAAACATAAGCGACACCAAGCATAGGTATCCGATAAATGATTACTACCAGTCATTAATCGAACACTTTATGTACGATATACGAAAAAAGTGTTCGATAGTGTTCAACAAAGTGTTCATTAGTATTCAATAAAGTGTTCGATAACCATTAGTATCGTCACTGAATTACATATTTAGTTGCCGGTCCTTTTCCAACCTTTTTAATCAAATCTTTTGCAATCATCTTATCAAGCAATTTTCTTGCACCAGTCTTCGACTTATAACCGCCAATATCCGCAGCTTCTTGAGAAGAAATGCTTCCATTACGTCTGATATACTCAAGTATTTTCTCTTCTTTCGTCACTGCAGTTGCTTCTGCTTGATTTATGTTTTCTTTTCTTATATCAGCAGCCCTCGGAATATATACAACCTGTCCAACCTCTAGCGTTAATGTTACCCTGTCATTACGCTCTGAAAAATCAAATTCCGGCTTTTTCCAGTTTTGCTCTGCCCATGCAGTCATTATCTTATCGATACCACTTCCGGCGCGCTCACCGACATTAACGAATCCAAACATCTTTAAAATATTAGGGTTTCGAGGATCGCTATTGCCTCCGGCATAAAACTCCTCTTTTGTTACCCTGATAGTACCAGGATTTGAAATGCTAAGTTCTTTACCCTTTTTAACAACAAGAATTCCTCTTCTGCCATAATAATTTGCATGTGACAACGCATTTGCCAGTGCTTCTTCCAAAGCATCATGAACATCAACTCTGTCCACTCGATACCCATCTCTTCTATTTGCAAATGGAACCGCTACCTCATCATCTATTCTGGTACGCACCTTGCAGAAGAAATCGTATATATTTCCACTCCAGTCACCTTCGTTAGAGTGTGTCCGAAACAGCCAACGAACGGCTTTATCATTGCATTCTTCACGATAGTCCAAGAAATAATTTGGAAAAATTTCAGTAATATGATAAGCCTCTCCAAAGAATAATAGTCCAGCTATCGTTGGAGACAATGTACCCTTCTTATTCTTCGCTACGGCTCTTAATTTCATAAGGAACTCATCATTTTCAAGAGCATTCCATGGATGCCCACTATGAAGCTGTTCAAAAACAATTCTATACCCCTTTATCGTATCCTGGTTGAGCACATCCAATCCAAACTCGTCCAGTACTTCCACATCACCAGATACATCTCTCTGATCTGCGAACATTGCACGGACTGCTTCTTCTGTACAAAGGAAATCGCCCTCGTAGTCTCTTTTATAAGTACCTCTCATCGGATCTGTTCCAATATAAACAGGTTTATCATGTCTGTCTGCTGCAGGAATATCAATTCTAAGTACCTTTTTATCTTCCACCTCGACTACCTGTACATGATGATTCAGTAAAATGTTCTTAGATATCTTATTTCTATCATTTAAAGTGCTCCAGAAATCTTTCTGATATTTAACAATCTGTTTCTCTGTCAATCCTTCAATAGTAAAGGAATCTCTGTGCTCCCTAATTCCAAGCAAAATAGTTCCACCATCGGTATTTGCAAAAGAAGAATATGTCTCCCATATGCTCTCAGGAAGCCCACCGATTGCTAGCTTACATTCTCTCTCATGATCTTCGCCAAGGTTCAATTTATTTAATATTTCCTGTTTCATCTAAATAAGACCTCCTGAACTTTTCTTCCCTGTAAGAAGCTAATTCTGCTTCATCATCAACAACCGATCCTTTTTTTCGCAATTGTTCAAGTCTTGTTAAAGCTTCCTGCCTTTCATCATTAGAATTATCCATACATCTTCCCCTCATATTATGTCGTTTTTCATTCATTAGTCTCATTGGTCATTATATCATATCAACTAATAAAAATGAATTATGGAACAAGTGACAAGCAGAAAAAACACAGCACCATATAGATAACTACCCCTCATCTACATAGTGCTGTGTTCTGATTTTATATTTAATATCTTTCCCGACTAACGCCGTTTAAAAAAACTCAATCTGCATTTTGAAAAACCACCAATTAATCGCCACAAAGTCATTAAATTACAGAAAATCACATCATTTTACATACATTTATGATTTTATTGATATGTAACGCATTCGGCTTAAAACCTCAGTTTTATGCGGTCTCACCAGTTCCTACTCCCACTTATAAGGTGTGAGCTGATAAACGTAATAAGAAATACTATTTGTATTTTACTATGCCCCACAAATGGCTATTTTACAGGATTCTCTATATTCTTATCGTCATTTTTCGAAATAAAACCACCATAAAATCTCCATTTTTTCTTTTGAAAATATTTCCTTATACTACTAACACATTTTCAAGAATTCTCCAGGTTCTATTGCCTTCACTTCCGAGGCCGAATAATCAGACACATTTCTTGTTACGATGTACTCAGCACCAAAGCTCTTTGCACATTCCATCTGCAGGCAATCCTCAAAATCAGAAAAATCTTCGTTTTCAAGACCTGACAATAGTTTCGTTTTATCTATCCCCTCTACATCAAACAACGTACATATACTTGATAATATGTCCCGCCTCTCCTTTATTGTGTAATTTTTTCTTAAAATGAAAAACATATTGGGAATTGAATGTGCCGCAATGCATGCCCTGGCCTTCCCATTTGTGCATAATTCAACAATTGTCCTCGCATCATCTGCAAATGGTTCACGTTCAAGGAGATAATCAAGCAATATATTTGTATCAATCAAAATTCTACTTACCATATTTCTCGTCCCTATAAGAAGCTAATTCTGCTGCATCATCAACAACAGTCCCCTTTTTTCGTAACTGCTCAAGTCTTGCAAACGCTTCTTTCCTTTCATCATTAGAATTATCGTATAATCCATTAACTCCCTGCATAATCTGGATTACAAAAATCAACTTGTCTTCTGGTATTTTCTCCAACTCCATCATTGCGCTCTGTCTTAATGCTGTCATAGGTCATACCTCCTTCAATTTTATATTAATACGCTTACAGCATTACATATAAATCAACCATCATAAGTATATTATGTAATAACTGCTAAGCCATCATAGTCTGCATATATTCCGCTTATATTTCTATTATATTTTATGATCTTATCCATTTCAAGTAACCACATATTTTTTACAAACATTATCACACCTTTTATACTTTCTATCAATATCCGACCTATTACCGACACAAACCACACAAAAAAAATAAGCTGACATATATTATAATATATCAACTTATTTTTAAATTATTATACAACCTTAGGATCACCCTTAAACTCTATTATATCAGCAGTCTCCATCATCTTTTCTAAGTATATCTTCTCGGCTATATTATCCCCATCTTCTTCTATTGAATCATATAGACTCGATATCTTATCCATCTCGCTAACCAAATATTTAGGCATAACTGCTGTATATAGATCCATGGTCATCTGGAGAGTAGCATGTCCAAGATAAGCTTGAACTGTCTTTGGCTGTATACCGGCCTCAAAACACCGAGTAGCAAATGTATGTCTAAAACAATGCGCAGAAAACAGCTCCATTTCAGTCAATGTATCACGCATAAGATTAATCTCGTTTACTATTTTCTTAATAGCGTCACATACAATCTGAGAATTTAAAGGAGTATTGAATTTAGTAGTAAACAAAAAATCCTTGAATTCTTTCTTCACCTTTTTGCTCTTAGGGGCCTTATCAGAGACCACTATCTTTTGCACGTATTGTCTTTTCAACGCCAGTTCACATTGCCTATTGATCGGTATTATTCTTTTACTGGCAGCCGTCTTAGGGTCCTCTATATGGAATTCTTTCTTTGAATCAGAATCATATTGCTGATACACTAAAGTCCGGTTTATAGATATTACTTTTTTATTCATGTCAATATCAGACCACTTCAGTCCAGCAACTCTTCCCAATAAATTTATATGAGGCTTCTGGCATAATGGTGGAAGCCTAACACCATAAATTAACAACACCATATTGAAAAAACACTTGTGTCCTTTAATGTATTAACTGCGAAGAAAAACACAAAAGGAGTATTCACAAGTGGCTTCAGTTAATACATTATGCAAAAGTGTCCTTAATGTCAAGAACACAGTTATAAAAAATTGTAATCTTTACTCTGATAAGAATGGAGTTAAACATATTCGTATCCAAGCAAGACCTAATAAATGGCACGAGAACGACTGCCCATTCTGCCATAAATCATGCCCTGTTTATGATAAACATTCCAGTAGTATAATGCCGAGATATTACGAAGATAACTCGTAGAAAATGCAAAGTCCAGTCGCAAGTTTAGACACGATATTGCTCTTAACAGTCGTATAAAATCAACATTTGCAGGGATTTATCAAATTCCGACATACCGTCTTAGAAAATGAATAATCCCTCGCAATTCATTATGAACTACGAGGGACTGCTTACTGACTGTTAAAGCGGTAGCCGATCTCACGAACACTATCTATGGAAAAGTGAGAGTTTGTATCACAAAGTTTTTTACGAAGATTCCGAATGTGAAAGCCTACGGTATCCTTTTCATTGCCTGCTGATATTTCGCCCCACACCTTATCATAAATCTGCTCGTATGTAAGAACACGACCTTTATTGGCTGCGAGCAAGCAGAGTATATCGTACTCTTTGACGGTCAGTTCAATTTCCTGACCGTTATTGATAACTCTGCGCCGGCTCAAATTGATTTCTAAGCCGGAAAGGGATAATGTCGGCTCATATGAAATCTCTAATTTTTCAAAATCAGGGTGCTGTTTTACAAAAGCCAGCATATCGTCAAAGGCTGTTGAGTCTTGTGCTTTGAACTCCATTATTACGATTCGTCCGATATTATCACCCCCCTTGGTTAGTTTTTTTGTCTTGGACAACATAAGATTTATTGCGTGAGATAATACGATTCATCAATCGTTTTCAGAATAAAATTCACATCGTCATAACGAGAGGAATCGGACTGAGAGCCTAAACTGCATATCAAAAACTCTTTTCCGTGCTGCTGATAAAGCACAATCAAGTTATAGTCGTCAGACAGAGAGCCAGTCTTAATTCCGCATACATTTTCGTTGTAATATTCGGATGTCGGATCAAGGAAGGCGTTTGTATTCTGCCATATTTGTGTACTGCCATCAGGCAGTGTTGCCGTATAAGTGTTTTGAGATACAATTTCTCTAAACCACGAGTATTCCAACAACCGATATACTACTTCTTTCAAATCTAAAGTGGTGGTAAGTGCCTCCATATCAAAACCACTCGGATCATATAAAACTGTGTCTAAGTACCCCTGCTGTTGCAAATGCAGGTTTAAGTTCTCCATGAAAATCCTCACACGCTCTTGACAGCTTTCTGCTTGCGGCGAAAGTAATCCTCCACAATAATCAGCAACCACATAAGCTGCGTCATTCCCTGACGGTACTAACATTGCCGCAAATAGATTGTGTAAAAAGTATTCTTTTTCCTTGATTTGAGCAACAGACGAGCCAGGTTTCGTGAGTGAAATAGCACCATAGTCTGCAACAACGATACTATCAAGGTCTGCTAAAGTTGACGCATACTCAATAACAAACAGCTTGGCTAAACTTGCAGGAATTTGTGGCTCGTTCTCGTTTTTTGAAACAAATATTTCATCATCAGAACAATCCACCAAAATCAGCGATTTTGCATTATAAGAGTCAGGAAAATCTTCTTTGTAGAGAAAACCATTTATTTTATTCTTTACCTCTCTGAAATTTTCCGGCTGCATTGCCCACGGCACAAACATTATACCTATGCCGATACAAACTACAAGCAAAAACAAAAATACTCCAAATCGTTTTTTCTTACGGCGTTTTCTCTGCATATATGTGCTCACCTCCCAACACCAAAACTCCTATGTGCCATTTTTAATCGGCATAATTTGCCTGAATACACTCTGTAAATCCAGACGGATCTCCCAACTTAGCTTTATCAATATTATCACGAAGATATTTGCGTGTGGCGTCATCACAGCGATCTGTTCCCATATAAGGCATATCAAAGGCTTTTTCGAGTTCAGCTAAGGCTTTTGCCGCCCTTTCCGAATCCGTATTGTAAGTATCAAGCCATTCCTGCATCCAAGAATATTCCCAAAGGTTAGATGCTCTTGTATCGCCATATCCTATCTGAAAAGACGCTCCCGTATCTTCGCCTTCCAAAGCATCAGGCGGCGTAAAGCCCTCCGGCCAATTCAAACTCTCAATGGTCGTTAGGTATTCTTCTTCAATGGTAGCAAAGTCCGTGAAACCTCTTGTGTTTGTGTCGGAGTCCGAAGAAGTGGAGCAGCCTGCCAGCATAATCACCAGCAAAGAAATCATAACACACAATAACAGTCTGTACGGTCTTTCGGATTTTGAGATTGTTCGTTTCATTTTGTTTCCTCCTTGAATTGAGTTTTATTATCTAAGAGCCAATGCAGGCTCTAATTTTGCTGCTTTCAATGCTGGTAATAATCCGCCCAATAATGCTGTAAGCACAGACACAGCAACTGCAACAACAGCAACGCTGATTGGATAACTCGGTGTTCCCACCGGGGAATCCACAGGGAGCAACGCTCCAATACAATGCACCAAAATCAGCGAAATCAAAATAGCTGCAAAGCAAACGAATATTGATAAAATCAACTGTGAGCCTAAAACCAATGCCACAATATTTGTTCGTGAAGCACCTATCGCTCTGCGGATCAGCAACTCATGTGTGCGCTGTTCCAATGAAGATAGTCCGATATTGATCTGCCCTAATACGGAAACAAACAGCAACAAAAGCGAAGTAACCAAAAGCCCTAATTGCAGTATGGACAATACCGAATCATAGGTATCTCCAATATCACTCCGCCCAGCACTTTCCCAGTAACCGCCAATGGTATCAGTCAAAATGTCGCCAAGGGCAGAATGTATCTGTTCGATTGTCAGTCCTGTTGTGGGATGCCAATACACATTTGCATTTTGTACTTGCCACATTGCTGGTGCGAAATTGAGGATCGCCGCAGAATCCGCATAGATAGTCGGAAAATCCCTGCCATCGTTTACTACTCCGACAATATTGAATGGGGTTAACGAAAGTGTGCTTTTTACATTTCCTGCAGCATAGGGCGAATCATTAAAATAGTTTTTAGCTTCTTTGTTTATGACCACTTCAAGCGATCCGCCCTCACTCGAAGGCTCTAACCATCTACCGGATGTCATTGGAAGATTATAGACTTGACTATATGCCTCCGTGGTGCAAACTAAATCAAAAGCCATCAGGTTTTGGTAAACATCATTCGGCGGTATTGGCGTTAAATCTTTCATTGGTGCAAATCGAATATCTTCTCCCATAGAAAAAGTAACAGCGGCTACATCATCAATGGCTTCAAATCTCTGGAATAATTGTTCCATTTTATTTCTATCGTGAAAATCGGATTCCGTTATCACGAATGAGTAAGTAGGTGACCAGCCATATACCTGTGCGTTTACGGAAATCAAATACTCCCGTCCAAGCGTACCAACTAATACCGATCCAAGCATTGCGATAATGCCTACAAGCATTGAAACACTTGTCAGAATACTTCTAAGTGGAGACAGACGAAGGTCTTTAAGTATCATTTTTAGCACAAGTTATCCTCCCTCCATCCATTTCAAAAATCGTATCACAGGTATCTGCAATATCAGGATCGTGCGTAACCAACAGCAGCATAATTCCATTTTCTTTTACGACGCTGTGCAACAGTTCCATAATCTGCGTTCCCGTCTTTTTATCCAACGCTCCCGTAGGCTCATCACATAAAATGGCTTCCGGAGATACTGCAAGCGCCCTTGCGATTGCAACTCTTTGTTGTTCACCGCCGGACAAATTGATTGGGTAATCATTTTCCTTGCTTTCTAAGCCGACACTTTTTAGCAAGCCTGTAATTATCTCGTGACGCTGTTTGGCGGTAAACGACTTTTTGGCATAGAGTAGGGGTAATTCGATATTTTCCCATACCCGCAAGTGCTTAATCAGAGAGTAGTTCTGAAATACAAATCCGATATTATTGGCTCGCAGTATAGACAGATCACGGTCTTTCAAAGCAGAAATAGATATACCATCATAAAGGTACTCGCCCTCATATTCCCGATTTAACAAGCCAATAATGGATATAAGGCTTGTTTTGCCTGAGCCGGACTTTCCGACAATGGCATAACTGCGCCCTCGTTGCAATTCCATATTAGCGTTGGTTACTGTTGTCAGCATATCGCCATTATTCAATTTGACGCTTGCTTTCAAATCCTTTATTTTGATTAAAGTCTTTTCGGAAATTCCTTTCATTTTATCAAATCCCCCTCGGATCAAGGTTTGGCGGAGTAGCAGAAACTACATCGCCCTCCTCTAAGCCGGACAGTATTTCTATATTGGCTCCGTCTGTCACACCCAATGTCACTTTTGTTTCCACTCTTTCTCCATTCGGAGTAATTACAGTAACCAATCCCGTCCCTTGTCTACCCGCTATTACCGACAGCGGCAATATAAGGACATCATTTCTCGTTGTCGCCGTTATGACTACCGTTGCACTTTGCCCCGATTTCACATCGACTGTTTGACTGATCAAGCATTGCAGAATGCCCTCTTGCGGCACGATTCCCGTAAACGCATTTTCATCTGCGGCAGGCGACACCACGGCAATCATATCGGTTGGTCCTACACCATCATATACTTGAAATTTTGCTTTCAACTCTGCATACTCCGGTAAGGTACTCAAAAAATTATCTGCCTCTACATTGAGGGCAAATCCTGTATAATGCACTATCGCTACGGGATAATTACTCGGTACGCTTTCATTGGATGGGGCAATAGAGGTAATTGTACCATCCACCGGAGATTTCAATTCTTTGCCGTTCACAGTTCCAATAATTTGCCCGGCAGTGATTTTTTCTTCTAATTCTACCGCTGTATTAAATATGCCATTTTCGGGTGAGGAAATAATAAACGGTACTGCCGGAACAATAGTCGTTTGCGTTGAAACGGTTGGAGTAATTGTCCCTCGTACAACTGATACCGTTTTTTCTGCGGATGTTGCGCTATCTGTAAGATTGTTTTCGTCTGTCTGCCCAATTGCAGAGCAGGCAGATAGCGTAAATACAAGAAACAAAATAGAACATAGCAGCATTTGTTTTCTTAGCAACTTCATCATTCCTCCTTATGCTGTATCACAAAAAATACGAGCCTCTATCTTGATACTTTTATTGTACCAAAACAGAAGCCCGTATTTTCTTGATTGCTCGTAAGGTATTCCTCTTTTTTTCTATGCAAATTCTTACAATTTTCCTACGCCAACGGCAAAGTAATTGAAAACTTGTTTTGATCCTCTTGGCTCTCTGCAACGATTGTACCATTGTGTAGTTCAACAATCTGCTTTGCAATCGCCAAACCTAATCCAGCTCCTCCACTGCTTGTACTTCTCGCTGCGTCAAGCCGATAAAACTGCTCGAAAATCCTGTTTAACTTTTCTTCCGGCAGAGTATCGCCGTGGTTACAAAAAATAATGCTGACCGTATCTTCCTGACATTGTGCGCTGATCGTGATATCCGTATTTTCAAAACTGTAGATAACCGCATTTCTCAAAAGGTTATCAAAAACACGCTGAATTTTGTCTGCGTCACATCGAAGCATTATATCATCATCAACACAAAGATTACATTGCAAATTCTTTGATTTGAGCATAGGCTTAAATTCATATACAAGTTGCTCCAGCAGGCGAGTTAAATTGATTTTCGTGTATTGTAATGTAATATCGTATATATTGAATCGTGTTATCTCGAAAAACTCGTTAATCAGATCCTCTAACCGTTCTGCCTTACCAAGAGTGATTGAAAGGTACTTTTCTCGAAGTTCCTTTGAGATTTGCGACTCATCACGCAGTAAAGTAAGATACCCGATTACAGAAGAAAGCGGTGTTTTCAAATCGTGTGCAAGATACATAATCAGGTCATTTTTTCGCTGCTCATTTTCTTTTGCAAGCCTTGCATTACTTTCAGCCTCTTGTTTTAACTGATTGATGTTAGCGGCGATTTCACTCAACTCCGGGGACATTTCAATGTAACTGACATTCTGATCGAACATTTTTCCTGTCGCAGCCTGTACCTCGTACACATAGGCGACTACTTTTTTCAAAAGTAGGTATGTCATGTATATAATACAGCCACCCCACACGATTACAGCCACTATATAAAGATATACTGTTCTGTAATACAAGTAATAAT
>ERZ773146.1086-NODE-1086-length-19965-cov-4.111100_pt1 | contig 19965 bp, 14 predicted proteins | sample MGYA00580847_ERZ773146 | MGnify/ENA primary metagenome ERZ773146 (study PRJEB29015, sample SAMEA2737830) | human gut metagenome | biome: human gut; feature: human-associated habitat; material: faeces | place: China | collected 2012 ...
AGAAAGGAATGATATTTATGGAATATAACAGAGAGAATGCGGTTGCATATGCGAAAAAGTGGGCATACGGAAGAAATCCGAAATACTATGATTTTTCTGATTTGGGCGGTGATTGTACAAACTTTGCGTCACAGTGCATATATGCCGGCAGCGGTGTTATGAACTACACGCCGACATACGGTTGGTACTACATTTCTGTAAACAACAGAGCGCCGGCATGGACAGGAGTTGACGAATTATACAGATTTTTAACCACCAACCGCGGTGCAGGACCGAGAGCAATATTAACCGATTTATCACAAATTCAAAACGGCGACATTATTCAGCTGCAATTTACCGACAAAGAAAGATTTGACCATTCTCCGGTTGTGGTTGACGCAGGAAACAGAACACCGCAGTCAATTCTTGTTGCGGCACATTCGTATGATGCGGATTGCAGACCGCTGTCGTCATACCGATATATAAAGATACGTCCGTTACATATTACGAATGTAGGCGAGTGAAAATATTAATATTAATGCACATTTTTCATTGAATATTTTTAGAAAAAGTGATAACATAAAAAGGATATTGATTTTTTACAAAAGAGGTGTTATATATTGAAAAAACTATTTCCGTTTCTGAAACCGTACAGGCTTCAGCTTACAGTCGGACCGTTTTTTAAATTGTCCGAGGCGGTGTTGGAGTTGCTAATTCCGACTCTTATGGCTTTGCTGATTGATAACGGAGTCAACATGGGTAACAGAAGTTATATTATTAAAATGGGTATATTAATGCTTGTCATTGCAACATTTGGCGTAATATTTGCGTTTATATGCCAGTACAGTGCGTCTATCGCGTCACAGGGATTCGGTACAGATGTGCGTAATGCGATGTTCAAAAAAATCGGTACACTGTCATTCGCACAACTTGACAAGTTTGGTACACCGTCACTTATAAACAGAATTACGGGTGATGTTACTCAACTTCAATCGGCGGTTGCAATGCTTATACGTCTTGTAATCCGTGCGCCGTTTCTGTGCGTCGGCGGACTTGTTATGGCGATTATGATTGACTTAAAGCTGTCGATTATATTTATGATTGTCATACCGCTGTTTATACTCGTACTTTTCCTTGTAATGTTCAAGGCAGTACCGCTTTATAAATCTGTTCAGAAAAAGCTTGATTCGCTTACTTTGGTACTTCGTGAAAATCTTTCCGGTGTGCGTGTAATTCGTGCGTTTGCCGGCGTAAAACGTGAAAAGGAAAGATTTAACGACAGAAATACAGATTACGCAAATACGGCTATAAGAGTCGGTAAAATTGCCGCACTTACCAATCCGCTTACTACTATTATAATGAATCTTGCGGCTATTGCGGTTATTTATTTCGGCGGTATTCGTGTAAATACAGGTCATCTTTCACAGGGTGAAGTTATTGCGTTTATCAACTACATTACGCAAATTCTAAACGCTATGATAGTCGTTGCAAACCTTGTTGTATTGTACACAAAGGCATATGCATCGGCTTTGCGTGTGGGGGAAGTTCTTGAAACAGAGCCGCTTATTGAATACGGCGAAAAGAATACTACTCAAAACGGTGAAAATGCGGTTGAATTTAAAAACGTATCATTGACGTATACAGGCAGTAAAGTACCGTCTGTCGATAATATTAATTTGACGATAAAAAAAGGCGAAACAATCGGTATTATCGGCGGTACAGGTTCGGGTAAGAGTACGCTTATAAGTCTTATACCGCGTTTTTATGACGCAACAAAGGGTGAAGTGCTTATTGACGGAGTGGATATAAAGAAATACGATGAAGACACGCTTAGAAAGACTGTTGCGGTTGTACAGCAGAGAGCGGCACTTTTCTCTGGTACAATAGCGGACAATCTTCATATGGCAAAGGCAGACGCAACGTTGGAAGAAATGCGTCGTGCGGCTGATACGGCACAAGCAACCGAATTTATCGACAGACTTGAAAAAGGTTTTGATACATTCGTTTCACAAGGCGGTAATAATCTTTCGGGCGGTCAAAAACAGCGTATTACAATCGCGCGTGCGTTAATCAAAAATTCGCCTATACTTATTTTGGACGACAGCGCCAGCGCACTTGACTATGCGACAGACGCAAATTTAAGACGTGCTATTAAAGAAAATACCGACAGTCAGACGGTTATAATCGTGTCACAGCGTGTAAATTCGGTGAAAGACGCGGACAGAATTGCGGTTATGGACGACGGTGAAATTGTCGGAATAGGTACACACAAAGAACTTGTTGATACTTGCGATATTTACAGGGAAATTTGTTACTCACAGGAACAGCTTGACTAAGAAAGGGGTAAAACGATGAAAAACAATAAAACACTTTCAAAGCTCAACTCTTATATTGCGGGTAACAGAAAATATCTTGTTTTGGTTATAATATCGGCATTGCTTGCAAACATATTTATGCTTGTTGCACCGTATATTTCGGGTAGAGCTATCGACTTTATCAAAGGCGAAAATAACGTAGATTTTCCTATGGTTGCGAAATTTATAGGAATACTTTTTGCGGTTTATGTGCTTAATGCTTTGTTTACATGGGGAATGACAGTGTTTACAAACGCACTTTCAAACCATTCGATTGAAAAAATGCGTAAAGACGCATTCGGCAAGATTTCAAAATTGCCGCTTAAATTTTTTGACGGTCATTCACACGGCGATATTATCAGCCGTCTTACAAACGACATAGACGCAGTTTCCGAAGGACTTTTGCAGGGAATTACACAGCTGTTTTCGGGTATCGTAACGGTTGTCGGTTCGCTTGTCTTGATGTTCTTGCTTGACTGGAGAATAACACTTTGCGTTATTGTTATTACGATTATTTGTATATTCGTTTCAAAAGCGATTGCGACTAATTCGGGTAAAATGTTCAGATTACAGGCACAGACTATCGGTGAACTTAACGGTTATGTTTCGGAAACGGTCGGCAATTTAAAGGTTGTCAAGGCATTCGGTTATGAGGACAAGAGCAGTGAAGTATTCGGCGAGATAAACGCACGTCTTTACGACTGCGGTCAAAAGGCTCAATTCTACTCATCGCTTGTCAATCCGACTACAAGATATATCAATAACCTTGCGTATATTTCTGTCGGCGTTCTTGGCGGACTTGCCGCACTTGCAGGACATTTGTCAGTAGGTATAATATCAAGTTTCTTGATTTACGCTACACAGTTTGCACGTCCGATTAATGATATGACAAGTATTTTAACTCAACTTCAATCTGCACAGGCAGCGGCGGCAAGAATTTTCGCACTTGGCGAAATTGAGCCTGAAACGCCCGACGAGGACAGACCCGAAATTGAAGTTAAAAACGGTGAAGTTACGTTTAAAGACGTTGATTTCTCATATAATAAGGATAAAGAACTTATCAAAGACTTGAATATTGTAGCAAAACCGGGTCAAAGAGTAGCAATAGTCGGACCTACGGGTGCAGGTAAAACAACTATCGTAAATCTTTTGATGAACTTCTACGGTGTGGATAATGGTACTATATTTGTTGACGGACAGTCTATTGATTCTGTTCAGCGTGACAGCTTACGTAAGAATTTCGGTATGGTACTTCAAGATACTTGGTTGTTTGCGGGTACTGTAAAAGAAAATATCGCATACGGTAAAGAGGGTGCGACAGACGAAGAAATTATAAATGCCGCAAAGGCTGCGTCTGCACACGGCTTTATCAAGCGTTTGCCGAACGGCTATGATACAATGATTACAGAGGACGGCGGAAATTTGTCGAGCGGTCAAAAACAGCTTTTGACTATTGCACGTGCGATGTTATCAGATCCTAAAATACTTATTCTTGACGAGGCAACTTCAAATGTCGATACAATGACAGAGCAGAGAATACAAAAGGCATTCCTAAAGATGATGGAAGGCAGAACAAGCTTTATTATCGCTCACCGTCTTTCAACAATTCGTGAGGCTGATTTGATTCTTGTTATGGACAAGGGCAGAATTATTGAACAGGGTACTCACAATGAATTGCTTGCCAAGAATGGATTTTATACAAAACTATATAACAGCTAATTTATTTGGTGTGCGTGAAAATGCACACCAAATTTTGCATTAGGTAGGAGGACAAATATGGAATACGGACTTGTCTTAGCCGGCGGCGGCGTCAGAGGAGCATATCAGATTGGTGTGTGGAAAGCACTTAAAGAACTTAAAATTAAAGTTTCGGCGGTGTCGGGTGTTTCAATCGGTGCGGTAAACGGTGCACTTTTCGTGCAAGGCAGTAAAACAAAAGCCGAAAGATTATGGAACAAAATTGCGATTGGCGATATTATATCGTTGCCGAAAGAAATGGAGAATGACGAAAATCTTTTTAAAGTCAAAAACTTAATGAAAATCGCAAAAGAAATTTACAGTAACAACGGACTTGATATGTCACCGCTTGAAAATCTGTTAAATGAAATAGTCGACGAGGATAAAATTCGTAATTCCGAAATTGATTTCGGTATAGCGACTTTTTCACTTTCGGAGAAAAGCGAAAATTATTATTTTATCAAAGACATACCTTACGGTAAACTGACCGAATACCTTATGGCGAGTGCGTGCTTTCCGGGATTTAAGGCGAGGACGATCGACGAAAAGAAATTTATAGACGGCGGCGTGTCAAACAATATGCCGATTAATATGCTGCTTGAAAAAGGGATTGAAAATATTATTGCGATAGATGTAAAGGGAGTGGGGTTTTACAGAACTTTTAATCTTGCCGGTAAGAATGTGATAAATATTAAATGCTCACGTCCGCAGACGGGGACGTTTGATTTTGACAGGGACGGAATAAGAAAAAGCATACAGGACGGATATTACGACTGTATGAAAGCGTTCGGCAAATTCAGCGGCGTTTTATACAGTTTTAAAGCAAGAGATTACGCAGCTGCAAGAAGATTATATTCAAAGGAGCTTATTGAGGGTATTGAAATTGCGGCGAATATATTCGGCGTAAATCCGTACAAACTGTATACGATTGATGAACTTGTCGGTGCGGTTATGAATGAATATTTTGAATATGTCCGTCAGCATAACGGCGAAATATCGGGAGGTGTGTTTGAAAAAATAAAAAATGCAGGATTTTCACAAACCCTGCATTCCTTTTTCTTTACCTCTTTTTCCTCAAAAAAACAAAGAAAAAGAGGTTTACGATTAATCTATCATTTAACTTTTCTAAGAACTTGTTGCAAAGATACTACATTTTCTTGTAACACCAAACTTTTTCTCAGTTTTTTTTCAGTAAAAAGGGAAAATTAATCAAATACCCCCCCCATTTTTATACTTTTTTGCAATATTCGGTCAAAAAACAAAGCAAAACGGCTCAATTTTATGACTATTCTGCTTTTTTCCTTGTTTGAACGTTTTGCTGTGTACGATAACGAAGAAGGCTGTGTCCGGCAACAACTGAAGATATGTCCTGTAATATGTGTTGCTTTTTGTTAATACAGATAAAAGCAGCCATCAGTAATGATGACTGCTTTTATCTGTAATTATGCGGGCTATCCCTGCGTTCTGTTTCGGTATTCAGTAGGCACGATACCCGTTTCTTTCTTGAATACCTTCGAGAAATACTTAGGGTCGGTGAAACCTACTGCGAAGGCGATGCTGCTCAGTGTATCGTCTGTCTTGCGCAACATCTCGCATGCTTTCTTGATACGTATATGGCGAACGAAGTCTACCGGTGTCATTCCGGTTGTTGCTTTCACCTTATTATATAGTACGCTTCGGCTCATACCGATTTCGTTCGAGATGTCATCAATCTTGAGTTCCGGGTTGCCTGCATTTTCAACAACAAACCTGAAGATACGCATCATGGTTCTGTCTTGAATCTGTGCTGCCATAAATGCCAGCTCGCTGTTTGGGTCAACCGCTTCGTTCTCGGCACTAGTTTCAGCCTGGTTAAGAGCAGGCAGAGGAGCTGCTGCTGGCTGTATTCTCAGGGCTGCTATGGCATCTTTATCGCCAGTTTCCTTCAGTTTTCTGATGACATCCATCTGAATGTTGCGGCGCTGGGTGAGGATAGCCTCTATTCGGCCGAGCAGATAAGGGGTAGAGAATGGCTTGGTGATATAGGCATCAACACCTTCATCAAAGCCTCGCTGCTGGTCTTCTACGCTTGCCTTGGCCGAGAGAATCATCACTGGGATGTTGTTGAGGGTGGTATCCTGCTTAATCTCGTGAATCATCGACAAACCATCCATCACAGGCATGGTAACGTCTGTAAGGATAAAGTCGGGCGTCTCCTTGCGCGCCATTACCAAGCCAGCCTTTCCGTTCTCTGCGAGCAGCACGTTATAGGTAGGCGAGAGGATACTGTAGAGGAACTTGCGCAGGTCGGCATTGTCTTCAACTACCAGTACCGTCTGGTCTTTGTGTTCCGCTTCTTGTGCTTCTTTCTGTTCCTTGCCCATTTCTTCCAGTCGTTCAGCCTCTTCATCCTTTTCTTCTTTCTGTTTGTTTACTTCTTCCAGATAGTCGGATGCATTGCGGTCGTCAATCTGTCCGTTCTCTTTCTCCCTTTCTGCCAGGTCGTAATCTTCCTCGCTCAGACCGCTGTTCGTATGGAAGTCTGCCTTGTTGCCATATCTCTGAACCTTGTCCAGCATTACCAGCATCTCGTTGGCATTGTCTGCCACCATTTTCAGCAGTTCCTTGCCCTTTCGGGTGATACCCGGTTCGGTATCCAAAACGGTTTTTACCGGGGCTCCGATGAGCGTTAGAGGGGTTCTCAGACGGTTGGCTGCATCGTTGTAGAACTCGTTCTTCATCACGCTCATCTCGTGGGTTACGTTCTCGCGCTGGCGCTGGTTGTAGGTATAGAAGATTGCGCCTACGATACCGAAGAGCAGAAGCAGCATCAGAAATTTGCCCCAGATGCTCTCCCAGAAGGTAGGGCGCACTTCGATAGGCAGTTCTGCCACATACTTGCTCCATACACCGTGAGAGTTGGTGGCTCTCACCTTGAGTACGTAATCGCCATGACTGATACGGTTGAAGCCGATGGTATTGCTGCTTCCGTTTGATATCCACACGCCTGGAGCTGTAAAACCATCTATGCGATAGAGATATCTGGTCTGATACTTACGCTGATAGTCGAGCGATGCGAAGTTGATGGTCAGATTTCGCTTGTTGGCAGGAATCACCACTTTATCCTTGTGCAGGATAGGTTCCGACTCCTTCTCTCCGCTATAATGGAGTGAACAGAAGATGACTTTAGGCTGGTAGTTGCTCTTCTTCAGCGTAGCCGGATTGAAGGTAATCAGTCCCATCGGGGTACCTACCGAGATGTTGTTGCTTGCCGGATCGTGGTAAGGACGGCTTTGCGAGAACGACATGTTGAAGTCGAAGTCGTTAGGTCCGAACACATTGCACTGGCCCGTTTTCGGGTTTACGCAGTCGATACTCGACTCTCTGATTACCCAGATTCTTCCCTGGTTGTCTTCTACCATGCCCTGTACGATGCCTTCGTTAACATCGATGGCATGGAAGTATTTCATCTTCAGGTTGTCTTGCAGGAGCGATTTGCTCACAATCTCTTCCATCAAACCGCCCTGTTGCGAGATATACATCTTGCCGCTGGTGTGCTCCATGATATTGTTCATATCGTTTGCAGCCAGACTTGTTGTATCGTTCGGTATGTAGTAGGTCTTGTGGTAATTGATCTTTCTTGCGTTTGTAAAGGCATCACTGAAGGTGATGAGACCATCTGTAGTTCCTACGAGAATGGTTCCCGTAGTGGTGCAGCAGATGCGGCGTATGCGGTCGTAGTGCTGTTTCTCCCAAGGCAGGCCGTTTCGTTTACTGATGAAACTGATACTGCCGTCTGCCGCCTCGTTAACAAGTGCCAGCCCACCTCCGTAGGTACCTATCCAGATGCGTCCGGTGCGGTCGGCTACAATGTCTTGTATCTTGTCGAACGGCAGCGATGACGGGTTGTTGGCATCATAAACAAAGTGTCTTACCTGCATTTTATCTATCAGATAGACACCATTTCCGTTGGTTCCTATCCATGCTCTTCCCTTGATATCGAAGTGGATAGACATGATGCCCTTCTCGGTGAAGTTTACCTGCTGTGGCACAATCTGTCCGCTTGGCGACAGGTATCCGATGCTTTGGTAGGATGCGTTGAGCACCTGGATTATACCACTGTAATAACCAGCCCAGATATGTCCGTCTGGCGATGCATTCACCGAGAACACTTCGTCTTCGCCCACATCCAGCTTGTTGATAATGTAAGGGTGATATTTGAAGACTACCTGTGTCAGGTCGTGAGAGCCTGTCAGCCAGAGGATTCCCTGGTCTGAGAGTACATATTTCGTAATCTTCGGTATGCGGTAGTTGCCCGATGAATTGCTTCTCAGCAGATAAGGCACCAGTTTTCCTGCCTTGCGGTCAAAATAACTGAAGGTTCCTCCTCTTGGCACTACCCAGAGAGTCTTGTGTTCATCTTGTGTGATGAAATGGCTTTCGCAGGTTGTGCGGTCCATCGGGTCGTCCTGGTCGGCAAAGAGCCACTGTGTCTGTCCGGTCTTCGGATTGACAAGGGTTACTCCTATACCGTCTGTAAATGCCCATACCATACCGAAATCATCGATATAAATCTTCTTTACCTCTGCCAGAGGCTGACTCGGGCTCTGTACGTTGATGATATCAAACTTGAAGGTGCGCGGGTTGTAGATTGCTACACCCAGGTTGGTTGCCATCAGAAGCTGGTAACCTGTATTTTTCAGTCCGTTGATACGGGTTACGCCTTCTGGCATTGGTATCATGGTGAGTCGGTTCTGCAGGTCATATTTTGCCAGTTTACCGTCTTCAGTTGCCAGGAACTCATCTTCTCCCACCCCTCTGAGCCATTTGAAAGGCAGTTTGCTTGGAATTTTCGAATGATATATGTATGCGCCTTTGTCGGTAAGCACCCATTCTCTTCCGTGTATATCTTGATGGATGTACCATACATTTCCGCTTCTGAGTCCCTTTTCTCCTACTTTGATGAGTTCTATGTTCCGCTCATCAAAGGTTTTTCCTATTGATCGGATGATGTATTTTCCATCTTCTGAAGTAAACCATGTAGCTCCGTTTTTCAATGGGTATACCTGGCTCACGCGCAGGTCGATGTTGAACAGTTCGTTGAATTTCTGTCCTACGGCAAAGAACTGGCAGAAGTGGGTATCGTATACGTAGAGCTTGTGGTCGTATGTGATACACCACACGTTGTTGTTATAGGATGGTTCTATTTTCAGTATACGGTTGGTTGACAGAACGTCAATATCATCCGGGTTGTCTCTGAAAGTATGAAACTTGTAGCCGTCATAGAACGACAGTCCGTTCCATGTACTGAACCACATGAGGTTGTCTTTACCTTGTTTCAGGTCTGAGATGGTATTGGCAGCGAGTCCGTCTGTGATAGAGAATTTTCTCACATCGCAGTAGGGTACAGCTGCTGTCATAATGGTAGAGAGCAGTCCTAATAGGGTGATATATAATTTTCTTTTCATCATTTTTATTCGTATACGTTTATTAATCGCAACAAAGGTAGTGAAAATAAATGAGATATCGTAGTTTTAGGTGTGTTTTTTTATGTTATTGCATTAAATTATTCCACTTTTCATATTATAGGGGTAAAATTTGGTTGATTTGCTGGTGGTTCCTTCTTATGTTATGCCTAACAAAAAACTCCCCCGATAAATGAATATCGGGGGAGCAGTATAGGGATATGTTGTTTAGAATTTGATTACTTCTGAATCATCTTCTTTCCGTTCTTGATGACTACACCCTTGTAAGCCTTGGTTACCTTCTGGCCTGCGAGGTTGTAAACAGGAGCGTTCTTTGCAGCTTCATCTGTTGTTATGTTAGTGATGCCGGTAGGTTCAAACTTTTCTACAGCCTTGATAGGGAGAACTTCAGGGATGTTTCTGAATATTACACCGAAAATACCGGTTAAGGTATATTTCTCTCCTTCTGTTAATTTTGAAACACCACCAATACCGCTAAACTTATCGTAAATCATAATCTTGTTTTCACCATCATTAGCATAGTAGTTGAATTTACCTGCAGTATACTCTTCTTTGCTGAATGTGAACTCCTTAATCTTGATAAGGTCGTTGGTGTATTTGCCATCAAGGATGTCCTTTACAGTTGCAATAACAGGTTCAGCAGCTTCGTTGCTCTCTGTGATTTTGAGATTTTCGCCGTTTGTTTCCTTGCTTGCTGACAGATAAGGAATTCCTGCGTCATAAGCCAAATTTACCTTAACAGTACCGCTAATGATGCTGTTTACAGGCATATCGATTCCTAAAGTTCTCATTTCGATAGCAGTGTCACCTTCACGTACGTAAGTATTTACGGTTCCCTTGTAGCTGTTTACGTATAATACCTTTGCGTTTGTGAGTTTGAGGTTGATGTAATCCTTAGCTTCTTTATTGTTAGCCAAGAGTTCCTTTACACTTGCTGCATCGGTGTACTCTATCTTGGTACCAGCGAGCGTAACTTTGATAGACTTGATTTGGGTGTTGCCAGCAATTGTATATACAACTTTGTTTGCATCACCAGTCCAAGAACCTTTATTATTAGTACCTACGTCAGCATTGTTATTATCATTCCATTTTTTATTAATAATGTCGATAGAAGCAATCTTCTTGTCAGCAGGTGCTTGAATCGTAAGCGTTCCACTGTACATTCTGAGACGTGGTGAACTACTCCAGATTCGGTTTTCATTCGAACCAGAAGTTTTTGCAGAAACTGTTACAGAAATACCATTAGTTGTACATGTCATGGCTTTGGTGATATCTCCATCTTTAGAAGTTGAAGAAGATGTACCAGTCAGTTCTGGGAAGAGTGTTTTGTAATCATTGTCAAAGTCAAAAGTTACTTCCTGTGCAAACGTAACGCTAGCTACGAATGCCAGAACCAATGATAATGAATAGCGTAAAAATTTGTTCATAACTTAATAATTTTAAAGGTTTAACGTATAATTAATAAACTGTTGAAACTCATTTTTTTTGAGCGCATTCTTAGAATTTACTTTGTGCTAAAAGCATATTCTTTGAATAATTACTTATTTATGATGCAAAGATACGAAAAATATCGATACGATGTGTTAAGAAAGTGTTAAAACTTTGATACAATATTATCAAAAAGGCGGCTGTTTTTGAAAGAATAGGGATTTCCCCCTCAGTTTGTATCCTTTTCCCCTTTGATGCAGACGGGAAATCCACTACCTTTGCATCGGGTTCAAGAAAGAATGCTGTTCTTCAAGAGCTCAATAAATTAGAAGATATAAGGATATAAATAACTTAACTGATAAATTGATATGAAAAAGTTTACTACTCTTCTCACAATGGCTTTCATAGCTTTGATGAGTATCTCATTCACCTCATGTGATGATGATTCTGATATTGCATACACCCTCGATGGTACATGGAAGGGTAATATGTTGGTAGAATATGGTAATCACAATGCCCTCTACTCGGTAATCCGATTCGACCAGAATGATGGTTTCTATTCCGGTACAGGCTATTGGATCGATTACTTTAAGGGAAATTACTGGCATGGCAACAATTATATAGCAAACCGTATTACCTGGACAGTACGTAACAGAAACATCTATATCACTCTTCTTGATGAGGGTAGCGATGTTGTGATTTACGACTATGCTCTGGGCGACCGCAAGTTCTCTGGATATGTAGATGCTGATAACGGCAACCGTGCTTATTTCGAGCTTTATCGCGATTCTTACAGCTATAACTGGCGCGATTATGACTGGGGCTACGATTGGGACTACGATGACGGTTGGGGCTACAGCAAGCAGCATTCGGGCTTGGAGAACACCCAGATTGTTTCTCGCGGAGCTAAGGATTCTGTAGAGTATGTTAAGGTGGCAGATGATAATCAGAAGCCTGTTCGCCGCTTTGTAGTGAAGTAAGGCAATAAGGAATTTAGTTTGAAGAAAGGAAACAAGATATGAAAAAGTTTAATCGGATATGGATGTGGATGGCGATAGCTGCAACATCTTTCTCATTTACCTCATGTGATGATGATGATTATTGGCATGATGATTATTACTGGTATGATGACTATAATCATGGTGGCTGGGGATGGAATCAGGGCGACTGGAACAACGGTTCTAACGGCTCTCAGGATGATTACCTACTGTCGGAGGCTCAGACTCTTACAGGCGACTGGAGAGGCTCTGTGATGCTCTCTGAACTTGCTGAGGACGGCCAGTCTCGCAATAACTACAGTTTCAATGCCGAGATGACGTTCTATCAGGCGGGTGATAAGGTTAACTCGCTCAGCGGTAATGGTGTAGAAGTGGATTGTGCCGATGATGGAAGCAATAAATCCCAGACTCTGAAGTTTACCTGGTATATCGATAAGAATGGTGATATTTATATCCGTTATAATGATTCTGGTGCTACCTATGTGATGGATGCAGGTGCTAAGCAGTATGGTTTCTATCTGGGTGATGAAAAGGGCCGTGATGTGTTCTATGGTTATATGATAGGAACAGGTAAGGCTAAGGGTGATGTGATGCAAATCGATTTAGTGCGCTACAATCCGAGTGGAGCCCGTAAGAAGACCCGTTCAGCTGCAACCGATTCCGTAGCTCCTAGCTTCGGTACGGCTACCGGCAGGGCATTCATGCCACATGCTATCAAGAAGTTGCCGAGAAGATGATGATATAAACCAAGAAATCCGCTCTCTCATTGATTTGAGAGAGCGGATTCTTTGTTTGTATATAGCCTTTTATTTAAAGCCCCAAAGTTTCTTGAGAGCTTCTGCATCTTGGTTTTCTACATCCTTCTCTATTTCATCAGGGAGATTACAGAAGAAGTCGATGCCGGTTTTGTCTTCCAGCGTCTTGATGTTTACGACATAGTTGCCGAGCGTATCGTTCTTTTTATCAAATACCTTGTCCTCATGAGGGAACCAAAAGCCGAAGGCACTGTAGGTATACTGGTTTTTGCTCTTATTAAACTCCTTTTTCAAAACAGCTACAAAGAAATACTTTGGTATTGGGATATAGCCTGGCTTCTTTGTTTCGCTAGAAGCACCATTCTTCTTCCAGCCCAGGAGATTACTCTCGCTGCCAACCGGGTCAATTGTTCCTCCCTTTGCGATAAACAGGGTATCAGAGTCAATCTTTGGAGCCAGTGTACCCAGTACTCTTTCCATATTATACCATGTTCCTTGCTGGTTGAATTTGGCATATTGAGGCTGCATGTTGGTCATGAAGAAAGTCTGTTTCTGCTGTGTCAGATTGAGCTTGCGGTCATCAGCAGGGCAGATATGACCATGGTCAAAACCTTGGATTGTAGGAGTAGGGTCCTCTGTGAAGTCTGTGATTCCCCACTGCTCTTTCAAATCTGTATCCCATGGGTATTTTTGCTCGCCCTGATTAGGTTTCCATCTATTTACTTTTTTAATCTTATTGACTGTATTGAAAGTATAGCAACTCCATCTCTGGCTCTTCATGTTATCATCCCATTCTGTAGAATAGTTCACTGAATCTGTTGTATTATCCATGTGAACGATGGCATAGCTAGTACCATTATTCTTGAGCTTTGGGAACTCCAGACCGCCGATAGCGTTTCTTACCACTTGTGGCATGTTGGCAGTAGCCACATTCTTGTTTGTATTGTTCTTATCGGTTGATTCACCACCGGTATTGCCACCCGTGCTTCCGCCACCCGTATTACCGCCACCGGTTGTACCACCGTTTTCAGGAAAATAGAACTGCAGGGTATCGTCAGTGCCGCAGGCAGAGAACGTCATCGCAGCAAGGAGTGCGAAGATAAAAAACTTAGTATGCTTCATAATTCTCGATAATGTTTTGAAGTTAAAGATTAAGTGCTTTCTATATAATAATGTATGTAGAAATCGATTGCATGAGGATAGAATAGAGAAAAAAAGTGCATTCCTACGTATATGCAACTACGCTGGAATGCACTCAGTATCTTTGCGATAATAAATATATCCTTATAAAAAAGGTATATTATTACTTCTTCAATTTGCCGTAACGGTTCATGAAGCGGTCTACGCGACCCGCTGTATCAACGAGCTTGCTCTTACCTGTGTAGAATGGGTGAGATGTGCTAGAGATTTCAATCTTAACAACTGGATAAGTCTCGCCTTCGAACTCAACAGTGTCGTTAGTCTTGCATGTAGACTGAGAGAGGAACATATCGCCGTTAGACATATCCTTGAATACTACAGGACGATAATTCTCTGGATGAATACCTTTTTTCATTTTTCTTTTTTATTTTTATTGGGTTATTAAAATTAGACGTCATGGGGATGCTTGTTGCATCATTTCGTGTCCCTTATCGGGGCATGCCCATTATAGCCTGTTATCAATTTCAGGCTGCAAAGTTACGCTTTTTTCCTGAAACCACCAAATTTTTCTTCTTCTTTTTAAGAAATATTTGAGAATTAGCGCTTTACTCCGCATAAACTATCTTGATGGTCTTCACGCGAAGCTGTACACCACCGCCTGTTGTCTCTGTAAAGAGGTTGGTGTAGGTGACTGTGGTGCCTGAGAACTCGATGGTGGCTGTGGCATTGCCCACGTAGTTGGTGCCGTTGTAGCTGTCGCAGGTCATCACAATCTGCTTAATCTTCTTGATGCCCTTGAAGATGAGCTTGTTGTTGGCATATACGCGAACGCCCTTGGTTTTGGTGTAGAACTTAGGACCATTCTTCTGACCGTTGGCATCGAAGTTTACGGTGGAACCATCTGAGAACTTCACGGTTTCTACGGCTTCCTCGTTCACCAAACCTGCTGCGTTGAGATCCAGCTCTACGCTGGCACCCGTGGTTGTGGCTGCCGCATTGCTCAATGTAACGGTGGTGCCATCGATGGTCAAGCCCTCGCCTGTGGCTGGAGTATCAGGCTTTGATGGAGTGTCTGGAGTTCCTCCTGTAGCCTCTTTTACTGTGAGATTCTTTACTTCCCATGTTCCAGATGAAGCTGCGCAGGTATAGTGGAGAGCGATAACAACATTCTTCTTGCCCTTGAAGGCTGAGAGATCGTGCTTGTAGGTTTCCCAGGTATTCCAATCCACACCTTCCTTCATTGTGCCAGTAATGTCAGTCCACTTGGTTGTTGCTGGGTCACCGGTGTAATTGTCTGTGATGAGAACCTGATTCTTTACTCCCTCAACGGCTGCACCATTTTTTGTAACATAGCGGAGAATGTAAGAGAACTCCAATGTCGCGCTTTTAGATGCAGAGAGGTCGATAGCCTTAGAAACAATGTAGCTTTCTGAAGGAGTTGTTGTCTTAGAGGCATTATCGTAACCTGTAGCCTTTGCATAGCCGTAAGAGTCGATAACCCATGCTGTACCCTTAATGGTCTTGGCTGTGAATGAACCGAAGCTCTTGCTGAATGTTTCGTTGATGTAGCCGTCTCCCGGAGTTTCTGGAGTTGAACCGCCCATTGGCTTACCGTTGAGTGTTACAACATAGTTGCCCGTGTCATACTCTTTGGTGCCATTGAAGTTTTTCGCCTTTCCGCAAATCACCACCTCATCGCCTGGCTTGAGAGCATCCTCGCCTGAGAACTTGGTGCGGTTAGGACCAGCATAACCATTGTAAACATAGAACTGGTTATTAGTAGTACCATCGTCAGAGATATAATACTTCAAGCTACCATAAGTAGCATCAAAACTGCCTGCCTTAACTGATACCACCTTACCCTTGGTGTAAACTTCCTGGTCGGCACTTCCGCCATCCTCGATATACTTAACGATACCAGCCACATTGAATGGGTCGGCAGCAGTACCTGTACCCTTAGGCTCGCCAGCACTTGGAGCTTCAGGCTTGGTAGGCTGTGTGTAAGGTTCTGGCACATCCTCGCAGCTGCTGAATGTGAAGGCAGCCATTGCCGCCATCAAAACTGAAAATATATACTTTTTCATATTATTGTCTTTTTAAATATTGTTACTATTTTGATAATCAGTAATTACTTGATAGAGATGAGATTGCCACCCTTAATCTCTTTGGTGCCGTTATAATCAAGCAGGGTGCCTGATACAACCACCTTCTTGCCCGGTACAAGGATTTTCTTGGTTTCCTCTGTCCACTTTGCACCATCGATGTTGTAGCAACGGAATACCTCGAGAGTCTTGCCTTCTGTATCCTTACCGTCGTCAGAGATAACGAATGTACCGTTACCATACTGGCCTGTATCTACATCTTTCACCTTTACGATGATACCGGTAGCATAAACCTTAGCATCGCCTGCTGTACCGGCATTGATCTTCTCAAGTGCCTGAGCCACAGTGTAAGGCTTCTCCAATGTACCGCCTGTTTCTGATGCCTTCAGATCATCCGTGCTGCGAAGTACAATCTGCCAGGTGTCGCCGAATCGGGTGAAGATACCGGTGATATCGAATACACCCTGTGGAATCACCTCGTTGGCAAACTTAGAATAACCCGAGTTGCGCACTACCAGATTGTTTTTGTTGATTCTCTTGCCCGTTTCGGCATCAATCAGTTCCAGACTCGTATTGGTATCACCTGGTGCCCATACGTTTGTACCGTTGGCAGAAGCAAACTTCACCTTCTTCAGGGTCATCAGCTTGCCCACGTTAGCCTCCATATAGGCTGCATCAGTAAGCTTTGTCAGGTCAAACTCCTCTGGCACTACCGTGCTTGCATCAGCCTCGCCAGGGTTCAGAATCTTGAAGTGCTCGTTCCAGATGGCACGCTCTATCTTGCCCATACCCAGACTTCCGTCTGAGAGCTTGGTATTCACACCGCCAATCTGAGGCAACTTCTTGTAACTTCCGATATAGAGACCCTTCAGATTTACGAGAATCTCCTGACCAACAGGAAGATAACCCGACAGACCACTTCCGTTGATGGCAATAATGATAGCGCCGGATGCATCCTGTACGCTCACCTGGTTGTAGATATTGCCACTGACATCATTGCCCGTCACTACCGCCTTGATCATCATGTCTTTCTCAATCTGCTTGTAGCCATTGTCGCTGTTGATAACCGTAGCAAACTGGGTCTTCAAATCTGCTATGCTGATCACATTCTTCTCTCTCAGGCTGTTGTTGCCCCATGGAGATGCAGGCACCTTCTCGGTCAGGTCTGGGTCAGCATAACCGTCGCCCATACACGACCCCAGAGTCAGTGCCAGGAATGCCAATGCTATGAATTTTATCTTTTTCATTGTTCTTTCTTTTTATTGTTATAGAGAAACGGGATTGCTCCCTGTTCTTTATGTTAAAGAGAAACTGCTCTTTAGAATCTGTAAGATACCTGGAACATGCCGTTGGTACCCCAGGTGTAATACTTCTTAGGATTCTTAGAGAACTGGTAGAGGCGTGGATTCTTCACGTTGCCGTTAGCATCCAGTGTATAGCTTGAACGTGAGTTCTGCTCATATCCGCCAGTTACGATGGTCTGGTTGTTCAGCAGGTTGGTAATCATGAGGTTGAAGTTGAGAGAACCCTTCTTCAGTCTCACGCTCTTGCCTATGCTCAGGTCAACCATCCATCCTCCGTGACCCTTTTCCTGGGCTACAGCATCCTCTGTCCAGCTCATACCGTCGAGTGTAGTAGGAGCAAAGATTTCTGGGTATGCCTTGTAGGCAGCCTGGCGGTTGGTCAGCACCTTCTCATATCTGTAGCTTGGAGAATAAGAGAGGTAGATGCGGTCGTAGTAGTTGGCATTGAGGTTGACGAACCATCCGTTTACGTGGGCATCGAGACCGATGCTTCCCACTGTGAGCGGTGTGCCACTCTCGCGCATATTCATCACGTAAGCCTTGTCCTGGTAAACCTCAGCACTCTTTGAGAGCATGTATACGGCGTTTACATTGTTGATGTTCTTCGCCTCGCTCATAGCGCCCAGAGTCTTCAGGTCGAGCCATGAAGTGAGCTTGAACTTAGCGCCCACCTCTACACCATAGTATTCCTTCTTCAGTCCGGTCATGCTCACGTAGGTGAATGAGTTCTCATCATCGTTGTAGAAGTTCTGCCATTCCGTAACGTTCTCCAGTCGGCTGTAGTAACCGCTCACGTTGGCACTCAGCCATGCGTTGCGATACAGGTAGCTGAATTCAGAGCTGAAGATGCGCTCGTTCTTGAGGTTAGTCACGAAGTCGTTGCTGATTTCAGGCGAGATGAAGGCTGTGCTTGCCATCGGTGCACGCAGCTCGTATCCGGCTCCGATGCTGAAGGCATGGCCTCTGCCCATATCCACGTTCAGGCTTCCCTTTACGCCACCGTCCAGGAAGTTGGCTGTGCCGCTCTTGCCCTGGCTGTTGTTCGGTGCCATACCGTTGCGCATGTAGCCGCGGCGGTTCATTCCGGTATATCCGATACGTCCGCTCAGCATCGCCTTCATATTGTAGAATTCGGCTGTATAGGTGCTCCATGCGTTTGCCTTGTTCACGTCGATGCGATAGTCGTAACCGAACTTGTCACCCTCGTAAACCAGCTTGCCTGTGTTGTTAGGACCGGCTGTGTTCAGGTCGTACTGCACACGTGGGTCGGTCTTAGGATAATCGCCCAGGGCATAGGTGTTGATGTTGTGGAAGATGGCACCGCCCAGCATGTCTTCCAGTGTCTGATAGTGCTGGTTGGTACTCTTTCCGAGCATGATGCCTGTAGCCAGGTTCGATTTTTTTGTCAGCTTGGTGTTCAGAACGGACGAGAGGGTCAGGGTCAGGTTGTCGTTGTGCTTAGCCTGAACATAGTAGAGCAGATCCTGTCCGTTCTTGGCTGCCTGCTGGTTGGCATAATACAGGCGGTCCCAGTTAATCTGTCGGTTCTGCTTGCTTGCCTGCCAGTAGTTTACGGCGTTGTTCCAGTTTTCCCAGGTATACATGTTGTTGCCGTTCTTGTAGTCGCCCCATACATAGTAGTTGGCAGATGGCATGTTCTTCCAGTAGTCTGGCTGTGGATTCTCTGCGTTGTTGTAGTTGAGCTTGGTGCTCTTGTACATAGAGTATTTTCCGAACACCGATGTGGTGAGCTTCATCTGGTCGTTGATTTCCCAGTCCCATGTAGCGATAGCCGAAGGGGCAAAGTCGTTCACTACGCGTGAGTTTCTCTTGTGTCCGTTCTGGTATCCCCAGTATGGGTTATACTGGTAGTCGTTTGCCAGCCAGTAAGCCTCGTCGGTAGATGCTCCCTGGGTGCTTCTTTCTGTCGGGTTACCCCATGTAGAGAAGCTCAGCGAGTGACCGTTCATCCACTTCTTTTGTACACCGAAGAAATAGGAGAGGGCGTTGTAGATGGTTCCCTCTACGTATCCCTGGTTAGCCCAGCGGTAGGTGAGACCGGCTGTTATTGCCCATCCCTTCTCGTTGAATCCGCTGGAGTAGGAGTAGAGTCCGCGCAGGGTATAGTTGCGGTTGGCAACACCTACGCTGGCATACTGTCCTTCCTGCATGCTTCCGGCACGGAAATCATAGTTGTTGGAGCCTGCCATGCCCGTCATCGAATAGCCGTTGGCTTCGAAAGGCAGGGCGAAGTCTACGTTTCTGGAGAATCGGTTCAATCCACCGATGTTGGAGAAACGGAACTGTCCGGTCTCCATATCGTTCATGGAAGCACCGTTGATATAGACATCGTTGTACTTCTGGTTGAAGGCACGGTAGCGGAAACGAGCTGGCGAGAACAGGTAACCTGCCTGGCTCGCGTATACATTGCTGGTAGAATTGAGGATGGTGACATTGGATGACATGTCATCGTCCTCGCCCAACTGTGCCTCGGAGAAGGTGAAAGCATTCTCGTCAAGTCCCTGTGCTACGTTCTGGTCAGTCTTTTCGTTCTGAGCCATAGCCAATGAACACGAGAAGAGCGCTAACATTGCTAAGTTTACTTTCTTCTGCATAGTTTATATGTTTTAAATATTAATAGATCGGCAACAGTGATTTCTTTGAGCAGTGATGATATATTTATAGTCCCGTTGGATTTTGTTT
>ERZ773146.1094-NODE-1094-length-19849-cov-37.345963_pt1 | contig 19849 bp, 19 predicted proteins | sample MGYA00580847_ERZ773146 | MGnify/ENA primary metagenome ERZ773146 (study PRJEB29015, sample SAMEA2737830) | human gut metagenome | biome: human gut; feature: human-associated habitat; material: faeces | place: China | collected 2012 ...
GTATTGGTAGACTTATTATACTGGATGGCTGCATTTCCGTACAGGCCGAAGCTGCCGCTGCTGCGGGGCTCCACGCTCACACCGGCGCCGTAGGTGCTGGTAAAGCCGGTGATGGTGCCGTTATACAGGTTGACGTACCCCCAGCTTACCTGCAGGCCGCGCTGGGCGGTCAGGGCGCTGTTGCCCCGCAGGCCGCCGGGCGTCGCTGCGCAGTCGGTCAGGTTGGCCGAGGCGCCGCTGCAGACGCGCAGCAGGGAGCTGCTGGTGTTGCTCTTGTCGCTGGTGACGGTATGGCCGTTGAAGCAGAGGTTCAGCGTCACGTCCTCGTTGTTGGCCTCCCACGTCTCCTCCAGCGTCACATCCTGGCTCAGATACCAGTTGCCGGTGCGGGGCAGCCAGTTGGTGGCTTTGACACGGATGCCGGATGCGAACGTCCTGGAGCCGTAGTCCTTCTGGGCCTCGTAGTCCGTCCACTCCTTGAAGTCGATCTCGCCGCCGCACTCGCCGGAGTGGCCCGCCACGGAGATGTCATGGCTGGCGCTGTCCAGATTGCAGAGGGTATGCTTGTGGTAAATGGTCAGGTGGATATAGGTGGCGCCGCCGCTGTTGGCGCCCAGCTCCATCTGGCCGTCGTTGTCGTCGTCCAGCGTGAAGCGGGGTATATCGTTCACCATCGCACCGGTCTTATATTGGTTGCTCTTGCTATTGATGGTGATGACGTCTTTGTCATTCGCCGGCTCCAGCACGGTCACACCGATCCGGCTGCCGGTGCTCAGCAGCGTTGTGCTGGTGCCATACTCTCTGTCCAGCACAATGCACTGGGTGGTGGCCAGGTTGTTGGCCGCACCGTTTACGGTGTTGCCGGTCACGGTGATCCTGGAACCTCTGGTGGGATACAGTGTGATCTTCTTGTCGCGGGTATCATAGACGCTGTCATCTGCTTTGGCGGTGTTATAGATGCCGCCGCCCTGCGTACCGGCGGTGTTGCCGGTGATGCTGCCGCCGTACAGGGTCACGTAGGCAACATTGTCATAGACACCGCCGCCGTAGGTAGCCGCGGAGTTGCCGGCGATGCTGCCGCCGTACATCTCGAAGCTGCCGTTCTTCTGGACCGCCACGCCGCCGCCAACGTCATCGGAGTGGTTGCCGCTGATGGCGCCGCCGTACATCTTGAAGGTGGCGCTCTTCTGGACCGCCACGCCGTTGCCAAAACCCTTGATGGTGCCGGCGTACAGGTTAAACGTGCCGTAGGATTCCACCTTCACGCCCGCGCGCTTGCTGGCCGCCGTGCTGCCGCCGTTGATGACGCCGCTGCCCTGGCAGTCCACGATGTTCAGGATGTGGCTTCTGGTCACGTAATAGGTATAGTCCGCGCCGTCCTTCACGGTGATGGTGTGGCCGTTCAGGCACAGCGTCACGTCCTCATTCAGAACGGTGCCGCTGCTGACGGTCACATCGTTCATCAGTCTCCACGCGCCCGCCGTGGTGGGCAGGCTGTCGGTGGAGGTCCATTTCTCATAGATAGCCTCGGTCTCATCGTTGCCGTTGGGGTCCTCTGTGCCGTCCGGCTTGTGGATATGGCCCGGGGACACCAGATACCGGCTGTTCTCCACCGTGTAGAAGTTGTTGCCGGTCTGGGTAACGCGGTCGGCGGACAGGCTGCCGATATCGATCTTGGCGCTGTCGCTGAGGCGTCTGATGATGCTGATGTTGGCGCTGTCGTTGGCGAACGCGATGCTGCTGGCGCTATTGTTGTTCCAGATCTGCACGTTCTTGCCCAGCTTCAGTGCGCCGCCGTCGTCCACATAGATGGCACTGCCCTGACCGCCGGTGATCACGCTGTTGCCCATGATGTCGCCGCCGGTCATGGTGAACGTACCGCTGGTGCCCACATACACGCCGCCGCCGTACCGGACGCCCACGTTGCTGCCCACGCTGCTCGCGCGGCCGTTATTGCGGATGCTGCCGCCGTACATGTTGAAGGTGCCGTTGTTCAGAACGCCGCCGCCGTGCTCCACAACGACGCCGACGCCGCTCTGGTCGCCGTTGCGGTAGATATGGCCCGCGTACATGTTGAACGTGCCGTTATTGTACACACCGCCGCCGTCCGTGCCGACACAGCCGACGATGGCGCCCATATACAGGTTGAACGTGCCGTCATTGCGGACGCCGTTGCCCCGATACGTCTCGGCGTTGGCCGGCATCAGTGCGCTGGCGTTGTGGTACTCGCTCCATTCGCTGCTGCAGTCGGTCAGGCTGAACGTCACGTTGGAATCCACCGTGATGATATCAAAGCTGCCGCCCGCGATGATGCTGTGGCCGTTGGTACACAGCACGGTGCCCTTCTTGGGCTTCCACGTCTCGCTGAGGGTCACGTCCTTGGTCAGGTGATAGTAGCCCGCCTCGGTGGGCAGGGAATCCTCGGACTCCCAGGGCGTGAAGGTCTGGAGGTTGGCCGCGGTATGGCTGCCGCTGACCGTGTGCTCCGCGCCGCAGACGCAGTGGTAGTGGGCCGGCAGCTTCTTCAGCTGCTCGTTCTCCACATACAGCACGCCCAGGTTGGGATCGTCCAGAGAGAAGCAGCCCAGCGTCTCGTCCGTCACCCTGCCCTGCACGATGCCGTCCGCCCAGCTGTTCAGGGCGATCTTTGCCGCGCTCTGGAGGCCGCTGACGTGAATGGGGTAGCTCTCGGGATTCAGCATGCACACATTGCTGCGCGGCTGGGTGCCGGGTGCGCCGTCCTTATAGTTATAGTAGACCTTGGCGGTGCCGCCGATGTTCAGAATACCGCTGCCGGTGGCGATGCCGCCATAGGCCGTACCAACGTTATTGAAGATGGAACCGCCGGTCATGTTGAAGGTACCGTTGTTCAGAACGCCGCCCGCATAGCCCTTGTTGTCGCGGATCTGGCCGCCGGTCATGTTGAACGTGCCGCCCTTATTGATCACGATGGTGGCCTGCTTGTCGCCGGTGCTCTTGTTATACTCGATGGAAGCGCCGTCGCACAGATTCAGCGTAGCCCGATCGCCCACCGTGATAGCGGCCTTCGCGCAGTCGATGCCGGTGAGGGTCACGTTGCTGAGCGTCAGGTTGTTGCCCCGCTTCAGAAGGATGGCGCTGTTTTTGGAACCGGTGGAATTATACACGCCGAAGCTGCCCCGCTTGGAGGCATCCTCCGTGCAGTCCATCAGCGTCAGGGACTGCTGGTCCGTGATGTCGTTGTAGGTCGCCTCGTCCTTGCCCAGGATGCCCGCGCCGTTGATGGTGTGGCCGTTCAGGCAGATCGTCAGGCTGTTCGTGCCGCCCCACCATGTATAGGGCGTCCAGTCCTTCGGCAGATACACATCCTTGGTCAGGCAGTATATGCCGAGCTGGCCATAGTCCACATAGGGCAGTGAGTTGCTGGCTGTACTGTTGGGGCCGCACTGCTCACGGGCTCTCTCGTCCGTCCAGAGGATGCACTCCACGTCGCCGTGCATATGCTTCTCCGTTGTGGACGTCGAGGCGGCCTGTACCTGTGTGGGCAGCATGCACAGCGCCGCCAGTGCCAGCGCCAGCAGACCGCCCATCCATTTCTTCTTCATCCGTCGATTCCTCCCTGTTGTAATTGCAGATTCTCTCATCGCTCCCCGCGGGTCTGCGCCCGCAGTGCGTTATATACGTATTGCTCCCGCCGCGTCACTCGGCGTGGGATCCCCCGTCCATGGGGTCGGGCTCCGGCTCCTCCGGCGCTCTGCGGAACCCCATGATGCGGGCCGGGATGTAGACCCACGGCCGGCGCAGCGCGTGGTTGTAGTTGTCCACCGCCTGACGGTAGATGCTCTCGCTGCGGTACAGCACGGCGGCTGCCTCCCGATCGGCGGGGGTCTGCGCCAGACGGCGGCGGAAGGCGGTGACTTGGCTGGCTGCGCTGTCCACGATGCTCTGCCGGCCGGTCAGCATGCGCCGCACCTCCCAAGACCAGAGCGCCACGAAAGCAGCCGCGCAGACGGCGGCGATCAGCCACGCGATCCACGGTGTCGTGTCCCATCGCCCCCCTTTCTCCAGCTTTCAGCATGGTCAGTTTACCAGCTTTTTCCGGCGGCAGGAGGCCGCGTCCTTGAAATGTATATTTTTTCGACACGAAATGTCAGAACATGACTTTTCAAACCGCCCCTCCCTGTGGTAGAATCGTAGGCGATTATTCAAACGGAGGTGTTTGCGGTGTATATAGCGGTCTGCGATGATCAGGCGGAGGAGCTGTCCGCCCTGACGGCACTGCTGGACCAATGGCAGGCGGAGCGGCATTTCCCCCTGCGGTATCACACGTTCCGCAGCGCCGCCGGCATGCTGGACGTGGCCCAGCGCGAGCGGTTCAGCCTGTACCTGCTGGATGTGATGATGCCCGGCATCGACGGCATGGACGCCGCCCGCGAGATACGCACCTTTGACGATGCCGCCGATATCGTGTTCCTCACGTCCTCCCCGGGCTTCGCCTACGAGAGCTACGGTGTGCGGGCGCTGGAATATCTGCTCAAGCCCATCAGCGGCGGCCTGCTGTTCCCCGTACTGGACAAGCTGATGCTGCGGGAGCAGCGTCCGTAGGACGGCCTGACCCTGAAGGCGGGTGCCACGCTGGTGCGGGTGCCGTTTTCCCGGCTGTCCTATGTGGAGGTCAACGGAAAGCATCTCTACTTCCACCTGGCCGACGGCACGGTGCGGGAGGTGGCGGGTTCTCTGAAGGACTACGAGCCGCTGCTGCTGGTGCGGCCGGAGTTCATGCGCATCCACCGGTCCTACATTGTGAACATGCTCCAGATCGATGAGCTGTCCCCCGCCGGTGTCCATACGTTTTCCGGCATGAACCTGCCGGTGTCGCGGCTGCTGTACCCCCAGCTGCAAAAGGACTATATGAAGCTGCTGTTTGCGGAGAGGGAGGAGCTGTGACCGTATCCGACATGAATATTGCGTCCCTGCTGGACGTGTTCGATTACGCTCTGGTGCTGATCTACGGGCTGGCACTTGATGTGTTCATCTCCGGCGGCTGCGATACCCCCCGCCAGAAGCGTCTGATCGCGTACCTGTGCCCCTGCTTTCTGGTGGTCCAGCTCCTGGGCTGGCTGGCGCTGGGCGAGCTGGCTGTCAAGCAGATCTACCCCCTGATCGTCCATCTGCCGCTGGTGCTGATTTTGGTGCTGGCGCTGAAAAAGCCCTGGGGCATCGCCATCGTCAGCACCGCCACCGCCTATCTCTGCTGCCAGCCGCCCCGCTGGGGCAGCATGGCCGTGGAGGCCCTGACCCACAGCGCCGTGGCCGGCAATCTGGTGTATATCGTGCTGCTGAGCGGGTCGTTCTACCTGTTCCGCCGGTACTTCGTGGCCGCGGCCTACGGCGCCATGACCAGCTCCCCCACCGCCCTGCTGCTGTTCGGGAGCCTTCCCTGCAGCTATTACATTTTTGACTACGCCACCACCATCTACTCCGATGCGCTGTATTCCGGCATTCAGGCCCTCAACGAGTTCCTGCCCACGGTGCTGGTGGTGTTCTACGTCCTGTTCCTGCCCGCCTTCCACGTCCAGAGTCAGAAGCGCTCCAGCGCCGAGATGCAGCGCTCCCTGCTGGAGGTGGAGCTGAAGCAGTCCCAGCAGGAGATGGACTCCCTGCGCCAGTCGGAGATGCAGACGGCGGTGTACCAGCACGACATGCGCCACCACCTGAACATGATCAGCGGCCTCCTGGCCTCCGGCAGCCCCCAGCAGGCCCAGGAGTACATCCAAAAGGTCCAGTCCGACGTGGAAGCCATCACCTCCCGCCGCTTCTGCGAGAACGAGACGGTGAATCTGCTATGCTCCTCCTTCGTGCAGAAGGCGGAAAAATCCGGCGTTACTCTGAACGTGGACGCGCGGGTCCCCGCCCACCTGCCCATCAGCGACACGGAGCTGTGCTCCCTGCTGTCCAACGCGCTGGAAAATGCCCTGCGCGCCGCGTCCACGCTGCGGCCGGAGTTCCGCCGGACGGTCGACCTCTACTGCGGCATCCGCCTGAACAAACTGCTCATCGAGGTGCGCAATCCCTACGACACGCCGCCGGTGATGCGGGATGGCATACCGGTATCCGATGCGGCGGGCCACGGCTTCGGCTGCCGCAGCATTCAGGCCATTGCCCAGCAGCGCGGCGGTCTGTGCCAGTTCCTGGCGGAGCGGGGCACATTCCTGCTGCGCGTGGTGCTGCCGGCAAAGGGCGTCGCCAAGTAAACCTGCGGCCAATAAAAAGGACCTGCACCTCGCGGTGCAGGTCCTTTTTTATTGGTTTGTTCAACCCTCGATGATCTCCTGGAAGTACAGGGCGTTCATGCCGGTGCCGTCCAGCATAGCCACCATCACGGTGTGGCCGTCCTTGTCGATGAAGGTGCCGGCATAGGTGACGCCGCCCACCTCGATCTTCATGGTGCCGCCGTCCTCGCTGAGGGAGTAGGTGCCCTCGGTCTGCTCCTCATCCTCAGCCAGCACCACCTTACTCTCGTCCACGAAGATGAACTGGTACACGTCGTGGAGCTGGCTCATGACCTCCTGGGTCTGATCCGCGGTCATCTGCACGCCGTCGACATAGCCGCCGATGAAGGTCCAGTAGGTACCCGCCACTTCGGGAGCGGGAATAAACTGATCGGCCAGGATGGTCAGCAGGCTCTGGCCCTCAGGGCTGGTCTGGGTATCGTCCGCGGCAGCATCGTCCTGCACCTGCTGCTGATCGTCAGCAGCGTCGTCGCCCGTGTCGGCGGTATCGCCGCAGGCCACCAGAGCAAATGCCATCATCATCGCCAGCAGCAGAGCCAGCAGTTTCTTGAGTTTCATGTTCATTCTTCCTCCATTGTTGTCGTTTCTCTTGATATCTATATAAACCGCCTCTGCGGTCTATATCGTTCTTTGCATCACACGCTGGTGGTGATGCTGTCGCCCTCCATGGTGAAGACGGTCGGGCTGGAGTAGGCGCAGTTGTCCATGGCGTCCCGCATTTCGAACACCATGACGTACCGCCCGTCCGGCAGCGCCGTCTCGCCGAAGGCGGTGTCCGCCGTCACCGTGATGGTCTCCGCCTCGTAGGCCTCAAAATCATCGTCACCGGAAATACTGGACATATACCACACGGTGGTGAGCTCATCGCCCTCCTGCAGCAGCCGCAGCTCCTTACCGGCCATGCCGTTCTCATCCAGGCCCTGCCGTGCGCCCAGGATCTCCCAGGTCTCCGTGGAGAAGTTATAGGCCACCTGCAGGTTGTATGCCTCGCCGTTCAGCAGCACCGGCACGGTATACAGGTTGTAGTCGTCACCCTCGCTGCTGAGCTCCATGTAGACCACAGCGCCGTCGATGCTGCCCCAGACGCCGCGGAAGTTGTCGGTGAACACGCCGTTCTCCCAGTCGCCGACGATGTCGTTGTCCGTACCCAGCATCAGCAGGCTGTCGCTGTCCGGATCCGTATAGTACAGGGAGAAATTCACGGACGCCAGCAGACTGTCGGCCTCCGGCCCCAGGGTCAGCACGGCGCAGCCCTCATCGTTCAGGGTCAGGGGCGCGTTGTCCCAATCCATGGCGGACAGCGTCTCCACCTCAGGCAGGTCGTGGATATCCATCTCCGCCAGATAGTCCATGCCGCTCTGGTCCAGCTCACCGGTAAGCTCATAGAGATAGAAGTACTTGAACGCCGTGCCGGCGCCCAGACCGGCATAGCTGGCCGCCTCATCCGCATCGCCGTTATAGGAGTAGTAGCAGGACAGGCCCGTGGCCTCGCTGCGGTAGGGGCCCTTCACCTGATACAGCACGCAGCTGTCCAGCGCGTCCAGCACCGCCTGGGCCGAGGGCAGCATATCGCCGCTCTGGCGGGCCATGTGGCCCAGGTCCACCATGTTGGCATAGCCCTCCTCGCGGGTGTTGCCGCCGTAGTTCTCGCTGCGGTCCGCCACGCGGGCAAACCGCGTGAAGAAGGACGGGTCCTGACAGGCAGCGCTCAGCGCCTCCGCGCCGTAGCTCTCATAGGCCGTCAGCAGCGGCCCGATCTGAGACAGGTCGGTGAGAGACAGCGTCACACTGTCCTCCGTGCCCGCCAGCTCGCAGCCGGTGTAGTACGCATCGCAGATGGCGCGTCCCAGAGCGGCGCCGTCCATGGACGGCTGTTCCGCCAGCACGCCCACCCAGTCGGTGTAGTACCAGCCGTTGCCCGGCTCCGTCTCCTCCGACGCCACCAGATAGCGGCTCAGGTCGCAGAAGGTATAGGCCACGTCCACCGTGGCCATCAGGCAGGTGTCAAAGCCCACCAGCTCCACCGGCTGCTGCCCCGCCTCCAGCGACGGCTCCCACACCCGGGAAAACGCGGCGTACATCTCGTCCAGCGTCAGGGAGTCGTAGTCGTACAGCTCGTCAAAAGCCGCGCCGGACACCGAGCCGCCGCCGTGGTTCCAGAACACCACCGCCGTCTTGTCGGCGGGGTAGCTGTCCTTGGCAAACTGCAGAAACGCCGCCAGCGTCTCGCTGTCGCCCATACTGGCCGAGGGCTGCTCGTCCACCAGCTGCAATCCCTCGCTGTTGTACACGAAGCGCTGCAGCTTGGAGGCATCCACCACGTCGTTCTGCCACTCGGCAGCGCCGCCGGTCTGGATGACCACCGTCACGTTCTCCGGCAGCTCCACCTCCATCAGCTCGCTGAGGTCCGTGGTGGCGCAGCCGCCCCCGGTCTCCAGATCGCTGCCGCAGAGGTACCAGTATACCGCCCAGCTGCTGCCGTCCTCCGCCGTATTGTTGTCCGGCGTACCGGGCTCATCGCCGCAGGCGGCCAGCGGCAGGGCCATGACCAGCGCCATCATCAGCGCGAAAATTTTCTTCTTCATATTCAGATCCCCAACAGCTGCTTCTTCTTGGCAGCAAACTCCTCCTCGGTGATGACGCCGGTGTCCACCAGCATCTTATACTTCTGCAGCTCCGCCACCGTGTCCACGGCAGGCGCCGCGGCCTGAACGGGCTGAGCCGCCTGAGCGGCCGGCGCGGCGGCGGTCTCGCCGTCCCACAGCTCTCTGGCGCCGGGATTCATCACATGGGCCAGCGCCGTGGCCATGCGGTGCAGCTCCTCCACCTTTTCATCGTACTCATTGAGATAGTCGATGACGCTGGGGTTCGTGGAGCTGAAGGACGGCGCGCTGATCTCATTCCGGAAAGACTTCCAGTACGGGTCGCTGAGGATGACCTCCACGCTGAACTTATGCACCGGCGCGTCCGCCTCGAAGCGGGGCTCCGGTATATCGAACCGGCGGTCGTCCGGCTCCCCGGGACGGCGGTCGCGGTCACGCATGCGCTCCATCCGCTCCATGCGCTCGTACTCCTCTTTCTGCATCTGGAAGCGGTCCACCCGCATCTGCATGGCCCGCGCCCGCTCCGGCACGTCGCTCTGATGGCAGTGCAGGCCGTCGGCCCTGCCCTCGAACAGGGTCTTGCCGTCCTCCAGGAAGCGGAAGGACACCAGCGCCGACGCCGGAAATACCAGTGCGCCGTCGTAGCCCTTCAGCCGCAGCAGACGGTGCTCCGTGTCCGCCAGCAGCTCGCCGCTCAGAAAGCCGAAGCTCATGCGGTCCGTCTCCTTGAACGCATCCCGCAGCGCCTGGTTTTCGTCATAGTAAGTGATGTATTTCTTGAACTGATCCAGCGACATGCGCTCCAGCACGCCGTCCGGCAGATCCACCTTACCGGCGCATTCCTTGCACAAGGGCATATCCTCCACCTTGGTGGGCAGCAGCCGCGGGGTAGGGCTGCCGCAGATGGGGCAGAGCTTTTTATTGTTACTGAATAATCCCATAGGACCCTCCTGTATTCTCCGTTTGTTCCGGCGGTCTGAACCGCCCACTCTCCGTTTCGGCAGTATAGCATGTTTTTCGACAGCGATACAGGCTCCGCCTGAAATGTATGTTTTTTCGGCGCGAAATGTCGGCATCGTGCTGCCGGGACTTCTGACGCAGCATGGCGCGTTTCGATCGGCGGAGCTTGTTTTCCCTTGCTGTCTGACAGCATTTTCAGCAGATATTACCAGCCCTCGCCGCCGCATATTCACCGTCCCTCGGGAAAAGCTATGACTGCGATACCCAATCAGAGTTTATCGCTCAACAACAGGAAAGGAGATTTTTCAATATGTCCAGTAAGAACAGCAGCAAGCTGAACGTTCCCGAGGCCAAGGCCGCTATGGATAAGTTTAAGATGGAGGCCGCCTCCGACCTGCGTGTACCTCCACCATCTTAAAGATTACAGAAAAAATATTGCTGAAATTACTTAAAATCGACAAATTGACTCACAAAAAGGGATACACCGTGCGTTTGACGCATGGTGTATCCCTTTTTTTATGTCGGCGCATACATGAAGCAAAATGCTTCTCTAATAATTCATTTCTTTGATGCTATTTGATAGCCTTCAAAACTTCGAGTACTTAGAAAGCTCAGCTATATCACGGATCAGATCCTCGAAAACTTCTTGGCTCCAAAAGCGCGGATGAACACGACCATGCATAACTCTATTCCTACCATTTTCATCGTTGCTAATCTGCGTATATTGAAAATGCCTTTTTGCTTTCTCAAGCAATTCTAGATACTCTGCATTATCTTGGTTTTCTTGTTTGGCAAGGTTGATGAGAGCCATTCCAACTTTTACTTTAACAGGTTTTTTGTCTCTATCAAATAGGGGGAGCCCATAATCAGAGGTGGTTGTTCGAATCATTTCCTCTAAGTACGCGTAGGCAAATGGCATCAGAACAGAATATGAATCCGGAACCTTTTGATAAATTTCTTTTACTACATTCCAATCTGGTGCCCAGTTCCAAAAGTGAGCATAGTCTATAATCTGATCAATATCTTCAAATACAGACATGGATTTCTCCTTAAAATTCTCATCAAACAATTCAGGATGCTTAGGATACATTTCAAAATGTTACGAAAACACCCAACCGATAACTGTCGATTTCAGGCCGGTTTGGGGCTCTGTTTCGCAAAGGGGAATCTGTTGGGTGTCGAGGCCGCTCAAAGCCTTGAAAAGACTAGGTTTCTCACGGTTTAAAAATCACAGTTTTACGACTTGGTCTGTGTACTATATAGGGGCAACAGATTGCCCTCAAAAAGCAACTTCCACAAGCGCCAAAATTGTTCTTGATCCGGAAGCGGAGCAAGAGCGATTTTGGCGCCCGCAGGAAAAGATTAATAGGGACTTATTTCTGAATCTCATCTAAATCAATCTTTCCGTGTTCTTTTTCGTAGTCAGCTATGAACTTTAACATAAGTTGAATAATCTGGCTATTGGCAGACCGCCCTACATAGCCACACACATAGCGAAACTTCGCAAGGATGTCTCCATCTACCCTCAGCCCAAAGTGCTTTTCATTATCTCGGTTCATAGTACATTTGCCTCCGATAAAGTCATTATGACTTTATTTTAGACTTACACTTTGGTATAATACGAAAACAGAGCTGATATAGAGTTATTATAACTCTGCTATTTTGAGGGTTGAACTAGACATGGGGAAAGAAAATACTTGCTGTTTTACAGGGCATCGCGATATTCTTGCCGACCGGTTGCCAGTAGTATCAACCAAACTCCGTACTGAGATATTACAGGCTATTTCAGATGGATATACGCATTTCATCTGTGGTTTTGCTTCTGGTGCCAGCTTGATTTTTGCTGCACTAGTTGCTGAATTTAAAAAAGGATGTCCTCTTGTTCTGGAAGCAGCAATTCCATATCCCAGCCGCATGAATACTCCTGATGCAACCTTTCAAAGCCTTATTACTTGCTGCGATGTTGTTAATATCCACTCAGGCCATTATTTTGGCGGTTGCTACATGAAACGCAACCGTTATATGGTCGATCGTTCCAGTCGTGTCATTGCAGTCTACGCTATGAGATCAAGCGGAGGAACCGCATCAACTGTGAAATACTCCTATACTCAAGGATGTATTGTACGGAATATCAGACTATAAAGGCTCTATAATCTAAATACCGATTTATTCTACGTAAAATTTCATTATTAATAAATATCAACAAGTGTACGTCAAGTACTCCGGCAATGTCTTATTGAAAAGGAACAGTATTTGCTATAAAATAAAAAATAGAAGTTAGTCTTTTGCCAAGTGTGGGAGGTCGGCATTGGTGCTAAATAGAGAATACATCTTAGAGGCTATCCGGCCCTATCTAACCAAAGATAAGAAACTGCGGGAAAGTGATTTTAATCGTCTGTTTTCTGATCTCACCCGTAAAGAGCAGTATCAGATTATTGAAATCTTGATTGATGCAGACATTGACTATGTTGATGACGAGGCCAGTCCGCCCATTGATCAAAAAAGCATTATAGATATATTTACTGAGATCGAGTCAGAGAGCATCGTAGAAACAAAAAAGTCGCATGCGGCACCTAAATCCACGCTTGGTAGAGACGCTAAACAGTTGCTCGGATTAAAAAACGAACAGCTATGTGCGCTATACCAGCAAGGAGATCCTCTTGCGTTAGAGGCGTTAGTTCTTAAAAACGAGAAATTTGTCTATCGAGATGCCCTTGCCCTTTCAAAGCAATTTAAGCAAGACAGTCTTACGATAGATGATATCGTTCAATATGGAAATATAGGACTTATTGCAGCAGCAGATCGTTTTGATGTTACTCGTGGTTTTTCATTTTTGACATACGCAGGCCACTGGATTAAACAAAGTATTACGAGAAATATTATTGACCATGCATATTTGATCCGTTTGCCTGTCCATGTAATGGAAAGAGCACGCCGCTTTTGGGGTGTACGAGCGGCACACCCGAATTTTACTGAAGCTGAATTGATCGAAGAAATAATCACTTTGGGATATGCCACATCTGCAAAAGAAATTCGTCATCTCCTCAACCTCGGAGATCTGTATTTAAATACTACCAGCCTTAATGTTTTAGTAGGCGAAGATGAAGAGACGGAACTCGAGGAGTTTATCCCTTCGGATAGTTCAGTTGAAGACGTGGTAGAACAGACATTCCTACGGGAAAGTTTAGAAAATGTGTTATCCACACTTACTCCACGTGAGGAAAAGATTCTTCGCCTGCGTTTTGGGTTCGACGATGGAATCGAGCGAACCTTGGAAGATGTCGGAAAGATGTTTAATGTTACACGAGAACGAATCAGACAGATTGAAAATAAGGCACTAAGGAAACTACGGCACCCATCAAGAACCAAGCACATTCGTGACTTTTACAGCCTTGAAACGAAGAAAACTTCGTCAGAAAATCAGCCTAGGCCAACCCAGCAAGTTCCCGCTCCCGAGCGACAATCTAAAGAACCTTTTGACCACTTCTCAGATAGAGAATTCGACACCAAAATACAAGATGTCTTGGACCACCTCACCGCAAAGGAGAGCACCATTTTCTCATTAAGGTTCGGAATAGATTATGGGCATTGTTTAACCCCGGAAGAAATGGAAGCTCTTTACGGAATCACAAAAACCGAATTACATAATGTGGAAATTAAGGCCTTGCTTCAAATGGATGCCTCGTTTCGAGAAAAGTTTAAAGCTACATTCTATGGGAGGAGCGTACAAAAATGATTGTGGATAAAATCCAAGAATATATCGGGGATCATAGCGCCCCTGGTGTCCTTTTTGTAATCAAGGGATATGCTTTCACAGAATTTGAAAGTTGTGCTACATCATTGGGAAAGACCATTGAAGACAAAGGCTCCAGATTTATGGAAATTCTTCAGCAACCTACAAAGGTTATTTGCTATGAAGAATTTATTTGTCTTCGTGAGATTAGCTATACAATCAACATACAACATCTTTTAAGCCTCGTGAAACTACTCAATCCGAGGCGCATACATAGAAATGTTCGTTTATAAGACCGCTGTTTAGATTAAACAACGCTGTTATAAGTGAACATTCAAAAGCTGAATTTATAATGGACAGTTAAACAACCTAAAAGCGAACGCACACTTTAACCCTACAAATAAATAGCGTAAAAAAATAGGGCAGGAACGGAGTAATTTCCGAACCTGCCCTAATTCATTTTCGCACATTTCCTCAACTGAGAATATTCACACCCACAAAATATCCTCGGATAATTATTTGCCAAACATGACGATTGCACCGATGATACCACTCACAAGCAAAGTGCAGATACAGGTGATAACTGCAACTTTGATAGAGTTCACATTGCTGGCAATCTGCTTGTACGGTTTGTTCTCAGCATCATTGACCTTTTCCGACAACTTACGCTCGGTTTCCTGCCAAGCTTTCGCCTGTGCATCGACTTTACTGTTTGTGTCGTCCACCTTCGTTTCAATGTTGCTGACACGCTGTGCAATAAGCTCCACAGAAGTAGCAATCTTGTAGATGGCTTTCTGCTCGCTTTGGATTTCCTTCAGCTCATTTTCCAGATTATCAATTCTATGCGTATTGGACTTACATCTCTGTTCCGTCTCAATAAGCATAACAGTTTCCTGGTCAGTCATATGAGCACCTCCTGAATAAAGTTACTTCCCCTCTTCCTTCTTGGCAGTAGCCTTATTTGCGGGTGTGGCAGGGTTAATTACCTTGCTCATATCGCACAGACTATCAATCATGTCGGCAATTGCGTCATAATCAATGTCATAGTTAATGCCATCTGCGCTCGCCTTGAGCATCGCCAGAACCCACTCTTTTCGTTCTGCACCGTCTTTGAACTTGGTCTCGGCAGTCTCCATCAGCTTCATAACCTTGTCCAGAACAACACCCCAGTTCTTCTCCTTGACAGCCTGCTTGATGTATTTCACAAGCTGAATAACGAGAGGAATGGCGGCTGCCAGACCGGAAGCGATTGCTGCGATGTACTTCAGAATCTCCAACCAATCCATAATCGTACCTCCATTTCTTTTTCTGGCAGAGTGTTATACTCTGCTTGTATAATCAAGAGAAATCCATCCAGCGCCGCTTTTAAGCTTTCCCCAGGATTTGGCGCCAGTTCCGTCTTTCTCTTCGACGATGGTATAAACCCCACCGCCCTTAATCTGACCGGCCACGGCGTATCCCGTACCGGCACCCTTGCGAATGTTCAGTACATCCGCCGTAACACGCACACGATACGGAACCGCAGAAGGTTTCTGTTCGGGCACAACCGGAGTCTTGCCTGCGTATTTGTCATAGAACTTCTGACCGTATGCCGCACGCTTATTCTGGACTGCCGCACTCTGGTTCGCAGGACGCTCAAATTTCATCAGCACGGAATTGGATGCGGCAAGAATGGTCTTGGCGGATTTCAAATCGGCAAAAACGCCCTTATAGCTCTCGCTCAATTCCTTGTACAGGAATTCAAGCTGCATACCCAAATCTCCAACAGACTTCTTCTTGCTCTGCGCAAAAGCAAGTAGCGCTTTCTTTCTTGTGTGATATGTCCACTGTGCCAAGCCGTAGCCTGCGCTATCAGTCCCAAATTTTTTGTATGTGCCATTGTCAACAGCAGCGGTATAGGAAGCATCTGTATATCCAAGCCGCTTCTCATAGGCATTCTGGAGGTTGTCAGAGCGTAATCCAGACTCGGCATAGAGATTGCCCATCATACCTGCAACACCGTATTCGTTCCCAATCTTGCCAAGCAAGAAGCTCCAAATGATTTCCTCGTTTGTATTACCAGAAGGAGCGGACGGAGTAGACGGTATTGTCGGCGTGGTCGGTTTTGCGTTTGCCAGCGCAAGGTCAGAGGCCTTGAACGGACTCATAATGGAGTTTTTACCGTCCTCACTTTTGTTGATAACAACACGATTTCCACTTACAGAATGCACAATCCAGTTCTTTGCCCGAACCCAGCCAGGAACTGACTGACCGGAGTAATACTGTGTGCCGATAATCTTGACAACATCTCCCGCCTTAAATGCGCTGGTTGTAGGCGTGGTCGGGTTTGTCGGCTGTGTAGGTGCAACGCTACCAGAGGTTTTCATTAGCGCAGCGACATCGGCACGAGCCGTCGCCATAGACTTACCAAACTTCGGGAACCAGTGGTTGACATCGCCGTGGTTAGAGCCAAGCCCAAGCGCATGACTGTCTGCATGGCATAAAATTGTAGGAACGGATACACCATTCATATTTACCGTGCCGTTTGGGTCAATATTGAACATTTTGCAAAGGTATGCCGTAATTTCACATGCCTCTTTGTAGACCTTGTTGAAATATGTAGCATCGTTCAAACCGTCTTCACAAATCTCAAATTGAATCCAACCATTGTTACAGGAACCCTTGTTGCCAGAGCCGCAGCCCCACGGGCGATAATTCCACGGCATAGTCTGTACTGTAGTGACAGTCCCGTCCGCCAATTTACCAATCCAGCAATTCAGGCCAGCCTGACGGTTGATATGGTTCCAGTCGTTTCGGTTCCCATTTGTTCCGAGAAGTGCCAAAAGCTCTGCTCTGTTTGCAGCACTATCATCCGGCTGGACATAGCGCCGCAAATTCGGATTGTTTGCACCGGTGCTGTGCCAAAGAACGCCTTTGACGGTCATGGTGCTTGTCCCTTTGTAGCAAGTACTCTGGGTCATCATGCATTCCAACGGTCTATTCGTTGAACTGTATTTCATTTTTCCTCCACTTGTCGAGGGAACGGTAGTGACCGGTTTCTCATCTGAAACAGCCGGATTATAAATAAAGCCAAGGAACTTGTACGCAGCTCCTTGACCCCAGTTACCGTTTCCCTTTGTTCTTGTCTTGTTCCAAAACGGATTGGAACTGCCCCATCCGCTTTCGGATGTATAGACCTCCGTATCACTTACGACCTTCTCAACAATAGCAACATGACCCGCCCCATCAGAGCCGTTCAGTGTAGCGCCTTTCTGCCAGACCATGCAGGCGCCAAGTTTCGGTGTCTGCCCTGTTTTAAGAGAGGTTCCCTTATACTGAATGAAGTTCTCTGCATTCACGGGTCTTAGGTACTTGCAGTATCCATACCCGCCAATTTCGTTAAATCGTCCGTAAGCATACCCTACACAGTTAGAAAGGACATCGCAGTCCTTATCTGTGGGACTGCCTTTAATGGCGTCGGAGTAGCCGCCATTTGCTTTGGTTATGTAATACTTATTACCAGCTTCCGGTTTGCTGGTTCGCATCTTAAACGCCACGATACATCACTCCTTTGTCCGTTATCCAACGGAGCCATTGTCGGCACCGTAATCATATACATTGACGGTTGCACCGTTTGTAAACGGCACTGGCTCGGTGCTATCAGCGCCAGCGGAAAGAATCTCATTCAACGACCCGTTATTCTCTTCGCCAGATATGCCAGCGTAGCGTTCTCTACGCAGCTTCACATTTTCGCTCTGCTTCTTCGCACAATACGCTTTCAGGCAATAAATCGCATAGATGAGAACCTGTGCGGCAATGTCGGTGATAAGGACACCGAGATAGGTTAAATCATGAAGTACCCACATAGCCGCCATCGCATAAATCATTACGGCGTTAAATAACACGAAGAGGTAAATAGCAAGCAGCTTGCTTGTTTCGATGCGCTTGGTATCATATTTCCGTTTTTCTTCGCGGAGTGATTGCTTGTACTGCTTTTGAACATTTTCCCTGCGAATCTCAGCCATCTTAAGCTGATACTCTCTTTTGGACATTCTCATGTTAATCACCACCTTCTGTATAAAAGCCAAGTTTTATATGCCGTAAATGCATTGTGGGAGCCTGCCGATGTGGCATGGCTCCCACTTTTTATTTCTTACACATTTCCACCGCTCAGGATTTCTTCTGCTTCCTCAGCTGTAATCCATTTGCCAACGGCATTCATCACCATCTGCCGGTTCCAAAGTCCACGGTCATAATAGCCTTTGACTTTTTCAAATCTTGCACTATGCTCATTCATTGACGCCTTCCTCCTCTTCCGCAGCAACATAGGTCGGGTCATCCACCGTATCATCGTAGACAGCTTCACCCTCAATGTCGCCTACGCTCATAGTCTGCGCTTCGGCTTGCTCTTCCATAGGCAGGTCATAGCCGGTCATCATGGAAAGGTAGTCCACATTTGCTGCATTCTGCGCGGCGACCTTATCCTGCTGCATCATATACTCACCGCTGGGAATCTCCTTGAAATCGACTTCGCCGTTCTCACTAATGGAGTTTCCAGCGAGATTATAGACGATACCGTTGATAGCAACGCCCTGTGCGCTCTCATAGTCACACAGACCATAAGCGCCGTTCTCTTGCAAGCAGACCCAGTTCGGCTGCTCAACAAGCGCGAGCAAACTGCCGTTCTTCAGAAACTTTACCATGTCCTGAATCCTCCTTGTTCTTGAATAAACTGTTGTAGAAAGCATCCATCTTCCGCAAAACAAGCGTACTGTTTCCACGAATCATATGTCCGCGCCAGCTCTGATAGGCGGTTTCTACATCTGTGATAGTGAACCTTCCTTCATCTATCCACCTTCGGAATATTCTGAGTTTCTTCCGCATCTTGACCGGTGACTTTCGGTTCATCTTACGAATGACCGCACCGGTTTCATTCAGGAAGAACTTCGTTTTCAAGAATTTGACTCCCTTGCGCAGCGGCGCTATCTTTGTCTTCTTCTCGTTCAAAACAAATCCGTATTCCTTGCACTTCTTTCTGATTTCTTCCATGCAGTATTTCAGATATTCTCTGTCCTCATGTATCAGATAGAAGTCATCCATATACCTTCCGTAGTATTTGATGTGTAGTTGTTCTTTTATGAAGTGGTCAAGCGGGCTGGCAACCATCAGAGCATCAATCTGTGACACCTGACTGCCAAGTCCAAAACCAACATCTCCGAAGTCTTCCATAAACTGACATGCTATACGGCGCACATCACCGTCGTGTATCCTGCGCTCCGCTTCCCTGTAGATAATAGCGTGCGGCGCACTGTTGAAGAAATCGGAAAAATCGCCTGTGAGAACACCGCCAGATTCTACACCTTCGATGCCAAACTTTCGATAGAATCTGTGCAAGTGCCTGTCCAGTCTGTCCATAGCAAAGTCAACGCCTTTGCCTTTCAAACTTGCGGCGTTGTCAAAAACAAATGAGTGAGAAAACACAGGGACGAGTATATTGTCGCAAAGACATCTCTGTACTACGCGCTCGGAGATATGAACGCTCCGAATGTGCCGTAGTTTTCCGCGCTCAATTAGGTCAAAGTCATGGAAGCCACGACTCCTGAATTCCCGTCGTAGCAATGCATCATGCGTGCTGGCGGTATTCGTGGTGATGCGGCTCATATAACTTTGTGTGCTGTTCTTCCACATAACACCCTTGCAGCAGTTCTTACCTGCCTGATAAAGATGCTCATAGGAAAATACATCTTCATAGCGGCCAAAGCTTTCGCTGTAGGCAATCCTTTTCGCCTGACGAGCCGCCACTCTGCGCTGATATCTGATTTCATGTCTTTCCTTACTGTTCATACCTCATCCCTTATATACAAGAAAATTGGGTGTGCCGTACAGTCTTATTGTAGGCGGGAATTCTAACTGCGTAGTCCGCACCATGAAACCGACTATTCCCGTATTCATCGGCCATGCAAGAAGCGTCATCCGGTGCATATCATCGACACACTGTTTCGAGCATATTTGACTATGCTACAGGAACAAGCCTCCCTTCTGCAGAAGTACAAATTTCGCCACGAGGGTTACTTTGACTGACTTATAGACCTACAGAATCCGAAAGCGACGCCATTACTGTTGCTGGCGTTGTTATTGTTGGCGTTGCCGTTGCTGTTGACATTACAGAAATTATTGCTGTTGCCAGAATTAGGAGAACGCTCCCACCAGTTGTTAGCGGAGCCACCACAGCAGCCCAAAAGCCCACAGAACACAACAAGACGAGACTTGACCTTAGAGTAACTTAATCTGCCGGAATACTG
>ERZ773146.1117-NODE-1117-length-19705-cov-12.041934_pt1 | contig 19705 bp, 26 predicted proteins | sample MGYA00580847_ERZ773146 | MGnify/ENA primary metagenome ERZ773146 (study PRJEB29015, sample SAMEA2737830) | human gut metagenome | biome: human gut; feature: human-associated habitat; material: faeces | place: China | collected 2012 ...
ACTGTTAATCATGATGTCACTGGTTCGAGCCCAGTTGGGGGAGCCAAGAGAAAAGCCAGTAATTGAGCCAAAAACGGCTTGTTTACTGGCTTTTTTGTTATACTTTAGTGGTTGTTCGGAATGCTGAGGAATGTGCAAGATATTGTGGGTTGCTACAATGTTGCTACGAATTTCAGGGTATTTCAAGGCATTTCAGAGTATTGACACTCAAAAAAATAGTCCCCGATTGATTTCGGGGGCTTTTGTTGTTTTATGCGAGCTTTTTAACGGCGTCATAGAGCGTGTCAAGCTCTTGAATGATGTAATGGTTGATGTCTGTTTTGTATTCAGCGTGTCCCATGAGTGCGATGATGTCCTCTTCTCTCGCTCCTGCGGCTGACATTCTTGTCGAAAAGGTTCGGCGGCAAGAATGAGGAGTAAACTCATTTCCTAAACCCATAGCCTGCATTGCAGGACGAAAAGCGTATTTTAAGAAATAATCTTTATTCATCGGTTTGCCGAAATCCTCGCCAAGTCGGCAGAAAATAGTTTCACCGTGATGATTTATACATTCGGTCACCGTTTTTTGAATTTTAGGATGTATTGGGATCAACCTATTCTTGCCTGCCTCTGATTTAATGCCGGCAACAAAATAAGGAATGCCTTGTTCACTTATGTGAAACTGTTCTGTTGTTAGCGACAAGAACTCCGACACACGGAAATTTAAATAACACATAATGTAAGCATAATCCGCATAAGGCACTTTGCCGATATTTTGGCGAATCAGCTCAAGCTGAACCTCTGTAAACCTTGACGCATTGGTCTCATCGGGCTCGGGTAGCTCGATAAACTCTCCGTAGTTTTTAAGAGCTATGTCTTGCTCAAGCGCAAATTTGTAAATCTTAGTGGCAAACACTTTAATTTTATGCAGTGCCGAAAATTTTAGACCGTCACACATTTTGGGCTTGTTCGTAACCTTATATGTACCTTTGCCGTTTTTGTCGATATATTTTAATTTTCCGCCCGCTCCGACCTCGTGATGTGGATTCTCGTAATAATCGACAATCGTCTGAAAATCAAATGTTTTTAACTCTCTAAACTTACGGCTGTATAACGGCCGCAGCTTAACCCAAGCGGCATTGTAAGAGCTCTTGGCATCGTCACTCAATTTTTGATATGCTTTAGTTTTCAGCCAGCGCTCGTGCAGTTGTGCAAATGTTATGTTAATGTTGCTTGTGGGGGCTGATTCGTAGTCCGTTAGAGCCTTGACCGCCTCTGTGCGCGTTGCGAATCCTCCAACATACACGCGCTTGCCTGTTATTGTTGAGGCAACATACCATGGCTTTGTTTTGCTGTCTTTACGGTAATAAATAGAGCCTGTGCCGTTTGCTCTCTTTTGTTGCCGTTTAAGTTTATCGGTTTGATTTTTACCGCAATACGGACAATACACAAAATTGTCCTGTAATTCTCGGTTACATCTTCGGTTTATACATTTTTTCATTTTAACGCTCCTAAAAACGGGCGCAAAAAAACCGTTAAAATCTTGTAAATTTTAACAGGTTGTGGTATAATGTTATTGCTTGATTAAAGTACCGTTGCACCCGTTGTAATGGTTTCCGCTCTGTTCGACTGGTACTCAAATGGAGCGGATTTTTTATTATGTTTTATTTTGGATAATCAGCGTAATTTTAGCGTAATAAGTCTTAATGTCCTCAGCATAGCCAATATACAAATCTTTAATGCCTAAAATTCGTGACTGATTATTTTTAACGAAATCGCAATCTTCAGTGTGTAAGTTACCTATCTCCATACCGTTTGCAATTATTTTAATTGCAGGTTCACCTTGATAGCTGTACTCTTGCATTGATACATTAACAACCTTGCCTGCTTGCTTGTCAGCCATAAGTCTTTTAAGACATTCTTGTCTGTCGCCGAATGTAACACCTGCAACTTTCATCTTTTTAGAGTGTGATTTACCCGTTTCAGGTTTTACATTCACTTGTGGTTGTGGTGTCAGCTGTTTTGGTTTGCCGAACAGTTTAGAAAGTAATCCCATTGTTTTGCCTCCTTATTTTTATATTGACAAATAACGCAAATAAATGTACAATAAAATATAAAGAAGGTTAGCGCCTTTTTTAAATCCCTATTTTGACCGTTTACAGTGCCAGCTGTGAGCGGTCTTTTTTTATTTTGGGTTAGCAAAGTCCGTTCTATGGGACTTTGTAATATATTGCCAGCATTTACCACTTGAAATTGTCGAACAAAGTTTCTATAATTTAATTATAGGAATTTCGTCCAAATCTTATGAATGAAAGGAAATTAATTCATGAAAAAGAACACAGCAATCCGGCAAGAAATAATTGAATACATAGAATCAATCGAAAATCACAAAGCCTTAGTGGCTATACTGAAATTCATTAAAATTATATATCGTCGTAATTTGAACGGTCACGGGGGAGCTTAATGCTCCCCTTTGTTTTTGTCTGAAACGCTTTTAATGAAATTTTTAAAAACTTGCCGTTCCAACGGGGCCATACTTATATATGTACGAATAATGTCAATGTCGATTTCGTCGAGGTCATACTCTGCTCTAAGAGCATCAATCACGACATCTTCGCTTTCCTCGTCAAACATCTCTCCCTCACCTGTTTTTAGCCATTCGAGGTTTACATTAAAAACAGCTCCGATATCCTTTATAGTTCTTTCGGACAATTCTCTTTTTCCGTTTTCACATAAATTTATAAAATTACAACTCATACCAAGTTTATCTGCAAATTTTTGCTGAGATAGTCCTAAATTTGTGCGTACAACCTTTAATCTATCATTAATGGTCATTGTGTTGTCACCTCTCTTCGCTTATTATTATAAAACAAATTATACAACAAGTCAATATTTATTTTTAAAAAAGTTTTAAAATAATATTGACAAGTCAAGAAAAAAGGATTACAATATATACAACAAGTCAACGAGGAGGTGAAAACAATGACAGATAAGCAGGAGATGGACATCAAGTCAATCGGCGCAGAACTTGCGAAAATCTTGATTGATATGACAGATGAAGAAAAGGCTGTTGCTTTCGCAATGATGAAAGGAATGGTCGTGGGCAAGCAGATAGCCGAACAGCAAAAATCAGCATAAAAGGAGGTAAGAAAAGATGATTGACAAAATCCTCATCAATCCTAAGACAGGCGAGCCATACAAGAATGTACCGCCCAAAGTTGCCGCGCAGTATCTCCATACTACTCCCAAATTTGTTTATGACGGACTGCGTGAGCAGAGGCTGCCGATAGGCACGGCTGTTCTGTTCAAAGGCGGTAAATGGTCGTATAACATTCCGCTTGAAAGGCTCATAGACTACGCCACAAAATGTAATGTTATTATTGCGAAAGGAGTGTAACAAATGTGGTTAAGAAACTACCCGACACGCAGAAAACTGCTCAAAGATGTTGAAAACCTCATAGCAGAGAACAGACATCTTAGCATTGAGCTGAGAAACGCAAGAACAGACCTTGCACTCGAAAAAACAGCGTCAAGCGGTTATCGTCACGAAAACCGAGAGCTAAAACGCAAGCTCAAAGCCCTTGAAACGCCTGAATCCGAAGCATTCAATTTTGAATGTATGGGTGTTTCAAATGTCAACTGAAAAAGAAAAATCCGCTGAAGCTCTGCAAAGCCTCAACGGACAAAGAAAAATACCTTAATTAAATGATAGACAATTTTAAGCGAATTGTCAAGGAGGACTTTAATATGTCAGTAAAAATATCGGCTTTTGAAATCGAAAATGTAAAAAGAGTAAAGGCAGTTGCTTACGAGCCGACCGAAAACGGACTTACCGTGTTGGGCGGTAAAAACGGTCAGGGCAAGACTTCAGTGCTTGACGCAATTGCGTGGGCTCTCGGCGGTAATCGTTTCGCTCCGTCTGCTCCGTTCCGTGAGGGTTCAACAATTCCGCCACATCTCAAAATCAAGCTCTCAAACGGTATAGTTGTGGAGCGTAGCGGTAAGAACAGCAGTCTTAAAGTAATTGACACTGCAGGCAACAAAGGCGGACAGGCTTTGCTTGACGCATTTGTCAGTAACTTTGCTCTTGACCTGCCGAAATTTATGAATGCAACCGGCAAGGAAAAGGCTGACACGCTCCTGCAGATTATCGGTGTAGGCAACAGAGTTTACGAGCTTGAAACGCAGGAAACACAGGTGTATAACGAGCGCCGTGCTATCGGTCAGATTGCAGACCAAAAGAAAAAGTTCGCCGCCGAAATGCCCGAGTATGAGGGTGTGCCGAATGAACCTGTGTCAGCCTCGGAACTTATCAACAAACAGCAGGAAATCCTTGCACGCAACGGCGAAAACAACCGTCTGAGAGCAGAAAAAGATAACCTTGAAAGCCGTGCCAACAATTTACAGAGCGAAATCAACAGGCTTAACGAGGATTTGAGAAAATACAATTCCGAACTTACAAAAGTGCTTGCACAGCTTGAACAGAGCAGAAAGACCGTAGCCGAACTGCACGATGAAAGCACGGCAGAGCTTGAAAGGAACATTACCGAGATTGACGAAATCAACCGCAAAGTCAGAGCAAACCTTGATAAGGCGAAAGCTGATGAGGACGCAAAGGAATATTACGGCAAGTATGCCGATATGACGGCACAGCTTGAAGAAATTCGCAAAACAAAATATGACTTGCTCAACAACGCAAATTTGCCCCTTGACGGCTTATCGGTTGAAAAGGGCGAGCTTACATATAACGGTTTCAAGTGGGACAACATGAGCGGTTCGGAACAGCTTCGTGTCGCTACGGCAATTGTTCGCAAGCTCAATCCCGAATGCGGATTTGTCCTGCTTGACAAGCTCGAACAAATGGATACCGACACACTCAAAGACTTTGCAAAATGGCTTGAATCAGAGGGATTGCAGGCTATTGCAACAAGAGTTTCAAACGGTGATGAATGTTCAATCATCATTGAGGACGGTTATATTAAGTCCGAAACAACCACACCTGTTACAACACCGACTTGGACAGAAGGAGAGTTTTAATTATGGCTACAAGAACTACAGCTAAAACAACAGCAAAAACAAATACAAATGAATGTGTAATCAAATGCAATCCGCACAGAGAGCTTGCTTGCGGTTATACCGATGTACAGGGGGTGAGATAATGAACATCACAAGAGGTAAAATCAAGTCGGCTCAAAAGGTTGTAATTTACGGTCCCGAGGGTATCGGCAAGTCAACCTTTGCTTCACAGTTTCCGAACCCTCTGTTTATCGACACGGAGGGCAGTACAAAAAATCTTGATGTTGCAAGAATGGATAAGCCGACATCGTGGACCATGCTCAAGAGCCAGCTTGAATATGTAAAGAACAACCCAACTGTATGCAAGACGGTTGTCATTGACACAATCGACTGGGCAGAACAGCTTTGCATTAATGATATTTGCTCAAAGTACGGCAAAAAAGGTATTGAAGATTTCGGTTACGGAAACGGATATGTTTATGAAAAAGAGGAGTTCGGCAGATTTTTGAACAGCCTTGAAGATTTAATCGACAGAGGTATCAATGTTGTGCTTACCGCACACGCACAGCTCCGCAAGTTTTCACAGCCTGATGAAATCGGCGAGTATGACCGTTGGGAGCTAAAACTCGGCAAAAAGACTGCTTCACAGATTTCTCCGCTTGTAAAAGAATGGGCGGATATGGTGCTTTTCGCAAATTATAAAACAGTAGCGGTAGCAACCGACAAAGACGGCAGAAAGTACAAAGCGCAGGGCGGAGGAAGAGTAATGTACACGCTTCATCACCCTTGTTGGGACGCAAAGAACCGTCACGGACTGCCCGAAGAAATGGACTTTAGCTATGCAGGCATTGCCCATATTTTTAATGATGTTGAACCTGTAAATAACGCTCCTGTTCCGCAGAATCCGATACCTCAGCCGCCTAAGGCAGAGCCTGTGACACAGCCTGTACCACAACCTACGCAGATTGAAAAAGCTCCCGAATCTGTACCGCCTGCACCTATGCCACAGAATGACAAGTCTGTCAATATTCCCGAGGGCATACCAAAAGCTCTTGCCGACCTTATGAGAGCTAACGGAGTTGACGAAAGCGAAATCAGACAGGCGGTGTTTACACAGGGACACTACCCTTACGATACACCAATCAAAAACTATGACCCACGATTTATTAACGGTTGCCTTGTGGGAGCGTGGAATAAGGTGTTTGAAGTGATACAGAGCAACCGTGACTTACCGTTTTAATGAGAAAGGAAGATGTATAAATGGATAGAGAATTTGGTTGGAACGACGAAATAACCGAAGAGGGCGGAAATTATGAACCGCTCCCCGAGGGTGATTATGATTTTACGGTAGCAAAAGTTGAGCGTGCTCGCTCACAGGGTAAAGGTAAACTGCCACCATGCAATATGGCAAAAGTGACTTTTGATGTGTGGGGAGCAGATGACAAGAGAGAAATTACAGTTAATTTCGTACTGCACTCCTCGCTCGAATGGAAATTGTCACAGCTGTTCCTTTCAGTGTCAATGAAAAAGCACGGCGAACCGCTCCGCATGGACTGGACAGGCATTATCGGCAAGAAAGGTAAATGTCAGGTTATCATCCGCAAATATGCCAAGAATGACGGCACAGAGGGCGTAACAAATGACATCAAGTATTTTTATGCCTACGATGAACAGGTGACAACGATATCGCCCGCCGTAGCACAGTCTGCACCTCAGCAGTATGTACAGCCTACATATCCGCCGCAGTATGCACAGCCTGCAATGCCAAATACTGCGATGCCGAATAACTGGACACCGGGTAGCTTTTAATGCAACTTCGACCGTATCAGAATGAAGCAAAGAATGCTGTTTTCTCCGAGTGGGAAAGCGGCAATCTAAAAACATTACTTGTCTTGCCTACAGGCTGTGGCAAGACGATAGTTTTTGCAAAAATCACCGAAGAATGTGTCCGTCGAGGTGACAGGGTGCTGATACTTGCCCACCGTGGAGAATTGCTCGACCAAGCGGCGGACAAAATCCAAAAAGCAACAGGGCTTAATTCGTCGGTTGAAAAAGCCGAGCAAAGTTGCATAGGTTCGTGGAACAGGGTTGTTGTAGGCTCTGTACAGACGCTTATGCGTGAGAAAAGGCTGTCAAACTTTGACAGCGATTATTTCGACACAATCATTATTGATGAAGCACATCACTCAATCAGCGACAGCTATCAGCGTGTGCTTGAGCATTTTGACAATGCGAAAGTGTTGGGCGTTACCGCAACACCCGACCGAGGAGATATGAAAAATTTAGGAACAGTATTTGATTCGCTTGCGTATGAGTACACGCTCCCTAAGGCTATCAAAGAGGGATATCTGTCACCGATTAAAGCTGTGACAATACCACTTACACTTGACCTTTCGGGAGTTGCCACACAGGCAGGAGATTTTAAAGCAAGCGACATTGATACGGCACTTGATCCGTATCTTTATCAGATTGCCGAAGAAATGAAAAAATACTGTAAGAACCGTAAAACTGTTGTGTTTTTACCACTTGTAAAAACATCGCAGAAATTTAAAGACATTTTGAACGAAAAAGGCTTTAAAGCGGCAGAGGTCAACGGCAACAGCGAAGACAGGGCGGAAGTATTGCAGGATTTTGAAAACGATAAATACAATGTCTTGTGTAACTCAATGCTTTTAACCGAGGGTTGGGACTGCCCAAGCGTTGACTGCGTAGTCGTGTTAAGACCTACAAAGGTGCGTGGTCTTTACTGCCAAATGGTCGGCAGAGGAACAAGGCTTGCACCAAACAAGACGGAGCTTTTACTCCTCGACTTTTTATGGCATACAGAACAGCACGAACTTTGCAGACCTGCACATCTCATTTGCGATAACGAAGAGGTCGCACAAAAAATGACCGAAAACTTATCAGAACAGGCAGGCTGTCCGATTGATATTGAAGAAGCGGAGGAAAAAGCAAGTGAAGATGTTGTTGCTCAGCGTGAAGAGGCGCTTGCAAATCAGCTTGTGGAAATGCGAACACGCAAACGCAAACTTGTAGATCCGTTGCAGTACGAAATGTCAATTCAGGCGCAGGACCTTGCAGGATATGTTCCGGCATTTGGCTGGGAATGTTCTCCGCCTACAGACAAACAGAAAGCAAAGCTTGAAAAGCTCGGAATATTCCCCGATGAAATTCAGAGTGCCGGCAAAGCAAAACTTATTCTTGACAGGCTCGAAAAGCGAAGAATTGAGGGCTTAACCACACCTAAACAAATCCGTATGCTCGAAAGCAGAGGTTTTCAGCACGTGGGTAAATGGCAGTTTGACGAAGCGTCAGCTTTGATTTCAAGGATTGCCGCAAACGGTTGGAGAACTCCGAAAAACATTAACCCGAAAACATATGTACCGCAAAGCGAGGTGAATACGGTTGGACTTACTTAATGCACTTGAATACATCAGTCCGTCAGAGCTTGACTACCAAGACTGGGTAAATGTCGGAATGGCACTCAAACAAGAGGGATACAGCGTAAAGGACTGGGACGATTGGAGCAGAGCAGACAACCGCTATCACAATGGTGAGTGTGAAAAGAAATGGCAGAGCTTTAACGGCTCTGCTTCACCTGTCACAGCAGGCACAATAGTTCAAATGGCAAAAGACAGAGGGATGACTTTCCGTGAATCGAAAGAACTCGGCTGGGATGATGAAATCGCTTTTGAACAGGGCGATATTGGAGTAACAGCCTGTGAGGGTGTAAAATTTCACGAGCCTGCAAACTGGAATCCTGTGAATGAAATTGTAACCTACCTTGAAACCCTCTTTGACAGCTCCGAAAATGTCGGCTATGTAACCGAAACTTGGGAGAAGAACGATAACGGCAAGGTTAAATATCTGCCCACAAAGGGCAGTTGTGACCGTACGGCAGGTGAGCTTATTGCCGCCCTCAACAATTGTGACGGTGATATATCAAATGTATTCGGCGATTACAAGCCCGAGGCAGGGGCGTGGATAAGGTTTAATCCGTTGGACGGTAAGGGTGTAAAAAATGAGAATGTAACCGATTATCGTTACGCACTTGTTGAATCTGACTGTATGGCTCTTGAAGAGCAAAACGCAATCATCAGAGAACTTGAACTGCCTGTTGCGGTACTTGTTTATTCGGGCGGAAAATCAGTCCACGCTATAGTTAAGATTGATGCCGCAAACTATGACGAGTACCGCAAAAGGGTTGATTATCTCTACAATGTATGCCATAAAAACGGCTTTGAAATTGACAAGCAGAACCGCAATCCGTCAAGGCTGAGCCGTATGCCCGGTGTTATCCGCAACGGCAAAAAGCAGTTTATTATTGACACTAACATCGGTAAATCAGACTTTGCCGAATGGAAAGACTGGGTGGAAAGTATCAACGATGACTTGCCCGACCTTGACAACCTTGCAGATTTTTTTGAAAATCCTCCTGAACTTGCTCCGCCTCTGATTGAGGGAGTATTGCGACAGGGACATAAAATGCTCCTCGGCGGACCCTCAAAAGCAGGCAAATCGTTCGGACTGATTGAATTGTGCATTGCAATTGCCGAGGGTACAGAATGGTTCGGCTTTAAGTGTGCGCAGGGCAATGTCTTGTATGTGAATCTTGAACTTGACCGTGCGTCCTGTTTTCACAGATTCAAGGACGTATACGAAGCACTTGGACTTGAACCAAATAACTTAAACAGAATTGATATTTGGAACTTGCGTGGCAAGTCCGTGCCTATGGATAAGTTAGCGCCTATGCTCATTCGCAGAGCTTTAAAAGGCAACTTTATAGCTGTTGTGATTGACCCGATATACAAGGTTATTACAGGCGATGAGAACAGTGCTGACCAAATGGCACACTTCTGCAACCAGTTTGACAAGGTATGTACCGAAATCGGTTGTGCGGTAATTTACTGTCACCACCATTCAAAAGGTGCTCAGGGCGGTAAAAAGTCAATGGACAGAGTTTCGGGTTCGGGTGTTTTCGCTCGTGACCCCGATGCACTCCTTGACCTTACAAGGCTTGAAATCAGCGAAGATTTGATGAAACAGCAAAAGGATGAAAGAACCTGTAAAATCTGCAAAGACTGGATAGGTCGTTTCAACAAAATCAGTGAAGTGTGTTCGCAGGATGATTTGGTAATGGCAAATAATATGATTGACATTGCACGCAAAACGCTTCCTGAGCAGTCTTTTAAGCTGATGATGTCAGATGTTGCCCGTGCCGAAAAAACCGTAAAAGGGATGTCAGCGTGGAGAATAGAGGGAACTCTGCGAGAGTTTCCGGCATTTGATGCACTTAACCTTTGGTTTGATTATCCGATACACAAAACAGATACAACAGGTGTGTTGAAAGACTGTAATTTTGAGGGCGATTTTAACATCAAAGGCTCACCCTACAAAAAGAATTTCAGCAAGAAAAAAAGTGAATCGGAACGCAAGCAGGAGCAAAACAATGCCCTCGAAACAGCGTTTAGCGGTGCTGAGGAAAACGGTCAGGCAAATGTAGCTGACTTAGCAGAATATATGGGAAAGTCCGAAAAAACGGTTAGACGATACATAAAAGAGCACGGCGGTTTTTGGATAGACGGCGGTGAAGTAGGGCGAAAGGACACGGACAAAGTCGAATAATTTGTCTGTCTGTCCGAGGGACAAAGTCGATAAATTTTATGTCCCTGTCCGTGTCCCTGAGAGGGACAAAGTCGATAAAAAATCGAAAATGTCCCTCTCGGACAAAAACAGGGACAAAGTCGATAAATTATCGAGAATGTCCGAGGGACAGACAAAACTATATATACTACCGTATATATAAACGATGTCCGTTCCCTAAGGTCACAGGGGTGAAGTAGTTGTGCGAAGCTTACGCACAACAACTCCTTCCCCTGACCTGTGACTAAAAGCAAAATTCAAAAATCAAAAGTAGCTTTAATGCTTTAAAGGAGTGAAATATTAAAAATGGAATTTTTTATGGCGATGATACCGCCGACCGTAACTGCACAGGAACATAAAGTTATGGTAAAAAACGGCAAACCTGTTTTTTACAATCCGCCCGAGGTGAAACAGGCAAGAGAAAAGCTCACATCACATTTGGCAAAGTTTAAACCGTCAGAACCGTACAAGTCGGGTGTCAGACTGATAACAAAGTGGTGCTTTCCTCGTGGTAAACATCAGGACGGCGAATATCGTACAACAAAGCCCGACACAGACAATCTGCAAAAAATGCTAAAAGACTGTATGACCGCTCTCGAATTTTGGTCTGATGACGCACTTGTTGCAAGTGAGATATGTGAAAAGTTTTGGGCAGAGGTTTCGGGTATTTACATCAAGGTGGAAGAACTGTGAATATCTCGGAAGTTAAACGCAACCTTGAAAGAACCGTGCTGTACAATGGAGCAGAATACATTCTGAAAGGCTGTATCATCAGGCGGAATACAATGGGTCGGTTTTACTATCAGGCAGAGCTTATGGACACCAAAGCCAAAAGCTCGTTGATTGTAACTGCACTCGATAAGATTGACGAAAGGAGAGAAAGCATTGAAAGCGAGAATACCACCTAAGATTCCGAAACAGCTTAAACAGGAAGCTGAACGGATTGCAAAAAGCGCATATGAACAGATCCGAGAAAGAGAAAACAAAGACATCACACGCAGAGTATTTAAAACAATGCTGTATGCTTTGCATAAGGATTTCGGCTTTGGCCGTGATAGATGCGCAAAGGCACTAAAGTCTATGACCGAAATAATTGAACACTCTGACACTGACGAAGTGTTTTGGGAGCATATCGACCGTGTGGTTATCGACAAGCTGAAACTTGAATTTGAGAAGCGGGACTACACAGACAACGGAAAAGTTGTTAATTTTGAAGGAGATGAAGAAAATGATTGATTGTAATATCACTAAGAACTACTTCAATGAGAAGCAAAGAATGACGAAAAAGCATAAACTATATGCTGGTATATATAATTGCAAACTTGATTGTTCTGATTGCCCTCTGAGTAGTTTGAATAATGATGCAACCGATAAGATGACATGCGGGGAGTTTGAAGTACTCTGCCCTGAACAAGCAGTCGAAGCTGTTCAGCGGTGGAGCGATGCACACCCACAGAGGACTTATCTGACCGAATTCCTGAAACATTATCCGAATACTTTGCCTGACGATGACGGAACACCCCAAGGTGTATGTCTGTATGCTTTAGGACTGATAAACAAAGATGATTGTGACAATAATTGCGTTAAGTGTTGGAATCAGCCTATTGAGGAGAGTGAAAAATGATGAGAGAAATATTATTTAGAGGCAAAGCGATAAACCGTGACGAAAGTTATCACCGAACAGAATACCAGAATGGCGAATGGGTGTATGGGTTAGTTACAAAATTGTATGATGAACAGTTTAAAAATCTACCTGCGGAAATGACGAATACAAACGGCATAAGTGGTATCGAAATTGATTACAAAACAATCGGTCAGTACACAGGCATGGTTGACAAGCACGGCACAAAGATTTTTGAGGGAGATATTCTGGCGTTTGAAGATACGGACGGCGAACTTACTAATTATGAAATACTTTGGTTTAAGAATAAATGGGTAGTACGAGAGAGCAATTATAACGCAGTTGATGATTTAGATTTATTTTTCTGCGAATGCTCAACCGTTATCGGCAACATCTACGATAATCCAGAACTTTTAGGAGATGAAGAAAATGATTGATTGTACGAAAACAGAAAATTATTTTACAGAAAAGAGCAGAATGACGAAAAGACAAAAAGGTGGAGTATGCACACTCGATTGTAAACAATGTCCTTTATATAGTAAAAATAACGGAACATCCAAAAATTTATGGTGCGGAGCTCTTGAAATAGATTATCCCGAAAAAGCCGTTGAAATCGTGCAGAAATGGTCTGATGAACACCAACAGCGTACATATTTAAGTCAGCTTCTGGAAAACTATCCTGACGCATCGCTTGACGAAAATGGTACACCTAAGAATATGTGCCCATCAATGCTTGGTCTTAAAGACCTTGAAGACTGCAGTAGAAGAAGTTGCGTTGAATGTTGGAATCAGCCAGTTGAGGACGGTGAAGAGCGATGAGAGTTTATCGGTGTGATAGTTGTAACAAAGTTATCTCAGATCCGTACGCAGTTAAAATGAAGGAATTTTATGTAGGGATGATGGATACTGATTGCAGTAGTGGCATTGTGATTCCTATTGAAAGAAAGAGAAGAGTTAAAATACATCTATGTGATGATTGTTTCAAAGGGTTGCATGTTATTGCCGAAAAAAAGGAGCGTGAAAAACAATGATTGAAAAAGAATTAAAAATCCGTGATTTTTGCGGTGACTATGCGTTGGATATACCGTTCGCAGACGGTAGTGTAAACACGATATACTTTAATTCAAAACGAAATGCTGAAACAGTTAAGCATATTATCGAAGTTGACGATAATAAACCCAATAATGCTACGGTGTGCGAAATGGAAAAAGTTAAGCACGGCAAATGGGAAAAGTTTGATACCATAATGGGAACATATAATAGATGTTCCGTCTGCCACTTTGACGAATTTAATATAGATTTTCCGTATTGCCCACGCTGTGGAACTAAAATGAATTTGGAGAGTGAAAAATGAACAAACAGTATAAGCATTATACAGATGTTACGAGAGAAATTTTAGACACAATAAAAATAGGCGATTTAATCAAGATTAACAATTGGAAAAAACCAATGCGAGTTATGGCTGTGTCTAAAAATTACTTTGTTATGAAAAGTAAAGTATTTAAAACCAACTATTATTCCGTGTGTTCAAAATTACCTTGGAACGGTGTTAAACATAATAATATGACTAATGGTATGTTTCATTGTGGAGCTGATGACTGGATATTTGGCTCTCCGTTAGGGATTACACATAAAAATCTTTACGAGTTTATCAACGAAGAAAGTAATAGGAAGTATTTGCAAGAATTTGAAGATGGCAAGGCACATATTTCTGAAAGAAATGGCATGCCGATTTATGATTTGTATATTAAGTCAAATATTAAATAAGTAATAGAGGAGTAAGAACAATGACTAACTTTGAAAAAATCAAACAGATGTCAATTGACTGCACAAAAAATTGGCTTGAAAGTGAGGCAGAAGAATGAAAGGCGTTAAAAATATCACCGTTAATTACGATAACGGCGAAACAGAAACCTTAAATAAAGGTGTAGTTGTTGGTTTTGATGAAATCGACAATGAAGAAGAAACTATCAAAGTCAGATATCGTATGTGCGATATTAAAGGCGAGGATTTGTATTTGATTGTAAACGCAGTTATTGCGTTGGCACAGAAACTTGGTATGCTTGACGAGGAGGAGCGTGATGCGGATTGACGGTTAAAGATTATTTATATTCGGTCAGGGTTTCGGATAAGCTGATCAGAACGAAAGAACACGAGCTGTCGAAACTTAGGCTGAATATTGCACAAGTATCGGTTAAGCAGAACGAGCCTGTTAAGACATCGGGAGTGAATGACCCTATGCGGATTGTTGACAGGATTGCAGACCTTCAGGCTGAAATCAATCGGGAAATTGACAATCTTGTGCGGTTGAAAACTGAAATCCGCAGTAAAATCAACGCACTTGACGATTACCGTTACATTGCAATTTTGACCGAGTATTACATAAATTGTCAGAGGTGGGAGGATATTGCCGAGAGTATGGAAATGAGCGTAAGGCATACCCTGAGATTGCACGGCGAAGCGTTACAGGCGTTCCGAAAAAAGTTCGATTTCTCGTAAAATTATTTTGAAATGTCATTGAATGTCACCCTTACCCTGCGTATAATGGTATTATGAAAGTTTGACAAACAGGACATATATAGAACTCCTAAGATAAAAAATCGCACAGACCGCTCATAGTTCCAGCTGTGGGCGGTTTTGTGTTGTGAGGAAAAATCAGATAAAAGAGGTGAGGTGATTGCCCAATGAGAAAAATTTAATACCGTTTACATCTGACCAAAGCCGTGATGAAGCCGTGAAAAACGGAGCAAAGGGCGGTAAGGCTTCGGGCAAGTCACGCCGCCGTAAAAAGAGTATGAAACAGGTTATGGATATGTTACTTTCGTTGCCTGCCAACACTCCTGCCGACTGGGAAATGCTTATTGATATGGGAATTAATGTTGATGAGATTGACGAAGATTTGGTCAATAATTTGCTCGTTGTAAATGCGGCACTTCTCAAAAAGGCTAAAACAGGTGATGTTAATTCTATTAAGGAATTAAGAAATATTATCCGTGACAATGTTTTTGAAAATCATAAAATTAAGCTCGACAATGCCTATCTCGACATTGAACGCAAAAAGGCTGAACCGCCAAAGAGTGACGGTTCGGAGTACAAAGGAATACCGGCTAATATGGTTGCACCGTCGTTTTCGTCGGTGCTTTTTGATATTGAGGGTAAAGAACATTCGGAATATGTTTTTCCCGGCGGAAGAGGTTCAACAAAATCGTCTTTCGTCAGTCTGAATGTTATTGATTTGCTTATGAAGAACGAGGATATGCACGCCTGTATTTTTCGTCAGGTAGCCGACACTCTGCGCAGTTCGGTGTATCAGCAGATTTTGTGGTCAATCTCTGCTCTCGGTCTTGAAAGCGAGTTTAACTGCACCGTGTCACCTCTCGAAATCACGAGGGTAAGCACAGGACAGAAAATATACTTCCGTGGAGCAGATGATCCGGGCAAGATTAAATCAATCAAAGTACCGTTCGGCTATATCGGTGTTGTGTGGTTTGAAGAACTTGACCAGTTCACGGGCGAGGAAGCTGTCAGAAAGATTGAACAGTCGGTGATTCGTGGCGGTGACACGGCTTTTAAATTTAAATCGTTCAACCCTCCGAAATCTGCACAGAACTGGGCAAACAAGTATGTTAAAATTCCCCGTCAAGACAGGCTTGTTATTGAGAGTACATACCTTACAGTACCGTCAAAATGGCTCGGAAAGCCGTTTATAGATGACGCAGAGTTCCTGAAAGAAACAAACCCTACCGCCTATGAAAACGAGTATATGGGCATTGCTAACGGCACAGGCGGCAATGTATTTGATAATGTTGTTATTCGTGAGGTCACAGATGACGAAATTCAGACCTTTGACAGATTTTACAGAGGAGTTGACTGGGGCTGGTATCCTGATCCGTTTGCCTATGATTGTATGACTTATATTCCAAGTCAACACAAGCTCATTATTTTTGACGAGGAACATTGCAACAAAAAAAGCAACAGGGAAACAGCCGAATTGCTCAGAACTAAGCACGGAGTTACAAGCAATGATTTAATCACTTGCGACAGTGCAGAACAGAAGTCAGTCGGCGATTACAGGGCTGACGGTTTAATGGCTCGTTCGGCAGAAAAAGGACCCGGTTCGGTTGCTTACTCGATGAAGTGGTTGCAGTCTTTACGGGAGATTGTGATTGATAACACACGCTGTCCGCATACTGCACAGGAGTTTCTTGACTATGAATACGAGCGTGACAAGGACGGCAATGTTATCAGCGGTTATCCCGATAAGGACAACCACCATATTGACGCTGTCAGATATGCAATGAACAGAGTATGGAAACGCAGAGGTGAATAATGGGACTTATAGATTTTTTGAAGGGAGTGTGGAGGCGAATGTTTCCGCTTGAAAATATTCGGCAGGCGCTTAATTTACGGCTTGCGATTACAGCAGAAATGCAAAAGGCTATCGGCATATGGCAAAACTGCTATGTCGGCAAAGCTCCGTGGCTTGATGAAAATGTCATTAGTTTGAGGCTTGAGCAGTCAATCACAAGGGAGTTTGCTAACATTACGCTTAACGAAATGACGGTGAACATCTCAAATGAAACGCTGTCAAAATTGTTTGAAACTGCAACCGAGGAGCTTAATTCGGAGTTACAGTCAGGTCTTGCAACAGGCGCAATGGTCATCAAGCCTTTGGGCGGTGACAGGGTGCAATATATCTCGGCAAATGCTTTTGTGCCGATTGAGTTTGACACAAAGCACAGGCTTGTAAAGGTCATCTTCCCCGAATTTAAGAAAATCGGTGACAACTACTACACAAGGCTTGAATATCACAGCCTTGACAAGGATAAAGGCTTGACTGTTACAAACACGGCTTATCGCTCGGCATCTCCTGAAGTTCTCGGAACGGAGATCCCCCTCGGTGTGATTGAGGAATGGGCAGAGTTACCGCCTGCGGTCACATACCCCGATATGAAAAGACCTGCGTTCGGTTATTTCAGAGTGCCGATTAAAAACACGGTTGACGGCTCATCATGCGGTATGTCGATTTTTGACAGCGGACTTGAAATCATTCAGAAAGCCGATATGCAGTTCGGACGGCTTGACTGGGAATTTGAAAGCGGAGAGCGTGCAATTCATGTTGATTCTGCCGCATTAAAGGACGGCAAAGCCGACAGACTTAACAGGCGTTTGTACCGTGCCGTTGATGTGGATTTGGGCGACGAAGAACTGTTCAAGGACTTTTCGCCTGCGTTCCGACAGTCCGACATTACGGACGGCTTGAATACATATCTGCGTATGATTGAATTTGCGGTCGGTCTTGCATACGGTGACCTTTCAAACCCCGAAACAGTTGCAAAGACTGCTACGGAGATTAAGTCGGCAAAGGACAGGAAGTACAACACCGTGTCGGCAATTCAGAAACAACTTCGCTATTGCCTTGATGATTTGGTGTATGCTCTTGCCTTTTACAATTCGCTGACAACAAGCGGTTATTCGTTTGTGTGTGATTTTAAGGACAGTATTTTGACTGACGAAGAAACCGAACGCAAGCAGGATATTCAGGATTTGAACCTCGGTATTATGCGACCTGATGAGTACCGTATGAAGTGGTATGGAGAAGACGAAAAGACAGCGAAAAAGAATCTTCCGCAGTCCTCTGAGGTTATCGAATAATGTTCACTCCGACTGAAATTGAGGCTTTGCCCTCGGCTATGGAACAGCTGTACCGCAGTTTGCAATTGAACATTATGTCCGACCTTACGGGGCGTTTGAAAGCTAACGGTGAGGAGATAACCTCTGCCGCCGATTGGCAGATAAACCGCTTGTATGAATTGGGCGTGAGTAAGGATGAAATAGACAGCCTTATTCAAAGCACGCTCGATGTGTCTGACGATGAAATCGACAGAATCTATGACGAAGTCGTGAAATCGGGATATGCAAGAAATGAGGAGCTTTATACAAGCAAGGGCAAAGAGTATATTCCTTATGCAGAAAATAAACAGTTGCAACAACTTGTAAAGGCGGTCAAAAATCAGACAAAATCGGAGTACAGGAACATTACAGGCTCACTCGGATTCGCCGTGAGAGATGCCGACAATACGCTGTCATTTACTCCGCTTGCGGACTTTTACCAACGCACTCTTGACAACGGACTTATGCAGATTGCAAGCGGTGCTTTTGATTACAATACCGTGCTGAAAAGGGTTGTCAAGACTATGACTGATAGTGGACTGCGTTCCGTTGAATATTCAAGCGGTTGGAGCAATCGTGTTGATGTGGCGGTTCGCAGGGCATTGATGACAGGTTTTAATCAGGTGGTTGCAAAGGTCAACGAGGACAACGCCGAACAGCTCGGCACGGAATATTTCGAGGTCAGCTATCACCGTGGGGCAAGACCGACACATCAGGTGTGGCAGGGCAGAGTGTACAGCAAAAAGGAACTTGAAACCGTCTGCGGTCTTGGTACAGTAACGGGTCTTTGCGGTGCGAATTGCTATCACAGCTATTCGCCGTTCATCAAGGGTGTTGACAAGCCGACATACAGCGAAGAAGAACTTGACCGTATGAACGAGGAAGAGAACACGCCGAAAGAATACAACGGCAGACAGTACACGGCATATGAGGCACAGCAGAGGCAAAGACAGCTTGAAACTGCAATGCGTGCCGACCGACAGAAGATTGAACTGCTCACACAGGGCGGTGCCAATGACGATACAATCACAGGCGCAAAGGTCCGATACTTTCAAAGGCAGGACGAATATGTAAAGTTTTCAAAAGCTATGGGACTTCCCGAACAATGGGAAAGAGTAACTGTTGATGGCAAAAATGCTTTAGGCTCAAAACTCCCGAAAAAAGCAGAGAATATCAATAAGGTTTCAAGTGAATCTGTTCACCGTATTTCGGATAGCAGTACACCGAAAAACAACGCTGAAATTATACGCAAAGATGTTGCAAAATCCGCTGAAAGTGGTATAATTAATAAAAAGACGACTACTGTTGATGCAAATAATATTTCAATTATTGCAAACTCCAGTCCGACTATTCAAGATACAAAAGAATTTCTTGATTTGTTGAATAATAATTCAAACGATAATATCAAAAGAGCCTATAAAAATTATTCTTCTCAACTGAACAGTGTAAAATACAATCCGTCTGGAGGTTGTTATCGTTCTGACTTAAAAGAAATAAGTTATGGATATCCCGATAAAAACCAACCAGCTGACGGTAGAAGTAAATTCAGCATATTATCACACGAATACGGGCATTTTATTGTTGGTTATGACCGCATTTTGTTTCCATTGGTTCAATTATTTTAAAGCCAGAAATTTTTGCATGAGCGGTATCTTTTTTTTGATTACTTTGGCTTATGCGCATTCACCAGCTTTATCGTTATTGGGACAAGCAGAGAGAATTTCAAGTTTACCGAATAAAATCACCTTAGATCTCCACATTTCAGAAATTCTT
>ERZ773146.1138-NODE-1138-length-19463-cov-5.838984_pt1 | contig 19463 bp, 16 predicted proteins | sample MGYA00580847_ERZ773146 | MGnify/ENA primary metagenome ERZ773146 (study PRJEB29015, sample SAMEA2737830) | human gut metagenome | biome: human gut; feature: human-associated habitat; material: faeces | place: China | collected 2012 ...
TTTCGCCGGGCTGCTCGTATTCGGGCTTATCATGGGAGCCTGCGCCCTGATTATCGGGCTGTTCGCCCTGGTCATAGGCGGCGGAGGCATCCTCTCGCCTTTCTTCCCGCTGGGCATGACGCTGTGGGTACCTATTCTCGGCATATTTATTGTACTGATTCCCGTCATACTGCTCATTTATGTACTGATGTGCCTCATCGCTTCGCGCAAGCCCGGAGGCACGGCCGTGCTGATCATCTTCCTGCTGTGGCTCGCGAGCTTCATCGCATGCGCCTGCATCGCCATCCGCGAGGATGTGGGCGACCGGTTCCGCGCCAAGCGTAACGTGATCGAACAGGTGATCGACAACGACACGACGACGGTACAAAAGCTGCTCAAGGAGTACGAAAGCCAGAACGTCATCGAAGACGGCCAGAAGACACTGCACATCAGTATCCCGAACAAATCGATCGACATTACGATCGACAAAGACAAGGCCGGGCTGGAAGTGAAGGCCGACGGCAATCGGGTGAAGGTGGGGAAAAGCCGCAAGGCTTCCTCAGAAAAGGCCGGCCAGAGCACGCAGGCAGCCGCAGAGGCGGACGCAGACACTGCTGCGCAGGGGCAGCAGACCGAATAAGGCCACAGGCGTTAGGTAAAATAAAAAGTTTTTTCGGAACGCAGGGCGCACCCACGGGTAGCGCCCTCGTTTTTTTGAAAAATTTAAAATAATTATGAATATTAGTGAATTACATATAGCATTTAAAATAGAAGCTGATAAGAATGCCGTTAATATCGGTATGTCTGGTTGTCCTTCTTTTTTACCTGAGGAAATAGATTATTGGTTATATGCTGCATACCTCAGTAAAATAGCTACCAAGTTTACGGGCAATAATACTATTAGAACTCCTTTTGAAGAAAATAGTAAACGTGTATCAGACCTTGAAGGTTTAGTAAAAACGGATAAAGGTTTAACACTATTGAGTGAAACAACTAGTAATAGATTAATGCTCAATGACTTTAAATCTACTATTACTTATGGTAGTCAAACTCAAGATAAACGTATGTATTTTATTCAAGGTACATTACACTTTGGTAGTAAATTAGCTAATGTAAAACTAATAAGTCATGAAAACGCAATGAGGTTCTTAGAGACATATAATAACAAACCTTGGATAGAAGAACCTGTTGCTATACTAGAAGATAATAAGTTGATAGTGTTCGTGGATAGGGATCTTATGACTGGTCCCTATACTATCGACTTAACTTATCTAGCATATCCTAAGAGATTAAATAATCAGGATATTACTTCGGGCATGGATGAAATACCAGAGTATATGCAATATGAAGTGGTTAAGTTAGCTGCTGATATGGCATTAGAAAATATAGAATCACCAAGAGTTCAATCACACCCACAGTATGTGGCACAATTAGCAGAATAATATGAGTAGCAAGGAAATGCAAATGGAGTTTGAACGTAGACTCCAACTTATTAGTCCAGATCTCACTATAGAAAATAAACCAAATTCAGATTTGATTTTTTCTATACTTAATGAAGCACAGGATCGCTATGTAATGATGAACTATGTAGGTGATGATCAAATGGAAGTTGAAACCAATACTCAAACTAGAAATACAGATTCTATTAAAAGTTTATTGGTTGAAAGAGAACTCACTCAAAGCGGTTCTACATCAAACGGTATAGCTAGATATAGACTACCCTATTCTACTACTGATGAATATTTCTTATACGTACACTCCGTAAGTAAAGTAAAAGGTACTTATAGGCAGTATACTACTGAAACTAAAGTAGATAATCAATTAGTAAAATATAGGGATCTACCAAAGTTTATGAAGACTGCTTATAATACACCAATTGTAAGACAACCAGCAGTAGCTTTAATATCTGATCCAACTACTAAATATATGTACATGGAAGTAGTAGTAGACGCTTACACTACTTTAAGTGGTGTTATTCTTACTTACTATAGAAAACCATTAAGATTTAATACTACAACTGGTGCTTCAAAGTGTGAATTACCTGAATCTGTTCATAGTGAAATAGTTGACCTTGCTGTTAATATGTTTATCACAGAAGGTAAATACAGATTACAAACTAAACCATCTAACCAAAGTAATAGAGAATAATTATGAAGTTCATTGAATTACAAACTGCATTTGAAACCGAAATAGGTTTACTTGATAACAATATTGAGAAGCCAGTTACAGCAGATATTGAATATTGGTTAATGGCTGGTTTAGATAAGTTTATTAAAACTAGATACTCAGGTATTAATTACAAGCGTACAGCATTTGAACAGGATCAGAAAAGAATTGATGATCTTCGTACACTTGTAACCAATAAGACATATCAGTTTACAACATTCCCAGAAGAACAAGTAGTTACATTACCAACAGATTATATGTTTACTTTAGGTGAAACCGCAGTAATCTATAGTAATAATAATTGTTGGCCTAAGGGGCCAAATGGTCAACCTAGGACTAAACACACAGATGTGTTAGAAGCTACTATTGAGAATTTTGATAGACAAAGACAAAATACATTATCAGAGTATAGATTACATGGTACTTCAGCAAGACCTTTGAGATTATATCAAGGTAATGAAATCCATTTATATACCGATGGTAATTACAACATAAAGAATTATATCCTCACATACTTGAGGACTCCTAAAAGGATTAGTCTTACTACGGCTCCTTTTGATGAATATACGGATATGCCAGTATCTACTCATCAGGAAATCGTAAAAATAGCGGCTGAATTATACTTAGAAAATAAGGCTAATCCAAGATATCAATCGTATATGAACGAAGTTTCAACAATGGAGTAAGTATACGTTTTTTAAATTCTTAGTTTAACCTAACGCGGAAACTTGAAACACAGGAGTAGAAGGGTTAAATACAGTTAAACTAGGATATCCGTTTAACTAAAAACAAATTAATATTATGTTACAGAAAGTGAATACTGTACTGATTGCTAAAACAGCTCCTGCTTCTTACTCTACAGCAGATGCTTTGGCAGATGGTGCAATTGCTCTGTTTGATGAAAACAGAAAAATTTTAACTTCTGCAGCTAATGCTGCTGCAGCAAAATCTATTTATGTAGGTGTTTGTGAAGGTAAAGAAGATGTATACGATCAGAAAGGTGCTAAGAGCACTAAATCTGTAATTAGATTTTCTATGCCTATTCAAAAAGGTTCTAATCCTACTTTGGTAGTAACTCCTTTCGTTGCTAAAGCTGAAGATAAGATTGTTATTACTGCTACTAATGTAGCTCCGGAAATCGGTCATCGTTATGTTTTACGTTTGGTTTATAACGATATTTACGAAGCTCCGGGTCAGTTTACTCATACGTATGAAGTAATCGCTAAGACTACAACTCCGAAGGATTTGGTTGATGCTTTTGTAAAGAAAATTAATAAACACAAAGAAGCTAGAGTTACTGCTAGCGCTAGTGCAGCTGTATTGACTTTGACAGCTAAAGAAATTCCTTACAATGAAGGTATTACTTTGGATCATGGTTATACTCAGGTATCTGTAGAAGCTTTCATGTGGACAACGATTCCTTCTGGTTTACTGAGCAACGTAATGTATCCGATTTCTAATCTGACAATTGCTAAGACTCAAGGTATCCCGGGTAAGGGTAACGCTTACATTGTTAGAGATCGTGAAGATGCAGCAATGGGTTACAGAGGTATTACTCATAGAGCTAATGGTATCTATCCTTATATTGCTCCGGAATTTAGATCTGATTTGAGTGCAGAATATGATACTATTACAATGGAATGGGATAATAAATATCTGTCTGATGATAATCAATATATTAAAACAACTCCGCTGGCAGTTGAAATGTACATTGTAAAAGATCAGATCAAAACAAATAAATTATTTGTGAATATGATTAAATCTTTCATTTCTGGTGCAGAAGTATCTGAATAAGGATTTAATTAATTTTTAACCATGAAAGGGATTGGGGAAGTTATCCCTAATCCCTTTTCTTTTTATATACGATTGATATGAATGACATAAACGATAGCTTGTATTATGCAGAAGTAAAATTACTTACAAAGTACTGTCATAACTGCTTAGATAACAAGATGAAAGATAAAATCATGATGTTCTTATTCAAGAAAACTTTATATGAAAATGCCATAGCATTAGACTTTACAGAAGATGCAGATAGATATTATAAAGAAATGCTTAACTTGCTTGATATGAGAACATGCAATTGTACTATTAACGACTGTAAAAATTGTAAAGATGGATATTGTGAATTATGTAAATAAGGTTGGGGAATTAGTTAATCAGTCTACTAAGTACAATGCAAAACTGGATAGAGTTTCTATTACCAATTTAGTATTATTGTTACATTTAGATAAATTATCTAGTTGGGCAAGTACTAAAGTAGATGATGAAGATTTTCCCATTACTCAGGAAGATGTAGATAAAATTATAGAATGTATGCATTGTTTAAAAAAACAAATTAATTTCTATCCAGAAAAAGATATCGACGATGATTGTATATTAACAGAAGTAGAAGAACATATAATTCAAGAGTAATATGAATAAAAAGATATCACAATTTGAGGTTACCACATCTTTTGAAGATAATGATATTCTAACTCTTGTACAAGATAAAACTAATAAGATAATTCATAAAGATGATTTTGAAACTAGTTTATCTGGTACATTTGCTACTAATGAGAGAGTAGATGGGATTGAAGAAGATGTGGCTAATCTTGATACCAAAGTAGATAATAATTATGTAGATCTATCCAACAAGATAGTAGAAGGAGATACTAATGTTACTAATAATCTAAGTAGTAATATTAATAGTTACTATGATGTACTAAACAATAAGATCATTACTCTTGAAGATAAACACGATAAAGATTTAACTGAAGTTAATGATACAGTACAGGGTTGGATAGATACTATTGATGATAAGTCTACTAAAGAACAATTACAAAACCTATTAAATAGGTTGATTGAAGATGAAAACATCATTACAGCATTAGCAGATTTAATTGCAAATGGTGGTGGTAGTGGTGAAGCACCTGGTTTTCATACACAACCTACTAGTACTATATTTCCACTATCTGGGTATTATAAAGGTGAAAATGCTGATCCTTTAACTACTACTGATACTTTAAATCAAGCTTTAGGTAAATTGGAATGTCAGATAGATAATATTGCTTCGAGTAGTTCTGGATCGCTTCCTTTAATTAAAACTGGGCAAACTACTGCACCTAGCGATGGTACAATATATACTTCAGGTAAAGTAAAAGAAGATTATCTACGCAAAGATGGTGATACAGCAACAGGTTATACTACATTTTTAGCAGGTATACAGGGTGGTAAAACTTTCAGATCTGGTTGGGATGGTGAAGGTGCTAGCTTATGGCCCGTAAATACCAAATGGCATTTAGAAGTAGATGATTTATTTGTTCGTGGTAATCTGACAGTAAATGAACTAATTGTAAATGAAATAAAAGCTGTTGGAGGAGATATATTAGTCACGATGGCTGATATGGAAATCGTTGAAGTAGTAGACGGCAGTGACGGTTGGACTTGCTATTTTGATGATGAAGATGGTACTAAATACAATCAATTTAGAGTAAGAGACCAGGCTATATGCCAGAAATTTGATGGCAAGAATGTAAAGAGATACTGGAGAATGGTATCTGAAGTAGGTAATAACTATATTGTTCTTTCTAAAAGTGTATGTGAACCTGGTAGTGCTAATCCTGAAGTAGGAGATAAAGTTTTATTGTTAGGTCATAGGGTAGAAGCAGATCCTGAATTGAATTCATCTATGAATGATAGACGTAATGCTATATTCATTTCTGCTAAAGGAGAAGGAGCTCCTAGAATTACTTTCTATGATAACATTGATGATTTTACTCTAGCTGGTAAAGATCGTACTGTGATCGGAAAGGAAAGTAAATTTGTTGGTACTTTAATGCAAACCACAGAGACAGGTGATGTAGTTAGAGTTCCTATTTATCGTGGAGAATGGAATCCAGATACTACTTATAACTATTATGATCAAGTTACATATCAAGGTAGTTTGTGGATTGCTATGAAAGATGGAGTTACTAGTGTACCAGGTCCTGATAATGATGAGTGGCAATTACAAGTATCAAAAGGTGATTCAGGTAAACCTGGTGATGATGTAGCTAAATGGGTTGAAATCACTGGTACAAGACTGTTCTTATATGATACTCCTGATTACTCTGGTACACCAACTCCATCATCTGTAGTATTGTATTGTAATACTTATGGTATGACTAATCCTACATATGAATGGAGATTGTTAACCGAGCCGATAGAAATAATTGGCAATAATGTAAGTACTGAAATACCACATACAATATTTACTACAAGAACAGCTAATGTACGTTGTGTAGTTACGGATTCAGATGGCAGTCAATATTATGATGACATACAAATTGCTAAATTAGCAAATGGTGCTGAAGGATTAGATGCATATTATGTAGATTTAACAAACAGTACTGTAAATATACCTTATGATTCATCTGGCAATACTCCATTAGTAAATTTAAATACTATTTATACAGAAGTGTATGCATATCATGGTATAGACCCTATAGAAATTGTATCTATAGAAGCTTCTACGATTAATGGAAATGCTACAGTTGAAATACAAAATAACCGTATTACGTTAAGCACAATTACTACAGTAAGTGCTACTATAAGATTGACTATCAAAGTTACAGATGCTACTATCCTTACTAAGGATTGGTATATAAATAAAACTCATGACGGAGAATCTGGATTCGATGGCATAGATGCCGCGTATGTGATGGTTACAGGAGAACAGGTATTTAAATATGCTTCTGGTGCTACTACTCCAGTTCCAGCTACAATTAATTTATTAGCTACTGCGTTTAATGTAGAATCACCCATGTTTTACTGGTACTGGGCTCTACCTGGTACGAATGATTGGCAAGAACTAGTAAATGAAACTGGTAATAACCTATTAGTAAGTCCCACTGGTAATTATTTCTCAAGTAATAATGAAGTAACCTTTAAGTGTGAAGTTACATCTACTAATGGAGGTGCTACATATATGGATATGATGACCATCAATAAACTGTATGACGGTAAAGATGGTGAAGGCGGTTACAGAGGTGTTTTAACCAATGAAGCTCATACAGTTGCAGCTAACTTTAATGGGGAAGTAGATCCTACGGAACTATCTAGAGCGGTAACTGAAGCTAGATTGTGGTTTGGTATAGAACAAATTGAGAATAATAACTATTCTATTACCGGTACATTAATGAGTGGTAATGGTTCAGTAAATGTAGATAATACCAATAAGAAAGTAACAGTAACATCTCTTACTTCGGATACTGCTGTGTGGAGAATTCATTTCTTAGTTGATGCTAAGGAAGTAGATGTTTGTGATTTTACTGTTACTAAAGCTAAAGGTGGTGCAGCAGGTTATCAACCAATATCTATATATTGTATGACTAATAGTACCCCAAATAGACCGTTATTGTCTACTAGACCATCTTCTTCAGGTACTTCCAGTAACGGGTATACTTGGTATCCTGATCCTACATATTCTACTAGTTACGCTACATGGGAAAGTCATGGTAACATAGATCCAAATAATGGTGGAGTTGTAGTAGTAGATGAAACTACAGGTTATAGATGGACAACTCCGGTAAAGATAAGTGGAAAAGATGGCGAACAAGGAGATAGAGGCCCTGCTGGTTCTCCAGGATCTCCTGGATCTCCGGGTTCTGATGGTTTGGATGGACCAGGATTAAATTACAGAGGTGAATGGGCATCTGGAAAAACCTATGGATGGACTGATGGCAATGCAGGTAATGTTAGAGATGTTGTTAAAGATGGTAGCTATTACTACATGTGGAATAAGTATTATAGAGGTAGTGCACCAGTAGCTACTAACAGTAATAAGCCATCAAATAGTTACACTACAGTGGATGGTACTTCTGGTAGGTATTGGACAAGATTTGGAGCATCTTTTGAATCAATAGCTACAGGGTTATTATTAGCAGAAACCGCAACTATTGCAGGTTGGGAATTTGCAGATGAGTATATTTATGCTCAATCTAATACTATGCGTTTAGATGGTAGAACTTCACCATTAAGCGATGTGCATTTAGCAGCTGGTAATAATGCAGCATCTAGTCCTGGTAGTGCACCTTTTAGGATAAAAAAAGATGGAAGTATGGTTTCTACTAAAGCTAATATTACTGGTACAATATCAGCGAGTAGTGGTGATATTGGTGGAGTTCAAATTAGTAATGGTTTAAGAGGAGATGGATGGTCATTAAGTAACTCCGGATATTATTGTAAGGGGGATGGAGTTAACGCCGGTTTTGGTATTAATTCTGCTCCAGCAACGTATGGTAAAAATCTTCCAATGTCTATAAGTTATACTAATAACATTTATGGTGATTATATTTTAGGATCTACTATCAGTGCTAATAACTCACAAGGTTGGGCTGTCGGTTTAGCTGTCACAAGTGGTTTTATTTGGAGTAGACATGGCGTATATGATACATGTAAAGCACAATTAAATCCCAATAAAAATAGCAATAGTATTCAATTAGTTTGGCCGGCTAACAGCTCCGGTGGGGGAGGATATGGTTGGAGATTTGAAATTTACAGTACTAGTTATAGTACGGTGTATTTACCATCCAGATCATTATTAGCTAAACATCTAGGTTTAAAGAGCAACGATTATTTTAATATAGAAGTGTTATTATATGCTTCTAACTGGGGTACTTCATATAATATTTTCCCTAGTTCTGGTATGTCGCTGTTTGATGAATCTGGTAAAAACATAAGTAGTTATAAATTGGATAAAGCTATGGCAAGAAGATTTTTAATTACAGCTTCAGATACTTATTATGCAAGAACAATTTAATATTTAAGTTATGACGATAATAGTAAGAAAGAGTGATGGTTATGTACTAAACAGTGATGAATTTAATGGTTTAGACATGACTGATCAAATAGATGTTTTAATAAATAATCTAGATCTTAATTATTATGATGTAGTAGATGTTGAAGATCCGCACGATGAGGCTATAAAATATCTAATGAAGAGATATTTCTACAAAAATGGTGAATTATTGTGTACATATTACATTACTGCGGAACTAGAAGAAGCGTTAAAAGAAGCAGAAGAAGAATTAGCTTCTACTGATTATATAATGACTAAGGCTGCAGAAGCAATGGTACTAGGACAAGAACCTTCTTCACAATATAATTATACGGAAGTTGCAGAAAGAAGACAAGTTCTTAGAGATCTTATTAATGATCTTAGACAAAAGAAAGAAGATTATCCTTTCACCAGTATGTATCTAACTGAACCTTTAATCTATAAACAATACAGTAATGATAAAGAATAATGTATATTATGAATTCTTTGCAAGCTATATGGTACCCAATTCTAATGAAGTTGGGTACTGGATAGACTTGGGAGCAAATTCAAAAGGAAAAGTAATTAAAGTATATAATCCTGATATTAAGTCTTGGGTTAAACTAACAGATGCTACTAGTGAAGATGCTGTTGCTCCTTTCATTGGTTCTAATGGTAACTGGTGGATAGATAATCGTGACACAGGTATACCTGCTTCTGGTAAAAGTCCAATTATTGGTGAAAATGGTAATTGGTGGGTATTTGATTCTGCATTAAACGAATATGCTGACACTGGTGCTACTGCATATGGTAAGACTGCATATGAATATGCTGTAGAACAAGGATATACTGGCACTGAAGAAGATTTTAGTAGAATGCTTGCAGAAGTACCTAATGCAGTTAAAGATGCTAAACAAGCTGTAAAAGACTCAAAAGAAGTACTTCAGAATCCACCAAAGATTGTAGATGGTAATTGGTATATCTATGACTATGTAAATGATACTTATCAGGATAGTGGTATCAATGCAGTTGGTGACGCATTTACTATTGTAAAGACATACCCTTCAATCCAAGCTATGGAAGATGATTACAATAATCCTGAAGTAAAGACAGGACAATTTGTAATGATTGATACAGGTGATGTTGAAAATGAAGAGGATTCTCGATTGTATCTAAAAGGAGATACTGAATGGAAATTCATATCAGACTTATCTGGTGCACAAGGTATTCAAGGTTTATCAGCATATCAAGTAGCAGTACAGCATGGTTTTGAAGGAACAGAAGCTGAATGGTTAATCTCTTTGAAAGGTGAGAAAGGTGAAACTGGGCCTAAAGGAGATAAAGGTGATACTGGAGAAAAAGGGGCTACTGGTGAAAGAGGACCTCAGGGTTTACAGGGAGAAAGAGGTTTACAAGGTGTCCAAGGTGAAAAGGGTGAACAAGGTATACAAGGGCCTGTTGGACCTAAAGGTGAACAAGGAGAGCAAGGTATACAGGGAATTCAAGGGCCACAAGGAGAACCTGGTCCACAAGGACCTAAGGGAGATACTGGTTCAGGATTAAATATTAAAGGGGAATTAGATTCTGAAGCAGGTTTACCACAAGAAGGTGTATCTGGTGATGCTTGGTTAATTTCTGGTAACCTATATGTATATGTCGGTGAAAATGGTAATGTTGTATCTAATCCTAAATGGAGTAATGTAGGTAGTATTCAAGGACCAGCAGGACCAACAGGACCTAAGGGAGAACAGGGAGAACCTGGTCCTAAAGGTGAACCAGGAGCTAATGGTGCACCTGGAGTACAAGGTCCAAAAGGGGAAACTGGTGAAAAAGGAGAGAAAGGAGACCCAGGTAGTGATGCTTCTGTAACTAAACAGAATGTAGAATCTGTACTTACTGGGGATATTACTAGTCATAATCATGATAGTAGATACATATCCAAAAGTAATACTAGTACATATACACCTACTACAGATTATCATCCTGCTACTAAGAAGTACGTTGATGATACTGTCGCAGCAGTAGATGTTACTGAACAAATCTCTGGTAAAGCTGATAAGACTTATGTAGACAGTAAGTTAGATACCAAAGTAGACAAGGAGGAAGGAAAAGGATTAAGCTCTACTGATTTTACTTCGGCTGAAAAAAGTAAATTAGCAAGACTTAATGGTTATGTTGTAAATATGGCCGATAACATGGTTTCCACAGCTGAATTTGGTCGTATTACGTATTCATTTAAGAATGAACAAACAGGTGTTAATGGTAGTACTCAATCTAAAGTAATAGAGATACCAGCAGCTACAACTTCTGCTGCAGGTTTAATCACTGCTGAAGGATTTAATAAACTTACTGGATTACCAACATCAGAAGAAATAGATCAAAAGATTAATACTGCTGTAGGTTCAGTATATAGAGTAAAAGGTTCTGTAGCTAATTATAATGCCTTACCTGCTGAAAATGTAAGTATCGGTGACGTGTATAATCTTGAAGATACAGGGGCTAATTATGTAGCTACTTCAACTACTCCAGATTGGGATAAGTTAAGCGAAACAGTAGATCTTAGTGGGTATTTAACTAAGACTGATGCAGCTAGTACTTATCAACCAAAAGGCAATTATCTTACTTCAGTACCTGAAGAATATGTAACCGAAACTGAATTAAATGCAAAGGGTTATGCTACTACTACTCAGGTTAATACAAAATTAGATTCTTCTGCATATACTGCTACAGATGTATTATCCAAAGTAAAGACGGTAGATGGAGTTGGGTGTGGTTTAGATGCTGATTTACTTGATGGTAAACAAGGCAATGAGTATGCTTTAAAAACAGAAGTAATTACAGAGGCACCTTCAGATGGTAAGATATATGGTAGGAAAGATAAACAATGGTCAGAGATTATAGCTAGCAATCAGTATCTTGACTTAACAACTTTATTTCCAAGTGAAAGTGGTACATTATCAGATGAAAACTATCAAAAGATAGTTGATGCAGTAAACAAAGGAATAACAACAGCAAGAATTGAAACGGATCCTGATGGATTTAGCCCGATAACAATTAGTAATTCTACTGAAACATATAGTATTATAACAAATTTTTTAACAGTAGACTCCGGTGATCACTCTATAGGATTAATGGTAACAACCGTAATTATTAATAAGAGTAACAAGACCTATACTTCGGTATCTAATCGACAAAGTTTACAAAATACTGGCTCCGGTACAAAATACCTCTCCGACAACGGTCAATACAAAGCAATACCAACTAGTAGCGTAGTATTACCACAAGAAACGCAGAACAATATTCTTGATGCTATTAATGCTATTAAGTTTGAGGATAAGAACAAAACTACAGTTACAGCACAAGAGTATAATGCAATTGTATCTGCTTTTGATGGTAAGATAACTCCAAATAACGATTACATGTATTTTATAAATTACGATAAAGCAGAACCAGGTAAATTTGGATCATCTGGCACAAGCGAACCTATTTTTGGAGCGTTTTTAAATTATGATGCAAGCAATAATATAAACATAGTATCCAATATTACTTTTTATGACTATTATTACTCTGTTATGAGTTCAAAAAAGGTTGGTCAAGTCGCTCTCATTATAAAAGATTCTTCAAACAGTTATAAACTTACATACATAAATTCCGTAGGCACCCCTGTAACCAGCAACACTGTAACCAATATAATAAAATTGACTCAAACCGCATATGATAAACTTACCGTTAAGGATTCTAATACACTTTATATAATAACAGGTTAACTATGACTAATAAAGATATTAAAAATGCATATGTTGGTACTACCGAAGTAAAAGCCATGTATTTGGGTAGTACTAAAGTGTATCCAACGATAGCAAATGGAGTATATATCCTTGATGTAGATAACAAACTCTTTAAAAAGGATAAAAAGGATAAATGGGATATTGAAAATAATTCTAAAGCAATGGGTGTAGCTGTAATAACTGATAATTGTGCTTTTTGTATTCAAATTACAGAAGATGGTGGGTTATATCCTTTTACTACTGATGGACATTTGATTGATGAATTCCCCAGTGTAGTAACTACTACAGATGAAGAAGTTGCTTTAAAAGATTTTAAAGGTTATTCTAACTCAGAAACAATTATAAGCAATGATTGGGATAGAATATATGAGGCGATATTTGCAGTTTTTGTTGAATGGCCTAATGGTAATACCGCTGGTTATACAGGCGCTTTAGGAGAATGGCAGGAATTGTATCAGCACATAGATGAAGTTAATGAATATTTAGCTTTGATAGAAGGAGATCCAGTCGATGGATATTATTGGTCTTCTACTCTTGGTGATACAGAATCGGTTTGGGCATTTGTGGGACATATAAACAGTCCACATTTATTTGGTGGAGATCGTGTACCTACAGATCATGTCTCACAAATAAGATCTTTTTATCCTATTGATTTATCTAAAGTAACAGTGGTTCAATAACCGCTATTAGGTATGTAATAGTCCTCTTTATAAGAGGAACCTTTATTTAATATAATCGTTTACTTTATATATCAAGCTCTAAGTATCATATAATTTTCAGAACGCTAGCATTCTTTTAGATTGTCTAGCGTTTTGTTTTTTCAAAGTCTCACAAATCTTCAATCATGTTTAGATATATAAATGATATTATAATAAAAGCCTCAAGTGTTTCTACAGTGAATTATTTTAAAGAACTAATAAATGATGGTCCAATTAAATTTTTTACATGTGTTAGTACTACCTTAGTCAGTGCTATAAGCACATTCTTTTTACCAATTTGGATTCCTGTTGTTGCTGTAGGCATATTAATTATCATTGATATGATTTTAGGAATCAGAGTTTCCCTAAGTAAAAATGATAAGATACAATCAAGAAAAGCTTGGGCGACCCTCAAGAAATTGTATTTCAGTTCTTTAATGATTAGTTGCGGTCATTTAGTAGACCAGTATATTCTTACGTCGTTTAATGCACATCTTGTGGAAGGTTTTGCGGGATTGATTGCAGGTGTTGAGTTATGGTCTATGATTGAAAACTTACACACTTTAGATCCCACTGGACCGTGGAACTTACTTGAAAAATTCTTGAAGAAAAAAGGTGAAAAATATCTAGATATTACAATTGACAAAGAAGATTTACCAAAGATTAAGAAACTAGTAAAAAAGATTAAATGATATGAATTATCTTAGAGTATTGATAATAACCATTATAACTTACTTAGGAATATCCAATTATGTCTTAAGAAACAAAGTAAATAAACTGGATGAAGAGTTGGGAGATGCTCGTAATAATATTGAATCTTATCAATCGATCCTAAGTAATAAACAAAATGAAAATAGAGTATTAAAACTTAATATAGAAGATTTCAAACATTCTAAAGATAGTTTAATACAAGAGTTATCAAAAACACAAGATCAACTTAAAATAAAGAATAAGAAGTTAAAAGAAGTAATGAGTATGTCCACAGTATTGACAGACACTATAGTAAAGACAATACCTATAGATAGAAACTTCAATGTAGAACTTCAGTCAAATCCATTGACTACTATCAAAATAAATAGAATGGATTCAGTTATAACTTGTATTCCAGAAATATATAATCATCAAGATTTATTTATAACCGAAGAAAAAGTATATAGAAAGAAATATAAAAACTGGTTTCAACGGTTAATACATTTTGACTTTAAAAAAGATAAAGTCGAATCTTACAAAATTATCAATTCTAACGATTTAATAAGAGTATTAGATACTCGGGTTATCAAAATTACAAAGTAATTTGCAAAATATTTCAATTTAATATTAATCAATAAATAAATTGAAACTATGCATTTAAGTAGAATATTAGATCAAATTAAACGCCATCCTTCCCCAACAGAAGCTTTAACTAAATTGGGTAAAGCTATGGATAAACATGAAGATAATCTGTTGGAAAAGGGCTTCAGAATACTTAAATCAGAACTCTGTGCTAATGTATATGAAGCTATAAATGGCCCTCACTTTGATGAGGAACATGCTAAATACGCAGTAGAAGGCATGGAAAATGAGGATGGATCAAAAGGCCCTCATTGGACAGTTGAAGAGACAACGTCCATTGCCAATCAAATGGGCATAAATTTAAAATCAGAGAAACACAATAAGTGGGACTGGTATGTAGCCATGAATTTGCAAAACGCTATTACTTCAGGATTCTGCAACTTGTCTAGTGAAAACGCTACAAGATTTAACATTCTTGGTGCTAAGATAGATGCTCAGACTCAGATTATCAATGATAAATTCTGTCAGTTAGAAATGAGAGAAATGCAGAATAAGATTGATGTTCTACGTGATGAAAAGAACGCATTGCAAACTTCTGCTATTACTCAACAGCAGACTCAGAATATTGTAAATCAGATTAAACCTTGTCCAGTTCCTGCATATTTAACATGTAATCCTTATGGATGTAATGGTGGATTTACAGGCTATGGAAACCCTTATGGTTACGGATATGGCTACGGTGATAGCTGTTGCGCTTAATAAGAAAGGAGGTTATTATGTTTCCTTTCATGTTTAATCCTTACTTTGGACGTAACAATACCGTTCGTATTTTAGACCAAGTAATACCGAAAATCAATACAATAAGCGTAAGTGATTCAACAGAATCTACAGTTCTGGGTATCTGTCCTAAAGTGTGGTGTAGACTTCCTAGAGAAGGTGTGTTTGTATTAGAGGTTAGACATACTCCTGCCACTGCTAGTGCAACACTTCCTGTGTTTGTATCTACTACTGGTTCAGTAAGCACTGCTTCAAATAACAATAATATACCTGTAGTAAAAGGAGATAGCACACCATTAGTTGGTTCTGAAATCTCTGCTGGTAACAGATATTGGGTTTATTACAATAAATGCGATAATGTTATTCAGGTTATGAATCATTACACTGTGGCTGCAGCTCCAGCTGCCTAATATATATTAACTAAGTATATGGGCAGCGAGTAATACCTGCCCATATCTTTTTAAACTTAAAGATATGACATTCTCACAGTTAACGCCGGGTACAAATATACACGTACTCGAGATTACAGGTACTTTTAAAAAGAGTACTACATACAGTTTAGGTAAAGTAGTAAGTGTATCAAAACCCTACGATGAACCATTGCCACCAGGTCAATTCCCAATGCCTATGCAAAATAGGCGTAAGCTTGTAGATTTAGTTATCTCTTGTGACGGTGAGCAGAAGAAACTGTCAGTATCTGAAGATAAAACAATGATGACCGATTCTACCATCGGACTTACTATAGCTACAGATAAAACTCAAATTGTAGATATGGTTAAGCAATCCTATAATGACTGCAAAGTTAAAAAGGAAAGCGTATTAAAATACGATGAAGAGATGAGGAGATGTGAAGACATCTTAAAATTACTTAATACAACTCCGGACATAACAACCAATGTGACAAAAGATTTCAAAGAACTTGATGAATTAAAAGCTGAAGTGAAAGAGCTTAAGCAACTTTTACAAAATGTAACTACTGTTCGTCCAGAGGTTAAAATAGAAACTCCCTCATCTGAGGAGAAACAAATTGAAATCTAAAACACAAAGGTTGGCTATTTAGTCAACCTTTTTTATTTTAATATTATATGAGTACATACAATAATAAATACGATATATTAGGAAGTACGATTAAACCTAATCCTGCATCTGTTAAGTATTGGGCTGATTTAGCATCTAACCCGAATGGTGGTGATCTGAAATACTTTAATGGTAAAGATTGGGTTTACGTAAACAGTAAAGCCACTGGCGATATTACTGAATTACAAGAAGATGTAAAACAGCTTCAAACAGACATTAAAAACAAAGTAGATAAGGTATCTGGTAAAGGATTATCCACTAATGATTATACTACTGCGGAAAAGAACAAGTTAGCTGGTATTGCAGCTAATGCAAATAACTACACATTGCCTACTGCTTCTGATTCTACTTTGGGTGGTATCAAAACAGGTTTTGTATCTACTGATACTAAGAAGGCTGTTAAAGTACAAGATGGTAAAGCTTATGTAGAAATAGATTCTACTAACATTGAAATTAATGATATACCTAATGCTGAAAGTTTTTATTCTTATGGTGTATCTTGGCAAACAGGTTCATTGAATGCAACTTTAGCTAGAATTGGTAATTTAGATTTACATCGTACTTTACCAATCCAGAATAAGATGAGAGGATGTACCTTAGCAGATGATGGTACAGTAAATCATTATTTCAAAGATGACTGGTCTGCTAATGAAGATGGTACACCTATTAAGAAAGATGGTAGTGATGGTATGGTAATGATTGAAATACCTGAATTCTATGTAAAATGCCAAAGTAAGAATGGTATAGATAGTATGAGTATTTCAGAATATGCATTAGATGGTTATACTCTGGTTAAAAAGCAATATGTATCTGCTTATGAAGCTACTATAGATAGAACTAACACTAGTACTTTAAAACTTGCTTCTGTAGTAAATACTACTGCTAATTTTAGAGGTGGTAATAATGATGCTACTAAAGATGAAGCAGAGAATACTCAATTAGGTATGCCTGTAACTGCTACTAGTAGAGCTAACTTTAGAAAATATGCTAGAAATAGAGCTACTGGTACTAAATGGAATATGTTGGATTTCTTTGCAACAAATACTATTTGGTTACTGTATTCTATTGAATATGCAAATTGGAATTCTCAGTTAGCCTTTAATGAAAATTTATCTAACGACGGTTTTAAACAAGGTGGTTTAGGTAGTGGTGTTACAAATGTTACTGGTAGTGATTGGAATACTTTTAATAGTTATTATCCAATTATTCCTTGTGGTACTAGTGATGCTCTTGGAAATAAAACCGGTGAAGTTGAATATACTTTACCTTCTACTTTCAAACCAGATAATGTAGTAAAAGTACCTAGATATAGAGGTATAGAAAATCCATTCGGACACATTTGGAAGAATGTTGACGGTGTTATTTTTGATATTAAATCTGATGCAGATGGTGGTACTAGTACTATATACTTAGCAAAAACCGAAGCTGATTATGGTGACACTGTTACTGAAGGTTTTAGTGAATTAGGACAATTACCTAGAAAAGGTGGTGCTATCTCTGATACTTACTTGGGTACATTCATCCCATCAGAAGCAACAGGAGCTAGTTCTACTACAGGTAGATGCGATAACTTCGAAACCATTATAGCTAGTTCTTCTTTAAGAACTTTGTTCTACGGCGGTTCTGCTAATAACGGCGCTAATGCCGGTCTCGGTTTTTGTTTTTCGGGTAATACGGTCGGTTATGCGGCTGCTGGTTACGGCTCGCGTTTAGTATATAGACCGTAAACATTTATAGGTTGATGTCAAGTAAAAAACAGCAGTAATGCTAATAACAGCACTAATGCCAGTCTCAGTTATTGTAATTCGAATAATACAGTCAGTAATACGAATGCTAATTACAGCTCACTTAAAATTTCTTTTTGTTTTGACATGACCTTGGCTCTTGCCAAAAAACAAATAATAAAATCAGCGGTGTTAGTAGTTTTGGCGAACGCTCCTCTTATCACAATTTTAATGAAAAGAATTTCCAATATATTTGAAGGTATAACAAATTATAACAACATCTTGTATGCAGATGAGAAAGCTCGTAAAGGGAAATTACACTCATATGGTGTTAAGCATCATGATAGAAATCGTGAACGTAATCTTCATAAGCTACAAGATGATTTAACGAATTTAACTTACAAGACTTCAAAATATAGTTTATTCACAATATACGAACCGAAAGAAAGATTAATATATAGATTACCTTATTTCCCAGATCGTATTGCTCATCATACATTAATGAACTATTTAGAACCTATATGGGAGAAGGTATTTGTTGCACATACTTATGCTTGTAGAAAAAATAAAGGTATTCATAAAGCAGCACAAGATATAAAGAGAGTATTAAGGAAAGATACAGTTAATACTCAATATTGTTTAAAATTAGATATTAAGAAATTCTATCCTTCTATAGATCATGAGATTCTTAAGTCTATAGTAAGAAGAAAAATAAAAGACACTAGAGTATTAAAGTTGTTAGATGAAATAATTGATTCAGCACCAGGAGTACCTATTGGTAATTACTTATCACAGTACTTTGCTAATCTATATCTAGCTTACTTTGATCATTGGATTAAAGAATGTAAGAAAATAAAATACTATTTCAGATATGCTGATGATATAGTAATCTTTAGTAAAGATAAAGAGAGTTTACATACTTTAATCAAAGTTATAATCGAATATTTAAATATCAATTTAAAACTAACGGTAAAGAGTAATTATCAAGTATTTCCTTTAGATTCAAGAGGATTAGACTTTGTAGGATATAAATTCTATCATACTCATACATTACTTAGGAAAAACATCAAACATAATATGTGTAAGTGTTTATCTAGGTTATACAATAAGACATATAGTAAATCCTACGCTAGACGTAAAGTATGTTCTTACTTTGGTTGGTTGAAGTTTTGTAATTCTATCAATTTTTGTATAAAGTTAGTAT
>ERZ773146.1149-NODE-1149-length-19370-cov-4.456433_pt1 | contig 19370 bp, 20 predicted proteins | sample MGYA00580847_ERZ773146 | MGnify/ENA primary metagenome ERZ773146 (study PRJEB29015, sample SAMEA2737830) | human gut metagenome | biome: human gut; feature: human-associated habitat; material: faeces | place: China | collected 2012 ...
TAGGTAGTCGCCGACTTGAACAGAAAGCTCTGAGATGAAAGTCTCAGGGCTTTTTTGTTGTGTCTGGGGATGCTGGAATGCCAAACATCAAACAAAACCTTGACTCTATAACCGTTGTAGGGTTTACTATCTGTGACGGAAAGGAGCGTCCGCCAGCTGGAACAGGACCAGAAGGTTCCCCTGAGCTACATTGGCAAGGTGGGGGTGGGCATCCCGGTGCACAACGGCGGCCACGTCCTGGGTGAGTGTGTGGGCAACGCTTCCAGCGACGGAATGAAGCTGAAATAAATCCTGTTTGCAGAAAAAGGCGCTTTCGTCTCGTTCTATGAGATGAAAGCGCTTTCTTATTCTGAAAAAAAGGATGCGAACAAGATGAAAACAAAATCAAACCGCCGCGGCAGACGCCAACGCGGCTATCGGGGATTGCTTTGGGTGCTGGCGGCCGGCCTGCTGTTGTTCGGGCTGATCGCTCAGCAGGATATCCTGCTGGGCACGTCCAGCCGACACGCGCTGCTGATGGATGCCCGGACCGGGCAGGTCCTGGCCCGGAAGCGGTCTGGTGAGGAAGCCGCTCCGGCCTCCCTGACCAAGATGATGACGGTGCTGCTGGCAACGGAAGCGCTGCCGGACCTGGACACGCCGGTGACTCTGCCGGAGGACATTTTTCCCGCCCTGTACAAGGCAGACGCTTCCATGGCCGGGTTCCAGCCGGGCGAGACGGTCACGGTGCGGGATCTGCTGTACGGAGCCATGCTGCCTTCCGGCGCCGAGTGCTGTGAGGCGCTGGCCCGGCAGGTGAGCGGCAGCGAGGAGGCCTTTGTGGCTCTGATGAACCGGAAAGCCGGGGAGCTGGGCATGAAACACACCCACTTTGCCAACTGCACCGGCCTGACCAGCCCGGAACACTATTCCAGTGCGGCAGATCTGGCCGTGCTGCTGCAGGCCGCACTGAACAACGAAACTTTCCGCACGGTGTTTACCACCGGGCAGTACACCAGCAGCGTCACAGCGCAGCACCCGAAGGGACTGTATATGGCCAGCACCCTGCTGAGCAGGCTGGACGGTGGAGAGGTGACAGGCGGGCAGATCCTGGGCGGCAAGACCGGCTACACGGATGCGGCCGGTCTGTGCCTTGCCAGCCTTGCCGTGGTAAACGGAAAGGAGTACATTCTGGTCACGCTGGGGGCACCCGGAAACCACGCGACGGAGCAGACCAACATCATGGATGCTGTGCAGGTGTACCGCAGACTGGAAAAGAAAAAATGACTGTTTTGCGCCAATTCTACCGCCAGTCGGTTGTGCGGGAATGTCCGGTCCGGTACAATGGAGCCACAAACAGAACTGCTGGCTCACAAGGAGGACAAAACGATGTACGAACTGAACAAGATCGCTTTTGGGAGTTTTCTGGCACAGCTGCGCAGGGAAAAGGGCATGACCCAGAAGGAGCTTGCCGCCTGCCTGTATGTTTCGGATAAAGCCGTCAGCAAATGGGAGCGCGGCTTGAGCGTGCCGGATATCTCCCTGCTGGTGCCGCTGGCCGAACAGCTGAATGTGACCGTGGCCGAGCTGTTACAGGGCTGCCGCGTGGAGGAGGAGCAGCGCTTTACCCGCGAGGAAACAGAGGAACTAATCCGCAAGGCACTGATTTTTTCGGCAGAACCGCCGGAACGCCGCCAGGCCCGCACGCAGAAGTTTCTGCCGCTGTATGGGGTCAGCGTGGTGCTTGGCCTTGTAGAGACCGCAGCTGTCTGGGCCGTGGGGCTGGCCGGGACCGAGGGCGCAATGATGCTGCTGATTATAAACGTGATCTTCGGCATCGTATATGGGGCCTACACCTTGTTCTGGATGCCGGAAACATTGCCGCGCTATTATGACGAAAACCATGTCTGCAATTTTGCACAGGGCGCGATCCACATGAATATTCCGGGTGTGTACTACAACAACCGCAACTGGCTCCATGTGATCAAAGCAATGCGGGTGTGGTGCGTGGTAAGTATGCTCCTGACACCGCTCTGCACGGCAGCGGCGGTCGTGTTTGAACAGGCCACCGGATGGCAGGTGTGGCGTGCAGTGCTTATCGGATACATTGCATCGTTGTTTGGCGCAATCGTCATCCCGGCAAAGAAGTATCAATGACAGGATCGCGCAAGGGGAGCGGAAACGCTCCCTTTTGCTTTTGACGGCAATGTGGTACAATAAAAATCAATATCATTCAGGAAAAAGGAAGATCATCCATGCGTGACGACCACATCGACCTGCTCTACCAGCATCGTGTGGACCCCAAGGTCCCCATGGAAGACGTGGCCGGAACGGTGAAAGACCTCATCCGGGAAGGCAAGGTCCTTCACTTCGGTCTGTCCGAGGCCAGCGCGGCCTCCATCCGGCGGGCCCATGCCGTCCAGCCCGTCAGCGCCGTGCAGAGCGAATACTCCCTTCTGTGGCGCGAACCGGAGACCAAGATCTTCCCCACCCTGCGGGAACTGGGCATCGGCCTTGTCCCTTACTGCCCTCTGGGACGGGGTTTCCTGACCGGCGCCATCGACGAGAACAGCCGCTTCACCACAGGGCGCCTATCCACCCTGCCGCAGTTCACTCCGGAGGCCCTGAAGCACAACATGCCCCTGCCCCGCCTGATTCGTAGCTGGGCCGAGCGCAAGCATTGCACCATGTCCCAGTTCGCCATCGCCTGGCTCCTGGCCCAGGCCCCCTGGATCGCTCCCATCCCCGGCACGACCAATCCGGCCCATCTCGACGACTTTCTCGGCGGTGCCGCCGTGAGCCTGACGCCTGAGGAGCTGGAAGAATTCGAACGGGAATACGGCGGGATCACCCTCATGGGGCATCGTGCGGACGCCTTTACGGAAAGCCAGATCGACAAGTAAGGCCGGAGGGATGTTCCCGTTGCGGCGGATCTGCATGGCAGACCGGGAGGAACAATAAGCAAGAACACGGGGCAGGCAGGCTCGTCCAGCGCGCGGATCATGGGCACCGTGCGGGACGCCCTTCTGCCGCACGGCCCGCTGTCATCCTGGCACCCAACTGTCCGCAGGCCGAAACCGCCAGCAGCATGTCCTTTCCTGCTCCTGCTGTACGGCTTCCGCCACCGCTGAACCCATAACGCAAAAAGAGCCCCCGCATCAGGCAGGGGCTCTTTTTTATCGCATGTGTCGGGCAGACGGTTAGCCGCCCAGATAGGCTTCGCGCACACTGGCGTCGGCCAGCAGATTGGCGGCCGTGTCCTCCATGGCCACGTTGCCCACTTCCAGCACATAGCCACGCGAGGCCAGCTTGAGGGCCGCGCGGGCGTTCTGCTCCACCAGCAGCACGGTGACGCCCTTCTGGTTGATGGCGCGCACGGTCTCGAAGATGGAACGCACCAAAAGCGGCGCCAGGCCCAGCGAGGGTTCGTCCAGCAGGAGCAGGCGCGGCTCGGCCATGAGGGCGCGCCCGATGGCCAGCATCTGCTGCTCGCCGCCCGAAAGCGTGCCCGCCAGCTGCTGCTTGCGCTCGAACAGGCGCGGGAACAGTTCGAAGATCCACTCCAGGGTCCGCTCGCTGCGTTCCTTGTCGCGGATGCAGAAGGTCCCCAGGCGCAGGTTCTCCAGCACGCTCATGGTGCCGAAGACCCGGCGGCCTTCGGGCGACTGGGCGATGCCCAGGTTCACCACTTCGTGGCTGGGGTATTTGAGCAGGGGCTTGCCGTCAAAGATGATCTCCCCTTCGCAGGGCCGCACCAGACCGCTGATGGACAGCAGGGTCGTGCTCTTGCCCGCGCCGTTGGCGCCCAGGATGGTCACGATCTCCCCTTCGTCCACGTGCAGGTCGATACCGTGCAGCACTTCCACGCTGCCGTAACGGACATGTATGTTGGATAGCGTCAGCAGTGCCATATTACCACGTCTCGGAATCGTCGGAACCCAGATAGGCCTCGATGACCGCAGGATGGTTGCGGACATGGTCGGGCGTGCCCTGGGCGATGAGGGTGCCGTTTTCCAGCACCACAAGGTGTTCACAGATCTGCATGACCAGGCGCATGTCGTGCTCGATGAGCAGCACGGTGATGCCACGGTCACGGATGGCCGCGATGGTATCCACCAGGGCCACGGTCTCCTGGTCGTTCATGCCGCCCGCGGGCTCGTCCAGGATCAGCAGCCGGGGGTCGGAGGCCAGGGCGCGGGCGATTTCCAGCAGGCGCTGGTTGCCGTAGGAAAGACTGTTGGCGGCCTCGGCGTAATGGTCGGCCAGGCCCACGAACTCCAGTTCTTCCATGCAGCGTTCCACAGCGGCCTTTTCCTCGCGGCGCTGCCAGGGCGTGTGCAGCATGGAGGACAAAAAGCCGGATTTCAGGCGGCAGTGACGGCCCGCCAGCACGTTCTCCAGCGCGGGCAGCTTGCCGAACAGACGGATGCTCTGGAAGGTGCGGGCAATGCCCATCTCCACGATATTGTGCGGGCGCTTGCCGGTGATGTCCTGGCCGCCGAAGGTGATGCGGCCGTGTTCGGGCTTGTAGTTGCCCGTGATGCAGTTGAAGACCGTGGTCTTGCCCGCCCCGTTGGGACCGATGAGGCCCACCACGCTGCCCTGCTCCACCGAGAAGGACAGCTCGTTGATGGCGATCAGGCCACCGAAGATCTTGCTGATCTCATGCAGTTGCAGCAGGCTCATGCGCGGCCTCCTTCCTTCTCGGCGGTGCGGGCATCGTCCGCCAGGCGGACCGCGTTGCCGTCAGCGGCGGCACAGGCACGGGCCTTGATGGCCTCCAGCAGCGCCGCCACGCCGTAACGGCGGCTCTTGGGCGGCATGAGGCCCTGGGGACGCCAGATCATCATCAGCATCATGGCCAGACCGAAGATGAGCATGCGCGCACCGGAGAACTCGCGCAGCAGCTCGGGCAGGCCAATGAACAGGAAGGCGCTCACCAGCACGCCCAGCTGGCTGCCGCCCGAGAGGATGACCACGGCGAAGATGATGACGGATTCCATGAAGTTGAAGGATTCCGGCGCGATGGTGGTCATCTTGGCGGCATAGAGGGTGCCGGCCATACCGGCCCAGAACGCGCCCAGCACGAAGGCCATGAGCTTGTAGTGGGTCACGTTGATGCCGCAGCCTTCGGCGGCCACGTCATCTTCCTTGATGCAGTTGAGGGCGCGGCCGATGCGCGAACGCCACAGGCCGTAGAACAGCAGCAGGCTGACGCCCACCATGCCCCAGACCAGATAATAGAAATGCAGGGGCTTGAAGATGCGGAAACCGAAGAATACGGGACGGCTGATGCCGAAGATGCCGTTGGAACCGCCGGTCAGACCGCCCACGTCGTTGATGAGCGCGATGCGCACGATCTCCACGATACCGATGGTCACGATGAGCAGATAGTCACCGCGCAGGTGGATGATGGGCCGCGCCACCACCAGGGCGAACAGGGCCGCCGCACAACCTGCCACCGGCATGGTCAGGAAGATGGGCCAGTGGTACATGGTGTTCAGGATGGCCGTGCTGTACGCCCCTACGGCGAAGAAGGCGGCATGCCCCATATGGAAGATGCCGGCCTGTCCCAGAATGACGTTGAGCGAAAGGGCCAGCAGGGCATACAGGCCGATGCTGACGCACACGTCCGTCCAGTAGGGATTGGTGAACAGCGGCAGGACCAGCAGGGCCGCCGCCAGCGCGACGATGACGATGGTGCGGTTCATAGCTTGTCGGCCGTCCTTTCGCCCAGGATGCCCGTGGGACGGATGATCAGGATGAGGATCAGCACCGTGAAGGCGATGGCATCCTTCCAGGCGATGGCGATGTAGCCGGCGGCCAGGGCTTCGATGACGCCCAGCAGCAGGCCGCCGATCATGGCGCCGGGGATGTTGCCGATACCGCCCAGGATGGCGGCGGTGAAGGCTTTGAGGCCATAGGACCAGCCCATGGTGAAGTCGATCTGGCCGTAGTAGATGCCCACCATGAGGCCGGCTGCGCCGCCCAGGCCGGGACCGATGAAGAAGACCAGGGAGATGATGCGGTCCACGTTGATGCCCATGAGGCGGGCAGCGCCCTGGTCGATGGCCACGGCACGCACGGCCGCGCCGATACGGGTGCGCTGGATGAAGGCCCACAGGGCCAGCATCAGGATCACGCTGGCCGCGATGACCATCAGGCGCACGCCGGGGACGGCGATGCCGAAGAGGTCAACGGTGAAGTCCGGTCGCAGCCAGTCGGGATAAACGTAGAAGCGCGCGCCGTAGACCAGCATGACGGCGTTCTGGAAAAAGATGGAAGCGCCCAGGGCGGACACCACGGCCGAAAGGCGCCCGGCCTTGCGCAGGGGGCGATAGGCGGCGCGCTCCAGCAGGCAGCCGATGATGGCCACCATGATGCCCACCATGATGAAGACCGCCAGCACGGCCACCACCGGCGGCAGCACGCCCGCCAGGTTGCAGCTCACCAGCAGGGTCAGGCCCAGATAGGCGCCGATGGTGAACAGGTCGCCATGCGCGAAGTTGATGAGCTTGAGCACGCCATAGACCATGGTGTAGCCCAGGGCCACCAGCGCGTAGATGCCGCCCACGGCAAGGCCGTTCAAAAGTTGTTGAAAAAACTGTTCCATGTCTCGGTCATGCGCCCCACGGCGCAGTTTGCGGGGCGGCGTTCACTGCCCGCCGCCCCGCTTCGGATGACTTTTCTATCGAGCCTGGAGCTCGAACTTGCCTGCGTTGTTCACCTTGTAGATGCGGTAGAAATCACCCACACGGTCGCCCTTTTCGTCAAAGCCCATCTTGCCGGACAGGGTGGGCAGTTCCTTGGGCTGCTTGAGCCATTCGGCGATCTTTTCGGGATCGTCGTTGCCCTTGGCGATGGCGGCCTCGAGCACCTTGTAGGCGTCACCGGCCAGCACGGCCCACACGGAGACGGGCACGGTCTTGTAACGGTCCTTGAAGGCCTTCAGGAAGTTCTTGGCCTCAGCGGTATCCATGTCCTGGGGCAGCGGCGGGCTCACGAAGAAGTAACCGGCAGCGGCTTCGGGACCGGCGATCTTGACCAGGTCCTGATGGTTGGCGGCGTCACCGCCCATCATGGGCACATCCCAGCCCATTTCCTTCTTCTGGCGCAGCAGCATGCCCGTTTCGGGGTAGTAGCCGGTGAAGAAGATCAGGTCGGGGTTGGCGGCCTTCAGCTTGGTCAGGATGGCGGTGTAGTCACGTTCGCCGGGGGTCAGGGCATCGTAGAAGATGATCTTCACACCGGCTTTTTCCAGGGCCGCCTGGCTTTCTTCGGCCAGGCCCTTGGCATAGGAGGAGTTGTCGTGCAGCAGGGCCACCTTCTTGTAACCGGCCTTGATGACGGCGGCGGCAGCGGCCTTGCCCTGGGCGTCGTCACGCGGACAGGTGCGGAAGAAGAGCGGCAGGCCCTTTTCGGTCAGGCGCACGCTGGTGGAGCCGGTACCGATCTGCACCAGCTCGGATTCGGCCAGGATGTTCTGGGTGGCTTCGGTCACGGCGGAGCCGTAGGTGCCGATGACGGCCACCACACCGGCGGAAGCCAGCTTCTGGGCCGCCAGGGCAGCGGTGCGCGGGTCACCGGCGTCGTCTTCCACCACCAGTTCCACCTTGCTGCCGTTGATGCCGCCCTTGGCATTGGTTTCATCCACGAGCAGGCTCACGATATTTTTCATGTCCTGCCCTTCGGAGGCCCATTTGCCCGTCAACGGACACATCAGACCGATCTTGATGTCGCCCGCCAGAACCAGCGAAGGCACAAGCAAGGCTACCACTCCCAGCAAAAGCCCGAGCTTTTTCATAAGGTACTCTCCCAAAGGTACGAGTTGTTGTAAGCGGATAGCATATCCCAAAACGTACAAAAGAAAAAGCCCTTTCCTCTTTCCCCGTCCGGGGCGGAAAGGGCCTTCCACGACAGTTGCAACGATGGAAAAAAAAGGACTTTTTTGCCCCTCCCGGCATCAGGGATGCGGGGGACGGGCGGAAAAACATCTGTTTATTGTGCGGCCACCGTGGCCATGGCCACCAGGGTATCCGTGGTGATGCTGTCGAAACGGTGCAGGGCCACCGTGGTGTCCGCACCGGCCTTGATGGCCATCTCAAGCTCCAGCGCGACCGCCGCCAGCGCCTTGCCGCCCAGTTCGGCGGCAGCTTCACGCGTGGCATGGACCATGGCGCGGGCTTCTTCCTGCTGACCGTTCTTCAGCGCTACCGAGACTCTGACGGGGGTGTCCCGTTCCGTCTCGATGAAGTTTCGCAGCAGCTTCACATAGAGCCCGCGCGTGGTATCCACGCGCGCCATGGCTTCCTTCCAGTCAAGGATTGCTTCGCTCATAACCTTTCCCGTTATTGCTCGTTCTGATGATTCGGTGAATATGAAGGACAACGGTCGTGGAAGACCGGAGACATACCGGCCGAAATAGCATGGGATCAGATGGAGAGGCTTTCAGGCAGCACACTGAAAACGGCCCTGCTCCCGGGTTCGAGACGCCCGTATCCGGCAAGGCCCAGTGCGGCGGCCCCGTTCACAGTGAGGCACCGTATCAGGGCCTGCGGGGCAACGTCCAGCCTTTCGCGCAAAAAAACAGCTTCCTGACGCACATCCAGATCCGTGTTGGAGCTGAGGCCGTCCGTGCCCAGACAGCACAGCAGGCCGGACTCCAGCAGCGCGGCCACGGGTGCCGTGCCCACGGCCAGATATTCGTTGGAACGGGGGCACAGGCACAGAGCGCTGCCGCTGGCGGCCAGGGCCGTCACTTCGGCGGGCTCCAGCTGCACGCCGTGCACGGCCAGCGTGCCCGGGCCCAGCAGATCGAGACGCCGGGCATAGGCCACAGGCCGCAGATGCGGCACGGCCCAGTCTTCCGGCAGCACCATGCCCCGGTAGCAGTCCCACAGGGGGCCCTCGCCGTCAAGCAGCAAGCGCGTCTCGTCCTCGGATTCCGCCAGATGCAGGGCGAAGGGACGCCCCTTCAGACGGCACCACTGCCGCGCATCCTGCAGCACGCGGGCATCCGTGGAATACAGGGCGTGCCCGGCCGGGGCACAGCGTACGGCCACTTCCGGCCGGCGTTCCAGCAGGGCACGGCAACGCGGCGGCCAGGGACGCCCGTCGTCGATGAAGGGGGCCTGACCGCCGAACCACTCGCAAAAATGGGTCACGCCCATGCCTTCCGCCCGCACGGCGGCATCCACCGCCAGCAGGCCGTCCCCGGCATAATCGCCCACATGGGCCGTGCCCGCCGCGGCCATGTCCCGGCAGGCCAGGGCCAGGGCCGTGCCGTCATGCTCTTCGCGCAACAGGGCGATGAGGCTGCGCAGCCAGGCCGTGAAGCCCGCGCCGAACAACGTCCGGCCCGCCGTATGCGACAATTGCAGATGGCAGTGGGCGTTGATGCTGCCGGGCATCAGGGTCACGTCGCCCATGTCCGTCACCGGGGTCCCGACAGGCACACGCACGCTCTTCCAGGGCAGCACGTCCAGGACGCGGCCGCCGCGTACCAGCAGCGCCGCATTGTCCAGGCCCTTGAGGGGGCGGAAAAGGTCGCGGCCCGTGGCGGGGCGCTCCCCGAGCATATCCAGGATGGTCCGGGCGCGGATGATGCGGAGCCGGTCGTCATGTTCTTGCAGCATAGGGCATCAATTCCGGCGCGAGAATTGTCCGCCGGACACGTAAAAGGTGTTTTCCACCACGAACAGGGCCTTGGGGTCCACCATGAAGACCAGGTTCTCCAGACGCTTGAGGGCCACGTTGTTGGTGACGGTGAGCAGGATCTCCCTGTCGCCGCCGGAATAGGCGCCCTTGCCCCGGATCAGGGTCACGCCGAAGCGCTCGCTGGTCAGGATGGCCTCGCTGACCTCCTCGCCCTTCTCGGAAATGATCATCACCAGCTTGCGGTGGTTGAACAGGCCCACCACATACTCCAGCGTATTGGCCGAGATGAACATCATGATGGTGGACGCGATGATGATGTCCAGCGACAGGCTGAAGGCGCCCACCAGGAAGATGCAGATGTTGACCGCAAAGCTGAACTGCCCGATGGGGATGTTCCAGCGCTGTTTCAGGGCCACGGCGATGATGTCCGTACCGCCGCCGCTGCCCAGGGTGCGCAGCATCATGCCCACGCCGGTGCCGTGCAGCACCCCGGCCACCACGGCGGCGTAGACCTCGTTGTTGATGGGGATCTGGAAGTCCACGAACATGCCGAAGATGGTGGTGCAGATGGTGCCGTAGGCCGTATAGAGCAAGAAGCGGCGCCCCACGAAGAACCAGCCCCAGACCCAGATGGGGATGGAGAGCACCAGATACCAGATCAGGGGCGTCAGCAGGCCGGTATTGTAGAACACCAGCAGGGCCATGCCCAGGACACCACCCGCCAGCATGGCGTGCGAAGCCACGACGCTCTTGACGCATACGGTGACGAAAAAGGCGCCGATGGTCAGCCAGAGCAGGTTCCACCAGACGGACTCAGCGAGCCTGTTATTGTATGTTTTCAGCTTCATGGGTCTCCCGATTCGAAATGGTTACGGTGGAAGGCCGCGTGCCAGCCTTGAAACAGGGACGGACAGGCCCGTTCCGTCCAAGGCCGCCGCGCTCGTAAGTGAGCACGACGGCCTCGGCAGGGACGCGAGGCCCCGAAACGGTGACGGTCCCGGTCCGCCCGGGGATGATCCTAGAACAGGCCCACCAGCATGCGCAGGGCCACGATGATGAGGAAGACGGCAAAGCCCTTCTTGAGCTTGGCCGTGGGCAGGGAGTGGGAAAGCCTGGCACCGATGGGGGCCGTCATGAAGCTGGCGGCAGCGATGCCGAAAAAGGCCATCAGGTTCACGAAGCCCACACAGCCGGCGGGCAGGCCGGGGGCATTCCAGCCGCCCACGATATAGCCCAGCGTACCGGCCACGGCGATGGGGAAGCCGATGGCGGCCGAGGTGCCCACGGCGTGATGCAGGGGCACGTTGCAGAAGCTCATGAACGGCACGGAGAGCGTCCCGCCGCCGATGCCCACGAAACTGGAGATGAGGCCGATGACGCCGCCCACACCGGCGGTGCCCAGGGCGCCGGGCATCTCACGGCTGGCCGGGGGACGGTAGTTGGACAGCATCTGCAGGGACACGAAGCCCAGGAAGCAGATGAAGAAGACCTTCAGGAACAGGGTCGGCATGTGGGTGGCCACCAGACCGCCCAGGAAGGTGCCCAGCAGGATGCCGGGCGTGATGTTGCGGAAGATGTCCCAGTGGACGGCACCGCGTTTGTGATGGGCCCGGCTGCTGGAGATGGACGTGATCATGATGCTGGCCAGCGAGGTGCCCAAGGCTATCTGCTGCACATATTCGGCCGGGATGCCCTGACTGGGAAAGACCGCCACCATCATGGGCACGATGACGATACCGCCGCCCACGCCCAGCAGACCGGCAAGCACACCGGCCACGGCGCCGCAGCACAAATAGACAAGGATTGAAACGAGCATGACGACCTTCCTCCATGGCAGCGCAGGTCGTGCCCGGAGGCGCGATCGCGGTACGAAACGGCAGAAAAAACAAAAAGGCGTGGGGCCCCGTCACGCCCCCGGACAGGCACCGGACACCTGCCGCTGGTCCGGCGCAATACCTCAAGAAAGTAGACAAAGCCCCCCAAAGCGTCAACTGACTTTTTGCTTTACAAAGCGCCCGGCAGCGTCTAGGTTTGCCCCCATGAAATGTCTGGCAACGTACCGCGGTGATCTGCGCCCTGTGAACGCCGTTCGCAGGGGTTCTGCCCGGTTTTTCTTTTGTCCCGCCGTTGAGCGGGCTTTTTTTTAATCCTGCAACCCCACGACGCCATGACTACAGATACTACGTACCGCTGGCCGCACAAAGACCTGCTGGACGTCACCCAGCTCGACGCACAGGACGTGCGTCACCTGCTGAACGTGGCCGCCAGTTTCCAGGAAATCAACCTGAGACCCGTCAAAAAGGTGCCTACCCTCAAGGGCAAGACCGTGGTGCTCTTCTTCGTGGAGAACAGCACCCGCACCAAGACGTCTTTCGATGTGGCCGGCAAGCGCCTTTCCGCCGACACCTACTCCCTGGCCAAGTCCGGTTCCAGCCTCAACAAGGGCGAGAGCCTCAAGGACACGGCCCTGACCCTGCAGGCCATGGGCCCTGACGTCATCGTCATCCGTCATCCCAGCAGCGGCGCGGCCCAGTTCCTGGCCGAGCGTGTCTCCTGCGGCATCGTCAACGGCGGTGACGGCTGGCATGCCCATCCCACCCAGGCCCTGCTGGACAGCTTCGCCCTGCGGCAGGTCTGGGGCGATGCCTTTGCTGGCAAGCAGGTGCTCATCCTGGGCGACATCGCCCACAGCCGCGTGGCCCGCTCCAACGTGCACCTGCTCACCATGCTGGGCGCCAAGGTGCGCCTGTGCGCGCCGCGCACCCTGCTGCCCGCCGGTGTGGAATCCTGGCCCGTGGACGTGTACGGCGACCTCAACCAGGCCGTGCGCGACACCGACGCCGTCATGTGCCTGCGCCTGCAGCTGGAACGCCAGCAGGCAGGCCTGCTGCCCGACCTAGCCGAATATTCCCGCCGCTTCTGCCTGACCGAACGTCATCTGGAACTCACCCACCCCGGCGTGAAGGTCCTGCATCCCGGCCCCATGAACCGCGGGCTGGAGATTTCCAACGACGTGGCCGACGACCCGCGCAGCCTGGTCCTCGATCAGGTGGCGTCCGGTGTGGCCACCCGCATGGCCGTCCTCTACCTGCTGGCCACCCGTAACGATGGAGGTTGCTAAATGACCCTGTGCATCAAGAACGCCCGCCACCTGGACGCCCCCGTTGACCTGCTGGTGCGGGACGGCAAGATCGTGACCATGACCCCCGCCGGCCACCACGCCGCGCCCGAAGGCAGCCAGATCGTGGACGCCCGCGGCCTGATCCTCATGCCCAGCATGGTGGACGCCCACGTCCACCTGCGCGAGCCCGGCTTCGAATACAAGGAAGACATCAATACCGGCCTGGAAGCCGCCGCCCGCGGCGGTTTCGGTTCGGTCATGTGCATGGCCAACACCAAGCCCGTCAACGACAACGCCAGCGTCACCCGCTTCATGCTGGACCGCGCCGCCCAGACCCACCCCCACGGTCCGCGCCTCTGCCCCATCGCCGCCGCCACCGTGGGCCTGGCCGGTGAAGAGATGGCCCCCCTGCAGGAGCTCAAGGACGCCGGTTGCGTGGCCATCTCCAATGACGGCCGTCCCATGCCCGGCACCGAACTGCTGCGCCGCGTCATGGAATACGGCGCCGACCTGGGCCTGACCTTCATCGATCACTGCGAGGACAGCACCCTGGCCCGCGGCTGGGTCATGAACGAAGGTCCCCTCAGCGGCAGCCTGGGCGTCAAGGGCCAGCCCCCGGTGGGCGAGGCCGTGCAGGCCGCCCGCGACATCATGCTGGCCGAATATCTGAACCTGCCCGTGCACATCGCCCACGTCTCCAGCGCCCTGACCGTGGACATCATCGCCTGGGGCAAGGCCCGCGGCGTCAAGGTCACGGCCGAGACCTGCCCCCACTACCTGACGCTGGATGAATCCGCGCTGGACGGCTACAACACCAACGCCAAGGTCAGCCCGCCGCTGCGCCGCCCCGAAGACCGCGAGGCCCTGCGCCGGGCCATCAAGGACGGCACCATCGACATCCTGGCCACCGACCACGCCCCCCACGCCGCCCATGAAAAGGAGCGTACCCTGGACGAGGCCCCCTGCGGCTTCACCGGCATGGATCTGGCCCTGACCCTGACCTGGCAACTGGTGCGCGAGGGCGTCATCAGCGAGGCCGACCTGCACCGCCTCTGGAGCGTGCGCCCGGCCGAGATCTTCAATCTGCCCCTCAACCGCTTCGAGCCCGGCGATCCGGCCGACTTCTTCCTCTTCGATCCCGAAGAAAAGTGGACCGTCAGCCGCGAGACCCTGTACTCCAAGAGCTACAACACTCCCTTCCTGGGCCGGGAGATGCAGGGCCGCGTCCGCCATCACTGGCTGGGCGGCGTGCAGCTGTTCTAAAAAACAGGGAAAAGCCCTTGTAACTTTGTGCCATGCCCGAACGGTGTCCGTGCCGACGGGCATGGCACTTTTTTTCGGATCGGAGGAAGGGCTCCCCGTAGCGCTGCTGTCGATGCCCGCAGGTGCCCTGTCGCAACGGTCACGGCCTGCGCCTGCTTTCGGGCAGCACGAGGCGTGGCCCATCCCCTCCCCAATGACGCACAGGACTGTCCCCTGCTCAGGACTCAGGACAGGACGAAACTAATCCCCCAAACGTCGGTTATCGTATGCCTCCTGTTCCCGGGCTTATCATGAGCGAAGATATCCCTGGAGCTTGTGCGTGTATCGTTCCCACCTATGCCATGAAAGCAGCCGGCAAGCCTTTTAGAGACCATCGTAAATACATATCGTGAACGTATATCTCCTTAAAAAATCACAATGAACAATAAGTTAGCATCCATAAAGATTGTTTCATGGGAATTTATATGGCTGCTGTTTTGTGGTTTCATGACCATAGTATGGATGAGTGAAGTCTGGAACGTCAAAACCGCACCGGAGAAATACGCTTGCTTGTGGGGCGGTGAAGGGCCCGTGGCTCGACTGTGGTACTATGCCTCAGAAAGTCTTTACTTGCTTCACCTTGCCTGTCTGATCGTTTGGTTCTTGTCTGGAATATGGTTTTGTGTGTGCCGATGGACTTTCAAACGTGCATTGCTGCTTGCGCATGTTTGTCTGAGCATGTTGTGGCTCACAGCTGCTCTTATAACAAATTGCTGACGCTGCCGACCGGGATTGCCAAAGGAATATTGCTCCGGACCTTGCTCACCTCTCTTTTATCCTGCGCCCCCTTGCCCGGACATATGGGGATACCCTTATTGATGCCATGCCAATGGCCTGTCTGATGGGCCTGCGATTCCCTTTTCAGGAACAAGTCGCAGGGAAGCGAAAACTTCCAACCAATACAAATGATGCGGAAAGGCACCTTTGAGATGCAAAGGTGCCTTTCTTATGCCCGCTCAATGCCTGCATCGCCAAAGCCTGATGGACGAGGCGCGCCTACATTCCTGAGGCGAAGACTCTCTTGGGGAAAGCAGCTGACACAGCCTTGCAGGCCCTCCCCCGCCTTCGCCGCCCATCTTCCCGCGCCTGCCCTTTTCCGCCGGGAAAGCTGCTCCGGTCTTGCTGGTCTTTGTCCGCCGCCGGCGCTATGCTCCTTCCAGTTCAAGATCTTTTTCGGGAGGATACCGCCATGCATCTTCGTCAGCCCGCTGTCGCAGGCCGTTTTTATACTGATGTCCCGGCCGACCTGCGCGCCGAAGTGGAGTCGTTCCTGAAACAGGGGGCGGCCCTGCCCGCTTCGGCCCTTGCCGCCGGGGATGCGGCCCATCTGGCGGGCCTCATGCTCCCCCATGCCGGGCACGTCTACAGCGGCCGGGTCATCGGCGCCACTCTGGCCCATGTGCGCCTGCCGCGCACGGTCTTCCTGCTTTGCCCCAATCATACCGGCCTGGGCACGCCTCTGTCCGTCTGGCCCGCCGGTGCCTGGCAGACCCCGCTGGGCCCCGTGCCCGTGGACGGTGAGATGGCCCGCCTGCTCTGCGAGGCCGACGAGGATTTCAGCGCTGATGTCATGGGACATGTGCGGGAACACAGCATCGAAGTCCTGCTGCCCTTCCTCCGGGTCTGCGCGGGCGATGCGCCCCTGCATGTGGTGCCTGTTTGTGTGGGCACCGGCCAGGCCCCTGTGCTGCGCACGGCCGGACAGCGCCTGGCCCGGGTCCTGGAGCGCTGCCGGAGCCGCGACGGCCAGCGCCCCCTGCTGCTGGTCAGCTCGGACATGAACCACTACGAAGACCAGCGGACCACCCTGCGCAAGGACGACCTGGCCCTGGACGCCGCCCTCAAAGGCGATGCCGACGCCCTGCTGGCCACCGTGGCCCGGGAGGGCATCAGCATGTGCGGGGCCGCGCCGCTGGCTCTGGCATTCTATGCCCTGCACGCCTGGGCGCCCGATGCGGCAGTGCGCGCAACCCTGGTCATGCACGAAACGTCCGCCGCTGTTTCGCACGATACGGGACACGTCGTGGGCTACGCCGGACTGCGTATCTTCAGCTGCTGAAAGGTCCGTCAAAAAAACAAGCAAAGAGCTCGGAATCCCTTGTCCTAAGCCTGTTTCTTCGGATTGTTACGTTGACACAATCTTCCGGCCTTGGTACATCCATATTACTTATGTCGTTTGGCATAACCCGACTGCCGTTTTTTTTCACTACGCCAACATGAGGAGGCATGCATGAGTCTCAACAGGCGTGATTTCGTCAAACTGTGCACCGGCACAGTGGCGGGTTTCGGCGTTGCGCAGATGTTCCATCCTGCGGTTCGCGAAGCCCTGGCCGGCACGTTGACTGGCGAGCGCCCCCCTGTCATCTGGCTGCAGGGACAGGGCTGTACCGGTTGTTCAGTGTCGCTGCTGAACAACGTCAACCCCTCCATCGCTGATGTGCTGCTGAAGATCATCAGCCTCGAGTACCATCCTACCGTCATGGGCGGTGAAGGCCACGACGCCTACACCCACATGCTGAACATTGCCAAGAACTTCAAGGGCAAGTTCTTCCTGGCCATCGAAGGTTCCATCCCGCTGGCCAAGGATGGTCGCTACTGCGTGGTGGCCGAAGAGGGCCACACCGAGATCACCATGGCCGATCTGGTCAAAAAGCTGGCTCCCGATGCCGCCGCCGTGCTGGCCCTGGGTACCTGCGCTGCCTACGGCGGCATCCCCGCTGCCAAGGGTTCCGTGACCGAAGCCATGGGTACCGGTGCCATGCTCAAGCAGGCCGGCATCAAGACCCCCGTGGTCAACATCCCCGGCTGCCCGCCCCAGCCTGACTGGATCGTGGGCACCATCGCCCTGGCCCTCCAGAAGATCAAGGAAAAGGGCCTGGAAGCCGGTCTGGCCGAAGTGGTCTCCCTGCTGGACAGCGAAGGCCGTCCGCTGCCTTTCTACGGTCGCAACGTGCACGAGAACTGCCCCTATCTGGGCAAGTACGACGAAGGCAAGTTCTCCGCCACCTTCACCGAGAAGGACGGCTGCCGCTACGACCTGGGCTGCAAGGGCCCCGGTGCGTACTGCGACTCGTTTGAACGTAAATGGAACGGCGTCAACTGGTGCGTGGCCAACGCCATCTGCATCGGCTGCACCGAGCCCTCGTTCCCCGACGGACAGAGCCCCTTCTACAGCAACTAGAAGCGGCCCGGCTTTTCCATTTTTTCTGACGTTCAAAGGAGAGCTTTATGGCCAAGGCCACTATCGCCATCGATCCCGTCACCAGAATCGAGGGCCATCTCAAGGCCCAAGTGGTGGTGGAGAACGGCAAGGTTGTGGACGCCCACCTCACCGGTGGGATGTTCCGCGGTTTTGAACAGATTTTGAAAGGGCGCGACCCGCGTGACTCCACCCAGATCGTGCAGCGCATCTGCGGCGTGTGCCCCACCTCCCATGCCATGGCTTCCGCCCTGGCGCAGGAAAGCGCCTTCAACATCAAGGTGACCGGCAACGGCCGCATCACCCGTAACCTGATCCTGGGCGCCAACTACCTGCAGTCGCACATCCTGCACTTCTACCATCTGGCCGCTCTGGACTTCGTGGCCGGCCCCGATACCGCGCCCTTCGTGCCGCGTTTCGCCCAGCCCGACCTGCGCCTGCCCCCCGAAGCCAACAAGGTGGGCGTGGACCAGTACCTGGAAGCCCTGGAAGTGCGCCGCATCGCCCACGAGATGGTCGCCCTCTTCGGCGGCCGCATGCCCCATGTGCAGGGCATCGTGCCTGGCGGTGCCACTGAAATGCCCACCAAGGAAGCCCTGCTGGAATACGCGGCCCGCTTCAAGAAGGTGCGCCAGTTCATCGTCGAAAAATACCTGCCCATCACCTACATCGTGGGCTCCGTGTACAAGGACCTGTTCGAACAGGGCCAGGGCGTGCACGGCTGCTCCTGCTTCGGCGTGTTCCCCATGACCGACGACGGCAAGACCCACCTGCTCAAGGCCGGTATCTTCCTCAATGGCCGTGACGTGGAATTCGATCCCAAGAAGATCACCGAAGACCTCAAGTACGCCTGGTACGACGACGCCACCACCGGCAAGGGTGCTGCCGGCGCCGAGACCAACCCCAACCTGGACAAGAAGGACGCCTACTCCTTCGTCAAGGCTCCCCGCTACGACGGCGAAGTCATCGAAGTGGGCCCCGCCGCCCGCATGTGGGTGGCCAACGCGCCGCTGTCCGAAGTGGGCGTGAAGATGCTGAAGGAAAAGTTCGGCATCGAAGCCCGCACCATCCGCGACCTGGGCTGGGACAAGGTCTTCTCCATCATGGGCCGTCACGTGGCCCGCGCCGAAGAAGCCCTGCTCATCGCCAATGCTGTGGAAGGCTGGCTGAAGGAAGTCAAGCCCGACGGCGAGACCTTCACCCCCTTCGAGATCCCGCAGAGCGCCGAAGGCTACGGCTGCACCGAAGCGCCCCGTGGTTCTCTGGTCCACTACATCCGTGTGAAGGACCAGAAGATCGACAGCTACCAGATCATCTCCGCCACTCTGTGGAACTGCTCGCCCCGCGACGACAAGGGCCGCCGTGGTCCTCTGGAAGAAGCCCTCATCGGTGTGCAGGTCCCGGACATCAACAACCCCGTCAATGTTGGGCGCACCATCCGCGCCTTCGACCCGTGACTGGGCTGTGCCGTGCACGTGCTGCACGCTGAGACCGGCGAAGAATCCATCGTGAACCTGGGTTAGGTTCCGCGCGATTTGTCGCTTTGTCCCCCCTGTCCGTGTGGCAGGGGGGACTTTTCTTTTCCTCTCTCCCACCGTATCCTCAGTTTTCCGTCCCCGCTCCCGCTTTCATGCCATCCTGCCAAAGGGCACCCCTTCCGCTGCCGGCGGCAGAGGCCCTCCTCCGGGGAGGGTACGGCCAAGGAGCTTTTATGAAACGAATCATCGTAGGCGTCAGCGGTGCCAGCGGCATGCCCCTGGCCCTGTGTCTGCTGCGCCATCTGGCTGCCCTGCCCGACGTGGAAAGCCACCTCATCCTTTCGCCCGGAGCCCATGCCGTGCTGGAAGCGGAATGCGGCCTTGCCCCGTCCACCCTGCATGCCCTGGCCGACGTCAGCCATGATGCGGCCTGTCTGGGAGCCGCCCCGGCCAGCGGCTCCTGGCAGCACGACGGCATGGTGGTCTGCCCCTGCTCCATGAGCAGCCTGGCCAGCATCGCCACCGGTGCCGGAACCAACCTGCTGCACCGCGCCGCCGACGTGACCCTCAAAGAGCGCCTGTGCTTGATCTTGCAGTAAATGCAGGCATTGTCAATAAATCCGGTGCATGGTAC
>ERZ773146.1153-NODE-1153-length-19302-cov-7.193277_pt1 | contig 19302 bp, 13 predicted proteins | sample MGYA00580847_ERZ773146 | MGnify/ENA primary metagenome ERZ773146 (study PRJEB29015, sample SAMEA2737830) | human gut metagenome | biome: human gut; feature: human-associated habitat; material: faeces | place: China | collected 2012 ...
ACTCAACTGTGCGGAGGTGGGACGACGAAATCGAATTCTAACGAATTACCGATTTTTGTCCCACTCTCAGCTTTGTGGTTAAGTTTCCTTATCCAAGATTGTTGTTGGCCATGATTTCATCGATGAAACCATAAGCTAAGGTTTCTTCTGCAGTCATCCAATTATCCCGTTCTGCATCAGCGTGGATTTTCTTGATGGTTTGACCTGAATTTTCTGCCAAGATTTTTTCCAATCTGTGACGTGTTTTCAACAAGTGTTCTGCAGCAATCGCCATATCTGTTTGTTGGGTACCGCCACCAGTACCACCCATTGGTTGGTGGATCATGTACTCAGCATTTGGCAACATGAAACGTTTGCCTTTGGCACCACTTGATGCAATCACAGTTCCCATTGAAGCAGCCATCCCCATAACAATAGTTTGGACGTCTGATTTGATAAAGTTCATGGTATCGACGATAGCCAACCCTGCAGAGACAGAGCCTCCTGGCGTATTGATATACATATAGATATCTTTGGTATTATCTTGGGCATCCAAGAAGAGCAATTGGGCAATAATCGAATTGGCCATTTGGTCTTCTACCGGTCCTGTTACCATGATAATACGGTCTTTTAATAAGCGGGAATAGATGTCGTACGAGCGTTCGCCACGACTGGTTTGTTCAATAACTACTGGAATCATTCATTCATCTCCTTTTATCCATTATAACCGGCACCACCTCATGAGTTTCATCCGGTTGATTCGAGAGGCTAGCTCTCCTTCCAATCTTTATAAAAGCTATTATATCCCATTGGTCAACAAAGGTCAATTTTTTACTTTCCCAAAGAAGGATTGGATAGGCGCTTATTTGGTACCAAACAAGCGGTCCCCAGCATCTCCAAGGCCTGGAACAATGTAGCCATGATCATTCAAGTGGTCGTCGAGGGCTGCTGTAAAGATATCAACATCTGGATGAGCTTCTTGAAGAGCTTTCACCCCTTCAGGTGCTGCCACCAAGCAGACAAACTTGATGTGGCTAGCTCCACGTTTTTTCAAAGAATCAATCGCAAGAATAGCTGATCCACCAGTTGCAAGCATCGGATCTACTACAAAGATGCGACGTTGATCAATATCTTCTGGCAATTTCACCAAGTATTCAACTGGCTTCAAGGTTTCTTCATCGCGGTACATCCCGATATGCCCAACTTTGGCAGCCGGTACCAAACTCAAGAGCCCATCTACCATCCCGATTCCTGCACGAAGGATTGGGACAATTGCTAGTTTTTTACCAGCAATTTGTTTTTGAACCGTTTTTGTGATAGGTGTTTCGATTTCTACATCTTCAAGAGGAAGTTCGCGCAACACCTCGTAGCCCATCAACATAGCAATTTCATCAACTAATTCACGAAAAGCCTTTGTAGAGGTATCAGTCCGACGCAAAATAGACAATTTATGCTGAATAAGTGGATGTTTAATAACTTCAAGTTTTCCCATTGTGGTTCCTTCTTTCTCTATATTCATCTTATTATATCAAAAAGGAAGAAAAAGGCCTACAAATATGCAAACCTTTTCTTTTCTTATTTTAATAGCTATCTTATAGCCACTCCTTGTACTTACCAATATAATAGTGTTTGACCAGGGTGACGCTTGCCATATAAAGGAAGAGAATCCCCGCTAGTAATAGGAAATAGAGAGCATTCAGTGGCGCTACTTTTAACAAGGAAGCCAATGGGCCATATGGTAAGAAGGTAACCAAGAGCGCGCCCAATAAGGTCGTTGCCATGACAGCAAAAGCTGGTCGACTTTGAACAAAGGGCAATTTTGGAGAACGAAGCATGTAGATTACCATGGTTTGGGACCACATGGACTCGATAAACCAGCCTGTTTGAAATAGCATAATGAAGAGTCCTGCACTATCTGCACCATGGACATAGCCATATCCTGTAATCATTGGTACGATAACAAAGTAGAGAATGATAAAGGTCAGGATGTCAAAGACAGAGGAAATAGGACCGAACCAGGCCATAAAGCGGGTAATGGATTTTGCTTCCCAGATTCTTGGTTTCTTCAAAAAGTCCTTATCCACCCGGTCGAAAGGCAAGGCGATACAGGAAAGGTCGTAAACCAAGTTCAAAACGATGAGATGGATAGGGGCCATCGGAAGGAAAGGAAGGAAAATACTGGCAAAGAGAAGAGAGAAGATATTCCCAAAGTTGGAAGAAACGGTCATCTTGATGTACTTGGTCATGTTGGCATAGACTTTGCGTCCTTCTACCAAGCCTTTTTCAAGGACCATCAAGTCCTTATCCAGAAGGATAACATCTGCTGTTTCTTTGGCAATATCAACTGCTGTATCAACCGAAATGCCCACATCTGCCACCTTCATGGATGGAGCATCGTTGATACCATCTCCCATATAGCCAACCTTGTGACCATTTGCTTTGAGTTGAAGGATAATGCGTGCTTTTTGATCCGGAGACAATTTTGCAAAGACGGTAGTGGTTTCGACTGCCTGGGCCAACTCTGGGTCAGAAAGACTGTCAATATCGCTACCCAGCAAAATGCGGTCCACATCCAGACCCACCTTTTCACAGACTGCTTGGGTCACTTTTTCATTGTCACCCGTAAGGATTTTCGTGACAACTCCGTATTCAGCAAGGATATTGATGGCTGGTGCGGCAGATGGTTTTGGTGGATCCAAGAAGGCTAGATAGCCCGTCAAGATCATATCCGCTTCATCCGCTACTTCAAAGGCATAGCCTTCCTCAAGGTTTGATTTGTAGCTGACACCTAGCACGCGCAAACCTTGCTCATTAAGCTGAGCGACTTCTGCCAAGACTTCTTCTCGCACTTGGTCTGTTAGGGGAATAATCTCATCCTTGTATTCTACATAACGAGACACTGTTAACATTTCTTCCAAGGCTCCCTTGGTGACCATGCTCACAAGGCCGTGCTCATCCTTGACAATGACACTCATCCGCCGGCGTTCAAAGTCAAAAGGCAGTTCATCAATCTTTTGGAAGCTTTGATCTAAGCCTCTGACGATTTCGTGTTTCTTAGCTTCTCGTTCTGTCCGACTGATAATGGCCCGGTCCATCAAATTTTTAAGACCCGTTTGGAAGTAAGAATTGAGATAGGCCCGACGAAGGACGGACAAATCGAGCTCTCCATGAATATCAAGTGGGTATTCGAGTACAATCTCATCTTGAGTCAAGGTTCCCGTCTTATCCGTACAGAGGATATCGATAGCCCCTAGGTCTTGGATAGCATTGAGCTTTTTGATGACGACTTTTTCTTTGGCCATAATAATGGAGCCCTTGGCCAAGCTAGCAGTGATAATCATCGGGAGCATTTCCGGAGTCAAACCTACCCCCACACTGAGGGCAAAGACGCCCGCTTCTAGCCAGTCTCCATCTGTCAAACCATTGATAAAGAAGACAATGGGCACCATCACCATCATCAGTCGAATCAACAACCAAGAGATGGTGTTCATTTCTCGTTCAAAAGAGGTTGGTTCATCGTAGGTATTGATGGTTTGTTCAATCGCTCCCATCATGGTTTCATCCCCAACCACTAAGACTAAGGCTGTTGCTCGACCTGAGATAACGTTGGTTCCCATGAAAGCCAGGCTCTCACTCTCTAGGAGACTGTCTAGATTTTGGCTAGTCGCCTTTTTTAAACAAACTTTTTCGACAGCATCACTCTCACCAGTCAAGCCGGATTGTTGAACGAAAAAGTCTCGTGAATCTAGTAAGACCACATCTGCTGGAATCATATCACCTGCACTCAGTTTGATCAAGTCGCCCACAACGATTTCATCGATAGGGATTTCTGCTTCCTTGCCTTCTCGAATCACCGTTGCTGTATTGACAATCATTCGAGAGAGGTTACTAGCAGCCTTGTCACTTCGCAATTCTTGGACAAAGCGAATCCCTCCAGAGAGGAGAACGAGAACGACAATAATGAGAGAAGTCGTTGGGTCTTCCTCTCCTGGTTTGGCTAACCAAACATTGGTCACCAGAGAAACAAGGGCAATGAGAAGAAGGATGACTGTGAAGGGATTAATGATGGATTCAACAATCCGTTTCCAGATAGAGCTTTCCTGTCCCTTGGTGAGGACATTTTCTCCATAGCTTTCCCGATTTTCTTCTACTTGGTCTTCCGTCAAGCCAGACCAGCTAGATTGATAGTTGGCTAAGGTTGTTGTTTCTGCATCTTGCAATGCAGCAATGAGTCTTTCTTTTGTTGTTTGCATTGGAATCTCCTTTTCCATCAGGAGCCAAACGCTTATAGAGTCCCGATGACACAAATCAGCGATTGGCTGGCTATGTGCGGCTCGGGATGATCGTCGATTTGTATCATAGTGTTCTCCTTTTCTACTTGATATTGAGAGGGTTCTTATGCATAAGAAAAGAGCCCTCCCTCATTCAGGTAGGACTCATGAAACTCATCGTTTATTTTTTAATAAAATTTCTCAAAAAATAGACCGTCCAAGCTTTAGCTCCGCAAGGCGATGAAATGAGCTTAGTCTTGACCTTTGCGATCAGGACTGTTGACCAACGAGTAGTGTCTCCACTGCTTTGCGGTAGTCATCCGTATCCTTGCGGTAGCCTCACCTACCGTTATTCTCTTTGAGTATACTCCTCCCCTATAGAAAAGTCAACCCTCACATGAACCTTTTTTAGGAAAGGCAGTAACAATCCGATTAACAATCTCTTGAACCAGGGATTTCGGAGCCGCCACATTTAGTCGAGCATGTTGCTTCCCTTCGACCCCAAAGTCTGTTCCCTTATTGAGGATGACCTTGGCCTGATCATGAAGCCGAGCGTGTAATTCTTCCTCAGACAAACCGTAGGCAGAAAAATCAAGCCAGAGTAGATAGGTCCCTTGCGGTTTCATCACACCAATATCTGTCTGCTCACGCAAAACTGCTACAGTGTAGTCGATATTTTCTTCCAAGACTTCCTTTAAATCCTCCAACCAAGCCTTTCCATTCTGATAGGCTACTTCTGTTGCGATAAAGCCAAGGGCAGAAATTTCATGCTGGTTGTTTCGCAACTGCTGGGCTAGGAAGGACTTCCGCAAGCCTTCATTCTCAATAATCGCATAGGAATTTTTTGTCCCTGCGATATTGAAAGTTTTGGTTGCACTCGATAAGACAAGGGTGAAATCCTTAAAGCTTGGATCTACTGTATTAAAGGACACATGTTTGTGACCAAACAGGGCTAAATCTTGGTGAATTTCATCTGAAATAAGTAAGACTCCATATTTTTTGCAGAGACGACCAATCTTATCTAGGACTTCTCGCTCCCAGACGCGACCGCCTGGATTATGAGGATTGCACAGGATGTAGAGTTTGACTTGGTGCTCTTCAAAGTCTTTCTCCAATTGCTCAAAATCAATTTGGAAGAGTCCATCCACTTCTACTAAGGAATTGGTCACTAATTTGCGTTGATTGAGGCGGACGCTACGGGCAAAGGGTGGATAAACTGGCGTATTGATGAGAACAGCCTCGCCTTCCTTGGTGAAAGCCTGAATAGCCGTTGAAATAGAGGGAACAACTCCTTCCATAAAGACAATCGCTTCCTTCTCAAACACATATCCATGTTCTGTCTTTTCCCATTCTTGAACAGCTCGGTAAAGTTCCTCACTAGGATAGGTATAGCCGTAGACTAATTGATCCGCGTAATCTTGAATAGCTTGTCGAACGGCAGGTAAGGATTCAAAATCCATATCTGCAATCCAAGCAGGAAGAAGTTCTGGATCTTGCTCTGACTCCTTCCACTTGCTAGTATGATGCCCCAAACGATTAGGGACAGTCAAAAATTGTTCTTTTCCCATGATGGACTCCTATCTAGCCAATGCTTGTTCTAAATCCTCTATCAAATCCCTTGCATCTTCAATTCCGATGGAAAGGCGAAGCAAGTCATCCGTTAACCCATAGGAATGACGAACCTCTGCAGGAATATCTGCATGGGTCTGAGTCGTTGGGTAGGTAATCAAACTTTCCACCCCACCTAAGCTCTCTGCAAAGGTAAAGACCTGCAAGTGGTTGAGAATGGTTGGGATTTTTTCTTCCTTCCTTACTTTAAAGGAAACCATGCCTCCCTTGCCAGTATACAAGACTTCCTTAACAGCTGGATGCCCCTTCAAGAACTCTACTACCTTCTGCGCATTTTCGGTAGAACGCTCCATACGAAGAGCCAAGGTTTTTAAACCACGAATCAATTGGTAGCTGTCAAAAGGAGAGAGAACAGCTCCTGTTGTGTTGAGATTATAAAAGAGTTGCTCATAGAGGGCTTCATCATCAGTCACAACAACACCAGCCAAAACGTCATTATGCCCCGCTAGATACTTGGTCGCTGAGTGGAGGACGATATCTGCTCCTTCTTCAATTGGACGTTGATAGATAGGACTATAGAAGGTATTGTCTACAATCACTTTTGCCCCTTTTTCATGAGCTAAGGCAGCTAGTTTCTGGATATCAAACTCTAGCATGAGCGGGTTAGTAGGCGTTTCAATATAGAGGATATCCACTTCCTCTTTCAATCCCTCTATCAATTCTGCTTCTGAATTTGCATAGGTAAAGAAAAAGCGTCCTTCTTGTTCCTTCTGGTTGAACCAGCGGAAAGAGCCTCCATAAAGATCCCGTACTGCCAAGACCTTGCTTCCCACAGGAAAAATACTAAAAGCTAAGACAATAGCAGACATACCTGAGCTCGTCACCAAGGCATGCTTTGCACTCTCAATGGCTGCCAAGGTCTTTTCAGCGTTTACCCGAGTCGGATTCTTGGTACGAATATAGTCAAAACCAGTAGATTGACCAAACTCTGGATGCTGGTAAGTAGTTGAAAAATGAAGCGGAGTAATCAAAGCCCCCGTTGCTGGATCCGACTTGATACCCGCTTGAGCTAGGATAGTGTTAATATTCTTTTTGCGACTCATACAAACCTCCAATGGACGTAAATTCAATTGTCTCTATTGTATCACTTCTTTAGAGGATTCGGTTTTTCCTTTTTCAAGAGCTAGATATAGCTTCAAACTATAATGAAAAAAAGAGGTGGGTACGGACCCAACCTCCATAGTTTATGAAATGTGAAATTTATTTCGAAGACTAGCTGCCTTGTTCCCAATAAAACGATCTAAGAAACGAAGACGAAGACCGAGGCCACCATAAACGATGATCCCCACACCGCCAATCACAGCTACATAGATCATACTCGTCACTCGACCGTTAGGTTTAAAGACAAAACCAAGAATCAAGGCTGAAAGTAAAACTACTACTAGCATGATGAAGGTTAAAATAGCTGTTAATAAGCTCCGTTTAAAGACAGTCTTTCGATTAAATTTAGTTACGACATGGATTTCTTTATACATGAGGACGATTGGAATCATTAAACCAATCGTAGTAGAAAGAAGAGGGCCATAGGCTTTAAAGAAATAGATGAAAGGCACTTGTAGAATCAGTTTCACCAACACTCCATAGCCAAAGTAAAGAATCGCCTTCCGATTTTGGAAAAGAGCCTGGATCATAGGAGAAAGTACCGTATACAAGCCTAAAATAATAGTCTGTAGCATCGCTAGGATAAAGAGTCCCAAAGCGAGGGAATCTGGTTTCCCGTAAAAGACAGTATAGAGAGGTTCTGCAATGGCTACTGCTCCAATCGTCGCTGGAAGCAAGAAAGCTACTAACATGGTCAAATTATCTTGAACCAGCTTACCCGCAGCCCGGAAATCTCCCTTGACATAGTTCTCTGTAAGAAGAGGAATCCCCACTCCTCCAATAGAGGTCGCTACCGCAATCAAAATCATGGTGATTTTATTTGGATTTGCTGAAAAGTAGCTGAACTGAACCAAGAGTTCTGAACGACTGAAGTTGGTAAACCAAGACATGACATTGCTATAGGTCATCTGGTCGATAATTTGGAAGAGCTGGATGGCTGATCCTGTTACAATGAACGGAATCGCTTCACGAATGGTATCCCACAAGAGAGCCTTAGTATCGATCTCATTATCAGACTCTGGTCGATGGATAATGTGCTGTAGAAGTCCTGTTTTCCAGAGGTAATAGAGGAGGACAAGGAGACTCGCTCCCATCCCAATAAAGGCTGCAAAAGTGGACTGGGTCACGGCTTCAACGTAATCACCTGAGCCGACCTTCATAATGAAGTAGGCTGTCAAGAGCATCCAGATAACCCGAATCACTTGCTCAGCAATTTGACTGATGGCATAAGGTTTCAGATTGTTATGACCTTGGAAGAAGCCTCGAATAACACTCATGGAAGGGAAAATCAAGACTGCCCAAGAAAGGCTCTGCATGACAGGGATTAAGTCCTTCCCACCTCCAGACAAGTTTGCAAATACTGGAGAAAGCAAATACATGATAATGGCAAAAACCAAGCCCAATAAAGACATGAACTTAAGGAAGCCACGAATCATGGCAAAACTGTGTTCTTCTTTACCCTTTGTATTGTACTTGGCCACTTGCTTAGCAACCGCTACAGGAACTCCTGCTGTTGAAATCAGCAAAAACCAAGCGTAGATATTGTAGCCCATGGTAAAGAGACCGTTTGCCTCTGCACCATGTTTGCCCATCCAGATATACCAAGGGATGATATAGGCCGCTCCTAAGAGACGACTAATGAAATTACTGGCTGTTAACCAGACAGTTCCACGGAGCATTTGGGCCTGTTGATTACTTGTTTCGTTACTCATATGTTTCCTCTACTTTATAGTCTTCTTTCATTATAAACTTTTCCTTTACACTTGTAAAATAAGGGCTTTCAGTTTAAAATAGGATTATGATGAAGATAGAAACTGTACTAAACATTTTAAAAGAGGATCACAACTTTCGTGAGATCCTGCAAGACGGAGAATACCACTATTCTGCAAGTGGTGTTTCTTTTAATCAAATTAGCTACGATAGTCGAAAGGTCAACTCTGAGACCCTCTTTTTTGTGAAGGGGGCAAATTTCAAGAAGGAATTTTTGGAGCAAGCGATCGAGCAAGGTTTACAGTGGTATGTCGCTGAGCAGGACTTTGAGGTCAGCATCCCGGCCATTATCGTTACGGACATTAAACAGGCTATGAGCTTAATTGCCATGGAATTCTATGGCCACCCTGAGCGCCAGCTAAAACTCTTAGCTTTTACAGGGACCAAGGGCAAAACCACTTCTGCTTACTATGCCTACAAGATTCTTGAGCAAGGCCATCGTCCTGCCATGCTATCCACTATGAATACAACCTTGGATGGCAAGACCTTCTTCAAATCAACCTTGACCACCCCAGAAAGTATCGATTTGTTTGAAATGATGGCCCAGGCAGTTGCCCATGATCGGACTCACCTGATTATGGAGGTCTCTAGTCAGGCCTATCTAGTCAAACGTGTTTACGGACTCACATTCGATGTTGGTGTCTTCCTCAACATCAGCCCTGACCATATTGGACCGATTGAACATCCAAGTTTCGAAGACTACTTCTACCATAAACGTCTCTTGATGGAAAATAGTCGTGCTGTTGTCGTCAATAGTGATATGGACCATTTTAACATTCTTGCGGAGCAGGTGGCTGAGCAAGACCACGACTTCTACGGTAGTCAATCGACCAACCAAGTCCACAACTCAAAAGCATTTAGCTTTTCTGTCACTGGCAAGCTGGCAGGGGATTATGATACCCAGCTCATCGGCCACTTCAATCAAGAAAATGCTGTAGCTGCAGGTCTCGCCTGCCTTCGTCTAGGAGCGAGTCTTGAAGACATCAAAAAAGGGATTGCCAAAACCCGTGTTCCTGGCCGGATGGAAGTCTTGACTCAAAAGAATGGGGCAAAAGTTTTTATTGACTATGCCCATAATGGAGATAGCTTGAAAAAACTGCTCTCTGTTGTTGAAACCCATCAGACAGGAACGATTTCACTGGTCCTTGGATCAACTGGGAATAAAGGAGAGAGTCGCCGTAAGGACTTTGGCTTGCTCTTAGAAGACCATCCTGAGATCCAAGTCTTCCTCACAGCGGATGACCCCAACTATGAAGATCCTTTGGCTATCGCTGAAGAGATTAGCAGCTTTATCACGCGCCCTGTCGAGAAAATTGCAGATCGCGAGCAAGCCATTCAACTGGCGATGGCAACTACCAGCAAGCCTGAAGATGCAGTCATTATCGCTGGAAAAGGAGCTGACTGCTACCAAATCGTCAATGGCGTAAAAGAAGAATATCCAGGTGATGCTGCCATTGCTGAACGTTACCTCTAATCAAATAAGGCTAGGAAAATTTCCTAGCCTTTTCTAGTGTTTCAAAAATATCAGTCTTTCCTTGTCCAAGTCCACTGCTAATTCATATTTCCCTTCATCATTTTTTCGGATATAGCCTAAGACCTCTAAACTATCGACAAAGATGTCTCTGCGCTTTTGCTGGACTTCATCTTTTTTGAGGAACTTGAGCAAAAAGCTGGTCATATACTTGAGTGCATATTCGGGATTGACATCTCCCAAGATGGCATAGAGTTTCTCTTGACCCTCCGTCAAAGGGTATTGGTGTTTCACCTTGTAAAAGTAATTGGAAAGGGTCTGTGCCTTTCGCTCGAAGTCAGTCTCTTCTATGAGAATCGCTGCATTGGTCGTGTTGCGAAGTTCTGTTTGGAAGACCTTGGCTTTCAGTTCCTGATAAAGCTCACTATCTTCTCGGACAAAGATCTCTTGATCCAAGTCGACTGCTTCAGCAGATTCCAAGAAAGGCAGGCTGAGGGTGTAGCGTTTATTTTCTCGAAGGATGAAGCCCGCTTTGATATATTCTTCCATCAGCTTGTCCACCGGCTGATCTGGAAATTGGGCCTTGATTTGCCGCAAGATCACATCATTCTGCTGATCCAGATAGTTGATCAAATCCTTAAAAAAAGGCTGACGTGTCAAACGTGTGGGATTAATGATTGTAATCATCCGTATATCTTTCTTTAAACTGTAGACGGGGAGACTGGGCTAACTGACTGGGATTAGTACCAGGCTGATTCAGAGGTACAGCTAATCCTAGTTCTCGGTAGTAATCTTCCCAAAACGAACTAATCTCTTGTTCTCCTTCACCAAACTTCATGGGAATGGTCTCAAAGATAGGGAGCAGTTCAGCGATGAACTGGGAACAATAGAAGCCATCTCCATTTGGGTAAAAGGAAACATTGTAGGGAGCACCTAAAAGGTTTTCTGCTCGCTTTTTGACTTCTTTGTCATCAATCTCTGCATAGCGGTATAGGTCATATACCTTCTCAGTTTCAAAGAAATCTTCAAAGGACTGGGCCAGGACGCCACCTTCCACCGTGGCATGATAGAACTTTCCATCCAAAAAGATGGCCACATGGCTATAGTTCCCAGTAGATGCCTGGATGGCCTGTCCCATTTCCGTATGATCCCTCACAAAAATCAAATCGCCAGATTCTAACATAGTCTCCTCCTAGCAAAAAAGGAGCCGAAACTCCTTTTTTAACAATGGGTTATCCCGTTTATCATTAAGCATTAAAGCTTTCAGTCAATTGTGGTACCACTTGTTTCTTACGAGAAACAGCACCTGGAAGGAAAGCGTGGTTGTTTTCAAGTTTGAAGTTGAAGGCTGCTTCCACCTTGTCCATATTAGCACCAAGAGCCAAAATTTCTGAGTTAGAGTTGACGATGTCTGTAATCATCAAGACAAAGTCAGAGTATCCGTTAGTTGCAATTGCGGCTTGGATAGCTGCTTCGATTTCAGCTTGACGTTCCAATACTTCGGCAATATCAACTGTATTGACTTGAGCCACACGGACATTGTTGCCGTTCAATTCAAAAGTCTTAGCATCGATGTCGATCAATTCTTCTGCAGATTTGCTTGCCAAGTTTGTACCAGCCTTGAGCATGGCAAGACCGTATTCTTCCAAGTTTACACCAGCCAATTCAGCCAATTCAGGAGCAATCACCTTATCAGATGGGTGTGTTGTTGGAGATTTCAAAAGAAGAGTATCTGAAATCAAACCTGAAAGCATCAATCCTGCAATTTCTTTTGGAACAGCTACGCCATGCTCTTTGAACATGCGGTAAACGATAGATGATGCTGATCCAACTGGTTCCAAACGCATGTAAAGTGGACTTGCAGTTTCAAAGTTAGCCACACGGTGGTGGTCGACCACACCGTAAACTTCTACTTCAGCGATATCTGAAACAGATTGTTGGAATTCATTGTGGTCCGTCAAGATGACTTGCTCTGCACCTTCTGCTTTAGCAGATGTGATCACGCGCGGTGCTTCTACACCAAAATAGTTCAAGACGAAAGCTGTTTCTTCATTTGGAGTTCCAAGAGCCACTGCTTCTGTATCCAAACCATAAGCTTCTTTTGCAAGATAAGCAAAGGCTACAGATGAGCCAATAGCATCTGAATCAGGGTTTTGGTGACCAAAAACAAGAATTTTTGACATGTTTCTACCTCTTCATTTTCATTTATAGATTCACTCTATTTTAGCACGTTTTTCCGTTTAAAGAAAGGGAATAGTGATGCATTTCATCAGAAAAAAAAAACAGCTGGAAGAACCAACTGTCTCGATCTATTTATCCTTTAACCCGTTTCAGGTAATCTTGGTAACTTTCAGTTTCCATCAAGTCCTTAGCATTTTGGACCCGTTCTTTTGTCGGAGGTTTCACTCCTTCTAGAGAGTAAGGAATCCCTAATTCCCGCCACTTGAACTCACCCATGGTATGGTAGGGCAGAATTTCAAACTTATCAACATTTTTAAGGGTTTTGACAAATTTACCAAGTTCGATCAAATCATCATCTCGGTCTGTCAAACCTGGCACCAAGACATGACGAATCCAAACTGGTTTGCCAATATCAGACAAATACTTGGCACAGGCCAAAATATTCTTGTTTGTTTGACTGGTTACAAATCTGTGACGTTCATCATTGATTTCCTTAATATCAAGGAGCACCAAATCGGTCACTGCCATCAGTTTGTCAAATTTTTCCAAGTAACGAGGGGTATTTCGGAAAGGCAGAGCACAGGTATCAAGCGTACAGTGAATACCCAACTCTTGAGCCTTGGTGAAGAAGGCAATCAAGAAGTCAATCTGAAGCAGGGCTTCTCCGCCACTGACAGTGATCCCACCTTTTTGGCCCCAAAAACCACGATAGCGAAGGGCTTCTTCCAATACATCATCTACTGTTCGTTCACGAGACTTGTTGGTTTCCATAGCCCAAGTATCCGGGTTATGGCAATACTGACATCGCATTTGACAGCCTTGAAGAAAGACAATAAAACGGATCCCTGGTCCATCTACAGCACCGAAGCTTTCCGTAGAGTGTACCATTCCTGTTACTTTTCCATAGTCAACTGTTTCATTTTCCATGTCTTGTCCTTCTCTCTTGAAAACGTTTTATGGTCTTATTATAACATGATTCCTTGTGAATAAAAGGATTTTGACTAGTTTTTAGAAAATAAACTGTTTTTCAATTACATACCATTGTATTAGTACAGGCCGTTTAAGCCGGCCTTTCTCTTCCCTATTCTCTATGGCAAAAATCAATAGCTTATTTATCTCCTATTTCTCTACTATTTTAAGAAATAACACTCTCAAATATGCATCTTACCTAAAAGCTATTGACATTTTCCTGTTTCCCTATTAAATTGGATGTGATAGAAATAAATATGAAGGGACTGTCTTTAATCAATAATGTAAGCGGTCTCAAAAAAATTAGAGGAGAGTTCTATGGACCAAAGATTTTGGGAAACATCCTGTCGTTATAGTATCCGAAAACTAACAGTTGGCACTGCTTCTGTTTTACTAGGTGCATTTTTTCTCAGCTCACACCAGGTAGATGCTGATAGTATTGTTGGAAGTCAAAACGAAAGCAACCACCTTGAAGCTGCCCCATCACTAGAGAGTCCGACTGACAGAACTGGAGGATCCAAGTCAGAGAATCCACATATCGCTCCTATTTCTGAAGAAAGAAGCTCAACTCCTGATAGAGCTGTTGAAAGTCATCATACAGACGATTCGACTACTTCGATTGAGATGAATAAAGATAAGGAAACGATGAAAGTTGAGACTCCTGTGGCAAAACAAACAGATTATCAATTAAGTTACAATCAACCTGCTGCTGCTACCTATGATGGTTGGGAAAAACAAGCCCTTCCAGTCGGGAACGGGGAAATGGGGGCTAAGGTTTTCGGACTCATCGGTGAGGAAAGAATCCAATACAACGAAAAAACTCTTTGGTCTGGAGGACCACAACCAGATAGCACCGACTACAACGGAGGAAACTATCAGGATCGCCATAAGGTCTTAGCAGAAATTCGTAAAGCATTGGAAGAAGGAAACCGCCAAAAAGCCAAACAATTAGCCGAAGAACATCTAGTAGGCCCAAACAATGCTCAGTATGGCCGTTACCTATCTTTTGGTGATATCTTTATGGTCTTTAACAACCAAAAGAAAGGCCTGGAGAATGTTACCGACTATCATCGTGGCTTAGATATTACTGAAGCTATCACGACTACTTCTTATAGCCAAGATGGAACCACTTTTAAACGCGAAACCTTCTCTAGCTATCCTGACGATGTTACAGTGACCCACTTGAGTAAAAAAGGGGATAAGACCCTTGATTTTACCCTTTGGAATAGCTTGACAGAAGATTTACTTGCGAACGGCGATTACTCTTGGGAATATTCGAATTATAAACAAGGAGGAGTTACCACTGATTCGAATGGTATTTTGCTCAAGGGGACTGTCAAAGATAATGGTCTTCAATTTGCTTCCTATCTTGGAATCAAGACGGACGGACAAGTCACTGCTCAAGACGGCTATTTGACCGTCACTGGAGCCAGCTATGCGACCCTTTTACTCAGTGCCAAGACCAACTTTGCTCAAAATCCAAAAACTAATTATCGGAAAGAGATTAATTTAGAAGAAACTGTCAAATCGATCGTTGAAGCTGCCAAAGAAAAAGACTATGAAACTCTAAAACACGACCACATCAAGGACTATCAAAGTCTTTTCAACCGTGTTCAACTAAATCTTGGGGGTAACAAATCTGGCCAAACTACAAAAGAAGCCCTCCAAACCTATGATCCAACAAAAGGACAAAAACTAGAAGAGCTCTTCTTTCAATACGGACGTTATCTCCTCATCAGTTCGTCTCGTGACCGGACAGATGCCCTTCCTGCCAACTTGCAAGGAGTCTGGAATGCTGTAGACAATCCACCTTGGAACTCAGATTACCACCTAAACGTCAATCTACAAATGAACTACTGGCCTGCCTACATGAACAATCTTGCAGAAACTGCCAAGCCAATGATCAATTATATTGATGACATGCGCTACTATGGCCGTATCGCTGCCAAGGAATACGCTGGTATCGAATCCAAAGAAGGACAAGAAAATGGTTGGTTGGTTCATACCCAAGCAACGCCATTCGGCTGGACAACTCCTGGTTGGAATTACTATTGGGGCTGGTCTCCTGCAGCCAATGCCTGGATGATGCAGAACGTCTATGACTACTACAAATTCACCAAGGATGAGACCTATCTCAAAGAAAAGATTTATCCAATGCTCAAGGAAACAGCCAAGTTCTGGAATTCCTTCTTGCACTACGATAAATCTAGTGACCGCTGGGTATCTTCTCCATCCTATTCACCAGAGCATGGAACCATCACGATTGGGAATACCTTTGACCAATCTCTGGTTTGGCAACTCTTCCACGACTATATGGAAGCAGCCAATCATCTCAATATTGACCAAGACTTGGTGAACGAAGTGAAGGCTAAATTTGACAAGCTCAAACCACTTCATATCAACCAAGAGGGCCGCATCAAGGAATGGTACGAAGAAGACAGTCCTCAATTCACGAATGAAGGAATTGAAAATCACCACCGTCACGTTTCTCATCTGGTTGGTCTCTTCCCAGGTACTTTATTTGACAAGGATCAGCCTGAATACCTAGAGGCGGCACGCGCAACCTTAAACCACCGTGGAGATGGTGGAACGGGTTGGTCTAAGGCCAATAAGATCAACCTCTGGGCTCGTCTGCTTGATGGAAACCGCGCCCATCGTTTATTGGCAGAACAGCTCAAATCTTCAACCCTAGAAAATCTCTGGGATACCCACGAGCCTTTCCAAATCGATGGTAACTTTGGTGCCACTAGCGGGATGGCAGAAATGCTCCTTCAATCCCACACTGGCTACATTGCCCCATTACCAGCCCTTCCAGATGCCTGGAAAGACGGGCAAGTTTCAGGTCTCGTGGCACGTGGCAACTTTGAAGTCAGCATGAAATGGAAAGAAAAGAATCTTGAGACATTAGCTTTCCTTTCCCATGCAGGTGGAGATCTAGTCGTCGATTATCCAGACATCGAGTCGAGTATTGTCAAGATTAACGGGAAAGAAATCAAACCTACTCTTCTGAAGGGCAATCGGATTCAGATTGCCACTCAAAAAGGGGATCAGGTTACCTTTGAAAAGTTACCAGAGAGGGTCACCCGCCTATCTGCCGTGAGAAAAGATGCTGTAACTGCTGAACTCGATTTCAATCCAGTTAAAGATGCGACTCACTATGTCATTCGTCGAGAAAGCAAAGATGAAAGCAGTGACGCTCCTTCTGTCAAAGAATTCCTAACCAATGTCACTCATTTCATTGACCGCTCCATTGATTCTCTTCATAGCTATAGTTATAGCGTTAAAGCTATGATTGGGGAGCGCTCAAGGCAAACATCAGAAGCCGCATCAATCCAACCAGTTGTCGAATTGATGGACGATAGAGATCCTCGTGTTCAATACGGTCCTGCCTTCAATAACTGGGAAGATGCTGACTTGTATGCAGGAACTGAAAAATACGCCGACCTATCCCTTGATAGCTACTCTGACAAAGATGCCACTGCTAGCATCTCTTTCAATGGAAGAGGAATTGAAATCTATGGTCTCAAATCGTCTGAATTAGGCTTAGCAGAAGTCCAAATCGATGGAAAAAAAGTGGGAGATCTGGATTTCTACACATCTGGAGAAACGGAAAAAAGCGCTCTAATCGGTCGTTTTACAGGACTTCCTGATGGAAATCATATCCTAACTCTGACCGTGAAGAAGGAGCACTTAAACCGTGGGAATGAACGCTCAAAAATTTCCTTGGATTATTTTAAAATCTATCCTGGTCAAGACGCGACTGTTGAAAAGATGGATGACAGAGATCCTCGTATCCGCTATGGTTCTTTGTTCAAAGACTGGAATGAATCAGGCTTATATCAAACGACAGAAAAATACGCGACTCTCCAAAATGTGGATCCATCTCAGTATTCTGAGGCCAAGGCAATCATTCCTTTCACTGGTACAGGTATCCGTATCTACGGTTTGAAATCTTCTGACTATGGAAAAGCCTTAGTAACCCTGGATGGAAAAGAAATGCCAAGTTTGGACTTCTACTCAAGTGCTGACTATGAAAAGAATGTATTGATTGGCGAGTATACAAACTTAAGCAATGGAGATCATATTCTCACCTTGACAGTGGATCCGAACTCTCCAGATGGTAGAAAGATGATTTCTCTGGATTCATTTGACATATTGAAGCCAGCAACAGTATCCCTAGATACTCCAAGCCTAGCCCCAATACAAGCAGGCGATCAAACCATTACCCTCACACTTCCGTCTGGAGAATGGGATGCTATTGCTGTACAATTTCCTGGTACAAAAGATCCTGTTTTCCTCAAGAAAACCGATGATCAACACGTCACCCTATCAGATGGAAATCGAGTGTTACCGATTAAAAACCAGCAAATTGAACTGCCAATCCCAGAAACTGCTCATCAAAAACAAGATCAGATTATCTCAGCCTATGCCATCCGAGGGAAAACCATCACTAGTCCAGTCGTCTCTCTCTTACCTGCTCTTGTAACAAGTTTGGGAGAGGAAGAACCACCTGTAGTGACCCTTCCTGAGTACACCGACCCAATCGGCACAGCTGGACAAGAAGCACCTATCCTTTCTCTACCTGAATATGTCCTTCGGGTACTGAAAGACCAAGCCAGCAAGGTAGAGGTCATTAGTGGAGAAAATGAGATTGGAACAGAAAGTCATTTAGAGATCCAAAAGGTCCTTGACCAAGGTCTCTTCGGCGAGACCTACGATGCTTTCAACCTGCAACTGAGGGATAAAGAGGGAAATCCAGTTCCAGTGAAGGGAAGTGTATTGGTTCGACTTCCACTATCCGGAGAAGTGAAGCAACTCTATGTCTTGACTCCTGATCAAGGTCTCCAACGATTAGAATTTACACTTCGAGAGGGCATGATTGAATTCATGTTCCAAGAGTTAGGAACCTATGCTATTGTCTATAAGACAAAATTAGAAACTAGACCATTCATTTCAAGTCTTCATGAAAAAGTTGATTCTGCTTTTTCTGGAAGCAAGGGACAATATACTCCTCTTTCAGAGCATCCTAGTCCAACGAATACCAGTGATGCTTTGATGAGTGTTCCAACCTCTAAACAAGATCAGGCTTCGCAAGGACAACTTCCAAGAACGAATACTGAACACAGCAGTTCATACCTACTCTTCTTAGCGGGTCTTAACCTTGTTCTCGCAGCTAGCTTCCTAGAGAAAAAGAAACAGGATTAGCTAAATGTGGCTAACAACATCAATACAAAGAGGCTGGGACAAAAGTCCTAGCCTCTCAATTGTCTTTGGATTGTCGAGCAAGACGCAGTGGTTGAGTGGGCTCTACTACGCTGATTTCATCAGCTTTTACAGCCCTACTCAACTGTGCGGAGGTGGGACGACGAAATCGAATTCTAACGAATGACCGATTTCTGTCCCACTCTCTTTATTTTATCCTAATACCAATTCGTCACTCACCAAGGTTTCACCACTGTTCTGATGGAAAAGGCGCATCAAGTCTTCCACTGTTAGGTTTTTCTTTTCTTCTCCTTTTACATCGACCACAATCTTGCCTTGGTAGAGCATGATTAATCGATTGCCATATGCGATGGCATGGTTCATATCGTGCGTAATCATCAAAGTTGTCAAATCATGGCTTTCGACAATCTTTTGCGTCAATTCCATGACCATTTCACTGGTCTTTGGATCGAGCGCTGCGGTATGTTCATCCAGAAGCAAGAGTTTCGGTTTGACTAAAGCTGCCATGACCAAAGTAAGGGCCTGCCGTTGTCCCCCTGATAAGTATTGCGTATCCACTTTGAGTCGATTCTCCAACCCAATATTGAGTTCCTTCAAAGCAGCTTTAAATTCTTCGCGATCTTTTTCTTTGACCCCCCAACTAAGGCCCCGTTTTGCTCCACGTTTTTTAGCAATGGCCATGTTTTCTTCAATGGTCAAACGGGAAGC
>ERZ773146.1154-NODE-1154-length-19298-cov-5.942525_pt1 | contig 19298 bp, 15 predicted proteins | sample MGYA00580847_ERZ773146 | MGnify/ENA primary metagenome ERZ773146 (study PRJEB29015, sample SAMEA2737830) | human gut metagenome | biome: human gut; feature: human-associated habitat; material: faeces | place: China | collected 2012 ...
GATATGAAAACGCACCTGCAATTGGTTTTATTGCACATATGGACACGGTTTCTGATTATTGTGATCATGATATAAAACCAGTGATTACAGAAAAGTATGACGGAGAAGCACTGGCTCTTGGAGAAAGTGGAGTTACCTTAAGTCCTGAAATGTTTCCGCATCTTAAGAACTTAAAAGGACGAACATTGATTACCGGTGATGGAACTACAATTCTTGGTGCCGATGATAAAGCCGGGATTGCAGAGATTCTTACATTGATTGAAAGATTAAATGAACAAAATATTCCACACGGTCCACTTTGTGTTGCATTTACACCGGATGAAGAGACCGGAACCGGTGCTGCACATTTTGATATTGATAAGTTTGGTGCGGATTTTGCATACACACTTGACGGTGACACTGAAAATGAGATTCAGTATGAGAATTTTAATGCATGCAGTGCTTCTATAGAATTTCATGGTGTCAGTGTACACCCGGGATCATCCAAAGATACGATGGTTAACGCCAGTCTTGTTGCCATGGAATTCGATTCTATGCTTCCAAAGGGCGAGACTCCTCGTGATACAGAAGGCTATGAGGGATTTTATCATTTGCTGAGTATGGAAGGCGAATGTGCGCTTGCAAAGCTTCATTACATCATCCGAGACCATGATGCAGAAAAGTTTGAGCAACGCAAGAAAGTAATGAAGCAGATTACAGATGACCTGAATCAAAAATGGGGAGACGGAACTGTTATTCTTACATTAAAAGATCAATACCGTAATATGAGTGAGATTATTGCACAGCATATGCATCTGATCGACAATGCAAAGAAAGCATGTGAGAAAGTCGGACTTACACCGCAGTGTCTGCCAATACGAGGCGGTACAGATGGATGCCAGCTTAGTTTCCGTGGACTTCCTTGTCCGAATCTCGGAACAGGTGGTCATGCATATCATGGACCTTATGAGCATATCACAGTTGAAGGTATGGAAAAAGCCGTTGACATGATAACAGAATTGGTGAAAATATATAGCACGCAATGTAAATAGAAGAATTTATTGCAATTCGTTGCTTTTCGCCAAAAGAATGTTATATAATAAAATGTAAATATTTTTCTATTTAACTGAAACAGGAGAGAATGTTTATTTTCAAAAAAATGTGAAGATGTAAAATATTGAAAATATGATCAGGAGGCATAGAGAATGAAATTAACAAAGTTATTGGAGCGTCTGGATTACAAGGTGGTCGCAGGCAGTGATAATATAGAGATTACAGAACTTGTCAATGATTCCAGAAAGGTCGTACCGGACAGTGCGTTTGTGTGTATCAGTGGTGCTGTCTCGGATGGTCATCAGTATGTAAAAGATGTAGCAGAAAAAGGTGCTGCAGCGGTTATTGTGGAAAAAGATGTGGAAGTGCCAGAGGGATTGACAGTTATCAAAGTAGAAGATACAAGATACGCACTGGCACTTATGTCAGCAGCCTACTTCGGATATCCGGCTGAAAAGCTTAAGACCATTGGAATTACCGGTACCAAGGGTAAGACGACAACAACTTATATGGTAAAAGCTATTCTGGAGGAAGTAGGACACAAAGTCGGATTGATTGGTACGATTGAGGCAATCATCGGGGATAAGACCATTCCATCTAATAATACAACACCGGAGTCTTACACGATTCAGAAGTATTTTGCACAGATGGTGGAAGCAGGATGTGACTGTGTGGTTATGGAGGTTTCTTCGCAGGGACTGATGCTTCACAGAACCGCAGGGATTATGTTTGATATCGGAATCTTCACAAATCTTGGAGAAGACCATATTGGACCGAATGAGCATAAAGATTTTGAGGACTATAAGCGCTGTAAAGGACTTCTGTTCAAACAGTGCAAAGTTGGAATTGGAAATGTAGATGACAAGTGGTTCGAAGATGTATTTAAAGGTGCAACCTGCGAAATTGAGACATTTGGATTTGGGGAGAAGGCAGATCTTCGTGCGATCAATGTGAAGCACATCTCAAGACCGGGATATCTTGGAGTTTGGTACCATGTGACAGGACTGATGGACTTTGATGTGGAAATCGACATTCCTGGAGAATTCAGTGTGTACAATTCACTGACAGCTATTGCAGTATGCAGACATTTTAATGTACCGGTCGAGAAAATCAAAGATGCACTGAAAGTCGCAAAGGTTAAAGGCCGTATCGAGATGGTCAAGGTATCCGATGATTTTACACTTATGATTGACTATGCGCATAATGCTATGGCACTGGAAAGCTTGTTACACACACTTCGTGATTACAATCCGGGACGTATTGTGACGGTATTTGGCTGTGGCGGAAACCGTTCTAAAACAAGACGTTATGAGATGGGAGAGGTATCCGGAAAACTGTCTGATTTTACAATCATTACTTCAGATAACCCGAGATTCGAAGAGCCACAGGCAATTATTGATGATATCATCGTGGGTATGAAAAAGACAGATGGAAAATATATCGACATCTGCGACCGTAAAGAGGCAATCCGTTATGCCATCGAGCATGGACGTCCGGGTGATGTCATTGTGCTGGCTGGAAAGGGACATGAGACATATCAGGAAATCAAAGGCGTGAAATATGACATGGATGAGAGAGTCCTGATTAAAGAAGTATTGGAAGAACTTAAAGGAGAGTAATGTTCGCTGATATTATTATTGATATTACGCATGAAAAATTAGATAAAGTGTTTCAGTATCGCATCCCCCCAGAACTTGAGGGGGTGCTTCAAGTTGGAATGGAAGTTATAGTTCCATTTGGCAAAGGGAATAAAGAAACTCATGGATATGTGATAGGATTTTCTGAAAAAGCAGATTACGACCTCGCAAAAATTAAAGAAGTTCTTTGTATTGAAGAAAACCATCAGGAAATCGAGTCAAAACTTATTGCTCTAGCTGCATGGATCCGAGAATACTATGGTGGAACTATGATCCAGGCATTGAAGACGGTACTTCCTATTAAGAAAAAAGAGCGGATCCAGCACAAACGCAAGGTGAAGCTTCTTTTAAATGAAGAGGAAGGAAAGAAGCAGTTAGATATTTATCTGCACAAGAACCAAAAGGCAAGAGCAAGGCTTTTGGCAGGGCTGTTAGATCAGCCGCAGCAGGACTATGAGCTCATTACAAAGAAGTTAAATGTCACACTTTCGGTCATTCGTTCTCTGGAAGAGCAGGGAGTATTGGAGATTCAGGAAGAAGAGAATTTCCGTAATCCGATACACTACCAGAAAAAAGATTTCGGTCCACTTACACATACACCAGAACAACAGCAGGCAATCGACACATTCTGGAAAGATTACAGTCAGAGACATTACGGAACATATCTGCTTTATGGCGTAACCGGAAGTGGGAAGACGGAAGTTTATATTGAGATGATCAGTCGGGTGGTCAGTCAGGGAAAACAGGCAATTATGCTGATTCCGGAGATTGCGCTGACTTATCAGACGGTGATGCGCTTCTATGCCAGATTTGGAAACCGGGTGTCGATTTTGAATTCCAGACTTTCCCAGGGAGAGCGTTCTGATCAGATGGAGCGTGTCAGACGTGGAGAAGTGGATGTGATGATTGGACCTAGATCTGCGCTTTTTACACCATTTTCCAATCTGGGACTAATCGTGATTGATGAAGAGCATGAACCTACTTATAAAAGTGAGCAGGTGCCAAGATATCATGCAAGGGAGACTGCAATACGCCGTGCACAGATTGAACAGGCAAGTGTCGTACTTGGTTCAGCAACACCTTCTGTGGAAGCATTTTCCTGGTGCCAGGGCGGAAGCTGCACGATGCTGGAATTAAAGAACCGTGCTACCAGGCAAGTGATGCCAAAGGTATACACAGTCGATATGCGGGAAGAATTAAAGAATGGAAACCGCAGTATTTTAAGTGACAGACTGACAGAACTTATGGAAAAGTGTTTAAGTGAGCACCACCAGATGATGCTTTTCCTCAATCGGCGTGGATATGCGGGGTTCGTCTCTTGCAGGTCCTGTGGATATGTAGTAAAATGTCCTCATTGTGATGTTTCGCTCTCAGAGCACAGAGGAGGCAGGCTCATCTGTCATTACTGTGGGCATGAGGAGAGGATGATCAAAACTTGTCCGTCCTGTGGTTCACCTTATATTGGTGGATTCCGCATGGGAACGCAGCAGGTAGAGGATCTGGTAAAGAAGCGTTTTCCACAGGCAAGAGTCCTGCGTATGGATCTGGATACGACAAAGAATAAAGACGGGCATGAGAAGATTCTGTCAGCGTTTGCAAATGAAGAAGCAGATATTCTGATTGGGACGCAGATGATTGTGAAAGGTCATGATTTTCCTGGGGTAACACTGGTTGGAATTCTGGCGGCAGATATGTCACTGTATGGGGACGATTACCGTTCCGGAGAACGTACATTTCAACTTCTTGTGCAGGCTGCAGGTCGTGCCGGGAGAGGTAATCTTCCGGGAGAGGTTGTGATTCAGACATACAGTCCAGAGCATTATAGTATTGTAAATGCCGCGAAGCAAGATTATGAAAGTTTTTATGAAGAAGAAATCAGTTACCGGAGACTTATGGGATATCCACCGGCTGCCGGGTTGATGGCAATTTATGCCTCAGGGGCAGACGAGGCACTTCTTACGAAAGCTTCAGGATATCTGAAAGATTTTGCAGTGCGGGCAGCTGGAGAAGCACCGATGGTAGTCATTGGACCAGCAAGTCCAGGCATAGGAAAGATCAATGATATTTACCGTAAGGTCATCTATTTGAAAAGTGAAGATGAAAGAATCCTGATGGCGGTGAAGGAGCGGATGGAAAAATACATTGAGATTAATCGGGGCTTTCAGTCATTGAAGATACAGTTTGATATGAATCCGTAATAATAAGATTATCAGAGTGAAGACATGATGCCGATGCAAAGCAGGTTACAATCCACAGGCGTCATAAGATAGAATGTAGCAGGTAAAGGAGAAAAAAGATTATGGCAATCAGAGAAATCAGAGTGCTTGGGGACGATGTTTTGACCAAACACTGTAAAGAAGTAACAAAGATGAGTATCCGTACAAAGATTTTGATCGAGGATATGTTAGATACCATGTATGAGGCTATGGGAGTCGGACTTGCAGCACCACAGGTCGGAGTGTTAAAAAGAATTGTAGTGATTGATGTAGGGGACGGCCCGATCATACTGATCAATCCGGAGATTTTGGAAACTTCCGGAGAGCAGACAGGAGAAGAAGGATGCTTAAGTGTACCTGGAAAATGTGGACAGGTGACAAGACCAAACTATGTAAAAGTCAGAGCTTTGGATGAAGATATGAATGAGTTTGAGATGGAAGGCGAAGGACTTCTGGCGAGGGCGTTCTGCCATGAGATCGATCATCTGGATGGAAAAATGTATGTAGATCTTGTTGAAGGCGGTATTCACAATGTAGAAGAGGGAGAGGAATAGGAATAGATGAAAGTCATATTTATGGGGACACCGGATTTTTCTGTTGGCACATTAGAGGCGCTTGCAGAAGCCGGGCATGAAGTTGTTCTTGCAGTGACACAGCCGGATAAACCGAAAGGGCGTGGCGGCAAGATGCAGTATACGCCGGTCAAGGAAGCAGCTCTTGCCCGGGACATTCCGGTTTATCAGCCAAAAAAGATCCGGGAGCCGGAATGCATTGAAGAATTGAAAAAATATAACGCAGATATTATGGTTGTTATTGCGTTTGGGCAGATTCTTCCAAAGGAAATTCTACAGATGACACCTTATGGCTGCATTAATGTCCATGCATCTTTACTTCCAAAGTATCGAGGAGCCGCACCGATTCAGTGGGCAGTCATTGATGGTGAGAAGGTTTCCGGTGTGACAACGATGCAGATGAACGAAGGCCTGGATACAGGAGATATGATCTTAAAGACAGAAATCCCGCTAGATCCAAAGGAGACTGGTGGAAGCCTGCACGATAAACTGGCAGAGGCAGGAGCAAAGCTTTGTGTAGAGACTTTGAAATGTCTGGAAGATAAGACAGCTACATGGGAGCCGCAGGGAGAGAGCACGACTGCATATGCAAAGATGCTGGATAAGAATCTTGGTAATATTAACTGGAATGATCCGGCTGTTCAGATTGAGCGCCTGATCCGAGGTTTAAACCCATGGCCAAGTGCTTACACACACTGGAATGATAAAGTGATCAAGCTGTGGCAGGCAGATGTCGTGGAAGACAATACAGACCAGGAAGCCGGAACGATTGTAAAAGTGGAAAAAGACAGTTTTTATGTCCAGACTGGTGAAGGACTTCTGAAGATTGAGGAACTCCAGCTTCAAGGCAAAAAACGTATGGATGCAGGCGCATTTCTTAGAGGAAATCACCTGGAATATGGAGAAATTCTAAAAAAATGTTAAGAAAGTATGAAAAGACGTGTTTTTGCGTCTTTTTCATATATAATACCCCTAAAGGATAAAGGAGGTAGAAAGTTATGTATTATCCAATGTATTTTGATCCGACCTATGTACTTGTTTTGATCGGTGTAGTCATCTGCATGATTGCATCTGCGAAGATGAATTCAACATTTAATAAATATTCCAGAGTGAGAAGTCATTCTGGTATGACAGGAAGAGAGGCTGCGGAGACAATCCTGAGGAGGGCTGGTATCTATGATGTCCGGGTTGAGAGGATATCCGGTAATCTGACAGACCATTATGACCCGAGAGGAAAAGTACTCCGGCTTTCTGATGCGACTTATGGACAGACATCGGTGGCAGCTGTCGGAGTAGCAGCACATGAGTGCGGACACGCAATCCAGCATCAGGTGGGATATGCACCGCTACAGATTCGTGGTGCACTTGTTCCGGTTGCCAATTTTGGAAGTACCATTGCGTGGCCGCTGATTCTTCTGGGATTGTTCTTTAATTCCCAGATGTCCCAAGTGTTACTGAATCTTGGTATTCTGGCATTTTCACTGGCAGTGTTATTTCAGATCGTAACACTTCCGGTAGAATTCAATGCTTCCAGAAGAGCGATAAAGATTCTGGGTGAGAGCAATCTATTATATCCGGATGAACTTTCCGGAACCAAAAAGGTACTGACGGCAGCAGCACTTACTTATGTTGCAGGTGCAGCTTCTGCAATCCTTCAGCTTTTGCGAATCCTGATTCTGACAGGTGGCAGAAGAGACGACTAGACATTGAAGAGATTAGTTAAAATGAAGAAGAGTAGTCGTGAAGATGGTGTGATTGAGTGAAGATATAGTTTGATAAAAAGGAAATGAGGATAGACACATGGCAACGCAGGTAAATGTAAGGGAAATCATACTGGAGACGCTGCTCTTAATTACAAGAGACGGGGAGTACAGTCATATAGCCCTGAAAAATGTTCTTGATAAATATCAGTATTTGGAAAAACGAGAGCGTGCATTCATCACGAGAGTGGTGGAGGGCACGCTTGAGCGTCAGATAGAGATTGATTATATCATCAATCAATTTTCAAAAGTAAAAGTGAACAAACAGAAACCAGTGATCCGCACAATTTTAAGAAGTTCGGTCTACCAGTTAAAATATATGGATCACGTACCGGACAGTGCGGTGTGTAATGAAGCGGTAAAACTTGCAGGGAAAAAAGGATTTGTGAATCTAAAAGGGTTTGTAAATGGAGTCCTTCGTAATATCAGCAGAAATCTGGACATGGTTTCATATCCGGATCCTTCCAATGAGATTGCCTGTCTTTCCGTGAGATATTCTCTGCCAATGTGGATGGTAGAAAAGTGGATCTCGGTATATGGAAAAGAGACAGTAGAGAAGATGGGAAAAGCATTTCTTGAAGAGCGCCCAGTGACAGTCAGACGTAATACAGCTGTTGTTTCAAAGGAAGAATTTGAAAAAGAACTGGAAAAAGATGGTGTGGTCTATCGCAGACACCCGGTACTTCCTTATGCATATGAACTGACCAATTATGATTATCTGGCAGGACTTCTGGCATTTCAGAAAGGATATTTCTATATCCAGGATATCAGTTCCATGCAGGTGGCCGAATGGGCAGAACCGAAAGAAGGAGATTATGTGATCGATGTCTGTGCAGCACCGGGAGGAAAAGCAATTCACCTTGCGGAAAAGTTGTCTGGAACCGGGTATGTGGAAGCAAGAGATCTGACAGAATACAAGGTTGCGTTGATTGAAGAGAATATTGAAAGAAGCGGACTTGATAACATAGAGGCTGTATGCCAGGATGCGACGATCAATGATGAGGCGTCTTATGAAAAAGCAGATATTCTAATTGCAGATCTTCCGTGTTCAGGACTTGGAATTCTTGGTAAAAAACCAGACTTGAAGAGTAAGATGACAGTAGAGATGGCGAAAGGACTTGCAGACTTACAGAGACAGATTTTGACAGTTGTCCATAATTATGTAAAACCAGGAGGAAAACTTCTGTACAGCACTTGTACAATTAATCGGGAAGAAAATGAGGATAACACGGCATGGTTTGTGGAAAACTTTCCGGAATTTGAAAAAATCCGGGAAAAACAGATGCTGCCGGGAAGCGATATGGGGGATGGATTCTATATTGCTGAATTTAGAAAACAATAGATTGGAGCAAGGTCATGGAGAAAAAAGACATCGTATCTTATAACTATGATGAATTACAAGATGAGATAAAGAGCATCGGAGAAAAACCGTTCCGTGCAAAACAAATTTATGCATGGCTTCATGAAAAACTGGCAGAAGAATTCGATGAGATGACAAACTTGTCGAAAGCACTTCGGGAAAAACTTGATCAGGCGTATGAAATCCGTAAAGTGAAAGTGGTCGCCCATCAGATTTCCAAGGTGGATCCGACAGAAAAATTTTTGTTTGAGCTGGAGGACGGGAACCGTATCGAAAGCGTTCTTATGAAATATAACTATGGCAATTCGGTATGCATTTCCTCACAGGTCGGATGCAGGATGGGGTGCAGATTCTGCGCGTCTACACTGGATGGGCTTGAGAGAAATCTGACAACTTCTGAGATGTTAAGACAGATTTATCAGATCCAGAAGATGACAGGCGAAAGAGTATCCAATGTTGTTGTTATGGGAACAGGAGAGCCTTTGGATAATTACGATAACTTTGTAAAATTTATACATATGCTTAGTGATGAACATGGGTTGAATATCAGCCAGAGAAGTATTACAGCCTCCACTTGTGGAATTGTACCCAATATTCACAGACTGGCAGGGGAAGGACTTCAGATTACTCTTGCATTGTCGCTGCATGGTTCCAGTCAGGAAAAGCGTAAAAAACTGATGCCGATCGCGAATAAATACGAACTTTCAGAAGTACTGGAAGCCTGTGATGATTATTACAGGCAGACCGGGCGCAGAGTGACCTTTGAATATAGTCTGGTGGCAGGCGTGAATGATGGACCGGACGATGTAAAAGAACTGACCGGGATATTGAAACACCGTAACTGTCATCTGAATTTGATTCCGGTAAATCCAATTAAGGAGAGGGATTTCAAAAAGCCAGATAGCAAAAAAGCTATGGAATTTCAAAATAAACTTGAAAAAAACGGAATAAATGTTACTATTAGAAGGGAAAGAGGCTCTGATATTGACGGAGCCTGTGGACAGCTCAGAAGACGATATGGTGCTGTAAAAGAGGAGAGACCAGATGAAGATATATGCGAAGACTGATGTGGGTCGAAAACGTGAGATGAATCAGGATTATGTCTATGTGACAGATAAGCCGGTAGGTCCTTTTCCGAATCTGCTTGTAGTAGCAGACGGAATGGGAGGACATAAAGCGGGTGATTTTGCGTCAAAATATACCGTGAAGGTTGTCCATGAAGAACTGGAAAAGACAGAACTTGATAAACCGGAAGAAATCTTGAAGAGTATTGTGTCTGTAGCAAATCATAAGCTGATACAGGCAGCACAGTCTGATGTGAAGTTAGAAGGTATGGGAACGACACTCGTAATAGCTACTGTAATAGGGAATACTTTATATTTTTCGAATGTCGGAGATAGTCGTCTTTATCTGATTGGTGATAAGATAAAACAGTTGTCCAAGGATCATTCTCTTGTTGAAGAGATGGTTCGTCTGGGAGGTATAAAAGCAGAAGAAGCTAAGAATCATCCGGATAAGAATATTATTACAAGAGCCATGGGGGTCAAGGAAGAAGTAGAGGCTGATATTTACGAATATCGGCTGAAAAAGGGGGATATGATCCTGATGTGTACCGATGGTCTCAGTAATATGGTTGAAGATGAGGATATGTTTGATATTGTAAAGGGAGCGAGAGACATCGTCGAGGCAGTACAGATGTTGATCGAAAAAGCAAACAGCAATGGCGGGAGAGATAACATAGGGGTTGTTTTAGCTGAGCCGCTTGCAGATGAGGTGAGTGCATGGTAAAAGATGGTATTGTATTAGGAAAGAGATACGAGGTACTGAGCAAAATTGGTGCCGGTGGTATGGCAGATGTCTATAAGGGAAAAGACACAATGCTGAACCGTTATGTCGCGATCAAAGTATTGAAAAAAGAATATCGCGAAGACGAGAATTTTGTCCGTAAATTCCATTCAGAAGCGCAGGCAGCTGCAGGACTTCTGAATCCGAATATCGTAAATGTGTATGATGTCGGAGAGGACCGGGGACTTTATTATATGGTGATGGAACTGGTAGAGGGCATCACTTTAAAAGAATATATTGAAAAGAAGGGAAAGCTTTCCCATAAAGAAGTCATTAGCATTGCAATTCAGATGTGCAATGGTATCGGGGCAGCACATGCGGCAGGTATCGTACATCGTGATATTAAACCTCAGAATGTTATGATATCCAGAGATGGTAAGGTCAAAGTGACTGATTTTGGGATTGCTAAGGCTGTTACTTCTAATACGATCAGTTCCAATGCAATGGGATCTGTTCATTATACATCTCCGGAACAGGCAAGAGGCGGCTATAGTGATGCGAAGAGTGACATTTATTCAATTGGTATCACACTATATGAGATGGTAACCGGAAGAGTACCATTTGACGGAGAGTCAACAGTGGAAGTTGCTATGAAGCATTTGCAGCAGGAAATCACACCTCCGTCAGAGTATGCACCGGATATTCCGTACAGTCTGGAGCAGATTATTTTAAAATGTACCCAGAAGAACAGTGAGAGACGTTATGCAAGTACAGCAGATCTGACAAGAGATCTGAAGAGATCTATGATGGATCCGGACGGAGATTTTGTTGAAATTCCGCCACTTCGTAATGCAGATACAGTGATTATCACAGATGATGAACTGGATGATATCAGAAGTTCTTATGACGACTATGATGATGATTACGGAGATGACGATGATTATGGCGCCGATGACTATGACGATGATTATGGTGATGACCGTTATGATGATGACGACGAAGAGTACGATGATGACGATTATGATGGCAGAAAAGGCGCAGAAGAAGTTAATCCACATATGAACAAGGTCATGAAGATTCTAATGATCGTAGTGGCACTGATCATTGCATTTATTTTGATTTTTGCAGTCGGAAAAGCAGCAGGAATTTTTAAATCTATTGGATCCGGAACAACAACAGAAGATTCATCAGACAAAGATACAGTAAAAGTACCTGATATTGTCGGAATGACAGAAGAAAAAGCAACAAAAGCACTGAAAGATAAGAACCTTGGAATTAAAGTTGACTCTAGAGAAGATTCTGAGAAGTATGAGGAAGGAACAGTCAGTGAGCAGAAGACAAAAGCCGGAACAAAGGTAAAGAAACATTCAACCGTTCATGTAGTTGTAAGTTCCGCATTAATTGGAAAAGAGATTATTGTGCCGGATGTATCTGGCATGAGTGAGGATGAAGCTCAGGAAAAACTGACAGATGCAGGATTTAAACCTACTTCGGAATTTCAGTATGATGATAATGTAGCTGAAGGTAATGTAATCAGTACAACACCTGCAGCACATTCCAAGGCAGCAAAAGACACGCAGGTTAAGATGATTGTAAGTAAGGGAGCTCAGAAGAAGACAGTACCGGATGTGCGTGGAAAATCTGAAGCAGATGCCAGAAGTGAGATTCAGGCAGCAGGACTTACTGTAGGATCTACCAGCACCCAGCATGATGACAGTGTAGCAAAGGGAAATGTTATTTCTCAGAGCGTGACACCTGGTAAAAAAGTATCAGCCGGAACAGCCGTCAATCTGGTACTTAGCAGTGGCAGCGATAAGGTAAGTATCCAGAACTTTGCAGGAAAAGATGAGGAAGAACTTCTGTCATGGGCATCTCAGAACGGTTTGAATGCAAGTAAGCAGAAAGATGAATACAGCAGTAACTATGAAGAGGGAACAATCATTTCTATGAGCCCGGCTTCAGGAAGTGTATCGAAAGGCAGCACGATCACTTATGTATTAAGCCGTGGACCGAAACCGTCTGATAACACGAATACTGGTGGAAATACGGACAATGGCAACAGCGGCAGTGGAAGTGGAAGTGACAGCGGTCAGCAATAGGATATAGAAAAAGATGCAGGGAAAGATAGTAAAAGGAATTGCCGGATTCTACTACGTTCATGTAGTAGAATCCGGTGTTTATGAATGTAAAGCGAAAGGAATCTTTCGCAAGGATAAGAAAAAACCACTGGTAGGCGATGATGTAGAAATCGAAGTTTTAAGTGAAGTGGAAAAGACTGGAAGTATTATAAACATTTTTGAGAGAAAGAATGAATTGATCCGACCAGCAGTTGCTAATATTAACCAGGCACTGGTCGTATTTGCAGCGGCAAAGCCAAGCCCGCATTTTAACCTGCTTGACAGATTTCTTGTTATGATGCAGACGAAAGAGATACCGGTGATTTTGTGCTTTAATAAAGAGGATATTGCTTCTGAAGAAAAATTATCGGAACTGGCGGACATCTATGAAAAATGTGGGTGCCAGCTTATATTTGTCAGTGCAAAAGAAGAAAAGAATATGGAAACTTTGCGCAGGATGCTGGAAGGTAAGACTACAGCAATTGCTGGCCCTTCCGGGGTAGGAAAGTCGTCAATTATCAATCTTTTAAATCCAAAGGCCAATATGGAAACCGGCAGTATCAGTAGGAAGATTGAACGAGGAAAGCATACGACAAGACATTCAGAATTATTTATGATTGGTGAAGATTCTTATATTATGGATACGCCTGGATTCAGTTCATTATATGTGAATGATTTTGAAAAAGAAGAGCTGAAATATTATTTTCCGGAGTTTGAGCTATATGAAGGTCAGTGCAGATTTAATGGGTGTGATCATATTCATGAACCAGGTTGTGCTGTGAAAGAAGCCGTCGAAAAAGGAAAGATTCATGCTGTCAGGTATGAAGATTATAAAGAGTTATATGAGGAATTGAAAAATAAGAGGAGGTACTAGTTATGGATTACATTTTAGCGCCGTCAATATTGTCGGCAGATTTTAAAGTTCTTGGAGAGCAGATGAAACTTACAGAGGATAATGGTGCAAAATATCTGCATTTTGATGTTATGGACGGAATGTTCGTGCCAAGCATTTCCTTTGGAATGCCGGTATTAAAATCTATCCACAATGCAACAGACCAGGTTATGGATGCACATCTTATGGTGCAGGAACCAATTCGTTATGTGGAGGCTTTTAAAGAAGCAGGAGCCGATATTGTGACGATTCATCTTGAAGCTTGTGAAGATGTGAACGCTACAATTGCGAAGATTCGTGAGTGTGGAATGAAAGTAGGACTTTCTATCTGCCCGGAAACACCGGTTTCAAAAGTAGAGAATCTGTTAAAAGACATTGATATGTTACTGATCATGAGTGTACATCCGGGATTTGGAGGACAGAAGTTTATTCCAGAATCTCTGGATAAGATTCGTGAGGCGAGAAAAATGATTACAGATCAGGGACTTTCCGTAGATATCCAGGTCGATGGAGGAATCTACCAGACAAATGTCAAAGAAGTACTGGATGCAGGAGCGAATATTATTGTAGCCGGTTCAGCAGTATTTAAGGGAGACCCGGCAGAAAATACAAAAGCGATGATGGAGATTTTGAAGACTTATGAGTAAGAAAATTGTGATTGTAAGTGGTGGAGAGTTAGAGGAATCATTTGTATTATCAGAACTTGAAACACTGGACAGTCAGTTTATTATTGGTGTTGATAAGGGAATGGAATTTCTTTATCATCATAAGATACTTCCAAGTTATATTGTTGGAGATTTCGACAGTGTAGACCAGAAAATCGGAGACTATTACCGCAATGAGACGAAAGTTCCGATCCGCGAATTTAATCCGGTAAAAGATGCATCAGATACAGAAATCGCAATTCGCCTGGCAATGACACTTGGAGCCAGTGAAATCTATATCCTCGGAGCGACCGGTGGAAGAATCGACCATCTGTGGGCAAATGTACAGACACTCACAATTCCATTTAAAGCGGGGGTTGATGCGGTCATTCTGGATTCCCAGAATAAGATTCGCCTGATTGGCGGCGACACAGTGATCCGTCGCGAGGATGCATATGGACCGTATTTTTCAATATTCCCATTAGGACAGGAGATTTACAGTTTGAGCATTGAAGGTGCGAAATATCCGCTTCATGATCATCAGCTCACACCTTATGACAGTCTGTGTGTCAGCAACCAGTTCGAAGAAGATGAAGTAAAGATTACATTTGGTTCCGGGATTGTAATTCTGATGGAAACCCGGGATAAAAAGTAAACAGACAAAATGATGTTGGGGTCATAAAAATATCAGGCAGGATATGTTCTCGAAAAAAGGATATATCCTGCTTTTTTACATAACGGTAAGAATGCAAGGACATTTTTTAATATATAAGTTAGAAAAATCAGGAGGTGTGTATGGTAATAGGAATTATAGAAGATGACAATTTGTTAAGAAAAGCATTAGATACATCTATGAAAAATCAAGGCTATACAACGATTCTTGCCGCTTCAAGAAAAGAAGCAATTAAAAATATAGATAGTTCTGTAGATTTGTTGATCGTAGATATTGGATTACCGGATGGAGATGGAATAAATCTATATCAGGAACTTCAAAAAAATGGAAGAATCCCGGCAATTTTTTTAACTGCAAAAGATGATGAAAAAGATATGTTAAAAGCGTTTGATATAGGAGCAGATGATTATGTGGTCAAACCATTTTCAATAAAGGTGTTGTTAAAACGTATGGAAGTTGTTTTGAAGAGAAAATCAAATGAAAATATTTTTATGTGCGGACAGGTTATGTTATATTCCGATAGAAAACAGGTTTTTGTTGGAGAGACGGAAATATCTTTGACACTCAAAGAGTATCAGCTTTTAGAATATTTTATTATGAACCAGAATCAGGTTCTTACAAAAGAGATGATAATGGAAAATATATGGGGAATCGATAGTGAATTCATTGATCCTAACACAATTAGCGTTATGATCAGCAGATTGAAAAAGAAATTGAATGATTCATCGAATGTTATCAGTAATGTATTTGGAATGGGATATAGAATGGGAGATTAGCATGGCTGTAGCAATTTTCACAGTATTTTTAGTAGGTTTCATACTCGGAGGAAGCACTGTATATTTAGTTGAAAATCATTTTAGAACAAAGGAAATGAACAAAATATATAAACTGACCGAATCTTTAATAAATGGCAATGACTTAGATGATTCTGATATAGGGAAGGAAACGCTTTATTCTAAAACAGCCAATCAGTTAATCCGTTTACAGGAAATGTTAGAAGGAAGAAGAAAAGAGGCCGAAAAAAGTCAATATGAGATACAGAAATTGATTTCTGAGATTGCGCATCAACTACGGACACCGCTGTCAAATATAAAAAATTATACGGAATTGCTGCAAGAATCATTGAATGAAACGCAAGAAGTATTGAATGCAGAATACATGAAAGACTTGCGAACAAGTGAAGAACAATTATGCTTTTTGGTGGAGAGCTTTATAAAAACTGCCCGATTAGAGCAAGGAATCATACAAGTTCACATGCAAAAAGAAAATCTTGTCGAAACGATTCTAAATGCGTTGGGGCAAATACAGAAAAAGGCAGAAGAGAAAGAAATCTTTTTTCAAGTAGAATTGCCAGAGAAAATCATTTGCGAACATGATAAAAACTGGATGTGTGAGGCATTTTATAATGTGTTTGATAATGCAGTCAAATATAGCAAAAGCAACAGTACGATCGATATCACAATGAAACAAACGGAAATGTTTTATAAAATTCAGATAAGAGATTATGGAATCGGGATAAAAGACGGAGAAGAAAACAAAATTTTTCAAAGATTTTATCGTGGTGAGCAGGCAAGAGGGCAGGAAGGATGCGGAATTGGTTTATATCTTTCCAGAGAGATTGTTCTATTACAAAAAGGGATGATGAAAGCAAAACAAATGAAGCCAGGGCTGCTTATAGAGGTAAATCTTCCGGTAGAGACAGTTCATATGCAGCTTGTAAGAAGTTTGTAAGAGGTACCATGTATAATAGATTATGGCTGAGTTAAAGGTAGCATTTACGAAAGGAGTTTACAGAAAAGATGGATATAATCAAAGCCATGAATCTAAAAAAATATTATACATCCGATACATATGAAGTGCGTGCTTTAGATGGTGTGTCGTTGACTGTGGAAGATGGTGAATTTATAGCAGTTGTCGGTACGTCAGGATGCGGAAAGACAACACTTATGAACATCTTAGGAGGTCTTGATACTCCGGATTTTGGAGGTGTCTGGATCAGAAATACAAGTTTAAAAGATCTTAACAAGGAAGAAAGAACGATATTCAGAAGAAGAAATATCGGATTTGTATTTCAGCAATATAATTTGATACCTTCTCTTAGTATACGTGAAAATATTGTCCTCCCAATGAGACTGGATGGCAAGGAAATCGATGTAGATTTTTTCAATGAGATTGTTGAAATACTAGGACTAAAAGATAAATTAGAACGTCTTCCATCAACGCTGTCCGGAGGGCAGCAACAGCGAGTTTCTATAGCACGGGCATTATTAATGAAACCGGCTATTGTCCTGGCGGATGAACCGACCGGAAATCTGGATTCTGTTACAAGTATGGAAGTCGTAGGATTACTAAAATCCTGTGCCGCAAGATTCCATCAGACGACATTGATCGTGACTCATCAAGAGGAAGTAGCGCAGATGGCAGACAGAGTAATACGCATGTCCGATGGAAAAATCTATACAAGAGATTGTAACGATTGTTAGGAGGTATCACTATGTTTCATAAGAACATTCCAAATAACAATAAAGACATAATCCGATTCCTGGCCAAAAATTTTGCAAGTACCAAAAAGGTGAGAAATACGATTTTATTTTGCTCGATCGTAATCGGTATTGTTGCTATTACCATGGTATTCGGAATCTCCTTTGGAAAAATACAGGCAGAAGAAATAAGATTAATCAGAGAAAATGGAACTTCTTCTTCGGGGAGAATAGAAGATGGAACAGAAGAACAATATGCAAAATTAAAACAACTGGATTATATAAAACAAGTTGGAAAAAGTATTTTTGTAGGTGAAGCTACAGAAGTTTCGGAGAACAATGCAAAAACGATATGTGATATAGTCTGGGCTGACTCAGAAAGCTGGAATAATTTTTTGAGACCGGCATATACCAATGTGATTGGAAGCTACCCACAGAAAAAGGATGAAATTCTATTATCTGAGCGGGCATTGAAAAAACTTGGTATCTCTGAACCGGAACAGGGAATGGAAATAAACTTAGATGTATACAAAGGTGTGTTCGAACATTCGAAAGAAAAATTCGAATTGTGTGGCTGGTATACAGACTCTGGAAATGAATTAGCAATCGGATATATTTCACATGACAAAATTAAAGAGTTGAAACTGGAAAAGGGTCCTTATACTTTACTTTTCAGTCAGAGTGATCATTTAAACAGGAGTAAAACAGAGGAAAAATTATATCAGACATTGCCGATGAAGAGTGCAGATCAGAAGATATACGTTTCTGATACAGCACAATATACTGCTGTTTCTAAATTCGCAGGTGGATATGAGATGGTGATATTAGGAACAATAGGAATTTTGTGTGGAATATATTTCCTTGTACGCAATGTCCTTTGGATATCCATGAGCGAAGATGTTCAAAATCTCGGACTGCTCCACACAATCGGAGCCACAGAAAGACAGATTACAAAAATATACCGGAAACAAATGAGGTTACTCATGTTAAAAGGTTCTGTCTTGGGAAGTTTGATCTCTGCACTGATTTTAGTCTTATTAATACCGGAACTATTGGGTTTCCATTTTTATCAGGAAATGGGAGGGAATACAATACTTTCCTTTTTCAGACCGTGGATTCTTTTGCTTTCTGTTGTATTTGTAAATGGAATTTTGTGGATGGCATCAGAAGGCGTTATTAGAAAAATAACGAAGCTGTCTTGTATCGAGAGTGCCACTTATGATGGAAATATGGGTGACAAAAAAATAAAACATCCTGGAAAACTGGTGTTGAAACGCTCTGAGACAGGAGAAATGTTTTATATTGCATGGGGAAATATAAAACGTCATAAAGCACGATTTATCATTACAAGTATTTCTATCTTTTTAGGAGTCCTGTCTTTTATTCTAATGAATGTACTTACAAATGGATGCGATTATAAGCATCTTCTTGAGAAACGCCCTGATTTTTTGCTGGCAGGAGAGTTTAGCGAATTCGGGAAAAGCCAGGGATGTGGGGAAGAATATAAAACTAGAGAAATCGATGTTGATCCTTTACTGACACAGGGCGACGGTGTGGAACTGTTGTATGACAATGATTATGATGAATTTTCACCAATTTCTCAAGAGTTAGAGAAAAAACTACACAAGATAGATGGTATTGATTGGGAGAAGTCCAATCTGATTGAAGGAGCCTATGTAGATACGGTTATATCTAAGAAAGGCATTCGTCCCTATGACGAGGGGCTTTCGAATCTTACAAGTGAGAATATGGTGGAAGGATTTAGCTGGGATACTGTACAAGTTATAGATGAAAATCAAATCTTGTCACTTAAGAAATACGTGCAGGATAATCAACTCAATATTGATATGGAATCTTTGGAAGAGGGAAATGGCGTGCTGATCATACATGATCATATGCTGACTCCGGAACAGCAAAAACTTGCAGATGAAGCAATTGGAGAACTGGTATATTTTAAAACGCTGCTTTCAAAAGAAGATGCAATTCGTAGAAAAGAACAAAATAATTCTGATAGTAAAGAGAAACAACAGGAAGACGATTTTCTAGAAAAGGAATCCGAAACATTTACTTTATGCGGTTATTTAGACAGGCAAAGTGATAATTTCCCGGAAATACATCAATCCTGGCATG
>ERZ773146.1164-NODE-1164-length-19203-cov-9.795697_pt1 | contig 19203 bp, 19 predicted proteins | sample MGYA00580847_ERZ773146 | MGnify/ENA primary metagenome ERZ773146 (study PRJEB29015, sample SAMEA2737830) | human gut metagenome | biome: human gut; feature: human-associated habitat; material: faeces | place: China | collected 2012 ...
TCTGCGCGCACTTGACACAAACTCGGCATGCGCAAAAAGCGTGCGCAGAAATGAGTGGAAAGAACGGAAAAATGTGAGGGGCAGGCTTTAGAGAAGTCTGCGGAATGGAGTAGGATATGAAAATCCTGTTGGTAATTGACCAGTTCGATCAGGGAAATAACGGAACAACGATCAGTGCGCGTCGGTTTGCCCAGGCGCTGGCGGCGGATGGAAACGAGGTTCGGGTTGCAGCGACGGGAAAACCTGCGAGAGGCAAATATCCGATGCCGGAGATCCATTTTCTGCCGGTTGCGGATTCTATTATCAGAAGTCAGGGCATGGTGTTTGCGAAACCGAACCGCAGCGTGCTGGAGCAGGCGATCGCATGGGCGGACGTGGTGCATTTTATGATGCCCTTTGCGCTTTCCCGTGTCGGACTGCGGATTGCAAAGGAAATGGGCAAACCGGTGACAGCGGCGTTCCATGTGCAGCCGGAAAACATTACATCGACGATTCATCTTGGGAAAAATAAAAAGGCCAATGAGCTTTTGTATGAATGGTTCCGAGATGATTTTTATAATGAATTTACGCATATCCACTGCCCGAGCCCGTTTATCGCGGGGCAGTTAAAGGAACATGGCTATCAGGCAAAGCTTCATATTATATCGAACGGCGTATCGGATGAATTTTATCCGCGCGTGCGCCAAAAGGAGCCGGAGCTGGCGCATAAATTCGTCATTTTGATGATTGGACGTTATTCAGAAGAAAAACGGCAGGATGTTTTAATAGAAGCGGTAAAACGATCTGCACATTCCCACAGGATTCAGCTGATTTTGGCGGGACAGGGACCGAAGGAGCGCAGCCTGCGCTGGCAGGGAAGGTCGCTGCGCTATCCTCCGATCATGGGATTTTTTGATACGGAGCGACTGTGCGAACTGATGGCGATGAGCGATTTGTACGTCCATGCGGCGGACGTCGAAATCGAGGCGATCGCCTGCCTGGAAGCGGTTGCGTCCGGGCTGGTTCCGGTCATCGCGGATTCGCCGCTTTCAGCTACCCCGCAGTTTGCCCTCGATCACAGGAGTTTATTCGAAGCGGGCAACGTAGACGATCTGGCGGAGCGGATTGACTGGTGGTATGAGCATGCAACAGCACGGCATCAGATGGCACGTGTCTATGCGGAGAGCGCCAACCAGTATCGTCTGAAAAACAGCATTCGGAAAGCAGAGCAGATGTTTGCGGAAGAGATTGCGGAGACCTTGGGATAAATGGAATGGAGGCAGCACAGGGATGATTTTGGTGAAAGACCGTACAGGATCAAAAAGCGGCACCATAGACAGCACCCTGGTCGGAGTGTTTGACTCCAAACGTCCGTTGTACCGGCTCGTAAAGTGGCTGATCCTGCACATTTTTCCGCCGGTGTTCCGGCTGTTGTACGGATTTCGGGTGGTCGGCAGGATACCGGAGGAAAAGATGGAGAACGGCTGTATCAGTGTCTGTAATCATGTTCACAAGCTGGACTGCGTGATGCTGGCATGCGTGTTTCAGGACTATACGATGCAGTTTTTATCGTTGGAATCTAATCTCCACATTCCGGTCGCAGGTGCGATTGTGCGTCTGATGGGCGGAATCGGATTGCCTGCAAAGCTGGACGGGTGGCGACCGGTTTTAAAACGCATAAAACAGGGACTGGATGAGGGTCAGATGCTGCAGATTTACCCGGAGGGAGAGTTGAACGACGGCTGTCGGACGCTCCGGGCGTTTCAGCCGGGGGCGTTTCAGATCGCGTGCTGGTTCCGGAAGCCGATGATTCCGTGCCTGCTGCGGTTTTATCCGCGTTTTTCCAAAAGCGGCAGACGAAAAAGGGACGGAATGGAGTTGGTTATTTTAGAGCCGGTGGACATTCCGACCGATAAAAAGGGCAAACGCGCGGCAACAGAGCTGGAAACGCAGATCCGATGTCAGATGGAAGCGGCACGGCTTGCAGTTGGTAGAGAGGGTGCATGAGGATTGTGCATTCTATTGTTTAGATAGAGCAGGAAAATCCTGCGGAAATGGAGCAGAAAGTGAAAATTACCTGGCTTGGTACGGCAGCAATTCGTCTGGAAGCGGACGGTGAGACAGTTTTATTCGACCCGTTTGTACAGCTGGTCGGTGGGGAAAATCCGAACTGTCTGGATGACTTTTTACAGGATCAGACGATCTGTGTGACCCACGGGCATCTGGATCATCTGATGGAGGTTCCGGAATTTCTGGATCCGGAAAGCGATGCGGAGGCGACCGTTTACTGCGGAGAAGTGGCGGCAGAGACGCTTTCCGATATGGTGGAGAACACCAGCAACGTAGTAAAGGTGAGACCGGGCGACGTGATCCGACTCGGGGACGTACGGATTCTTGTAATGGAAGGAAAGCATGCGAAGCCTGGAAAAAGTCAGGTATTTCAGAAGTTGTTTTCCCGCAAATTTTTGCAGTATTTCAGAAATGCGCTGGCACTTGCATATTTGAATCCGAAATTTCCGGAGGGCGGACAGACGCTGATGTACGAGGTGCATGCGGAGGGCAAACGCGTGCAGGTGATGGGTAGTCTCGGACTGCAGGAGGATCAGGAATACCCGCAGGGTGCCGATCTTCTGATTCTGCCGTTCCAGGGAAGCGAATTTCTGGAAGCAGTAGCGCTGGAGGTCGTAGAGCGGCTGCAGCCCAAGCGGATTTTGCTGGATCATTTTGACGACGCGTTCCCGCCGGTATCGGAGCATGTCGATACGAGACGGTTTAAAAAGCTGATGGATGAGGAATATCCGCAGATCAAAGTCGTAAAGCCGACGGCAGGAAAAACGGTGGTGCTGTAACGGGATTAAGTTACAGTTCACCCGCGCCATTCGCAAAACCGCGTCTTCGACGCTCTCCGCTGCTTCGCAGCTCTTTTTGCTCATAAAATGGCGCTCCCTTCGTACCCTTCTGCGTTCAGATTTTCGTGCAAGCACGGAATCTGAACGCAGAAGGGTACGAGTGAACTGTAACAAATTTTCTCTGCAAAAATACCTTGTCATCCGCTATCCGAAAGGATTATGATAAATGCGCAGCGCCCCTGGCGTATTCCTTATCATGAAAGGAGATTTTTTCCATGGAACAGATGTATATAACACGGCTGGAGCATGTCTGCTCCCGCTTAACCAAAATGGGACTGACTCAGATGATCGTCAGCGATCCTTTGAGCATCCGCTATCTGACCGGCGTATGGGTTGACCCTTACGAACGTCTCTATGCGCTGTACCTGCGCACTGACGGAAAGCATCGCTTTTTCTTAAATAATCTTTTTGTTGTCCCGGATATCGACATCCCGAAAACCTGGTTTTCCGATACAGACGACGGCGTTGCCGTTATCGCGGGGCTGGTGGACGGCAACGTAGACATGGGTATCGACAAAAACTGGCCCGCACGTTTCCTGCTCGCCCTGATGGAGCATCATCCCAATGTCCGCTATGTAAACGCATCCTCCTGCATCGACGGCGAGCGCGCAATCAAGGACGAATATGAGCGTCAGAAAATGCGTGAGGCGTCCCTTTTAAACGATGTCTGCATCGAAAAAGCTGCCGCCCACATCAAAGCAGGCATGACCGAGCTGGAATGTGCAGATTATATCCGCTCTCTCTATAAAGAAGCCGGATGTATAGAAAGCTTTTCCACCATAGTTTCGTTCGGTGCAAACGCTGCTGACCCGCACCACGAGCCTGACGACACCGTATTAAAGCCCGGCGACGGCATCGTTATCGATATGGGCTGTGAAAAAGAGGGCTACTGCTCCGATATGACCCGTACCTTTTTCTGCGAAACGGCCGATCCCGACTACGCTGCGATCCACGACCTCGTCCGCAGCGCCAACGAAAAAGCGGAAAGCCTGATTCGTCCAGGCGTGCGTTTCTGCGATCTGGACAAGGCAGCGCGGGACGTGATCTCCGAAGCAGGATACGGCGAATATTTCACGCATCGTCTCGGACACTCCATCGGCATGCAGGCCCATGAAGCCGGCGACGTCAGCCAGGGCAATTCGGCTGAGGTTCAGGAGGGCATGACCTTCTCCATCGAACCCGGCGTCTATCTGCCCGGCAAATTTGGTGTTCGTGTAGAAGACCTTGTGTTAGTCACTGCTGACGGCTGCGAGGTTTTAAACCACGCCGACAAACATTGGAAAGTCATTGGCTGACCTGCCGCCGCATTCTATCCTCTAAAAAATTTGTACACAACAATAGAATGCACGCTCTGCGAGCATTCTATTGTCATGAATAAAAGGTCGCGCTGCGGGCATTCTATTGTTACGGGAAAAGGACAGACCATTTTGAATGTCTCACTTTCGGACAGTTCAAAATATCTGTCCATTTTTTTATTTTATGTTCTCATGTAAGCTATAAGTATGTTAAAATAGAAAAAAACTGATTTTTGTCTATTTATAAACTTACAACCAGTCAAAGGAGCCGTTATGACGAAAAATGACATTACCCGCGGCCTGATCGATTTTGCAGTCAGCCAGTGCCTCAAAAATATAAAAGAAGATCCATACAGAAGTATCCGTCGTCTGGCTGACCTCGGACGTCAGTTTGCCAAGGGACGTTTTCAGGAAGAGCTTTTTTCCCTCTTCCAGAGATTGCTGCTCAACGAAGACGGTCCTTATTATGAAATGCTAAAGCAGCTGGTTTCTTCCGTCGATACCGACTCCCTCAAGACGCTCGGCATCAATATCGGCTATAATTCCTGGACCTGCGGCGCTTCCCGGCTCCGTCAGATTACCGCTGAAAAAGACTATCCGCACTGGCTTGCAGAGATCTCCCTTTCTCCGGAAAGCTCTGCCTCCCAGTTAAAAGAACAGCTCTCCGCCGCCCTGAAAAATGGTACCTACGCGTTCCGTCTCCATATGCCTGCCCAGAGCATTACCACAGACACCAGACAGCTTGGGCTTATCCGCGAATTTCCTGACTGCAGCTTTTTCCTCGACTTCATGGACACCGACTGCACCTACTCGGACGACCTTCTGGAACTCACCTGCAGCTGCGACAACCTCGCATTTCTGGTTCCGTTCGGCTCCCTGCAGAGCCGTCAGCTTGTCGACCTTTTGAATGCACGCCAGCGTATCTACGGTGTCTGCCGCACATACGACAATACAAACGCGGCTGAAAGGATCTCCGACTCACAGATTTCCGAGATGCTTTCCTGGGGCAGCCCTCTGCTCTTCTTCCTGGCTGCTGCCGATACAACGCAGGATAACCGGCTTCTTGTCGACAATGCCATTTTAGACGCCCGCCTCCATCAGACGTATCCGGCGCTTCTCATTCATCTGGACGCTGACGTTGCCCGGATCCAGCAGCTTTTGTTATCGTCCCGGAAAAACCTGTGAAACAATAGAATGCACGCTCCGTTGCTTTACGAAAGCGCAGATTTTCCTTTCCATCAAAAAAGTGTATGCTCTGTTGGTTTTCCCAAGAAACCACAGTCCATACACTTTTCTTTTCCCATTTTTAAACTTCTTTATTCTGCAAAATCGGAATCACATTCTGCGTACCGGCTTCGTCCGCGATGATTTTCCGGGCAAGACCCAGAGAAATTTCATGTAAATCCTCCACAAACTCCTCCGGTGTAATTTTACTGCCCTCGCGCAGCCAGTAGACCAGTTCTCCCAAAACGCCCTCGCACAGAAAAGCAATATAGAACTCCTTTTTCCGCCCCTCTTCCACCAGATTCTGTGTCAGGAGCATCAAAACCGGACGAAGCATTCCACAGAAATATTCCCGGAAAGAATTCTGTCCTTCTACCTGAAGCGCGTTCTGATAAAACAGACGCTCCCTGTAAAAATGGCTGCAGAGTGCTTCCAGCATGTCCCACTCATTGCGGCAGCTGCTCCAGTCCATCCGCTCAATAAAATCCACATAAAAAATCCAGTTTACCAGGTCATATTTGTCCCGGAAATGATAATAAAAGCTTTTCCGGTTCATGCCGCAATCCTCGCAGATATCTCCTACGCTGATTTTGGAAAAAGGCTTTTTCTCCATCAGCTTCTTCATCGATACGGCCAGTGCATTTTTGGTAATGTTGGAATCCGCCATCTCAACCTCCGGATAAAAGCTGCATCAGTAACGACAGCGTTTTAATAACGCGATACCTGTCGGATACGGGCCGGTATGGACACCGATCGTCGCACCTACGTGAAAGACTTCAAACCGTTCGATCTCTCCTTCGTAGTCCTTAAATGCAGCCTTCACCTGTTCTTCAAATTTACGGAATTCTTCTTTGTCCAGCCCACATTCCAGACCTATCCGGTATTCTTTTAAATCAATATGGTCCGCCTCGATATAAGCCTTCGCCTTATCAATCACAGACTGCAGCGATTTTTTTCTTCCTCTGCTGACACCTGCTGAGACCAGCTCTTTATTGACATATTCGATCATCGGCTTGATCTTTAAAACATTGCCGATTGTCGCCGCCGCTCTGCCAATTCTGCCGCCATGCTGCAGATAATCCAGATCGTTCGTTGTAAAAAAGATTCTGCCGGTCGGACGGATCTCTTCCAGAAGCTTCACTGCCTCCTTCATATCCAGCTCCGCTCCGCGCAGTCTGCAGGCTTCCTCAACAAACATCCCCTGCAGTGCCGTCACTTCCTCCGAATCCACAACCTCGATCTGTGCTTCCGGATAGTCCTCCAGAATCTGGTTTTTCGCATTCATCGCCGACTGAATAGAGCCGGAAAATGCTGCATTTAAGCAGATACACAGAACCGGCACGCCGTCTTTTGCATACTTTTCAAATACATCGACATAATCCTGAACCGAAGGCATCGAAGTCTTGGGGAATGTTCCTGCCCGGTCCGCCATCATCTGGTAGAAATCCTCTACACTGATATCGACGCCCTCTTTCATATAGTTTTCTTCTTCAAAAGAAACATAAAACGGAACAATATCAACTCCCAATTCCTGCGCGCGCTCTTTCGGCAGATCACAGGAGCTGTCGCTCACAATCTGAAATTTCATTTTTCCTTCTCTTTCCTTGCTTTTCTTCGAAAACAGCTTATCTCTTGTAGTCAGTCAAACCGTCTTTTAAAATCTCTGCCAGCTGCGCAGGAGTCATCGTCTTGTTCTTCATCTGCTCGATTTCTTCCGCTTTTACACCGATCAGCTGCACCAGCTGCACCTTGCCGAAGGGAGATTCCACTGTTCCGATATCATCCTCCTTGGTGATAAATCCGGTGATCGCAGATTTCGATGCGGCATCCAGACCTCTCTGCTGCCCCATCGCCAGGAACTGCCCGGGCGTGAACTGATGTCCGTTGTTGACCGTGATGCCCGCAACCATCTGAAGCAGACTGCACATATGACGAACCTCCAGAGCAGGATTTTCCAGTCCTTCTTTTTTCAGCTTCACTGTCAGCTCAAACCCGTATCCGCTCCGCTCCGGGTTGCCGTTCTGCTTTTCGTACAGTTCAGAAAGACCATAGGTTACAAAATGGAAATAGTCCCCGCCGTTATAAACGCTGATCCCGTCCAGCGGCCCCATTTCATCCGGCTTGTAGCTCGCATAACAGCCGAAATGTGCCGGAATCTTCTGATCCGGATAACGCTTTTCAAAGCATTCGGTAATCGCATCCCAACCGGGCGCTTCTTTATAAATAACCTCTTCCGGCTCGCTCTGCAGCATATGCCCCGGATGTACCTTGCCGATCACGCGCTCTGCAACCTTGATCGCCGCCTGTCTCGCATTTTCTTCCCCGGCGCTGACCTTTTCCACACTGCCGACCTTCGGCACCGCGATATCTGCAACAGTTACTGCAAAGCACTCCCGGCCAACACAGTCTACATAATAAAAACGGTCTCCGCGGTGCACCGTACCGCACACCACATGACAACCCATCACTACGCTGCCGTCCTTTAACAGAAAGAGATTTTCAATAATTGCCTGAGAAAATTCCTCCTCCCCTGCATTCCGATCCTGAAACTCCATCGGTATTTCCCCCTTTTATCAATATTCCAGTGTATCCAGATACTTCATATAGTTGACGACCATCATCGCAATCTTAAAGGTCATCGCGTCCTCAAAGGTTCTGATATCCAGCCCTGTCGCTTTCTGCAGCTTTTCAATCCTATATACAAGCGTATTTCTGTGTATGAAAAGCTGTCTGCTCGTCTCGGACACATTTAAGTTGTTCTCGAAAAATTTGTTGATCGTTGTCAGCGTCTCTTCATCCAGATCGTAAACCTGATTGCCACCGAAAATCTCTTCGATGAAAATCCGGCACAGATTGACGGGCAGCTGGTAGATCAGACGTCCGATTCCCAGCGTAGAATATGCGATGACATTTTTTTCCGCATAGAAAATTCTGCCAACGTCCATCGCCATCGTCGCTTCTTTATAAGATTTGGAAACCTCTCTCAGCTCCTGCACGACCGTACCGTAGGAAACGCGCACCTTGAGCATCGCTTCGCTGTTCATCATATCGACGATCGTATTCGCGACCAGCTCCAGGGATTCCGGGGAAGCATCGCGCTCCACCGCTTTGATCAGGATAATATTCTTTTCATCCACTGCGGTAATATAGTCACCGTTCTGGCTGCTGAACAGGCTTCGTAACAGCTCCATGCCGCTGCTGTCTTTTTCCAGTCTCGTCTCAACCAGATATACAATTCTCGGTCCCTCCACTTCAATATGAAGCTTCTGTGCCCGGTTATAGATATCTACCAGAAGTAGGTTGTCCAGAATCAGATTCTGGAAGAAATTGTTCCGGTCAAACCGTTCCTTATAAGCAATGATCAGATTCTGAATCTGGCTGACTGCAATCTTGCCGACCATATATGCATCATCATTGTTGCTGCGGGACGCCAGGACATATGCCACCTCGCTATCGTCCAGCACCTTCAGAAAATGATATCCGCCGACCACCTGGCTATCTGCCGGAGATGCGGCAAAGCCCGTAATAATTTCACGGGAAATCTCAATATCCTCAGTCGTTGCAGCCACCTTTATGCCATCCAGGTCGAACACATAAATATCGACCTTGGTAATTGCTTTCAATTCATCGATACTCGTCTGAATGATCTGATTTGAAATCATATCCGTTCCTCTCATTCTGCATTTTCGTCAAAAGTCACAAACTTCTTATCAATTATAATAAAACATCGGCATTTTTTGTGCAAGTTTTTTTTGTTCCGACGGATCGATGCAGCCTTCTGCCAATCCTTTTTCCATCGTCGGTTCACCCTTTTCCGCCGACTTCCAGTTTTACTCCGAAAGTCCTTTCAGGCTTTCCAGAAGATCCAGATCCTCCTGCTGCACTTTGATGTTCGCCATCATCGGTTCCTCACCCGGACGCTGCAGGGAAATTTCGATTATCGTTCCCGGCTCGATCGGTCTGGAAAGGGCCGCTTTACAAAAAGCGCTGAATTTGGGATGATTTTTTGTAAACGCTGCCTTTGCACTCATTAGTTTTAAAATTGCGGAAGGGTTCATTTGTTTCTCCTTTTCGACTTGTTTTTTTTCCTGCTATTCATTATAATGTAGCAGGACATTGCTGTCTACACAGCTTTCCCAAAATCACGGAGGATTCTGATGAAAAAAACAAATTACCATACACACACGAAACGCTGTATGCACGCCGAGGGTACAGACGCAGATTATGTAAAAGCCGCCCTGGATGCAGGCCTTGACGTCCTCGGCTTCAGCGACCACGGTCCGTTTCCGGACAACCGCTTCGACTTCCGCATGCCCTATGCAGACCTCGACGAATATCTGACATGTATCGATGCACTGCGCCCGACCGTTTCTTTCCCGATCCTGAAAGGACTGGAAATTGAATACTGCCCCGACAGCCTCGATTATTATTCCTTTTTATTCAAAGAAAAAAAGCTGGATTATCTGCTGCTGGGTCAACATTATTACCAGGATGACGACGGTTCCTACATTTCTGCCTTCTCGACTCCTGAAAAAATCGGTACGCGCGGATATATCAAATATGCCCGTTCCGTCAAAGAAGCGCTGGAAACCGGCTACTTCCCGATTCTCGCCCATCCCGATGTATTTTTCAACAATCCCTATTCCTGGGATGACAACTGCGAGGAGGCCTGTGATATCATCCTAAATGCCGCTATCCAGACCGGAACTGTTTTGGAATTAAATGCCAACGGCATTCGCAGAGGCATCCAACTCTTAGGAAACGACCGTCGCTGGCCTTATCCATACCCTAACTTCTGGAAAAAAGTCGCCAAAACCTCCATTCCCGTCCTGATCGGCTCCGACTGCCATGATCCTGCCTTCATGTGGGATTCCTGCGTCGAGGAAGCCTACCGGATCGCTGCCGAGTGGAACCTGAGTGATAACCTGACGGATACATTCTAAAACGATACAGTTCACACGCGCCATTCGCAATACAATAGAATGTACGCTTCGCGAACATTCTATTGTCATGAACCGCATCTTCGATGCTTTCCGCTGCTTCGCAGCTCCTTTTACTCATAAAAAGGTACGAGTGAACTGTAGAATTCAAAAAGAGCCATTGCATTTCGCAATGGCTCTTTGCTATGTTCTTGATTAGTTGGTGATAACCTGCTCGGTCTCTTTGTCGAATACGTGGATCTTCTCAACATCAAATGCAAATCTAACAGTGTCGCCAGGTCTTGCATTGGAACGAGGATCTACTCTTGCGGTCATCGGGAACTCGCCCAGATCGAAATACAGGAATACTTCAGCACCAAGCAGTTCGTAAACCTTGATAGTAGAAGAGAATACGCATTTAGCGGTCTCAATGAACATCTCGGAATCGTAAACGTCTTCAGGACGGATACCCATAACAACAGTCTTTCCGTTGTAACCGCCATCAATCAGCTTCTTAGCCTTTGCAGGAGGAAGCGGGATGGACTGACCAGCTACTTCCAGAGTTACTGCAGTGCCGTTGATTCTTACAACTGCATCCAGGAAGTTCATCTGAGGAGATCCCATGAATCCTGCTACGAACAGGTTCTGAGGCTTCTCATACAGGTTCTGAGGAGTATCTACCTGCTGGATAACGCCGTCTTTCATAACTACGATTCTGGTACCCAGTGTCATAGCCTCGGTCTGGTCATGTGTTACATAGATGATGGTGGTGCCCAGTCTCTGATGCAGCTTAGCGATCTCGATACGCATCTGTACACGCAGCTTAGCATCCAGGTTGGACAGAGGCTCGTCCATCAGGAATACCTTAGGGTTACGAACGATAGCACGTCCCATAGCAACACGCTGTCTCTGACCACCGGACAGAGCCTTCGGCTTACGATCAAGCAGCTGAGTCAGATCCAGGATCTTTGCAGCTTCTTTAACCATCTTGTCGATTTCGTCCTTCGGAACTTTTCTTAATTTCAGACCGAATGCCATGTTATCATATACGGTCATATGAGGATACAGAGCGTAGTTCTGGAATACCATCGCGATATCTCTGTCCTTAGGCTCTACATCGTTAACAACTCTGTCACCGATCTTCAGTTCACCGGAAGAGATATCTTCCAGACCAGCGATCATACGAAGGGTAGTGGACTTACCACAACCTGAAGGGCCTACGAAAATGATAAACTCTTTATCTGCGATCTCGAGGTTGAAGTTTTTAACAGCCTCAAAACCATTGGGGTACACTTTGCAAATGTTCTTTAAAGATAAGCTTGCCATTATTTTGCCTCCCTGAAAATTTAATCTCGAGCTTTCTCGATTGAATCTAGATCTAGTATACCGAAAATGCCCGATTTTGGCTATACCAGTATTCCACAAACTTTTTGGAGATGCTTGTGGAATCTGCCAAAAAAGATTTTAACTCCAAAAGCTCATCAGCGTTTTGAACAAAACGTATCGTTTCTATCTATGCACTTTGCCAAAGCACTGTCTGGTCAAATCTGATTTTCGGTTTCAACAGCATCTGTTTCTGTCTTGTTTTCTGCGGATTCTGCTGTTTTTGCCGCTGCTTCCGCTTCCAGTGCCGCCTGCTTTTCCTGTTCTTCCTCTACGATAAAGGACAGGGGAGCCAGGTTCTCGCCATCCTGTACCTGTTCTTCAGGCTCAAAGCGTTTGAAGATCCCGACATACAGCAGACTGCTGAAATATGCGACTGCCGGGATTCCAAGAAGAAACAGAAACGGCAGAGCCTGGATCGTTACCAGTAATAAAGCAGCCGGAATCAGATGGATGATCACGATCAGGACGCTCTTGGGCAGGTTCATAAAGCTGATCAGGAACGCGTTCCGGAAGGTATTTTTTACAGTGTTGTCAAATCTGGACAAAACCGGGAAAATATAAAGGCCGGTCAGCAGCAGGAGGAAGGATACGATAAACAGCACCGTTTTCATGATCTTTGCACTGTTTCCTGTCATCATCACCAGTGTCACCCTCCAGTCCACTGCGATGATCGCAAGGATAACGAGCATGATCAGCCAGATGATCGTCGCCTGCTTAAAATTCTCTTTAAAGGACTTAAAATATCCTTTTATGATATACGGGTCATCCCCTCTCGCCATTTTGATCGTCACATAATACAGTGCCGTAATCGCCGCTCCTGCCGTAAAAATCGGAATACAGCAGATGATTGTCAGCACGTTCAGGATCATCAGGTTGGCAACCTTGCTCAAAAAGACCATGACCGGGCTGTCCAGATTAAAAAGCTTCATTCATACATTCCTCTCTTCTCTTGTTGTCAAAATTTATCAAAAACCGTTCGTGCGGTTTTAGATCATTTTTTAGCTGTCTATATCAGGAAAATCCGGCGTCAGTTTTCCCCTTTCTGGAAAACATGGTTCAGGAAATCGATCACGCTCTGCTTCAGGTCCTGCCAGAAATGCTGCGCTGTGTTAGCTGCAATCGCTTTGGCAGTCTCCATCACAGTCTCTTTTGCAGGTTCGATCAGCTGTTCCTGAATCGTCTCGCCGAGAGGACCTGCAAGCTGCTCCTGCAGCGCATCCGAAAGGTTTTCTACCAGCGTATCACCGTAGCTTTCATACATTTTCTGTGCAAGCGCAATGACCGTCTCATGGTTTAAGCCGATCCCGTTTAACTGCTGCAGCGCAGAAGCAAGCGTCGTTCTCGTGCTCTCGTCAAGGGAAACGCCGAACTCCTTTTCTCCCTCGCTGATCGCAGCTTTGATATCCTCTGCGTTATCCAGCTCGCCTGCGTCCCACTTTTCTTTTACAAAATCCAGCAGCTTTGCAAAATCCTCATCGCTGATGGATTTGGCGGGCTCTGTCTCTGTCTGCGGCTGTTCCTGCATCTGCGCGCTCTCCGCCGTCTGTCCCGGTGCTGCACAGACCGGTACAGTGATGCCGGATACTGCAATCGCCGTCGATAACATCATTGCTGCAATCCCTGTTTTCTTCATATTCTCCTCGCATTCTGCCGCTTAAGCGACAAATAAAACCTAAAACTGCATTTCCTAAAAACTCTGTCCAGCCACCCGGGCTGTATTTAAAATCCATTTTAAAAGGTCTGCATCCACCTCTTCCCGGCCGATTTCATTGACCAGCTCGTGACGCATACCGGGATATAATTTGCATTCTACCTGTGTCATCCCGCTGTTTTGAAAGCTTTCTGCAACCTCCAGAACCGCTTTGCCATAGCTGCCGACCGGATCCTCCTGTCCTGCGACAAACAGAACCGGAAGCTCTTTGGGAATTTTATTGATGCTTTCCGGGTCATGAAGCCTGCCGATCAGTTCAAACAGCGTCTCAAACCCGTTGACTGTAAAGACAAAGCCACACCGCGGATCATCCAGATATTTTTGAACCTCTTTTTTGTCCCGGGACAGCCAATCCATACTTCCAACGCCGTCTGTAATCTTTTTCTGATAGCTTCCAAATGCCATTTTGTCCAATAGACGGCTCACATGCGTATCCCCTAAAAAAGCCTTCTGAAGCTTCGTCACCGCTTTGGCTGCATTTAAAACCGCCTTCGGCTGCATACCGGTTCCCATCACGATCGCTCCGTCAATTCCGCTGCCGTAACGGCTCAGGTAATTGCGGAGGATGAAAGACCCCATGCTATGTCCCAATAACAAATACGGAACACCGGGATACTGCTCCTGCACCATTTTTTTGAGACGATGAACATCCCGAACTACCACCGTCGCCGGATCATGCGCGCAGAAATAGCCGTAGATCCCGTTTTCCCCGACGCTCTTTCCGTGTCCCAGATGATCCTCCCCGGTCACCAGAATCCCCTGCCTGGTCAGCACGGAGGCCAGACGCTCATATCGTTCGATATATTCCGCCATACCGTGCACGATCTGCAGGATACAGACCGGTTTACCCTCCGGTATCCATTTTACTGCATGAATCTTTGTTTTACCATCTCTTGACAGGAAAAAAATTTCTTCTTTTTTCATATCCCGTTCCCCCGTTTCGTTTTCCCCTCTTTTTCCGGAAACAGCCGCATGCCTCCGTTTACAGACAGAGCCGCAGCAAGAAAAATCCTGCTGCTTTTTCACAGCAAATTTTCTTCTGCGGCCCTCACATTTTTATATTAACATTATATAAAGTTCCGGTCAACTCTAACCGTCAGCAGATCTCTGCTCCGGCAGGCATATTTTTCTCCGGTGTTACCAGTGCAAGATTGCCTTCGGCATCCTCTGCACACAGCAGCATGCCTTCCGACAGAACACCGGCGAGCTTTGCAGGCTTTAAGTTCACTAAAACCATAACCTTTTTGCCTACCATCTCTTCCGCCGTGTAATGTGCGCGGATTCCGGAAACGATCTGTTTTACTTCTTTCCCGATTTTTACCTGGGAGCAGAGAAGCTTTTTGGACTTCGGAACCGGTTCGCATTTGATGATTTCGCCAACCGCGAACTGCATCTTTTCGAAGTCTTCAAAGGTGATTTCCGGCTTTTTCGTCAGCTCCATCACGTCCTCTTCTTTTTCTTCCTCAGTCTCTTCCACCAGCGCCTTACGCGCCTCAAACATCGCTGCTGCCTTTTCCAGAACTTCCTTTACATCCAGTCTTGCGAACAGGATTTCCGGTTTCTCTGTAACTTTGCTGCCGGATATATAGCCGCCGAAGGTCGTGCATTCTTCGAAGCTGCGCAGGGAAGTATTGAGCTGGGCTGCGATCTTTTCCGCAGTGCCCGGCATATAAGGCTCCAGCAGCGACGCACCGATTACAATGCTCTCTGTCAGGTTATACAATACGGTAGCAAGACGGTCTGCTTTTGCAGGGTCTTTTGCCAGCACCCACGGCTCTGTCTCGTCGATATATTTGTTGCAGCGCTTGAACAGCGTAAAAATATCGGTGATCGCGTCTGCGACTCTCCAGCCTTCCATCTTTGCCGCAACCTTATCGTAGGTTCCGGTTACAACTGCTTTCAGATCCTCATCAACTGCCTCTGCTGCGCCCTTATCCGCTACAACGCCGCCGAAATACTTGTTGCTCATGGAAATCGTACGATTTACCAGGTTGCCCAGCGTATTGGCGAGATCGGAATTTAACCGTTCCACCATCAGTTCCCAGCTGATTACGCCATCATTTTCAAACGGCATCTCATGCAGTACGAAATAGCGGACTGCGTCCACGCCGAAGAAATCTACCAGATCATCCGCATACAGCACGTTTCCTTTGGACTTGCTCATCTTGCCGTCGCCCTGCAGCAGCCAGGGATGACCGAATACCTGCTTGGGCAGGGGCTCATTCAACGCCATCAGGAAAATCGGCCAGTAAATTGTATGGAAGCGGATAATATCTTTCCCGATCAGATGCAGATCAGCCGGCCAGAGCTTTTTATACTGCTCGCTGCTGTTGCCTTCCGCATCGTAGCCGATACCGGTAATATAGTTGGTCAGCGCATCCAGCCATACATAAACAACGTGTTTCTCATCGAAATCAACCGGGATACCCCATTTGAAAGAGGTTCTGGAAACGCACAGATCCTGCAGTCCGGGAAGCAGGAAATTGTTCATCATCTCGTTTTTGCGGGATACCGGCTGGATAAATTCCGGATGGCTGTTGATATGGTCGATCAGGCGCTGCGCATATTTGCTCATTCTGAAGAAATATGCTTCTTCCTTTGCAGGTTTCACTTCTCTGCCGCAGTCCGGACATTTTCCGTCCTTTAACTGGGACTGTGTCCAGAAGGATTCACATGGCGTACAATACATTCCTTCATAAGAGCCTTTGTAAATATCGCCCTGATCATACAGGCGCTTGAAAATTTTCTGTACCTGTTTTTCATGATCCGGGTCTGTCGTACGGATGAACTTGTCATAAGAAGTACCCATCAGATCCCAGATTCTCTTGATTTCTGCAGAAGCCTTATCCACGTATTCCTGAGGTGTTACGCCCGCTTCCGCTGCCTTTAATTCAATTTTCTGTCCATGCTCATCTGTTCCGGTCTGGAAAAAAACATCATATCCGTCTTTTCTCTTAAACCGCGCGATGCTGTCTGCCAGAACTGCTTCATAAGTATTGCCGATATGCGGTTTGCCCGATGCATACGCAATGGCAGTTGTCATGTAAAATTTTCCTTTGCTCATACTTCCTCCTTAATGTCGCAACAAAAAGCGCCTCCTCATTGCAGCTAAAAAGCCACAACAAGAAGGCGAATCGTTCGCGGTACCACTTCTGTTCATATACTTCTCACAAAGTATATCTTATCGGGTGCTGCGCCGTTTGGTGCAAGACCCTTCCGCTATAACAGGCGGACCTGTCGCAGCCTTACCTCTCCGGTTCGGTGCGCCGCTCGGGAGCCATGTTCCATCCGCTTCTTCCCGACTTCTCTCAGCTTCCTGCCGCCTGTATCGGGCTGCATTCAAAAGTCCTCTCTGTAAAGCTTCCCCGGATGTACTCTCTCCGTCTTTGCATTCTCTTTTTCAATATCCGGCTGCCGCCGTATCTGACCGCAGCTTCATACGTTTACAGTAGCACAAAAGATCTGGCCTGTCAACGGCTGGCTCACAGCTTTAACCCTTTCAGCAGGTCGCCCAGCGAGGTTCCGACCGCCTCATTCGAGCTGTACTCTTCCGCCTGTTTTTCTTCCAACTCGTCCGGCTCTGCGCTCTCGGCTGCTGCCTTGATGCTCAGGCTGATCCGGTTGTCCTTCGTATTTAAAACAACTGCCCGTACGGTATCCCCGACTGTCAGCACCTCTGAAGGCTTTTTCAGACGCTTCTGGCTGATCTGGGAAATGTGTACCAAACCACTTAATCCATCGCCAAGATCCACAAATGCACCGTATGGCATCAGGCTTTCCACGCGTCCCTCTACAACTGTACCAGGCACAATCATGGAGATTTTATGGTTCAGGCGCTCTACTTCCTTTTCTTTCAGGACGTCCTTTGCGGACAGCACAAGCTTCTGGCGATCTGAATCCACCGTAATCACGCGCACTTCCAGCGTTTTCCCGACAAACTCCGTCGTATCTTCCACATAATCCAGTGCCAGCTGGGACGCCGGGATAAATCCGCGGATTCCTTCCACATAAGCAGTTACGCCCTGATTGACGCTTTCGCTTACCTTTATCTTGAGAATCGTCTTTTCTTCCTGATACTGTTTGAGTCTGTCCCAGCCCAGTGTCTCTGCTGCTTCTACGCAGGACATCTGGATATTGCCGGCTCCATCGTCTCTTTTGACAACAGTCCCTTCCAGCGTATCTCCGACATGGATATCCGCCAGCACGGAAAACGACGGGTCCCTGCTCAAGTCCTCTGTTTTAATAACCGCAGGTGCATAGTAACCCAGATCCAGCGTTACGCCGGTTTCCCGCACGTCGATGACGGTTCCGGAAATCACATCACCCTCCCGGATTGTACGGAAAGAAGCTTCCAGCTCCCTTGCATAATCCGCCATCGTCTCTGTCGTTCCGCCGTTTTCTGCATCCGCAATTCCCCTTTTTTCTTCTGACATCGTTCTCCTCCTTACCGGGCGATAATTCCATGCCGCCTCGTTCCTTTTTTTGAATTTTAGCACGTTTTTTATGGAAATTCCATCCCGGCTTCCGCGATTTTACAACGAACGTACCCACAGGCATACTGTTCACACGCGCCATTTGTAAAATCGCTTTCCTGCGAATCATTTGACAAGATCACTGTATCGCGTTAAACTGATATCGCATTTTATCCTACTAACTTAGGAGGTTACTATTTTTATGAAACGAAAAGCGCTATGGGCTGCTGTTCCCTACACAGTCCCAGTCATGCTCGGCTATCTTTTTCTCGGCGCAGCGTTCGGCGTCCTGATCGCCGAAAACGGTTTTTCCGTCCTCTGGGCGTTTCTCATGAGTACGTTTATCTACGCCGGTTCGATGCAGTTTGCCGCCATCAGCCTGATGACCTCTGCATTTTCTCCGGTTTCCGCTTTTTTGCTGACGCTCATGGTAAATGCAAGGCATCTATTCTACGGTCTTTCCATGTTAAAACCCTTTGAACGCATGGGAAAACGCAAGCCCTATATGATTTTTTCCCTGACAGATGAAACCTATTCTCTTCTCTGCGGAGTCAGCGCCCCGGAAGGAATTGATCCGGACTGGTTTCTGTTCTTTATCTCGCTGCTCGATCAACTCTACTGGATCATCGGATCCTGTATCGGCGCTGCTGCCGGCAGCTTCCTGGCTTTTGATTCCACAGGCATTGACTTTGCCATGACAGCACTGTTTCTGGTAATTTTTGTCGAACAATGGGAAAAAGCAAACTCCAGGCTTCCCGCCCTGCTCGGTCTTGGCATCACGCTGGTCAGTCTGATCGTCGTTGGCCCTGACCGTTTCCTGCTCTTTTCCATGGCTGGCATTTTAGCCGCACTTTTGTTATTTCGAAAGGAGATTTCCAAATGACCATACAGACTCCCCTGCAGCTTGTGATCACAATCGGCATTATCGCCCTCGGCACTTTTCTGATCCGTGCCCTTCCGTTTTTCCTGTTTCCCGCCGGAAAAGAAACGCCGCGCGTTGTTGCCTACCTCGGCGCAGTGCTCCCCAGCGCTTCCATCGCAATGCTCGTCGTTTACTGTTTTAAAAATGTCTCTGTATTTTCCGGTTCTCATGGGCTGCCGGAGCTCATCAGTGCCCTGTTCGTCATTGTCGTCCACAAATGGAGGCACAACCTGCTGCTCTCCATCGTCGGCGGCACGGTTTTATACATGCTGCTCGTGCAGCTCGTTTTTCCGGTACTCGCGTAAGTTCTGTAAAAAAGAATCCTGCTCTACAGGATTCTCCGCCTGCGGCGGGTCGCGTAAGCGACATTCTACCATTCCGCCGCA
>ERZ773146.1189-NODE-1189-length-18945-cov-5.335416_pt1 | contig 18945 bp, 13 predicted proteins | sample MGYA00580847_ERZ773146 | MGnify/ENA primary metagenome ERZ773146 (study PRJEB29015, sample SAMEA2737830) | human gut metagenome | biome: human gut; feature: human-associated habitat; material: faeces | place: China | collected 2012 ...
TATATTTTATTAACATTTCCAATAATTCTGTATATTTTTATCAAGATTATTAATATTCCTTTAAATATCTTTTCATTTAATCAGACGTCTGCTATTATAATCACATAATTATTAACAATTATTAATATTTGTTTTTCAGGAGGAAAAAGAACATGAAAAAAAGACTTGTATCTGTACTTCTTGTGATGGCTCTCCTTGTTCCTACCGTAACAGCTTGTCACGATAGCAGCAAAGATAGTCAGGCAACAAAAGATGTACAGGCAACTGGATATGATCCAGAAGAAGCAGCCAAGAAATTCGACTTTGGCGAATTATCCGATGAAGATAAGAACTACACCATCGAAATGGGTTACAACAACTGCGACCATATGGTCGGCGCTATCATTGGTGAAAAGGCTGGTATTTACAAAGCTTTAGGACTGAATGTAAATGTAACAAAATCCGGTGAGACATTAAAAGCACTCACAAGCGGTGCTATGGACGTTGGATACACAGGTATCGAAGGTGCAATCCGTGCAGTAAACCAGGGTGCTCCATTCTCAATGGCTGCTGCGAACCATATGGGCGGATCACGTTACCTCGTAGTAAGCAATGACATCACAGAGCCTTCTCAGTTAGTCGGCAAAACAATTTCTATGACTGCAGAACCTGAAATTAATCCTGAATGGCTGACATGGTCCGAAAAACTGGGAATCCCGGCTGATGCTTCCAGCTACAATATTGTATCGATGGGTGGACAGGATGCCATGTTCGCACTGAAAGCCGGACAGATTGATGCTTTCACATGCTGCGACCCTTATGCTTCCATCGCTGAGTTCGAAGGATTTGGACATATTCTCGGAATCGGTTGGGGCGGAGCTAATGTTGACTCTGACGCTACTGCTGATACATGGGGACTTTGCTGTATTTATGCTATGTCTAACGATTTCAAAGAGAAACACCCAGAGCTTGCAAGACGTCTTGTGTACGCTCATGAGATGGCTCTTGAATACATGTACACACATCCATACAATGCAGCTATGATGTTCGCAGACGGATTTGACGTTGATCCTTATGTAGCTCTTCGTACCATCTATATGAAGACAGTTGCTGAAGGACGTACAATCACATGGCACTTCTCTGAAAAGAACATTGAAAACTTTGAGAACTACTACACACAGTATCCACAGATTCCGGAAGAGGAAATTCCTCGTGTCAGTGACGTAAGTAAATTCATGACAACAGATATTTCAAAAGATGCTGGTGTTGATGATTTTGATGAATTTATCAAGAAGAACGTTGATGACAGGTTCCCACTTGGTATGACATTCGAAGACTGGTACAACGAAGCTAAGAAGATTGATGATATCTCCGATGATGAAGCAGTAGATATCTCCAAGACAGCTACATCTTATTTAAATAAAGACCTGAAAGATCGTCAGGCATATGAATAAGATATTCTTTAAACAAGTATTTACGAAAGAGCAGCCGCAATTGTGGCTGCTCCTTTTAAGTAATAAACTATTATTCAGAATCGTCTACTCTTGGAAAATTCATAATAAATGTTGTTCCTTTTTCCTCTTCACTCTGCACCTGTATCCATCCTCCGTGTTCTTCTACCATACGTTTCACTACAGTCAGTCCAATTCCGGTTCCTTTCCCATCTTTTTTCGTTGTAAAAAACGGTTCAAACACATGCTTTCGAAGGTCTTTTGGAATACCACAGCCATTATCTTCTACCACAAGCCTTACCATCTGGCCATCATCTATACTTAATCCAAACTGAAGTTTTATGCGTCCTTTTTTATCTCCGATTGCATGGATAGCATTCGTTACCAGATTCAGTATGATCTGATTCAGCGCTCCCACCTGACCTTTTATATAATAAGATGTACTGCATACAGATGTCTCAAATTTAATATTCTCCGGAATCAGCCTGCTTACAATACTAACACTGCTCTCCACGGCAAATGTGGCATTATACTCTGATAATACTCTCTCTGCTCTTCCCTGTCTGCTATAATCCAAAAGCTGTTTTGCCAGTTCTTCACATCTTTTTGCTGACATGTTTAATTCATAGACCTCTTCCGGCATCTCTTGCACGACTGTGTCATTATCTGATAATAGTTCACTATATAGCACAATCGGAGTCATAAGATTATTAAACTCATGTGCCAACGCTCCTGTTAGAAATGTCATCGTTTTCGAATGATTATATTTCTGCATCAGACTTTCCTGATTCTTCATTGCTTCATTTGCCTCATTGAGTTCTTTTTCATGTGCCAGCGCTATCTTAAGCTTCTCTTCTTCTTTTTGCTGCTTTAAAATCCGATATCCGAAAATTCCAACCCAGATCAAAATCAGCACACCAAATAATGACAAATAAAAAGCAATCTTCACAATCGGTGCAGTAATATCCCTGTAATCTTCCACCACGCAAAGCACGAATTGAACCCCATTGAAATCAACGGTATTGTATGCCACAAGTTTCTGAGTCTTCTTTGGCGAGCCGCCTTCTACTTCATAAGACCATACAACTTCACAGCCGGATACATCTTTACTTGAAAATGAGATTTCTTCTTTTTCATTTCTTGCATCTGCCATGACTGTTGTACCATCAATATCTTTTACAATACAGTATCCCTGATTACCCACATTAAGATTAGAAAGATCCTGTTCTCCTTCATAAATCTCATCCAGATTCAATTCAATCTGAACATATCCCGCAATGCTGCGGTTCATATAGACTGCTTTTGTCAGATAAAGTACATATCCTCCGCTATATGTTTTCCTTATTGGTCCTGCAATAACGTGTCCTGGATTTTTTCCTGCCTCCTCGCAGGAATCTGCTTCCCAGTCTTGCAATTGACTAACTTGATCCAGACGGATATATTTCCCCTTTTCTCCAATCTTCAATAAACTTGCTTCTATACTCTCTTCGCTTGCCATATCCCCAGATAATGCAGCATATACGAGATTACTTTTCCCTTGAAGAGTCGCTTTTAAGCTATGCGAACTGACTTCTGCAATATTCTGAATACTTTCTTTTTCATTATTAATGATTGCATCTCGTACAGTTTGATAACAGAATACTGCGCTTAACAGCAACAGCAACACTCCGGTCACTGAAATAATCAATTCTTTTCTTTTCCTATTCATTATTTCTTCTCATTCCCTTATAGTTGACTTTAAATTTTTTCATAGATATAATAGCTTTATGTTAATATGTTTTTTCATGATTACAATAACAGAAAGGCAGGTATTTACAAAATGCCAGATATCTCGGTTCTTATTATAGATGATGAACCTTCCATTTTAAAAGCAGTCAGTATGACCCTTAAACAGGAACATATCGCTGTCACCTGTGCAGATAACGGCACACTTGCACTTGATATCCTGAAAGCCAATACATTTGACTTAATCTTACTGGATATCATTATGCCGGATCAGGACGGGTTTTCCATTTTAAAGGTGATCCGCAGCAGTCAGAACTACACTCCGGTCATCCTCTTAAGTGGACGTGGTGAGGACTCGGCTCAGGTCAAAGGTCTGGAACTTGGTGCCGATGATTACATTACAAAACCGTTCAGCAAAACTGTACTGGTGTCTAAGATCCGTGCCATGGTCCGGCGCACGAATCAGTATGTTTCAAGCTCCGATGAGGTGATTACCGAAGTAAAAAAAGGTCCTTTCGCACTACGGATGGATTCTCAGACTGTACTGAAAAACGGAAAGGAGATATCCCTTACTTCTAAGGAATTCTCCCTTCTCTATCTCTTTATTGAAAATCCAGAGTACATCTTTTCCAAACAGGAGCTGTTCTCCAAAGTCTGGAGAAGTGATAATTGCGATGACAGTACCATCCTCGTATACATCAAAAAGCTAAGGGATAAGCTGGAAGAAGATCCTTCTCATCCAACTCATATCTGTACTGTCTGGGGAAAAGGTTACAAGTTCTGCATTTAGCAGCAGTCCTCCATTCCCTCTCCAAAAAGATCCACCGGTTGGCCGTCTATCATACGATAGATGGCATAACCTACGGCTCCTTTTTTTTCTCCAGTAATAATAATCTCGATTTCTCCTTCTTTATCAATGTTCTTAAACTGAATTTTCTGATTCTCTACCGGTGCAGGTATCGGATCTGAAAAATCATAATTCGTACTATCTCCCTTATCTGTTACAACAATTGTCCGGTTACCTTCTTCCATTTTACAGATTACAACAAGATCATCCAGCCCATCATCTGTCACATCTTCTCTACAGGCAAGTAATACTTCCGCTGTCGGATAAGCATTTTTAAACACATTCAGAATAGAATCATCTTCCGGAACTGTCTCTGCATAACTCGTCTCACGTATTGTCTTTCCTGCTGTCTGCTTGTCAATCTTGCTCTCCTCATGCTTGTTCTCAAGCATGGATCTGGCTGCAAATGCAATGACTACTACAACTACCGCAAGAATCACTTTTGCCCAAATGTTGTCTTCTAATTTCTTTATTATATTCATCTCTCTACCTTTTATATTATTTCCTTCATCTATTATACAAGCTTTAACGCCCCTGTGTTACAAGCCCTTACACATGCAGGTTCCAATCCCATTGCTACCCTCACAGAGCAACCGTCACATTTGACAATTTTATGTTCAGAATCAAATCTTGGCACATCATAAGGACAGGCTTTCAGACACATCTTACACCCTTTACAATTCTCTCTGACTGGTATTACAAAACCTCTTTCGTCTCTTTTTAGAGCTCCATAACGACAGACTTTTAAACAGGCTGCCTCCTCGCAATGCAGACAGCTCCTTGTCACATATATTTCGAGATCACTGTCCCCGCTTTTTTGCATCTCATATATTCTCGCTGGAACTGCGTATCCGTCAGCCTCATCATAATGTTGGTCCAGGCAGGCAACTATACAGGCCAGACACCCGGAACACCGTGCTTTATCACATTCTACTCTGCTCATTATTATGCCCCCTTTTTCACAATTCTGCAACAATAAGATTTGAATCCCGGAAATCCTGATATCGGATCAATGTACTGGTCATCGATCAAAAGATTAATGTCGTAATTCCCGGCACCATGATATACATTTACAGCACCTTGGAGGCAAGAAGAATTCACCACTGCCTCCATATCCATCTGTCCGACCGGAGTCTCAAGTGTGACCATCTCTCCTGTTTTCACGCTGTAATTTTCGGCATCTTCCGGATGTAATTCTACAATCGGACAATCCTCCAGATTTACCAGCCATGGCAGCCGATAGGTCCTGGAATGAAATAACTGCGGTTTTCTGCTTCCGGTACTTAATATAAGCGGATACTCTTTCATCGGCAATGTTTCCCGGAAATCATGATATGCCGGAACTCCTTCATGCCACTCTTTCTTACAGGCTTTAAGAATCGTAGATACGAACTCAATCTTTCCGGTAGGCGTATGAACCTTCATGATATCCTCTGTTGTTCTGGCTGGCATAATATGTTTTGCCGGCATCATACCATGTTCTTTTAACTCGTCCAATGTAAGTCCTGTCGGGCTTAACCGATCTTCCAGATATTCTTCATAAGTACGATACGTTGGATTGCCAAGTGTAAATCCAAGCCGCTTTGCAAGCTCTAAAAGAATTTCCATATCATTCTTTGTTTCTCCCTGGTTCTCCACGACTTTTGGCTGATAATAGACCATCTGTGGTCCCAGCAGTTCAACCTGCTCCCGTTCCTGTGTGACAGCAACCGGAAGCAGGATATCTGCATATTTACATGTATCATTCATATATAAATCTGCACAGGAGAAAAATTCCACCTGTTTCATTCCCTCTTCGATCCGGTCCGGTCTTGGCCACATATGATGGTTCATTCCAAAGGAAATGAGATTACGGATTGGATATTTGCCATTTCCAAGGAGAAAATCTGCAATATGTTCTACCTGCAGCTCTACGGAAGTTAATTTGTCCCACGCTGGAAACTCTCCATAATTTACTCCTTTTTCTGGATGCTCGCGGTCTTTTTTTGTACCCATGAAAGAATCTTTCAGCACAGCTCTTGCAGGTCCCGGACCTGCAAACCCTCCCGGAATCCCAAAATTACCAGTAAGCGCCATCAATAGTCCGATTGCCCGTCCATTTTGCACACCATTTATATTATGTACGACTGGTGATGCCGATAACATAATGGAAGTCGGTCCCTCTGCTGCAATCATTCTGGCAGTCCTTATCATATCGCTTTTCGGAACTCCTGTAATCTCTTCAACTTTTTCAGGAGTAAAATCCATAACATAGTCTCTATATTCTTCATATCCATAAGTATACTTTTCAATATATTCACAATCATGCAGATTTTCTGTGATGATTACTCTTGCCATGCCCAGTGCCAGTGCGCCATCTGTTCCTGGAATCGGACGAAGATGTAACTGTGCATATTCTGTAGTCGGTGTACACTTTGGATCAACAACAATCACTTTCGCACCCCGGTCAACTGCATGTAAAAATCCGGCACCGCCTTTGACAGAATTACTGTATAAAGGATTCACGCCCCATACGACCAAAGTCCGGCACCGTCCAAAATCTGGTGGAATCAGCATAATATTTTGTCCAAAATTACATTGATTGGCCATCATAAGTGCATAAGCACATGTACTGGACTCGGTTCCATAATTTGGTGTTCCATATTTATTTACAAATTCTGTTATCTGTGGTCTGAACCACTTCGGATGTCCTACATAGACCATCGTCTGTTCCGGACCGTAAGCCTCTTTTACTGATTGCATCTTTTCTGCAATCGTATCAAGTGCTTCTTTCCAGCTAATCCGTTCAAACTTTCCTTCTCCACGTTTTCCGACACGTTTCATCGGATATAGGATCCGATCTGGATTGTAAAGTGCCTGTTTTATCGCAGCACCTTTCACGCACACACGTCCATTTGCTCCCGGAAGTGTACTATTTCCTTCTGTTTTTATGATTTTTCCGTCTTTTACGTAAAAATCTAAAAGGCAGTCTCCACCGCAAAATCCACAGAATCCAGTCTTCACCTGAATTCCCGTCTCTTCTCCTGGAATCTTTGCTTTTAATAGCTCTTCTCTTGTTATTTTTTCCATAAATTCCTCCAATAGTTATAAATCCCCCATCTTTCTATCTTTATATTATCCTACGCTTATAAGCGCTTCGTCAAATTGGATTTATCTATATATCTATATAAAATCCATATATCAGCTGGATTGCATTTTTCCTATGCTATCTTTAACTGTTGCGCTTATTCTAAGATTATTCTAAAATTCTCATGAAATCGTCTAAAAACTTCTTTTTTCAGGTTGTTACTGTCTGTACTTTAGTGTATAATATAAACATCAACTATTCGATACCGGATATGCCCGGTATAATCTTATACATAAAGGAGAGTTTGCCATGGTAAATTTATTAACTGGCCCTAAAGGCAGCGGAAAAACACAACAAATGATCGAGCAGGCAAATAAGCAGGCGAAAGAATGTAGAGGTAATGTCGTTTTTATCAAAAAGACGCATCGCGATACCGCAAGTGTTGCATTTGATATCCGTACAATTTGTATGGATGATTTTCCATCTATTACGAATACCGATGAGTACATTGGTTTCTTATATGGAATGTATAGCTCCAACCACGATATTGAGTGCATTTTTATCGATGGTATTTTAAAACACGCAGATATTTCTATTGAGAATATTCCAGAATTTATTGACCGGCTGAAAAAACTCTCCGAGGAATGCGGTATCAATTTTTATGTAAGTATCAGCGCAGAAAAAGCAGAATTAAAGGACATTGATTTGGATGGCTGCACTCTTTTAAATTAAATGGATCAAACAATGAAACAAGCGGACAGTCTATCTTAAGATGGACTGTCTGTTTTTATGCACATTTTCTAAAACGAATGAAAAGGTAACAAAAATACTATGAGTGATAACAATTCAGGAATCAAAGCATCAAAAAGACGTCAGATGGAAGCCAGACGCAGACGACTCAGACGCAGAAAAAGGAAACGTGCCATGCTGCTTGGATGCATGTTATGTACAGTCTGTCTGATTCTATTTGGCACAATATATGGCATCAGTCATCTGTTGCATAAACATACTGACACAAAAGAAGCCGTTAAGACTTCCCCGAAGCAGACAGCCAAAAGTAAGGACACTTCCTCTTCCAAAGAAAAAATTGACACTTCTGCTGTAAAAACGCAAGAACTTGTCATTAACACAGATACTAACTCTGACAAGAAAAAAAAGGGCAGCTCTTCAAAGGGACCTACCACCATCACTATAAGTTCTATGGGGGACTGCACACTTGGAACTGATGAGGGTTTTGATCAGTCCACCAGCTTTAATGCCTACTACAACGAATATGGCGCAGACTATTTCTTTAAAAATGTCCGTTCTATTTTAGAAGCTGATGATTTGTCTGTTGTAAACTTTGAGGGAACACTGACCGAAGAGACGAGCCGGGCTGATAAAACCTTTGCATTTAAAGGGCCTGCCAAATACACTGACATTTTAACCGGAAGTTCTGTGGAAGCCGCCAATATTGCAAACAACCACAGCAAAGACTACGGCACAAAAAGCCAGGAAGATACCATCAAAAATCTGTCAAACGCAGGCATTGCTACATTTGGCTATGAAAATGTCGTTGTGGTGGATGTAAAAGGTATCAAAGTCGGACTTACCGGCATCTATGAACTTGCCGAGCATGAGCAGAAAGCAACGCAAATCAAAGAAAATATCCAGGCCTTAAAAGATGCAGGGGCACAGATTATTATCGTTAATTTCCACTGGGGAATTGAAAAAGAATACACACCAAATGCTACCCAGAAAAAACTTGCACATCTGGCCATCGATGAAGGAGCCGACCTTGTCATTGGTCATCACCCACATGTACTGGAAGGCATTGAAAAGTATAATGGAAAATATATTGCCTACAGTCTGGGAAACTTCTGTTTTGGGGGAAATAAAAATCCTTCTGATAAGGATACGATGATCTTCCAACAGACTTTTACCATCGATACAGACGGTAAAGTTGCCGATGACGATAACATTAACATCATTCCTTGTTCTCTGTCTTCTTCCAGTAATAAAAACGATTACTGTCCGACACCTCTTGAAGGTGATGAAGCAGAACGCGTCAGACAAAAGATAGAAAAATACAGCGAAGGGCTCTAAGCCTTCCGCTGTATTTTTCATTTTATTCACAAATGTTACTTAATTTTAAGGCTTACAACTGTATCTGCCTTCTCGCCTTTCTTATATTCCATCGTCACAGTCTGTCCTGCCTCACACCGGACTACATCAATGTAATCAACTACAGACACATCGAAAATATCCTCTGAACCATCAATCATCAGATAATAATGAGAAGTTCCATCAATGACCGCCTGTGCAATCTTTGTAATCTCTCCGGTGATTGTCTCAATCTCTCTGTCGTCCTTCGCTTCTTCTTTCACACCATTGCTTAAGAGCAGATTCAGATAATTGTCCTCACACTGACTCACACTGTCTCCGATAGCAACGATCTGATATTTCTGCACGTTTACCATGGCATATTTCTTAACCAGTCCCGCATCATCCTTTAATGCGATAAAATAAGTCGGCTCTCCGGATATATTAAGAAGCAGTGGAAATGTTGCGGTATACTTCAGATTCTGCACCTGTCCTTCTGCTGAAGACATAGCAGAAGCTTCTGTTGCTCCCTCACATTCATAATACTTTGTTTCCATTGTTCTCTGATTGGATAATACAAATCCAACATTAGACTGATCTCCGTTGACCGAAGTCACGCCTGTGTACATCCATACGTCATCGTCCAGTGCAAGATAATTGTAACCATCTGTTGTCTTCAGGCAGTCTTTCTGGCTCAGCACACTGTTGAAAAATCCATGTTTCAGTGTTCCATAATAGTCAAACAGATTGACAAGAAGATCCGCGGAATAGACTCTGTCTACCCACTCCGGAACATCTGTTGTCTTATAAGTCGTTGTTTCACCGGTAATAGCATTACAGATCACAACTTTACCGATCGTCTCACCACCAAACAGACCAATGTTATATTTTTTCACCGGTGCGATCCAGTATGGCACACCATCATCATCAATCTCAAAGCTCAAATCTCCGTAAATGTATGTCGGATGTGCAAATCGCAGATGCCGGTAAATGTTCCGGTTAAAGTACTCACTGTTCACATATTTCATGCCTTTATCCAGCTTTACAAGCTCTGTGTTCTGATTTGCCATATTAATACGAATATATGCCGGTATTCCTTCTGAACGGTTCGTAAACCACTTAATAATACTGGCATATCGAAGTGGCGTTACACGCACCGGATTATCCTTATAATTAATCTGGGAATAGATGTCATCTGCCTCAAACTGTGAAACCATATCTACCATACTTCCCATCTTACGGTCTCCCAAAAGTGCGGCAGTATCTCTGTCCAGAAGCGGAATCTTATCAAAGGAAAGTTCTTCTACATCTTCTGTAAAATTCCCCTGTTCTACCTTCATCAGCTTCTGATATTTCTTCGCATTAACAATCGGGGAAGATAAAATACTTCCAATGAAATAAACTGCACCAAGCACAAGCAAAAGTATCACGCCTGCCCGGAGTATTTTACTCTCTTTCAAATCGCTGATACGAATTTTCGCAGGATTTCTGAATCCATAAAAAAAGAGTTTCACAATTAAAGCTATTACGATTAGAAATAATACTGCTCCCCACGTATCTGTAGAGTGAATGTTGATTGCCGGTATAGTCACATAATAATAAATTGCTGCAACGATTACCACAATCAGGGCTATTAAACCTTTTGTCTTTGTTTTCATAACTTTCTCCTTTTAAAACTTTCTCTTCCATGCAAACATAGTAAGGAAAGTAAGGAACGGGAAGATTTCCAGACGTCCTGCAAGCATATCTATACAGAATACAATCTTTGACAAGATTGAAAAATCTGCAAAATTTCCGGTCGGTCCGACTGCCGAAAGTCCCGGTCCGATATTATTAAGTGTTGCCATTACAGATGTAAATGTCGTAGTAAAGTCCTGATTATCCAAAGAAATGATCAACACAGATACAATTGCCAGCAGTGCATATGCCATCAGATATACATAGACCCCTCGCAAAGTCTCATCACTGATCTTCTTTCTATTGATGCGGATCAGATTCACAGATTTCGGATGCACAAGCTGCTTGATTTCACGTTTTACTCCTTTGAATACAATCATGAGACGTGACACTTTAATACCGCCTCCGGTGGAAGATGCACAGGCTCCAATGATCATCAGCAACACTAAAATACACTGGGAGAATGTCGGCCAAAGATTGAAATCTGTCGTCGCATAACCCGTTGTCGTAATGATCGTTGATACTTGGAACAAGGCGTACCGGAATGCTTTCATGATACTGCCATACATCTGATTTGTATTCAAAGTGATCAGAATTGTTGCTGTCGCAACAATTCCAAGATACACTCGAAGTTCTTCATTTTTCCAGAATGCTTTAAAGTCTCCCAGGAGCATAAAATAATACAGGTTAAAGTTGATTCCAAACAGAATCATAAAAATTGAAATAACGTAGTCAATATATGCACTGTCAAAATGTCCTACACTGTCTGCATAATTGGAAAATCCTCCGGTTCCTGCAGAGCCAAACGCATGGATCAGACTGTCGAACAGATTCATTCCTCCAAACATAAGAAGAATGACCAGGATCATTGTCAATCCAAAATAAATTCCATACAGAATTCTTGCTGTCGTTTTGGTCTTTGGAACAAGCTTATCTTTCTCCGGTCCCGGAACTTCTGCACGCATCAGATACATGGAATTCTTCTTGTCCAGATTCGTCAGCATCAGAACAAAGACAAGCACTCCCATACCTCCAATCCAGTGAGTGAAACTTCGCCAGAACAGCATACACTGTGGTAATGCTTCTACATCTCTTAAGATGGACGATCCAGTTGTTGTAAATCCAGATACAGTCTCAAAAAATGCATCTACAAAATTCGGAATACTTCCGGACAATGTAAATGGAAGTGCTCCGAATAAGGACCATGTAATCCAGGCACTGGCAACAACAACCATACCTTCCTTTCCATAAATCACCTGTCCCTCCGGTCTCTTTCTTCCGGCTATTACAAAAATGCATGTCAGAATCACTGCCGGTATCACAAATGTCAGGGCTTCTTTTTCTTCCCCATATAATATTCCTACAAATGCCGGAAGAAGCAAGAGCAATGCTTCTACCCCCAACATTCTGCCCAGAATATAACGTACCATTTTTCCATTCATATCTTATGACTCCCTATGCAAGTATATCTTTGAAATCATTGATCGTGTGCTCTTTCGCGATCACAATAACACTATCACCGACTTCCAGATGATCGTCACCATTCGGAATGATAATTCTTCTGTGGCGTCCGATACATGCAATCAGGTTATTCGGCTTAGTAGGCAGATCTTTTAACGGAGTATTTGTGAAATCACATTCTTTGTTAATGATGTATTCCTGTGCTACAATCTTGCCATTCAGCAGTCGGTACATCGTCTCAATATTGGCACTGCTGTAAGAATTCATTCTTGCCTTAACGTAAGCAAGGATTGCATCTGCTGTCGCGCTCTTGGCAGAAACCGTACTCTCAATTCCAAGGCTCTCTACCATCTGTGCTCTTGTATCTGCATTGACCTTCGCAACAATTTTCTTGATCCCTCTTGTCTTTGCAAAAAGTGCCATCATAATATTCTCTTCATCCATGCCGGTCAGGGCAACAATGGCATTGGCATTCTCAAGGCCTTCTTCAATCAAAAGCTCCTGATCCGTCGCATCTCCATGAATAATCGTTGCCTTCGGAAGTAATTCACACAATTCCTCACATCTTGCCTGATTCTGCTCGATGATCTTCACCTGCATGCCAGCCTGTTGCAACTGAACTGCAAGATAAAAACATACATGACCGCCACCACAGATCATAACCTTCTTCACTTTCTCTTCCTTATGTCCAAGTGCACGGAAGAACGATTTCAGATTCTGATGTGATGCGACCACATGCATACGGTCTCCCTTTTCAATTACAAAATTACCATCCGGAATATAGACCTGCTCACCACGCTTGATGGCGCATACAAGAATCTGGAATTCATATTTCTTGTTAATCTCTGCCAGTGATAATCCCACAATCGGGCTTGTCTCAGAAATCGGGAACTCTACCAGTTCCACTCTTCCTTTCATGAATGATTCGACTTTATTCGCCTCTGGGAAAAGCAACATTCTTGATATCTCATTAGCTGCTGCCAGCTCTGGATTGACCGCCATACTAAGATGCAGGTCTTCCTTCAACAATTCCATCTGGCGATAATAAAGAGGATTTCTCACCCTTGCAATGGTATGCTTGGCACCAAGTCGCTTTGCCAGAAGACAACTGATCATATTCATCTCATCTGTAGATGTACATGCAATCACAATGTCTGCATGCGGCACATCCGCCTGTTTTAAAACTTCTGCATCCGCACCATTTCCATTAATACAGAAAATGTCCAGATTGTTCAAAGCTGCTTTCAGCTTCCCGGCATTTTGGTCAATCAGGGTAATGTCATAATCTTCTTCTGACAACTGTGTTGTCAGCTTATGACCTACCTTTCCATCGCCGATAATCACTATTTTCATTTCTTATCCCTCGTTATATTCTTCTTTATATTTTCACTGAATGCCTGAAAATTACTATTTATAAAACTGCATATAGGTATAGAGATTATAGCACTTTTAATCACAGAAAAAAAGCCCTAAACGGGCTTTTCTCCTGTTAAAACTTTAATTAACTTTTTCTTATCTTTCTATTCTTCAGCGGCCCTTTTTGCGATTTCTGCTTCTTGTACTTCTGAAGGTGCCTGTTCATAACGTGCAAATGTATATTCATAAGTTCCTCGTCCACCTGTCATAGAGCGTAATGTCGTGCAGTATCCGAATAATCCTGTCATCGGGACATCTGCTTCTACGATCTGATTTCCTACGCCAACCGGCGTCATACCAAGCACACGGCCACGTCTCTTGTTAAGATCTCCCATTACATCTCCGGTGTACTCATCCGGAACTGTTACTTTCACAGATACGATTGGCTCAAGAAGTACTGGAGATGCCTCCATAAATCCTTTCTTAAATGCCTGGATCGTAGCAGTCTTAAATGCCATCTCAGAAGAGTCTACCGGGTGGTAAGATCCATCGTAAAGTGTAGCTTTGACACCAACAACCGGGTATCCTGCAAGAGGACCTTTCACTACAGATTCCTGAAGTCCTTTTTCTACTGCCGGGAAATAATTCTTCGGAACTGCTCCTCCTACAACTTCTTCATCAAATTCATAAGGTATTTCCAGGTCTCCTGACGGAGCAAAGCGCATCTTCACATGTCCGTACTGTCCATGTCCACCGGATTGTTTTTTATATTTGCTGTCTACATCAGACTGTTTGCGGATTGTCTCACGGAATGCAACCTTCGGAGTCTCCAGTGTTACTTCGCATTTGTAACGGTCTAATAACTTGCTGACTGCAATCTCCAGATGCTGATCTCCAATACCATAAAGAAGTGCCTGACGATTCTCGCTGTCATTGACTACCTTAAGTGTTACATCTTCTGCCATCATTTTCTGAAGTGCCTGAGATACTTTATCTTCATCGCCTTTATTCTTTGTTACATATTTCATATATGTATAAGGTTTTGAATATTCTGTCTTACCATAAAGAACCGGTGTTGTCTTTGTGGACAATGTATCCCCTGTTCTTGTTGCGGTCAGTTTTGCGATAGCACCGATATCTCCTGCAAACAGCTCACTGACTTCCACAGGTTTGTTACCGAACATCGTGTAAATCTTACCAAGCTTCTCATCTGTATCTGTATCTGCATTATAAAGTGTATCGTCACCTTTTAATACACCGGAGCAAACTTTAATAAATGAATATTTTCCAATAAACGGATCAACCATTGTCTTAAATACATAAGCTGATTTGGCTCTTGCGAAATCATAATTTGCTTCATAAATCTCATTTGTCTTGCGATTGATACCTGCACATTCTCTCCAGTCCGGACTTGGGAAGAATCTTACAATATCGGACAGAAGATTGGCGACGCCCTGTGCCTGGATATTAGATCCCATAGCCACTGGGACAATACTTCCTTCCATAACCTCTGTTCTCATGGCAGAACGGATTTCTTCTACCGAGAACTCGTCTCCTGCAAAATAGCGCTCCATATATTCGTCACTAATCTCTGCGACTGCTTCCAGAAGCTTCTCACGGTACATCTCCAGGTTCGGTTTACAGTAATCTGGAATCTCACATTCCTCTCTCTGTCCAAGACCTGTATAACGGCGTCCTGCATTCTTGATGACATTGACATATCCGACCAGTTTCTCATTCTCACGGATTGGCTGGAAATGTGGTGCAATGACTTTACCAAACTTATCTGTCAGATCCTGAACGACCTGTCTGAAGCTGGCATCATCCACATCCATCTCTGTTACATATACCATTCTTGGAAGATTGTACTTGTCACAAAGTGCCCAGGCTTTTTCTGTTCCGACCTCTACACCTGCTTTACCGGATACGACAATAACTGCCGCATCTGCTGCACTGACTGCCTCTTCCACTTCTCCTACAAAATCAAAATATCCCGGAGTATCTAACACATTGATCTTTGCCTTTTCCCATTCGATTGGTGTCAGGGTAGTGCTAAGAGAAAATCCACGTTTCTGTTCTTCCTTATCAAAATCACTGATCGTATTCTTGTCCGCTACTTTTCCCATACGATTCGTTGCGCCTGATACATACGCCATGGCCTCAACAAGACTTGTCTTACCACTGCCCCCGTGCCCTAACAGGACAACATTTCTGATCTCGTCCGTTCTGTAAACTTTCATATTGGTTGCCTCCTTATATTATGTAGTAATTCTCAAGAATTCTTTATAATACTTCTTCCTGATATCCCATGTGTATATTGTACTAAACAAATCGAATTATTACAACTATTTTGTGCAAATATTATATGAAATATTGATTAATTTTCTAACTTTTGCGATGTGCAAGCAATTTCACCTGCAAGGTCTTTTGTAGCAGATTTGTTAAGTTCTGGTGTAAAGAAGCCTTTTTGACCAGCGAAACCATCGCATGCGAAGGATTTGATGTTGAATACATGGTCTGTGCATAGACGAGCCAAGTCTTCAATGTATTGAGATTTGTTCAAAGATTTAATCTTACATTGTTTGTGTACGATAACTCGTTCATCGCATTTTTCAATGTCGAGATGCGGTACTACGTATTTGCATAAGAATTCAGAAATATCGTTAATTTCTAAGTCTGGCATATGTTTGAAAGCATGGTTGAAGCATGCGCTATGGTCGATTACGATTGGGTATTTACCATTTTGAGATGCTTTCATCAATGCATCATGCAAGTCTTTGACAGCCCGTTCATGAACGTCGTCATAGTTTTCAAAGCTCAAGCCGCAGCAGAGGTTTTCGATATGTTGTGGATAAATAATATCGATATGAGCCTTGTTACAGAGGCTTTCTACTACTTGTTGTAAGCTGCGATCATCGTCATAACCTTGGTTTGGTTTGAAGGCACGGTTCGCACAAGTACTGAAGTATACAACCTTTTCAAAGTTAGTTGGTTTAATGCGATTTCTTAATCTATAATGGTTAGCCTTAGGCGTTGTCTTAGGCAAGTACGGCGTAATACCTGTGACGCCATGTAAACCGTCAGTAATCTTAGAAATTGCTTTTTGTGTAATGATAGAACCAGCAATGCCTTCGAGGCTTACGCCGGCACGAGCCATTTGAAGGGTTGTGGAGAAGTTGTCGTAAATCTTCTTAGCCAATTCTGGTGCAGGCGGATCGATGCGGCGCATGGACAATGCGATTTGAGCAGTGTCGATGCTAAGTGGACAAAGCCCTTTACACATAGAGCATGCTGCACAAGTTTCCACACCGTAGTATTCGTAGCCCTTTCTGAGCTCAGATGCCAATGTGAAGTTACCTTCGTTTTCAAGGCGTTTCGTTTCGCGCAACAACGCAATACGTTGACGTGGAGTCAATGTTAAATTACGGCTTGGACAATGTTTTTCACAGAAACCACATTCCATACAGATTGTGAAAGCATCGTCGATAGCGCATTGTGCCTTAAGGTTTTTCTTGTACACATCTGGATCATCGGTGATGATTACATCAGGGTTCAAGATACGAGTAGGGTCAAAGATGGCTTTGATGCGACGATTGATTTCGTACGCTTTTTTGCCCCATTCCATTTCAATGAATGGCGCTACCATGCGGCCTGTACCATGTTCAGCTTTCAAAGAACCACCGAAACCAGATACGCGCTCAGACATTTCTTCTACTAAATCACCGAAGTTTTTAATATCTTTAGGATCGCTAAAGTCAGGAGTAATGTTGAAGTGAACGTTACCAGACAAGGCATGACCAAAGATTACACCACCGTCTACGAAATCGTATTTGTGGAATAATTCAGTAAGCATTTCGATGCCCTTAGTGAAGTCTTCGATTTGGAAGCAAACGTCTTCTGTGATAACCGTTGTACCTTTTCTACGTTGCCCACCAACGATTGGCAAGATACCTTTACGGATAGCCCACCAAGAATCGTATTCTTTAGGATCTTGAGAATAAAGACTTGGAATAGCTGTTGGAATGTCTTTCAATTGTTCTTTAATGAAAGCCAAGTTTTCATCTACTGTTTCTTTCGTGTAGCTTTCAGTTTGGAACAAAATAGCACTCGTACCCTCAGGCACTTCACGAACGAAGTCAGGCACATTATCTAAGGCTTGAACAGCGCGCAAGGACTGATAGTCCATCATTTCCGCAGCAATAACCTTTTCACGGCCCATATTAGCGAGCGCTACAACCGCAAGAGATGCATCGTTCAATGTGCTGAAGAACATAAGACCACAACCTTTATGAGGTACGTCTTCAACAGTGTTGTACACGATTTCAGATACGAAGCCCAATGTACCTTCAGAACCGATGAACAAGTGGTTGATGATATCGATAATATCTTCAAAATCAACGAGGGAGTTCAAGCCATAGCCTGTAGTATTTTTAATTTTGTATTTGTGATGAATCAAATGAGTCAATTCTTCATCGGCTAAGATTTCTTTGCGCAATTGCAAGATATCTTCTACCATTTGAGGTTTTTCTTTGAGGAATTGATCGATGCTCTTTTGGTCGGATGTATCAAGAATAGAGCCGTCTAATAAAACAACGCGAATAGAGCGAATTGTTTTATACGAGTTCTGCGCTGTGCCACAGCACATGCCAGAGGAGTTATTATTCAAAATACCGCCTACTAATGCTGTTGCAAGCGTTGCAGGATCTGGACCAATTTTACGATTGTACGGTTTCAATAAATCGTTCGCATCGGAACCAATAACACCGCACTCACATTTTAAGGCTTTGCCATCGTCGATAACTTCCATTTTCTTGAAGCCATCATTACATACGATGAGCACGTCTTCACTGGAGCACTGACCAGACAAAGAAGAACCAGCCGCACGGAATGTAAACGGTGTGCCGCATTGTTGGCATAAACGAATAAGACGTCTTACTTCCCGTTCGTCCTCAGCTTTTACAACAACCTTTGGTAAATAGCTATAGCAGGACGCATCAACGCCATACGCATAACGACGTAAATGATCGGTATACACGCGACCTTTACAAATCTCTTTTGCCTCCTTGGCAAAACGTTCATAATCTCTAATAAGTGTACTCACTTCTATTTCCTCCTATCCTTTCTTAAGGAATCTATTACTTTTAGTATACGCCGTTCTCATTCTCACTACTATAATTATGCATAAATTATATCTCTTCTAATAAAAATCGATATGTCGTACCCTTTTATTTCTTTAGTTGAAAGTACATCTCAATAGCATTATCATGTACTCATTTATTCATATGTCTAATCAAGAACCT
>ERZ773146.1193-NODE-1193-length-18897-cov-5.204278_pt1 | contig 18897 bp, 30 predicted proteins | sample MGYA00580847_ERZ773146 | MGnify/ENA primary metagenome ERZ773146 (study PRJEB29015, sample SAMEA2737830) | human gut metagenome | biome: human gut; feature: human-associated habitat; material: faeces | place: China | collected 2012 ...
CGTTGTCACACATTACTTGTTATTAACATTGACATAAAAGTAGAATAATTGTATAATAGATATAAATAGAAGAGACATTGTGCAAAGCTAAATTCGTCTATTAACGGCTCTTTACGATAAATAATATAAATGAGAACAACACGGAGGCGGTTTTGAAAAAATACATAAAATATATCTTGCTATTCATTTCCCTTTCGTTATGTGCGTGGTCGTTACTTATGTTGTGCCAGAAAATCAGAGATTACGATACTGGAGAGGATTATTATGAATTCATCAGCGACATAATTTCCGAGGATGTGCCTCTATTGCCCATGGTACCAGATAAATCCGGTAAGGGTGGAGAAGCAGAAGAACCGTGTCCAGATGATGAACGAATACCGGAAATGAAGAAGATTAATCGGGAAGAACTGATTGATATCAATTCAGATTATGTAGCATGGGTTGATTTCGGGGAAGAGGTAGACATTGATTATCCTATAGTACAGAGCCCGGATGATTACTACTTGAAATATAATTTCGAGAAAAAAAAGAACTCCAACGGTTGCTTGCTTATCGATTCGAAAAATGATGCCACTTTTCACGACCTGAATACAGTCGTGTGGGGGCATAACATGAAGAGCAAAGCGATGTTCGGGAAACTGAACGAATACCGGAAGGAAGAGTATTACAAAAAGCATCCTTATTTCTGGATTTATACGGAAGAGGAGAGTCTATTATATAAAATCATATCTGTACATGATGTAACAATAGAGACACCAGCCTTAAGATTGTTCAAGGACACGTTGAATGCGGAAGACTTTTACGAAGCAGTTCATGCGAAGAAGAAATATGAAACTGAGAGCATTACAACGCCATATAAGACCATTGTGACGTTGGCGACATGCGATGGAAACTATGCAACTCGCTTTTTGGTACACGGACAGCTGGTTTGGAAGAAAAGCTTAAAAAAGAGACCAGAGCAACTACAGAATAAGGAAGGGTGCAAATTAATTAGTCCGTGTGGATGATTTATGATAACAGACGAGACCATTAACCTTTATCATCTTGTTACAGATTATTTTTAGCTATAGGAGAATTTGTCTGAATGACAGAAAGGAAAAACATGATTGTGACAATTAAAGATTATGCAGAAATGCCACTTTTGTGAGTTAGAATTACAAGATAAAAGAAAAATTCTTTAGGAGATATAAATTAAAGTTTAGTAGAGGTAAAAAAGAATGTATAAAGCGGAAAATATTGACACAGATAAGGCTCTTAAAGCGATTGATGAGTCAAGAGTAATGCAGGAAAGAGCCTCACAGCTTAGATCGGAAAAAGAAAGATCTTACATGGAGGGAGTTAACAAAGGACTTGATATCAAAGGACTTGATATTGCTGAAAATCTTTTTAAATGCACAAATTATGAGAAGACGGAACAAGAAGCAACTTATACAGATGGTGTCTGTGATGTATTCTATGAACTTGGAAAAGAACTTGATATACCGACGCAGGATATAAGGGACAATATATCATCTGTGGATGAAGCATGTGCCTTGTTTGCAGACAGGATACGGGAAGCAATAGCAGGAGATAAAGGAGATCCGGGGACAGTGTGAAGAAAGAGTTCCAGCGGTTTATGATAGGAAATTAGATTAGGAGAAAGGCTATGCCAAGCAAAAAGACTGTGTATGAATGTAAATATTGTCGTAAAGAATTTACTGATTATGATGAATGCGAAGAACATGAACATACTCATATCTGCGCATACGACGAAGTGGACAATGCAAGAATCGCGAAGGAATTGCGATTATTAGGAGAGATTGCAAGCGGCTATCACATTGGGGGTATGGTTATGGGTATGGCGCTTAAAAATTACGAAAATCTTATGGAAGAAGCTGCGAATAGGCTGGAAAAACGGGAATAGATGATAGAGGAGGAATAGAAAATGCCTATATACAGAGAAGTAATCACAGAGGTTTATTGCGACATATGTAGCGAAAAGGTCATTGAATTGAATAGCACAGGAAAAGGATTAAGTAAAGACTGGGCAGCATATTTTGCAAGACTAGAAGGTTGCACAACTGGGAAAAAGATTGTTTGCAAACAGTGTCGGATAAAGCAACGCATAGAGAAGTGCAAATTGCAAAAGAAATACGGAATTGCAGAAAAAGACGGAAACGGCGCTTGTTTGGGCGTTGGCAGTGAGTGGGACGACGAGCCTATAGAGCAATGCAAACGCTGTATCGCGTGTGCCTCTTTTGACTGGGACGCAGAAAAGAAACGGTTAAGTCTTTAAACTGAAATTTAGCTCACGAACAGAAAGGGAATATATGAGAGGCGCCATAACAGATAAAATAATTAAAAAGAGGATGAAACCGGTTCTGAAATATCCGGGGAGTAAATGGAGGATTGCCGGAGAGATTGTAGCAAGGATTCCGGAACACCACACGTACCTGGAGCCGTTCTTTGGGAGCAGAGCCGTTTTCTTCTCAAAGGAGCCGAGCAGAATTGAAATGATAAATGACCTTGACAACAACGTACCGAACCTGTTCCGCTGCATCCGGGATGATCCGGACAGACTGGCCAGAATTGTTGCGACAACGCCTTATTCCAGACACGAGTATGAGAGAGCGTTTGCATCGAATGAGGAGCGGGACAATTTCCAGAGAGCGGCTGACTTTCTGACTACATGCTGGCAAGGTCACGGGTTCCGGACAAATGGTACCGGGTGGGCTGGAAGAACGATGTACACGGTCGGGAGAGTATGTATGCTCTCCGGGACTGGTACAATCTGCCGGAGGTTATCCTGGAGACTGCAGAACGCTTGCGGTGTGTCCAGATAGATAGCAGACCGGCACTGGAAGTAATAAAGAGGTTCAATTATCCGGATGTTTTCATGTACATAGACCCTCCGTATATCCTGGGAACCAGGACAGCAAAACAGTAGCATGTTAAAAGGCTGGCACAAGGAGCAGTTCCGGTCAAATGCTGAATACGGAGGAAACAGGGTAGAAACTGTCTGGATGAATTACGAGAGGCAGTACACCCTCGGAGAAAATGAACAAATGGCTTTTATTTAATAGAGGTTGCTATGGATGAGAATGAGGGATTAACGAAGGAATGATAATGGTAGATGCAGAGGATTTAACATGAGAAAAAAGAAATGCATGAAAGAACATTATCCGGAATCAATCTGTATGGTTGAAAGAATGGTGCTCTTTCACGGTACAAGGTTCAGGGTTGGGTTGGCGGTGCATGAATATTACTGTCCAGTTTGCAAAAAGACCCGAAATTATTGGTTTATCAGTTGAAAATTTGACGGAGGAATGATAATGGTAGATGCAGAGGAAACACGGCGGCAAAAAGCCAGGAATCTCCGATATAAGAAGCCGATCGCGAAGGAACCGAATCTGGTTTAGGCTTGACAGAATAGGAGGGAATGTAAAAATGTTGTTATACATTGGTTTATTTTTGATGGTTGTGGGGGTCCTATTGTTTTTGTTAATTATGGCAATAAACAAGTTTGAAATTTTTGCTAAAATTGGTTTTCTGATTTTTGCATTAGGCACTATTCTTGGTGAGATTGGTGCAATTCTTAACGCAATAAACTGAAATTTCCGGTAGTTTCAGCTACTGGAGCAATCTAGTATTTCAGGAGGAAATTACGACAATGGCAGCGAAAAAGTAATACGCAGACGTATCTACATACGAGCAGAAACTCAAACGTGTGATGGTGCGGCTTGGGGTGGAAAAATATGAATATGATTGGACAAGACAGACGGCATACGTCCAGTTTTTCTATAAAAACCAGTGGTATAGGTTCGACCATTCCGTTGAAAAGGTTAATGTTGGAGGGAAGATGAAGCTCACCTACGGGACGGATGTGTTCGCTCAGATTGTCCTTGCCTTGGAAGATCTTGCGAGGATGGTTGAGAGAGGAATATATGACTTGGGGGTATGGGTGTCCGGGATGCGATATATTTCACAGAAGGAACAGCTCCCGAAATGCTTTGTGCAAATGGGATATTTACCTGATGCAGAAATGCCTACCAGAGAAGATCTGGATGCTCGGTATAAATCTATGCTGAAAAAGGTGCATCCGGATAACGGCGGTTCAACGGAAGAATTTGTGAAGCTGCAGGGAATTATGAAGGAATGCCTAGATAAATTGCGAAATTAAACTTATGCTGCTCAAAAGGTGTTATCTACTGAGTGTATAAAAGATAGTAATAGCACTATAAACTGAAATTATTATGAAAAGCGGAAGGTAACTGGTAGTGCGGACGTTGAGTAAAGGGTAGAAAATGAAAACCAGATTATGGAAAATGATTTCTTTATTAGCAGCTGCAGTTGTTGTTATGGTCGGATTATCAAAAAGTCCTACGGAAGAAATTGAAAGACGTAATTCGGTATTAGTTTCGGAAAGCAGTGTGACGAAAACCGGAGATGAGAGAACATCAGATGTAGGAGAAAACGTGTTTTCGGGAGTTTTCAACGAAGGGGAATCGTTCTTTATCAATGTATCAGGCGGTACCATTGAGACGCGATTCTTTTCTCCGGTGGGATACGAAAGAATTCCGGAGGATGACGGCAGCTTCCAGGAATACGTGCGTACTTATCCGCTCAAAGAATCGGGAGAGCCAATCCTGCTATATAACGGTACGGTAAGCGAGCATCAATGGTTCGCTGCTGCAGTATTCAAGCTACCTATCGAAAACATAAATTTGCAGCAATGTGCAGATTCAATTATGAGATTCTATGCAGAATATTTTTATGCTACAGAACAATATGACCGTATAGGATTTCACTTTGTAAATGGGTTTTATGCGGATTTCGCCTCGTGGTCAAAGGGGGCAAGAATAGATGGTCGTGCTCCGGACAAGTGGGTCTATGACGCAGGGCCGGACATGTCATACGAATCTTTTCAAAAGTATATGAATGTTATATTTAATTATGGCAGCACAATATCCATGAAGAAAGAAAGCTATCCAATTACAGTGGAAGAAGCTGATATCGGAGACATATTCATTAGAGCTGGAAGTCCTGGACACGCAGTAATGATAGTTGATGTTTGCCAAAATGAGGCCGGGCAGAAGGCCTTCTTGCTGGCACAGGGGCTTATGCCAGCGCAGGAGTTCCATGTTATCATAAATGAGCGGCATGCTGCAGACCCGTGGTATTATGAGGATGAGTTGAAATTCCCGTTCCAGACGCCGGGGTATGAGTTTGGAGAAAGAAGTTTGCGGCGGCTTGCGTATTAGTATACGAAATGACCTATACTAGGTGTTCACCGTGAACTAACAAAATATAATATACGGGGACATTGTAAAATCCGTTGAAAAGATAAGATATTATCTGAATGTAGTTGCACAAAGTAAAATAGTATGATAAAGTAATGGTATAAAATTAAATCAGATGCATAATTTCTCAAAGCAGTTGTCATAGTGGCGACTGCTTTTTATTTTGCAAAGAAAGGAGGATGCTGCATTGATGCAGCGAAAAATAGCAATGAAAGTAATATCATACAGCGTGCTGTTGAACGACAATGAACTTCCGGAACTTGTGCCGGACAAGCCTCGGCTGTGGGGCGGTGATGCTGAACAGTTTCAGGCGCCGGGGGATGTTGTACTGATGCTTAATCAGGTATTTGAACTCTACAGGCAGGCAGAAGAACATCTGTACATGGTTGCATTAAATCATCGTCTGCACCCGATAGGCGTGTTTGAGGTATTCCATGGTACAAATTGTAACTGTTGCGCTAACCCAAGAGAAATATTTCTGAGAGCGGCACTGATAGGCGCGGCAAGGATTGTCATAGCCCACAATCATCCGGGCGGAAGCATTGTTCCGTCCCACGATGACGATGTAATAACGGCTAAGGTCAGCGAAGCGGGGATGATTCTTGGCATTGAACTGGTGGACCACATCATTGTTTCACGTCAAGGTTTCTTCAGCTACAAAGAAAATGCGCGACTGGACGAGATTGAAGAAAAGTTAAAAAATGAAAGGAGGAACTATGAGAAAATTTAAGGCAAAAATCATTGGTGCGTTTGCAATTGCCCTTGCCCTCATAGCAGGTAATGCTGTAGAAGTCGAGGCTGCGCACAGTCAGTTCTTCACGTTCAATCAGGAAGTAATTCCTTATTGCGGATACGCAGATAATCTGCTCCTCATCCAGAATTCTATGGGTGAGTTCAATGCGGAGGATATCCAGTGGATGGCACGGAATGACTGCCTGGATGAAACCGGCCTTGCGTGGTGCTATGACGCTGGGCTTATGGACATTGAAGGATTTGCGAGGATGATTCCATATGTGAGCCACACGAAGCCGCAAACAATCTTTGGTCACTAATAAGGAACTTAAACGGGAACTGAATTTTAACATTCATAATTTTAGTTCCCGTTAAGAAATAAAAAATGGAGGAAGAGATATGAACGAATCTAAAATTGCGGTTCTGAAGTATGAGTCAAACAGGTGTGACAGCCATGAGGTTTTCCTGTTCGAGAGCGAGGGTGCCGGGAATGAATTTATCAAAAAATCCTGGCACCAGTATGTGGTGAGTATGACTGAACAGCAGGAAGACGAGCGTTCCGGAATTAAGTTGACATCTGGCTGCTGGTGCCGGAAAGACTGTGCGCAGATTTGCTATACGGATGCTGAAAATGATGACTCGGAAGACGGACCGTGTATCGACAAAATCATCTGGCAGCTGCTCTATACCAGCTCTGCAGAAGAAGAACTGGAGAAGCCCTTAGCCGAGGAAGTAAGCACGGAGCATTTTGAAAAGTCGTATAAGGATTATCCCAAGTCCCATATCGGGAGCAGTGATATATCCAGTTTGATTCTGGCTGGATATGTGCCGGATAAAGGCATGGTTCCGCAGAGACTCGATTTTGGCGAGGATGGCGATTATGCAGCCTATGTGGTGACAGACAAAAACGTTGGCATTGGCGCACATTATAGGAAAGTGGCTGAGTTTGAGAATTGGATGAACGTCTACGATGACTATGGGTTGGTAAAAGAGGTTAAAGCTGACAAAATCATCGTATACCGTGCCGGCGAACGTGGATGCATTATCCATGCTTTCGCAGTTGCGGATCCGGGCGTGGATGCATAGCTTCTGGTTGTCCTTCGTGGCTGACACCAATAAGAAAGGAGGTCTGCCGGAAAGAAGCCGGCGAAACAATTAAAAAAGATTATAACTGAAAACTATTTTTTAGTGAAGGAGAGCAAAAAATGAAGATTTGTCCTGAATGTGGTTCTACAAAGTTTCATGTAATAGCGCATGTTGCACAAGCGTGGGAAGTGGATACAAACGGATACTTCTCCCAATGCATTGACGAATGCACAGAGGTAATTCATAAGCCTGACGATGACGACATCTGGTGCTGTGCAGAGTGCGGCTGGGATGATCCGGGAAGTAAATTTGAATTCCCGGACCAGCCTTTTATCACCAAGGATATGGTCAAAAACGGTCTGCTTAATGGCAAAATCCGGCTGGGGAATGAAGACGGGAACCTGTCGGCGCACATTGGCGATAATTGGTTCTGGATATATGCAGTAGCTGGAAACGAGTATGGGCTGGATGAAATCATCCAGAACATTTATGCCGCCATAAATGAGGAACCGATTCGCAACGTGGATGATTCCGGAATCTTAGACGAGGAAGATTCTGCGGAGTATATGTATTACTTCTATGCTCTTGGTGGAACAAAGAACAGTAACTATCACGCGATATAGAGACTGAAAAATTGCCGCGGCTATAACCCGCGAACGTCAAAATAAGATTTTAGCAAACAGTCAGAGGAGAATATCTGGCTGTTTGCATTTTGGAAGGAGAGAGGATATGGCAAAGGGAATCGAGAGGTTTGAAGCGTACTACCATAAGTGCGCAGATGGAAAAGAACGTGTCGAGAAAATCAGCATCGAATGCAGCAAATTTGGAAGCCGGAAAGAAGCTTTTATGCACGCAATGGCGGAGGCTTATGACAGGTGTGGAGAAGACGAGACACTGGAACGTGTTGAAATTATGTAAAGGAGATCAGTTATGATTGAGTTGAATATTACGAAAGAATACGAGAGAGAACAGGAAGCACACTGGGAAGAGGTTTCTTCTAGAGAAAGGCATTTAACGGAAGGGAAGATGGATGAAAAAATTCTTTCTTTCCAGAATTCCATTAAAGAGGCACGAGACATTTTAAAGGATTTGTACAATTCTCATGTGAAATCCAGAGATGAGGATGCAGAGAGGTATATCGCGGATATGCTCAAGTTTGCATACGACGAGTTCTCTGAAGCGGAGAGCGACCTTGAACGGCTTCTTTGTAAAAGCGACGAAGACGGCTATATCTTTTGATGACTGGAGGAGAGAGATGGAAATTAAAAGAGCTGATGTTGAAAGAATGTTTAAACATTATATTGAGAGAAAACGCTACAATCAGTCTAAGGATTCCTGTTCGCAGGATGGTCTTTATTCCGCCGGTGAATGCAGTGAGGCTGAGAAATGGCTGAAATTGTGCGGCGTGGACTTGTCATATGAGAGGATTCAGGAGATGGTAGAAGGCAAGCGTGAAATCAGAGCCTTTGACGTCCCGTGAACGACGGTTACAGTTGAGGATATGCGGGAATATGGCTATAGCATGCCGGAGAGCACGGAATTTCGGAGATAAGAGCGTTTCTTTCATGTTCACGATTCGAGGATAAGGTACTTGTCATCAGAACGTGATTGTGGTAAAATCAAAGCGTAGATATTAATAATTGTATAGTTGATTGAGAGCAGATGTTTCGACACCTGCTCTTTTTTTATGCGAAGAAAGGAGGTTTGTCGGAAAGGCACCGACGAAAACGACTACAAAAACTATTGATTAATCAAAAAACAAGGAGGAAATGAAATGGGATGGACAGGAACCATGGCTACACATTACAAGGAAAACGGAAAGATTGACCGCAAGGCAGAGTGTGATGCTTATTTTGAAGAAGGATTGAACCGGGGCAATTTTAAGGTACTCAAGAGTGCGATGGTAGGCTCAGTCTATTATGCGGCCGTAAAAAACCTCGTGAAGTGCATCGGGAACAACGAGGAAGGACGAGGGGTGTACGTGCCGATTGACAATGGGAGAGTATGGGGAGCAGTATTTCTCACAAGTGTGGTAAAAGGCGAGTTTTACTACAAGGACATGAGCGAAGATGTCGGACCGGCCGAGAGTAAATGCCCGGTATCCATAATCAATCTGTTGTCAGAGACGGATGATGAATTTGCATTAAACTGGAGGGAACGCTGCCGGGAAAATGCGAAGTCTGCAAAAAATCCTCAGGCACTCAAGAATCTTCCAGTCGGAACTGTTATCCGGTTTACATTGAATGGAAAGGACTATGATGTTGTGAAGATGGCACCAAACCACCAGTTTAAAAGAAGTTGGTGGCTCGTACATGATAGCCATACTTATATTCCGGCTGCGCGGATACCGAAAGATTATACGGTCGTGGAAGTGTGATTGAATTGCAGTTGATTGTGTGCAATGCAAACGAGCATCTAAAAGAGGACAGTTGAACGGGCAGATATGTCGAAAAAGAGGAAGGGTGGTTGTTTTGCTTTCAGGGCATCACGGAAAAAGTCACTGATGAAGAGACACTTGAAAAACTTAGCCATGTAATAGATACGGTCGTTCAATTTACTGATTTGTGGAAACGATAGTTCGAAAGAGAGGAATTTGTGGTTGAATATATTGGATTCGACAAAGAAGATGACGGAAAGTTCATCGTAAAGCTGTCTAAGTTGAACGGATGGAGTTATGTCAATTATCAACTGGACGAATAAACACAAGTAATCGTAGGATACATAATTCCACAAAGTGATGGTAGTTATCTGGCACAATGCGGATGTTGTGACGAGACCCCCAAAAAGTTTATTAATGTTCAAGATGGTGTCAACCATGCAATAGACAGCTACTGTAAGAAAAATGGTATCGTAAACTATCTTGTGGAAATAAAGTAAAAGGCCGAATTCGAGCCAGATTGGAGAGAAAAGATGAAGAGTGTGATTTTTAAGAGCAGCGGAGCTGTAAGCGTTAAGGTATTTGACTTTGACGGAAATAGGACGGAACTTCGGGAACAGCTTCAGAAGGCGGCTGAGGCGGCCAAGGCAGACGGATGCATCTGTAATATGTCTGATATTCCGACAAAATATCTGGAAGATGCCTGTTTGCATGAAGTACATACGGAAGTTATCGAGGTACTGGATGAGCGGTTTGGTTCGTACCCTTATGAGGAAGCCGGTTATTTCCTGCAGTGCTGCCCTTATTGCGACCACAGTTACGGGGATGCAGAGGGAAATATGTATTGCGGAAAATATGATTGCATTGTTAGCGAGGACTCTGGCGAGACGGACTGCTTTTGCAGTTACGGTGAGGACTACGAACCTGTGGAGCTGCGCTATGATGAAGAGGTAATCTGCACGGCAATACATGATGCGGGAAGGACCCTGGATGCGGAAGAAATGGCTCGTCTCTTCAAGGGGACTTTTGATGAGATTGACCGAATCATGGAGCGTGAAGATTATGACGCTGCAAAGTGGAATGTTGGAGACGAGGAGGAAGAGGATGCGTAAAGAAGGAATGTATATGTTGGGAACAGCAAGCGAGATTGCTGAAGATGTGGCGAAGAACATTGTCGAAGGTGCAAGGGCAAATTATGTAAGCATGAGGAAATTCAAAAACTTTGATTTCGCGTTATCTGGCGATTTTGATGATTTGTCGAAATTCACATGCAAAGAAATTGCTGATGGTTCGGATATGTGGTACGGCATGAAGAAGCTGTATACTGGATTCAACAACCCTGAGCTCGACCTGTTTGCCGATTATTATGGCGGAGGTAGTGGCGTTTATGGGAAGGTCGATTTTGACAGTATGGAAGAGAGTGCAAGAAAACCATCGAAAAAATGATTCTTGAGTCCCTGGGGAAATGCATGGACAATGTGAAGGAGTACGACTTATTAATTGCGGAGTATCTGCAGTAAGGAAAAGTTTTTAGTTGAAAGGAGGATGCAAGGGAATCTCGGCGTGAGGCAGAGAGTCCCTTGCGAAAATTGGTGAAACCGGTAAATATTAAAAAATGCATCATCAAAACCTCATACAGTACAGAAACTTATTATTTTGAATATGACGAAAATAGGAGGTAATCATAGTGGACTTTTTAGAAGCTGTTGATGTTGTATGTATGGAATGTCACTATTTGTGCGAAGAAACGTGCGCTGCATGTTCGGTACGAAAAACGTGCGAAGAAACTGAAAATAAGAATCAGGTTTGAAAATGCTATGTAAAAAAATGAAAAATTGACATTTTTGTACTATCGTGATAATATGAAATTGTAAAATTTAATAAATTGCATAATTGATTGAGAGCAGATGTTTCGACACCTGCTCTTTTTTTGCGCAAAGAAAGGAGGCTTGCCGGGAAGGAACCGGCGAAAAATGAAACACTGCTGGGTAACAGTAAGACAAAAAAACAGGAAATAAGAAAGGGAAAAAGATTATGGAAATCAAGAAAATCGAGGCGTTAACGCAAAAAGAAGTGGAAGAACTCCGGACAGGCGGGAAAGCGGAATTATTGAAAATCAAGGAGCACGATTGTTATCTGGTGGACCTGGGCGGATACTTCGGTTATTCCGTACTGGTGTTCAAAAACAATCGTCATATGCACTATGCAAACGACTATCAGCTGCACCACGGAAGCAAAAGCCTAACGGAGCTGAGGGGCTGGTACATTGAAACCTTAAACAATAAGCTTTTCACGGAAGAGGAACTGATGGGAGAGGTGAAGTCTTATTATGAGTACCAGAAAAAAAGCTATTACATCCGCAACTATTGGATTATGCAGTTTGAACGTGAATCAGTTTTTTGCATCGGCGAGGCGGACAAGAAACTGAAAAAAGCGGAGAAAAACTGGTTCTATTGTGCCGATTGTTTTTGCTGGGTGAAGGAAGAAAAGGTGGTCGATATGGCTAGAAAGTTTATTGGCCACATTGAAAAATCATTCAGAAAAATCAGGGAAAATGAAGATGTTTTCCGGAAGATGGTAGCTTATGAGCTGGCAAACCACGAGGCCGGGTACACATGTGATTACCGTGAAGCGTTGGGTTCTCTGGGTCTGCGTTTCTCCGATTTAACTGACAATCAAAAGCGGATTGTCAAGGAAGAACTGAATAAGCAGATTGACAGAGCGAGTTAGAAAAAAACGAGTTATGGAGGCTGGTTATGAAAGACTTTGTTCAAAGACATCGGGAAGGCGAAAGAGCTTGTTATAAAGAGCCGGAAACATATCCTGTAATTTTGAAGGCAGTAAAGGAACAAGACAAAGCTTTCCATAAAATGTTAGACGGTAGAATTACAGTTGAAGAGTATAAAAAGGTTGTAAAAAAAAGAGAAGAAATCGAAAAGGACTGTTTTGGACATTTTTTCGATTGATAGCAACCGGTCAGACTTAATTACGCAGTAAATGTGATTTAACGAGGAGGAAAAGAATGTATACAATGATTTACAAAAAAAACGGCTGCCCTTTATGGAAGCAGGGGAGTAAAGAAGAACTGAAAGAGTTTGCAATTACAGAAAAACTTATGAATCCGGATAGTGAAGTGCGGATTTTCCCGCCTGCAGCGAATGATTTAAGTGTTTATCTTTGTGATCTGGAGGAAGAGTATCCAGAGGACTATATTTGGAGTATGGAAGTCTGGAAAAGAACTGACCTTGAGGATGCGTTACTCGCTTACGACATTAACGCATCGGATGAAAATGTAGCAAAGCTTCGAGAAGAATGCGAGGGGATCTTTGATGACAAGTCTGGGCGGAATGAAATGATTTCGGATATTGTTACAGTGATGAGAAGACGCGGTGAGTTCGTGGATGCTGCAAAATGCGAGTTAACAAGTCGCTCCGTGCAGGGTGCAACTGATATGACAGCTTTCTGTTTTGAATGTCCGAAAGAGTTTTCACCGGATTATTATCCTGAATACTACGGCAGGGAAGCTGAAGAAGCATGTATGGAACTGATTAAGCCGACTGCTGGGGAAGGAGAGATTAGCGTCTCGATTGCCTTGATTGCGGACGGCAATAAAGTAATAACTGGATGGGAGTTAATGTACAGTGGCTCCGGGAATCATCCTGCATGGGTCACGCAGTTGCTGGAAAAAGCAAAGGCTGTTGAAGAGACCGATGATTTAGATGTTGTCAATGATAAGAAGTAGGAGTGTGGGAAAAATCTTAGATATAAGCGAAAATGCTCTTGCTATGGCTGGATATACCGTTTTGGATGGCGACCACGAAAGTGTCGTCATCCGGGACAAGGCTGGATACAACGACTACAAAATCACAGTCGAGGAGATTGTGCCTTAAATGAAATGGAGCGTGTAAAAATGGAGAAAAGAAGATGGAATAGGATCTATAAATCCATGGAATTCAATGATTTCATGGATATGATTGCATTTGTGGCAGCCTTCACGGATGTTGATGTTCTTTCTGTTATTCAAGAATAGAGAATTTTTAAGTCTTACAGATGAAGAAGTCACTTTTATTGTAAATGATATATTTCATCCAGAAAGAATAGAGAATATTTATAGAGATGCAGAATTTAACGAAATAACTTGTGATATCACAACAATATGGAAAGGTAATGAAGGAGAAGATGATCTCGAAGTAACTGACGAATTGACGTTAAGATTACCTGAATTTAATGCTCATTCATTATCTGTAGCTTTTTCTGTCGATAAAGATGATATTATTAAGTGGAAGAAATTTTTATTGGCAAAAGGATGTTGCTATTTGTTAAAAGATAATCAGTATATGACAACGAAAAACGAATAGAATTTAACTTTTGTCGGAAAACAAGTTATTGACAATATAGGATATATCCTATATAATGATTATAGAAAATACAGAGGAGGGCATACAAATGCCAGTAATATCAAGATTTGATGGAATAGTGATTAAAATGTACCTTAGGCAGAAAGAACATAATCCACCACATATTCACGCCATTTGCGGAGATAATATGGGCATGTTCTCTTTATTAGATGGAGTTATGTTTGAAGGAGATTTGGGAAATAAAGAGCAGAAGGCAGTGAAAAAGTTTATTGATAGATACGGAAAGGAACTTCTGAATATGTGGGAAACACAGCAGTTTAAGTTTCTTGAACCGGTAGAATAAGGAAAGGATGGTGTTAAATATGATGCACAAGATTACATCTATAAAGACAAAAGATAATCTTATTGTAGAAGCAACATTCTTTGATGGAACGGTAAAGGAATACAATGTTAGAAATATGTTTTCCATCTATCCACAGATGAAAGAGTTAGAAAATAATAATACATTATTCAGAGGAGTACAGATTGACGCAGGCGGTTACGGTATTTCTTGGAATGATGATTTAGATCTGGAATCTGAAACAATCTGGGAAGATGGGATAGAAGTTGGAAAAGAAACTACAAATCCTATATTAGAACTTGCTGCTAAATTTACAGAAGCGAGAAATAAAGCAGGAATTACACAGAAACAGTTATCAGAGAGTGTTGGAATTTATCAAGCTGATATAAGTAAGATTGAAAGAGGAATTGGAAATCCTTCAATCACAACTTTACAGAGATTAGCAGATGGAATGGGAATGAATATCAGAATTGATTTTATCCCAAAAGAAGCAGCAAACTAAGTCAACTACCCACCACCAAAAGGTGGTGGGCTTGTAACTGCCCAGTCGTAATGACAAGAGAAAGAGCAAATGCAATTATGATTGTCATATGGTTACGATAACAAAAAACACTGCTTAGGATATACCGGCAGTGTTTTTTGTTTTGGAAATTAGGAGAAAGGTTAGTCGATAATCGAAGAGCATTTTTGGACAATAATATCAGCCTGCGGCTGGTATTTTTTCATTTTACAGACCATTTCATCGAAGGGTTTCTTCATAATAGCTCCGTAATTATAGGGGGCTGCAAAATAGATAGCGTATTTTGAAAAATGCCGGCATAAAGCGCTGCGGAAGATGGAAAACGGCACGTTGTAGTTTTTTGCGGTACCGGCGTATGTTACAGTCATTGAATCACCCGCGAAGGAAATGGTACCTTTCGAAGTTTTTCTCTCATCTGAGTAAAATTCATATGAATCAGCGCCAGAAATGAGATTATCTAAAAAGCCGTCCGTGAGGCGGCCATCAATTGGATAGAGGTTGTATGACTTTCGTCCAATACGCATCTCGATGCCGAATTGTTCCGGAAGGGAAAAATGAATCATATCATAAATGTTATTTTCATCCTGCTTCATAGTAAAACCTCCGTGTTTTGATAGGTTAATTATACAATGCGATATAAAAATTTGCAAATCGTTTTACATTTAATGATAAATAATGTAGAATATAAGTCAAAAGTAACATAAAATCAGGAGGGAGTCTATGGATGACGATAAAAACAAGGCATATCAAAAAAAGTCACTGTACATAAGCGAGAAAGCCAGTGTCGCCATGGAATTCAGTAAGGCGCTGGGATATAAGATGGAGCGAAAAGATGGATACCTGGAGTCTCCGGAAGCGGTTATAACATGGTGCGTCGGACATCTGGTGACAATGAGTTATCCAGAGGCGTATGATGAAGCTTATAAGAAATGGTCTTACAATATGCTGCCGTTTATTCCACAAGAATATAAATATGAGGTAATCAAATCGTCGAAAAAGCAGTTTGGTATTGTAAGCAAGCTGTTGCGGAGAAGGGATGTTTCTGTGATATATGTCTGTACTGACTCCGGGCGTGAAGGGGAATATATTTACCGCCTGGTGGAACAAATGGCCGGCGTTACGGGAAAAGAGCGGCGTCGGGTCTGGATTGACTCCCAGACGGAGGAGGAAATCCTGCGTGGTATCCGCGAGGCAAAACCGCTTTCTGAGTATGACCGGTTAAGCGATGCAGCTTATCTGAGGGCACAGGAAGACTATCTTATGGGTATCAATTTTTCAAGAGCACTTACCTTGAAATGCAGCAGTAGTATAAAAAGCTGTATGGGATTGGATAAGGCTGTTTTGTCAGTTGGCAGGGTAATGACATGCGTCCTGGGGATGGTAGTGGACCGGGAACGTCAGATTCGTTCCTTTGTGAAAACTCCTTATTATAAGATTGCAGGAAAATTTGCCGAATCTGAGGGTGGCGTTGCGTTCTCGGCAGACTGGCAGACCGGTGAGAACAGCCTGTACAAAAAAGATTTGTATAAGGATAATGGATTTCTTAAGAGGGAGGATGCGGAAGAGTTCCTTGAAAAACTTTCAGCGGAACCGGTCGGAGCAAGACTGCTCAAATTGGAGAAAAAAGAGGAACGCAAAGCTGCTCCGCTGTTGTATAACCTGGCGGAATTGCAGAATGACTGTGCAAGGATATTCCATATCAGCCCGGACCAGACACTACAGGTGGCGCAGGAACTTTACGAAAAGAAGCTTACTACATATCCACGAACAGACGCCAGGGTATTGTCAGGTGCTGTCGCAAAGGTAATCCGGAACAATATTTCCGGATTGTCCGGTTACGTGCCGGTGGCAGGCTATGTCAATGAAGTGCTGCAGTCGAAAACATATGAAAAAATTGCGTCTACCAAATATGTCAACGATAAGCTGATTACGGATCACTACGCTATAATTCCTACCGGTCAAGGATTAAGTGTCCTGCAGGGGCTGTCAGAGCGCACCAGAGGCATTTATGACCTTATTGTGAGACGTTTCCTTTCGGTCTTTTTCGGCCCTGCGATTTACTATAAAGCAGCTGCGTTGATTGTTGTGAAGACGCCGCAGATTCCTGCCGGGGAAGAGTTTGTGTTCAATGCAAAAGTGCTGGCGGCAAAGGGGTATATGGAAGTGTCAGGGGTGCCGGAACGGGAAAAAGAAGGAGCTGAGTTATGGAACGCAGTTTCGAAATTGAAAGAAGGGGATTATCTGCAGGTAGAGAGATTCTTCATAAAGGACGGAGAGACAACGCCTCCGAAGAGATATAATTCCGGTTCCCTTATCCTGGCAATGGAAAATGCTGGCCAGTTAATTGAAGACGAGGAACTACGGGCACAGATAAAAGGCAACGGAATTGGTACCTCCGCAACCAGAGCGGAAATCCTGAAAAAACTGGTGACAATCGGATACCTGACTTTGAACAAGAAGACGCAGGTTTTGACCACGGCACTGTACGGCGAGATGGTGTATGAGGCCGTGGCAGACATGCTGAACCCCTTACTAAGTCCAAAGCTTACGGCAAGCTGGGAAAAGGGACTTTCCGGAGTGGCAGAGGGAACCGTTACTCCGGAAGAGTATCGGAATAAATTAGAAGGATTTGTCTGCCGGAGGACAGAATATATAAAAATGAAGGGTTCTGCAGATGACCTTTGCGAACGGTATGATGAACTTCGAAAATATTACAGATAAGAAAAAGGAGATTTAAAGCTATGGGGAAAAACAATTGCAAGATGTGCAGGTATCATTTGGTTGGCGCCACGCCCGATGAAAAGGTGTGCGATAATGAGGAGTCCGAAAACTACGGAGTGGAAACACCGGATTCTTACTCATGTAGTGATTTTGAGGAGGATGACTGGAAGTAAGTTTGATATTCTGCAGAAGGATTATGCGTCTGGAATCGCTTTTTCCGGAGGAGACCCGCTCTTTGAAACAAACCTGACTGAAGTATACCGGCTTGTTGAGAAGGTCCGGGCGCAGTTTCCTGAAAAAGATATTTGGATGTATTCTGGATATACGTTGGAGGAGGTTCAGCGGAACGCAGACAAGGGACGTGTGGAAAACCTGAGGTACCGGATTGTGCTGGACGTAGATGTTTTCGTTGACGGGCCTTTCATTGAAGGGCAGAAGGATGTTTCTCTTGAATGGCGCGGAAGTAGGAATCAGAGAGTCATCCGGGTAAAGTAATACGAAGGACTTGCCGTGTGGTAGGTCCTTTTTTCTGTCCGTACAAAAAAGATACGATTCTATATTGACACAATTTGAAATATCGGACGAAAATAGTAATAAATCAAACCATGAGTAGTAAAGTATCAAAAGTATTGACTATCTTCATCAAATGTGCCATATTTAATATAATAAAACAGATGAACGTCAGAAATATGACAAAAGGAGTTACATGGTTTACGGATATTGCAGAATTAGTACAAAGAAGCAGAGCATAGATAGACAGGTTAGGAACATCCGAGCGGCTTACCCGGATGCGCTGATAAGAAAAGAGACATATACAGGTACAAAGATTCAAGAACGGAAGGAGTTGGAAAAGATATTAAAGGCGGTGAAGCGTGATGATACTATAGTTTTTGATTCGGTGTCTCGTATGTCCCGTAATGCAGAAGATGGGTTCGCCCTTTATGAAAAACTTTATCAGGAGGGAATTAATCTTGTATTCCTTAAAGAACCGCACATCAACACGGATACCTATAGGAACGCACTGAAGAACGGAGTGACGATGACAGGAACGAATGTTGACTACATTCTGGAAGGTGTAAATAAATATCTGATGGAGTTGGCTAAGGCGCAGATACGGTTGGCATTCGAACAGGCGCAGAAAGAAGTTGATGATTTACGACAGCGTACAAAAGAGGGAATCCAGACGGCGAGACTCAACGGCAAACAGATAGGGCAGGAGCAGGGCAGAAAGTTGAATGTAAAGAAAGCTGGCCCGGCAAAGGAGATGATTAAAAAATATAACAAAGAATTTGGCGGGCAATTAAATAATGAAGAAACGTGGACGCTTACCGGAATCAGTAAAATGACATTTTATAAATATAAGAGGGAAATTATTGAAGAAGCAGGACAACGTGATTACTCTGGTCCTATGTCAAGCGTTAAAAGTACGAAGGAGCATTCCTGTTAAGTAACAAATAACCGGTTTGCAAAAAATGAGTGCCACC
>ERZ773146.1195-NODE-1195-length-18882-cov-5.984119_pt1 | contig 18882 bp, 22 predicted proteins | sample MGYA00580847_ERZ773146 | MGnify/ENA primary metagenome ERZ773146 (study PRJEB29015, sample SAMEA2737830) | human gut metagenome | biome: human gut; feature: human-associated habitat; material: faeces | place: China | collected 2012 ...
TTATAGAGGCGAACAGAAAATAATAGAAAAGGGAAAAGAGGTATATATAAAAGGTTAGTCCGGATGAGTCAGAACAGGTTGCCCGGCCCGCAAAAGGGTCTTTCATGCAGAATGAAAGGAATATGCCGCAACACATCCCATAGACGGCTGCGGCATTCATTGCCATGTTTGTCATTCTCACGCGGACTTTTTACGGTTTCTGGTCTTCCAGCCGTAAACATCGGCGACATACGGATAGAGGGAGCGGGTTCTCCGGCGAAAGCCTTCCTCGTCGATTTCCCCACTGTAGATTTTGGCGGCAATGCGTTCCGCTTCGTCCCTGTCTTTGGCTATACGGTACAAAACATAGTTTGTTCCGTCATGGTGAATCATGCGCCCCCGAATGTTGTAACCATCACCGTACCACTCGGCTTCATCACATTGGGAGTGCAATATGTCGGCGATATTGCTGCCCAGTATTTGGTAGCCTTGCCTCCGGCCATACCACAGCCCTAAATCGGCAAACACCATGATAACGCCGTCAATGTGCTTGTTCAAGTTATGCCGTTCGTCATCCAAATAGCCGTACACCTCGTCCGCCCATTCTTCTTCACTGACAATGTAAGTGTTGTCATCTTGCACCTCACGCTGAAATTCCTGGTATCTTTCTCTTGCATTATCATCCAACCTGTCCTCGCTCGACCAAATAATCTGTTTCATGTCTTTTAATTTTATAAGTTAATATTCTTCCTGTGCGGCTCAATTTTAACGAAGTCCCTATAGACACATTCGTGCTCTTTCCGGCAAAGCAAGCCGTTGGGTAGAATGTCATTGCCGTATACACAAACATGCACCGCTATTCTACTCTCTGTGTCAAGTAGTTGGCAAAACTCTTTCCAGTGTTCAAATTGCGCTTTCGCCATTTCAACCAGAGTCTTTTTCCCTATATTGCCGACCCCATTTTCTTCCAACTGACACAGAACTTCTGCGTTTTCATTGTCGATGATTGCTTTTACCCATCCTTTGAAGCTGTAAATTCTCTCCATTTGATATGATTTTAATTGTTTGTTTTTCTTCCCTCTCTTCAGAGGTTTCGCCTCTTCCGACGGGATTTGATTTTATGTGCAGGATACAAGCCGGAAAGGAGGGAACAAGGCAAGGAGGAAGCGGACAGTCCATGACGATTGCATTTGTGTTCAAGAAGTATTGACGAGCCTGCGAGTTGATGGTTGTTAACCACAAATGTAGCCGCGCCTTGACGGTTCCCGCCCGGCTTAACTTTGCACAGGAAAATCAATGGACGGCGGGACCGGCATGGAGATACAGTATAAAAGGAACAGGCTCGAGGAGAATAACAATGAGCATAAGAAAAGCGACCCGAAGGCCGCTTTTGACCGGGAAGCAGGAGGTTATTTTTTGCCCCGTTTCGGTTTCGCTGCCGGCTCCGCAGGGGCTTCCTCCTTTTCCGCTGCCGGGTAGAACTTGACGGCTACCATCGTGATGCTATTATGCTCGATGCCGTCTTTGTCTGTCCATCTTTCGGGCTTGAAATAGCCCTCCACGGTAAGCAGGGTGCCTTTGGCCAGGTAGTCGAAAGACCCTTTGTTCTCGTTTTTGCGCCACGCCTCAAAATTCAGGAAAGCGGACACCCGGCTGGTCTGATCGCCGGACTTCTCCTGACGGCCTACGGCCAGGGAGAAACGTGCTACACTTGCGCTGGTGAAACTGCGGATTTCAGCGTCCTTACCTACGAAACCTGTCACTGTGAATGTGTTCTCAATCTTTTTCATAATTCAATGCTTTTAGAAGTTAAACAAATCAATTTTACGATGCCCAAAAAAGTAGGTGTCGCAAAGGGATGCACCAAGGACTGCCAGCAAATACTCTTTATTTTTGGTCCCCCAAAACCGCAGGCCCGATAAAGGAAGATTTGTACAGCTGTGCATTGGTCAAGGCTTGTCAAGCCGCTCCCGACCGCATACTATCTTTGCGGCGGAAAATGATTGTGACTTCGGCCAAAAGCAGTAGTGAAAAAGTAGAACACGAAGCGACGGGCTTCGGAAGGACGTGTCCGCAAGGCGCAAGCAGGCATATTCTCCCCGTAGTGCCGGCATGAAGTCGGCAGGCCAGCCACACCCGCTTGACATTGAAGCGGCAAAAAGGAGCCAATGGCGGGCCAAAAAGCCCTGCGTGGAGGGCCATGACCGGAAGTTCAACAGCCGGCTTTGCGCAAAGCATCCGTCAGGCGTCTGTTCCGGCTGCAATGGGAAGCAGGAGGCAGGCAGGAAAGCGGGCAGGAATGCCCCCTGCGGGCAAAAGCATGAGGGTCGCTCCGCAGCGAATGGAATGTGCAATAAAAGGGTGTGGTGCAGCCAAAAGAAAATAAAAAAGGAATCCCTGCCCCCGGAAAATAGCCATGATAAAAAGTATCGAAGGTACATATTCTCAATACGGCGTATTGAGAATATGACCTTGAATAATCCAGAAAATGCAATCTATACATATACAGCAAGGTCAGAAACGGGCAATCATGATGCGATGCTCGAAGACCTTGTTTTTATCGCTCGGTTTCCTCTGGCATAGCCACAGATGATGTGCCCCATAACCGAATATGAAATACTCGTCAAGCCTGGTCTCTTTCTTTAGACGTTCCATACTTGTGCGAAGTTCAGCTTCATTACACGAAAAGAGAATCGTATTCATAATTCTAAAATACAGGTTTATCACTTCCTCGCAATAGGGACAGAAGATATGTTCTATCGTTACATTCATGACAATCTATTTTGATTAAGCCTTTTCAGGAGCATTGTTTATAATAACTTTTCCAACAGAGTTATATACCTCGATTGTCGGACTGCCACCGTTTTCATCGGGGGACATACATTCCGATGTATCGGGTAACGCACGCCATTCGTCGTAGCACAAACGGCTGTCAATGATATTCGAAACATCTTCACATTTCCATGAACGGACAATGGCTTCCGCATCTTCGTAGCTTTCAGCTTCCACAGTGAAATAATCACGTTCCCAGGCTGTAACCTTACAGTCTTGATAAAACTGATATTTTCCCATATACCTGTCTTAATTTAATTCTACAATGTCATCTATTCTGCCGTACAATATTGACCTTAATGCAGTCTTGTCAATGGCATAATACTCACAGATGAACCCATGTTGTTTCACAAAATACCGCTTAAGGACATCCGAGAAATCGAAGTGATAGCCATTTAAGGCAATTCCTCGCTTGAAATAAACGCTTTCCTTCACGCTGCGGGTTATCCAATTTTTATCTTCACGGCTCAACTTGCCTCCATTATTGAGGCTCTCACGAAGTTTGTACGCACGGCTATTCCGCAATGTCTCCAGTGCAGGCACTTCCCACTGGACAAATTTGTTTGCTATCGGTGTCATAAGTATATTCTTATTATTCATAAATGATTACTTCATCTCGGTATTCGGATATTTCTTTTCCGCTGGTCAGGGAGACAATGATTCTGTCCCCATAGTCGCCGACAACAGTTCCCTCTGTATAACCCTTGTACGGGGTAAGCAAGGTGCAGCTCTTACCTATGATGTCGGACTGTTCTTCATTCTCGTACATAAACCTGTCTTTATTTGATGTTCCAAACTCCATTTGAAAACGTCCTGAAGCTCACATACTCATTCGCAAGCTCATAAGAATGTATGCGAATGTAAATTCGCTTAGGTGCTTCCAGCAAGGCAATCAATTCATCCATTTCTTTTTGAGGACATTCCCATTTAGAGTAAAATTCACTCTCGACACATTGTCCATGTCTCGCAATGTTGCTATCACAGAAATTCTCTTCTATGAACTGCTCAATCGTAATAAGGTCTTTTTCGTTCTCTGTCTGTGCAAAGAAATTGTTTGTTGCGTAATTTGCCATAATCTCAATATTTTAAGTTTTTTTCTTCCCTCTGGTAGCATCCGCTACTTTCGGGCTTGATAAAATTTTGGCGCAACAAAAGGTGTCATGGAACATTCCGGCAAGGTTTCGCAGCAAAATACAACCTCAGTGAAACCGAGGTGGAGATTTTGGTGAGAATCGGCAGACTTGACCTTGTGAACAATGGGGCATGACATATACCTTCGCGACATAATTCTTATCAGGAAGGTCGAAAGTCGGTGTGCGGAGTATCGGAAGATGCTTCCCGTATAAAAGAGGGGTGCAGCGAAAAAATAAAAAGGGAAAAGAGAGTTTATTTCTTTTGGCTGCAAAAATCGTTTAGTTTAGAACTTGATAAGATATACAAAAACCAAACTAAACTTCTATTTTTTTCAATCAGATTTAAGTTTTGTCCCCAGGGACAAAATTAGTAATGAACGGGGGACAAAATTGCTTTAAGTAGTATCAGAGATTTTTAACTTTACAAAAAAAATCAGTTGAATCAAACAGGACTGAAGAGCCAATTTCAATGTCTATACTTGTTCTTTTTTGCATTTTTTACCCCAATTTTTGTCCCCAGTTTGTCCCTTGATAAACACATATACATATATAAATCGTTGATATAAAATAAATTATTAAAATATAGCACTTTCTGCATCGGAAACCACAGATATTCTTAACCATTGTAATCCCCATGATGCCACACAGGCACAAGAGACTACACACCTGGTTGTTGGTTATGTACAGAGCGGTAAAACTATGTCATTTACTGGTCTGACGGCATTAGCGCTGGACAATGGTTATCGTATCATAATATATCTAGCCGGGACTAAGAATAATCTTCTTGAACAAACGTCTAAACGATTAAAGAAAGATCTTATAGGCAATCGTGCAAAAAACAATAACTTTTACAAAATACACCCCAATCCTACAACGAATGAAATTGAAGAGATTGTTGGGCATCTTGAATCATCGGACAAACCAATTGTTCTGATTCCCATACTTAAGCATTACAACCACATTAATCAACTCATTCATATACTCGACTCGGCGGAATATAAGGCGGTGATGAGGAATGAGACAGTCATCATTATAGATGATGAGGCAGATCAAGCCTCTCTCAATAATTATGGGCGTAAAAACAGCAAAGAGGAAAGATCAAAAGAAGAAGAGGAAAGATCTTCAACCTATGATGCGATTTTAAGGCTCAGAGCATCTCTTCCGGGAAACACATATATTCAATATACAGCAACACCGCAAGCTAATATCCTCATTAGTATGCAAGACCTGCTTTCCCCAAAAAGCCATACTGTTCTGACACCTGGCGAAGGCTATATTGGAGGAAAACTATTTTTCGGTAAAGGGCCAAATCATGATCTGTTTAAAGGGGGACTTATTATCCAAATCCCCGAGGGAGAGGTTTTTCATAAGAAGCGTAATCCTCTTGAGAGGATGCCTAAATCCCTAAAAGATGCATTGATGTTCCATATTCTTGCTGTTGCCATTGTCGTAAAATGGCAGGCTCCTGAAGACATTACCTACCTGTCAATGATGGTCCATCCAGACAACGAGAAGAAATGGAACAAGAAATTCAAAGAATGGATTGATAACGAACTCAAAAATTGGCGGAAAGCTCTTAAAATGGCCGATGGGTGTGATGAGAAGGTATATTTACTCGAGGACTTCAAGAAAATATTCCCCAAGGCCGTAGAATTTTACGCGCCTGAAGATCGACCGACTTTTGAGCAGATCAAGCCCTTTATTGCTGATGTAATACACGACAGAAAGGTTTATCTTGTCAATACAGATAAAGATGCACAAACGGATATAGAATGGGATAATTACAAGATGCACATATTGGTAGGAGCAGAAATGTTAAATCGTGGCTTTACGGTTGAGAAACTTGCAACTACCTATATGCCTCGATATACCACCAGTGCAACCAATGCGGACACGATTCAACAGCGATGTCGTTTCTTCGGATACAAAAAGGATTATATCCGATCTTGTCGAGTATTTCTTCCAGGAAGCACTATTGAAAATTATCATGCTTACGTTGACCATGAAGAAGAATTGCGTGCTATGTTAAAGTCTTGTGATACGCTTGACGCAGTCGAGCGCAGCATTCTTCTTTCTCCGTCCTTAAGGCCAACACGCCGCAATGTTCTTCCTGTATGGGTAGTAAACGACAAACTCAAAGGGATGTATGCGTTACAAGCATTTGCCAGTCGTTATACCATTGAACACAATGATAAGATTGTAGATGATTTTTTAAAGAAACACACTAACGATTTTACGATTCGCCCTGATACAACGAAAGACCGTACACACAGATGGCTGAAGTTAGATGTAGATGAAGCGATCGAATTTTTATCAGACTTTAACTTTAAAAATTGGCCAGATGCTCAACGTAAAGCCAACACCATTCGATACCTACGATATTTGTCAGCAGAGGAAAATGAATGTCCGATAAAATATGTGTATTTTTATCAGATGGCTTTTGCAGCCAGCCCCAGACATCGTAGTTTTGATATGGAGAAATGCAGATTGGCAGCGAATACAGATCTTTTTGCCGGACCAAGTTCTGTTACCGATTCAACGAACTATCCCGGCGATAGAAAGATAGTTGGATCAGAAGATACCATAACAATTCAACTACATCATATTGAGTTCGATGGAGCTGCCCTCGATTTTCCTAGAACAGCTTATACATTAGCTATATATTACCCGAAACAGTTAGCAACGAATTACTGTACAAACATTGAAAATAACATAGACGATATTAAGATATTAAGATCAATTAACCAAAAATCTGTAAATGCTTTCAATTCCGAGGACATAAAAAATCTGAAAAATGGGCAAGAAAATTCCATAAAGAAATAGGAATAAAATCGCCGTTTTTCAGAGCGTGGTTTGGTGATTGGAGAGCATATGACAGCACTAAAATATGGACGAAAACAACAGTGAATGGCTTGTAAAAACAACATTAACGATTTAATCAAAGAAGCTGTTGCTTTAGAAACAACATGGAAAATAGGATTTTATTATTTAGACAAAAAAAGAACTCAAAGTATATTTAAGCGGTCAGGGTACCAATTACCTAGCCAACTTAAAAATAATGTCAATAAAAAATCAATAATATTACTCAAAGCAAACAATTTATGAGATGGTTCGGTGATTGGCAAAATAGCCTTGCAAAAGCAAGTAAAGCGGTAGACAGCAACAGCTAATCTGACTGATTTGCTACTATAAAACAGAATTTTCTGTCTACGTGAATAACACATTTATCACAAGCTTTTTCTTTGTAACAACAAGTTAATTTATGCATAAAATATCATTGAATAAAATAACGGTTGGTGAAAAAAGGTGGCATTGAGTACAAGAGAATTGCTTGCAAGGCTTTTAAAATGTGAGGCAGGTGGGGAAGGTGAAAACGGAATGCGTGCCGTTGCGTCGGTAATTGTAAACCGAACCCGTGTTCCAAACGGGGAATTTGCAAGAGTCAGCAAGGGCGGAGATTTCCGTGCCATAATGGAACAACCAAATCAATTTACCTGTCTTAAAACAACTGTCGGAGGACAATATAATCCTCAGAATGTTTACAATATACGCCCTGACGAAATTCACTATAACATTGCCGATTGGGCATTGGCGGGCAATACCGATTCATCTGTCGGAAATTCAATTTTCTATTTTAATCCATTTTCAGATACCTGCCCAACATTTTTTCCGTCAAACAACGGAGTAATTTACAACAGGGTAGGGGATCATTGCTTTTATTCGCCTACCGAGGCTTATTCCAAAACATAAAGGAGCATAGCTTAATGGATAATTCTTCAAATATGGCAGTTAATACAACTCCTACGGCAAATCAGATTAATCCCGAACATCATTACGGACTTGACAAAAACAAAGCCTGCCTCAATAATTCTTGTCCGTCAAACACAGCGGATATCGGATGTTATATTCCTGCGATTGACGAAATTATGCGACACAATCAGGGCGCACCGTCTGTTGCACACCCCAATATGACAGAAAAAGTTCAAAAATCAAATGACAATCCCTCGCTTGAACAGGCAGAAATAGCATATGAAGAGGGCGGAAGTACATCAGAAGAACAACCTGAAAATATAAATAAATACAGCGGAAGTCTTCAAAATATACCGTTCATTAAGGATTTAAAAAAAATAGATACATCTATACCTGTTTTGCCTGCAACCCCGGCTACAACGGCGAGCTCCGGAGCCACCGTTGCAACGCCGATAAGGCAGAATATTGGAATGTCGATGAGTGATTATCAATATCCGTTTCCTGTAACAGCCGAAAATCTGAGATATCACAACGGTTTTATGCGAACACAAATCGGAAGACGAATCACCGTTGATTTTCTCATGGGAGCAAACACAATTGTTCAGAAAACAGGCTATCTTTTAGGTGTTGCTCAGGATTATATCCTTCTAAATGAGATTGACACCAACGACATCACAACCTGTGATTACTACAATATAAAATTTATAAGGTATTATTACTAAACCACAGCGGCAAAAACTAAAGTTTATAGTTTTTGCCGCTGTTCTATTGTAATTATTTGCTATGTGTACATCATTTCATTATTTTAACATATAATTTTCTATAGTGTAAAAAATTAAAAAATTGTAAGAAATATTGAATTATTGCTGTAATTTGTGATATAATGTGAGCGTTGATGTTATCACTTCTCAATAAACAAACAACAGGTAGCTATAAGACCTGTTACATATTATTTTATCTTGGAGGAATCACCATGAAATTCTGTAAATATTGCGGAGCACAGCTTGAAGACAATGCTGTTTGCAACTGCGAAAAGTCAAGAGCCGCTCAGGCACAGGCTCAGCAGGCAAATGTACAGGCTCAGCAGGCAAATGCACAGGCTCAGCAGGCAAATGCACAGGCACAGCCTCAGTATCAGCAGCCTGTTCAGCCACAGTATCAGAACCCTGTTCAGCAACAGTATGCACAGCCGCAAAACCCTCAGACACAGCAGTCGCCTTATGCCGTAAATAACACAGCACCGATTGGGGAAAATGCTTTTGTTAAGGCTTTAAAGAACATTCCTGTTGTGTTCACTTCATTCTTTAAGGATTCCAAAACTGTTATCAAAACAGCAAAGGCTGAAAAAGACATCATTCTCGGCGCTCTTTTCTCGGCAATTTTCTTTATTGCACTCATTCTTGGCAATATGTTTCTTATGCTTTCTATGAGCGCACTTGATTTTCCGAAAACACTTCTTGTAAGTCTTGTTACTACTGTCCTTATCGGTGGCTTCTATTCTGTTATTCTCTTTGCATATGTAAAGAAATACAAAACCGAAGAAAACACAGCCAAAGCACTTATTGATTCATTCATCACATTTTCAATTGAATCTATTCCGGCATCAATCGGTTGGATTTTGGCAGGTCTTTGCGCATTAATCAGCGTATATATGTTCCTGTTCTTCTTCGTAATCGTTATGCTTTACCTTGTTATTTCACTTGTAAATCAGGTAAAAGCTAATGTTCCCGAAGCAAAGAACTCTGCATTATTCACTTTAATTCTCACACTCATCGTTGCCGTTGCATTTATGATTGTATTCTTCATCGGCGCAAAACTTACTATGTGGTCATTTAACACAAGTACATTTACAACAAGTGTTCTTACATCGCTTATCGGCGGCGGTTCATACCCTTCATGGTATTAATCTGACATACAAATTCATAACATAAAATTAACGCTCCGAATTTATTCTCGGAGCGTTTTTTATATCAGTTCACTGATTATTGAATTTGAAACAAGAAAACCTTTCGGTGTAAAGCTGATCGACTTGTCTGTAACATTTGTATAGCCGTATTTTTCATACTCTTTAGCTTTTTTGATAATGTAAGAGGGGAGAGTGTATCCGAATTTTTCCTCAAATTCAGAATAATTAAGACCGCTTTTCAGCCTGAGCGAGAGCATAATAAATTCCTCTTCATCCCCGCCCGTACCTTCAAAAGACAGCTTATTGTTATTAAAATCGTCCATGCTTCTCGAATAAAAAAACCTTTTGCCCTCAAAAAATGAGTGTGCAGACGGACCTATGCCGATATATTCACCGCATCTCCAGTAATTGGTATTATGTCGGCTTTCATAACCCTGTTTTGCAAAATTAGAAATTTCATATTGCTTGTATCCGAGAGAAGCAAGCATTTCAACAGCTTTCAGATACATTTCAGCCTGCATATCATCATCGGCAAGCTTAAGTTTATTTTGCACCTTATAAAACGGAGTATTCTCCTCGATTTTCAAAATGTATGATGAAATATGAGTAACTTTGCAATCGGCACAGAAATTGATTGATTTTTCAAGGCTTTCAATTGTCTGATTAGGAATTCCCATCATCAAATCAAGTGAAATATTATTAAATCCCGCACTTTTAGCCCTTTCAACAGAAGTTTTTGCATCATCTATGCTGTGAATTCTCCCAAGCAGCCTTAATTCATCTTCAACAGCAGTCTGCATTCCCATTGAAATGCGATTAAATCCGCAGGCATACATTTTTTTAAAATCAATGGTTTTGGCGGAGTCGGGATTGACCTCAACCGTAATCTCGGCATTATTTTGAATATTAAAATTAAACTTGATAAAATCAAGAATATCACAAAGTCTGTCTGCACCCAAAACACTCGGCGTACCGCCGCCGAAATATACGGTTGCAACATCTCTTTTGGCTTTTTCAGACCAGTATTTTATTTTATCTTTTAATTCAATCACATAATTATCGAAAGCGTTTTCATCTGCATTGCCGCTGAAAAAATCGCAATACGGACATTTGTGCTTACAAAACGGTATGTGAATGTAAAGACCGATAGAATTACTCATAAAAAACCTCATAAATGATTTTGAGGCAGAAACACAAGTTTCTGCCTCGATTTGGAAGGTATATGAAAAAATAGGAAAAATCACATTAAGTCCTTCTGTACCAATATATTACAATATATTTACAAATTTGTCAAGTTTTTGTAGCAATTATTTTTCTCACATTTTCTTCATTCTTTATTGACATATACCATCCAAAAATAGTAAAATATAGAATTGTGGATATACTTAACCTCCGAAGGGAAGAAAGATATGAGTTCATTTAAAGAAGAAATCAGCAAGCGCAGAACCTTTGCGATTATTTCGCATCCTGATGCGGGTAAAACAACACTTACGGAAAAGCTCTTGCTCTACGGCGGAGCAATTAACCTTGCAGGTTCGGTAAAAGGCAAAAGAACCGCAAAGCATGCTGTGTCCGACTGGATGGAAATTGAAAAACAGCGTGGTATTTCTGTTACATCATCGGTTTTGCAGTTTAAATATAACGGTTATTGCATAAATATTCTTGATACACCGGGACATGAGGATTTCTCGGAAGATACCTACCGTACACTTATGGCGGCAGACTCTGCCGTAATGGTAATTGACGGTTCAAAGGGTGTTGAGAAACAGACTATCAAACTTTTTAAGGTCTGTGTAATGCGTAATATTCCTATCATTACATTCATCAACAAGATGGACAGAGATGCAAAAAATTCTTTTGACCTTCTTGAAGACATCGAAAATGTTCTCGGAATTCACACCTATCCCGTAAACTGGCCAATCGGTTCAGGTAAAGAATTCAAGGGTGTGTATGACAGAAATTCCAAGAAAATCCTTGCTTTCACCGCTAATAACGGTCAGAAAGAAGTTGAAAAGAAAGAACTTACGCTTGACGATCCTGCCCTTGAAGATACAATAGGCTACTATCATAAGCAGGATTTGTTTGATGAAATAGAACTTCTTGACGGTGCAGGCGATGAATTTGACCTTGAAGCAGTCCGCAACGGTCAGCTTACTCCTGTATTCTTCGGTTCGGCTCTTACAAACTTTGGTGTTGAACCATTCCTTGAACAGTTCTTACAGCTCACAACTCCACCTCTGCCAAGAGAAACAGTTGATGAAAAGGTTGAGCCTATGTCAGACTTTTTCTCTGCATTTGTTTTCAAAATTCAGGCAAACATGAATAAGGCTCACCGTGACAGAGTTGCATTTATGCGTATCTGCAGCGGCAAGTTTGAAAAGAATATGGAAGTGTTCCATGTTCAGGGCAACAAAAAAATGCGTCTTTCACAGCCGCAGCAGATTATGGCTCAGGAAAGAGAAATTGTTGACGAGGCATATGCGGGCGACATCATCGGTGTGTTTGATCCGGGCATCTTCTCAATCGGTGACACAATCTGTTCACCGGGACACAAGGTACAGTTCAGGGGAATTCCTACATTTGCTCCCGAACACTTTGCACTTGTCCGTCAGAAAGACACAATGAAGCGCAAACAGTTCATCAAGGGTACAAGTCAGATTGCACAGGAAGGTGCAATTCAGATTTTCCAGGAGCTTGACGCAGGTATGGAGGAAGTTATCGTTGGTGTTGTAGGCGTACTTCAGTTTGATGTTCTTAAATACAGACTTCAAAACGAGTACAACTGTGATATCATTATGGAAACACTCCCATATGAATTTATCCGTTGGATTGTAAACGATGACCTTGATCCGAAAACTCTCGACCTTGCGTCGGATACTAAGAAAATTCAGGACCTTAAAGGCAATCATCTTTTGCTCTTTACAAGCTACTGGAGCATAAACTGGGCGCTTGAACACAACAAGGGACTTGAACTCGCTGAGTTCGGTACAAACTAAATATTTAAAATATCGGAGGATATATGCTGTACGACAAGCTTAAAAATTATTCAAAAAGCGGCATATATCCTTTTCATATGCCCGGACACAAAAGAATGGACATTACAGAAGAGGGTATAATACCGTATAATATCGACATAACCGAAATTCATGATTTTGACAATCTCCATTCACCAAACGGAGTTATTGATGAAATTCAGAAAAAGGCTGCAAAACTTTACAATGCAAAAAATGCTTTCATTCTGATTAACGGTTCAACAGGCGGAATACTTTCTGCAATCCGATCAATGACAAATCAAGGCGACAAGATCTTAATGGCTCGTAACTGCCACAAATCTGTATATAATTCAGCAGAACTGTTTAATCTCAATGTCGATTACATTTTTCCCGATACAGACAGCAGATACAATATTCTTACATCGGTTTCACCTTGCGATATAGAAGATAAACTTACAAAACACAATAATGAAATCAGACTTGTAATCATAACTTCGCCTACATATGAAGGAGTTGTTTCGGATATAAAGTCAATCTCCGAAATCTGTCACAAACACGGAGCAAAATTACTTGTTGACGAAGCTCACGGAGCGCATTTTCCGTTTTCGGACAGTTTTCCCGATGAAGCACTTAACTGCGGTGCAGACGCAGCAGTATTGAGTCTGCACAAAACTTTGCCGTCATTAACTCAAACTGCATTGCTCATAACAAATGACAGCGAGCTTTCTGAAATTCTTGCTGAAAATTTAGCTGTATTTGAAACAAGCAGTCCGTCATATATTTTAATGAGTTCAATCGAAAAATGTCTTGATTTCTGCGAAAACAGCAAAGATAAATTCAATGAATATTGTTGCAATCTTAAAACGGTCAGAGAAAAACTTAAAAATCTAAAATATCTGAAAATTTATGATAAAAGCGATACTGATTTTGATTATGATATCGGCAAAATTGTAATTTCAACAGCGAACGCAAATATTTCGGGAACAAAGCTTGCCGAAATACTGCGAAATAATTATCAGATTGAAACCGAAATGGCATATTCGGACTATGTAATTGCCATGACATCTGTTTGTGACACTGAAAAAGCTTTTGATATGCTTTCAGACGCTCTGATTTCAATTGACAGCGAACTTTCAAAAGGAGCCGACACCGAGCGTGTTCCGTTAAAAAATCTCTACACAGGCAAAAATTTCAACGCCTGCGAGTTGTACAAATTCAACAAAGAAACTATTCCGTTTCAAAATTCGGAATTCAGAACTTCTGCCGAGTATATCTGGTCATATCCACCCGGAATTCCCCTCATCGTACCCGGTGAAATTATAAGCAAGGAACTTATAAATTACATTGAATATCTTTCAGCCTGCAAGGTTGAGATTATGTCAACAAAAGGCGGTATGACGGACAACATAAGCGTAGTTAAAAAAGATTGACAAATCAATGGCTGTGTGATAATATTAAACTAACAAAATCTAACAAGGAGTTTGATTTATTATGAAGAGAATTAAAACTATCGAAACTCGTGACCTCAAGAAGAGCGTTAAGACAGGCGGTTGCGGCGAGTGCCAGACTTCATGTCAGTCAGCGTGTAAGACATCTTGCGGCGTTGCTAACCAGCAGTGCGAAAAGTGCATGAGCGAGAAATAATTCTATTTTAATTTGATTATTAAGGATTATCGCCGTTTTCCCAAAGGGTTAACGGCTTTCCTTTTGTCTAACGGAGATATTATGATTCATCAGTATAAACTTAACGGATACAACATAGTTCTTGATGTTTACAGCGGCAGTGTACACGCAGTCGATGACCTTGCTTATGATGTTATTGCAATGTACAAAAACGCAACAAAAGAACAGATAATCGACGAAATGCTTTCAAAATATGCAGACAATCCTGAGATTACAAAAGAAGAAATCTCTGACTGCATTGATGATGTAAAAGAGCTTGAGGAGCAGGGAAAGCTCTTTACAGACGACAAGTACGAAAACCTTGCATTTGACTTTAAAAAGAGAAACACAGTAATCAAAGCACTTTGTCTGCACATTGCTCACACCTGTAACCTTAACTGCGAATACTGCTTTGCAAGCCAGGGCAAATACCACGGCGAAAGAGCGCTGATGAGCTTTGAAGTGGGCAAGAGAGCAATTGACTTTCTCATTGAAAATTCAGGCAGCAGAGTAAACCTTGAGGTTGACTTTTTCGGCGGAGAACCTCTTATGAACTTTGATGTTGTAAAGCAGATTGTTGCCTATGCAAGAAGCATTGAAAAGGAACACAACAAAAACTTTCGTTTTACACTTACAACAAACGGTATGCTTGTTGATGACGATGTAATTGAATTTGCAAACAAAGAATGTCACAATGTAGTTCTCAGCCTTGACGGCAGAAAAGAAGTGCATGACCATCTTCGCAAAACTGTAAACGGCAAGGGCAGTTATGATATTATCGTTCCGAAATTTCAGGAATTTGTCAAAAAAAGAGGCAACAAGGGTTACTATGTAAGAGGCACTTATACACATAATAACACAGACTTCACAAACGATATTTTCCATATGGCGGATTTGGGATTTACAGAGCTTTCAATGGAGCCGGTTGTATGTGCTCCCGATGACCCATATGCACTTACATATGACGATTTGCCTATCCTTTTTGAACAGTACGAAATTCTTGCAAAGGAAATGCTCAAGCGTGAAAAAGAGGGCAAACCGCTCACCTTCTATCACTATATGATTGACCTTACAGGCGGTCCGTGCATTTATAAGAGAATCTCGGGTTGCGGTTCGGGTACAGAATATATGGCTGTAACACCTTGGGGCGACCTCTATCCCTGTCACCAATTTGTAGGCGATGAAAAGTACAAGCTCGGCGATATTTTTAACGGTGTTTCAAACACGAAAATTCAGGACGAATTTAAGCTTTGTAACGCATACGCCCGTCCCGACTGCAAAGACTGCTGGGCAAGACTTTATTGTAGCGGCGGTTGTGCCGCAAACGCTTATCATGCAACAGGCTCAATCACAGGTATTTACGAATACGGCTGTGAGCTTTTCAGAAAAAGAATGGAATGTGCCATTATGATGAAGGTTGCAGAAGCGGAAGAATAAAATTACAATAAAATTTTCAGGCAGATACATTTTTCTTGTATCTGCCTGTATTTTCGAGGTGCTGTATGAACGAAAAAATTATTATGCTCGGCACAGGAAGTGCGATGGTTACCGACTGTTATAATACCTGTTTTCTTCTGAAATCCGAAAACGACTGTCTTCTTGTTGACGCAGGCGGCGGAAACGGGATTTTATCCGCAATTAAGAAATCCGGAGTAGCTTGGAACAGCATAAAGACAATGTTTATTACTCATTCTCACACCGACCATATATTAGGTGCCGTGTGGGTAATAAGGCAAATAAGCGCTCTTATGAATTCAGGCAAATATGACGGTAATTTTAATATTTACTGCCACGATGAATGTGTTGATTCAATCACGGCAATTTGCAACCACACACTTGCACCGAAATTTCTCAAAAATATCAATACAAAAATTTTCATCAATGAAATAAAAGACGGCGAAAGGCAAAATGCCGGCAGTATCCGACTCACTTTCTTTGATATATTTTCAGACAAAACAAAGCAATTCGGATTCAAGGCTGTTTTTCCGTCAGGAAAAGTTCTCACCTGTCTCGGTGATGAACCGTTCAATGAAAAATGCAGAAATTTTGTTCAAAACTGTGATTATCTTATGTGTGAAGCTTTTTGTCTTTACAGTCAAAAAGACATTTTTAAGCCTTACGAAAAATTCCACAGCACAGCACTTGATGCAGGAAAACTTGCAGAGAGTCTTTTTGCAAAAAATCTTATCCTGTATCACACAGAGGACGAAACACTTCAAACACGCAAAAGAACATACACTTCAGAGGCAAGAACAGTTTTTAACGGAAATATATTTGTTCCCGATGATTTTGAAGTTATTGACTTAAAATAATCTCATAACACCTGCTGTAATCATACAAAGCACAATTCCCATTGCAGTAGGCAAAGCCATAGAAACAAGCGTCCATTTAAGGCTGCCTGTTTCTTTTTTTATTGTCAGACAGGTTGTTGAACACGGATAATGAAGAATGCAAAGAATAATCATACATACAGCCGTTGTAATTGTCCAGCCGTTCATACTGAGAAGTTGAAACAGCAGATCGTAGCTTGAATAATCAACAAGAGTACCGCTTGCCATATATGACATAATTATAATCGGAATAACGGTTTCATTCGCAGGAAATCCAAGTATAAATGCCATTATTATAACGCCGTCAACCCCGATAAATCTGCCGAACGGATCTAAAAAATCAGTACAATATTTTAAAAGTGAAACATCGCTTATATGCACATTTGCAAGAATCCAGATTATCGCACCTGCCGGAGCGGCAACCGCAACAGCCCTTCCTAAAACAAATAAAGTTCTGTCCAACAGCGAACGGACAATAGTTTTTAAAATCTGCGGCTTTCTGTACGGCGGAAGTTCAAGCACAAATCCGGACTGTTCGCCTTTCAATATTGTGACTGAAAGTACCTTAGATATAACAAGTGTTATAAAAACACAGAAAACTATTATTCCAATCAACAATGCCGCTACCTCAATCGAACTGCTCAGCGTAAATGCCGTACCTGCAAAGAACATGAGCAGTAATGCAATTATTGTGGGAAACCGTCCGTTACACGGCATAAAATTATTTGTAAGAATTGCAATCAGCCGTTCCTTTGGCGACTCGATGATTCTGCAACCCGTAACTCCGCAGGCATTACAGCCAAGACCCATTGCCATAGCAAGACTTTGCTTTCCGTGTGCACCGCACTTTGAAAAATACCTATCAAGATTAAATGCAATTCTCGGCAGATATCCCGAATCCTCAACAAGTGAAAATAACGGAAAGAATATAGCCATAGGCGGCAGCATTACAGATACCACCCATGACAGAGTTGTATAAACTCCGTCAATCAAAAGTCCCGTTACAACATCGGGAGCGTGTAAAAAATCAAAAAGAATATACAGTTTCTCTTTTATAAAGCCAAACAAATTGCTTAACCATTCGCTCGGATAATTTGCACCGACAACTGTTATCCAGAACAATATACCAAGCATTGCAAGCATAATCGGTATTCCCGTGGTTTTGCTTGTAAGTATTTTATCAAGCTTTCTTGTACAAGCATTTAACTCTGATTTTTCATATTTTACGCAGTCACTTGAAATTTTGTTACCAATTTGCGAAAGCTTTTCAATATTCTGTTTGTAGTTTTTTTCGGATAGTATATCAATACCTTCAAAATTTCTTTCTACCCTAAAACATTTTGTCTTTCCGCTGCATACATTATAGATTGCTTTTTTTAACTCATCCAAACCTTTTTTGTCTGTTGCACAGGTTTTTACAACAGGTATTCCAAGATTTAGCGATAACTCGTCGCAGTCGATTTTTATACCGTTTTTTTCAGCCTCATCACAAAGATTAAGACAAAGAACAGCATTCTTTGTGACAGATAACACCTGCAATGCAAATGAAAGATTTCTTTCAATAACTCCGCAGTCAACAACTATTACAACGCAGTCATTTTGATTTTGTACAAGACACTCCCTTGTTACCGCCTCTTCGCCAGAAAATGAAAGCAGGGAATAGCATCCGGGTAAGTCCGTAATACAAAATCTTGCGTCTTTGATTTTGGAACAACCTCTGGCAAACTCAACTGTTTTACCCGTCCAGTTTCCCGTGTGCTGTCTTAATCCCGTCAGTTCGTTAAAAATTGTACTCTTGCCGACATTAGGATTACCGGCAAGAGAAATTTTGTAATCGCAATCCGAGACATCCTTTTTATTAAAAGATGATTTATCCGTAGAAAACAATAAAAAAGCCTCCTTTTATTCAGGAGTAACAATGATATCTTTGCAATCGTTATTTCTCAGTGCCACAACGGCATTTTTAACAAGATACGCAGACGGATCACCGAACGGACTTGTAAACAAGGGGATAACAGGACTGTTCTCCATAATACCAAAATCAAATATTCTGTTTTTGATATTTTCATTACAGTTCACACGATAGACAATCCCCGTAACTCCAAGCGGTAACTTGTCAAGCGAACATTTTTCTTTCATCTGATTCACCGATTTCAACTTTTTATTAACAGCATATTCAATTCATACAACTGAGTTACACAAAAAGCCGGCCATAAACTAAACTTATATCGTACCCGAATAAACTCTGATATCAGAAAAAATTTAAGGAATTGACACAACTATAAACAGGTGTTATA
>ERZ773146.1201-NODE-1201-length-18823-cov-9.660060_pt1 | contig 18823 bp, 20 predicted proteins | sample MGYA00580847_ERZ773146 | MGnify/ENA primary metagenome ERZ773146 (study PRJEB29015, sample SAMEA2737830) | human gut metagenome | biome: human gut; feature: human-associated habitat; material: faeces | place: China | collected 2012 ...
GGGGCCGGGAACACCAGGCGGATGGTGTGGCCGTCATCAATGGGGTTGATGCCGAACGCGCCGGGACCGGTGTGGGTGCCGATGACGCAGCCGATCTGGCGCACCAGCGGTGCGTCCAGATGCAGGTTGTCCTGCAAATAGGTCAGCAGCGGATGCAATTCCCGGGGGTTGACGGTGTAGCCCAGCAGCGGGGTGTAGCCCGGGTGGATGCCGCCCATCTCGTCGATCTTCTTGAACAGCGCCACATACACGCCGGGCAGACCGCGCGCCTTACCGGCCAGTGCCACCTTGCCCTCTATGACGGCGAGGATGGGCTTGATGCCCAGCATACCGCCCGCCACAGCTGCGGCGGCAGACAGTCTGCCGCCCTTGCGCAGGTACTTCAGATCGTCCACAGCGGCTACCAGATGCAGGTGCTGCTTGGCTTTTTCCAGATCGGCAGCGATCTGGGTGATGGTTTTGCCGGCGTCCCGCAGCTGCACCGCCAGACGCACCAGCAAGGACTGTCCCAGACAGACGTTCTCGGTGTTCACGAACACCACATTGTCCACGTTGGCAAGGTCGGCAGCAAGTTTTGCGCACTGACCGGTGCCGGACAGCGCATCGGACAAAAAGATGCCCAGCACCTCGTCCCCGGCGGCAACGGCATCCAGATACAGCCGCTCGAACTGCTCCGGGCTGGGCTGGCTGGTGGTGGGCAGCTTGCGGCAGGCTGCCAGATGGGTATAGTATTCGCTGGGGGTCATGTCAATGCCGTCCCGCAGGACGGTGCCGTCCTCCAGCGTCACGTTCAGGGGGATCACGGTCACGCCCAGCTGCTGCGCCTCGGCGGGCAGGATGTCGCACGCGGAATCGGTGAGGATACGGATCATAATAATACCTCCGGTCTACCGGTAAAATACAGTATACGCAACGTTTTTATTAAAAAGGTTGGAAATTATTATACCACCATGTAGGGCGATGTGTCAATATTTTGTATAAATTTGCCACGACAGAACGCCGAAACCTTGCACACCCGGCGGCAGATATGGTACTATAACCGGGAACGAACCATAGTAGGAGGAGACCGACCATGCACAAGCTGAACCCCCGCACCGCCGCACTGCTTTCGGCCTTTGGCTGGGCGGTGGGGTATCTGCTGGCAGGCAAGGCGCTGGCGGTGCTGCTGCCCGTGCCGCCCGGCGGTGCGGCGCGGTTTTTCCGGGTCTGCCTGCTGGCTCCGCTGGCGGAGGAAGGGGTGTTCCGGGGCGCGGTGCAGCGCCGGGCGCAGCCGCTGGGCAGGGAACAGGCCATTCTTTTGCAGGCGGTGCTGTTTGCCTTACAGCACGGCAGCGTCGCCGCCATGGTCTATGCACTGGTGTGCGGGCTGGGTCTGGGGTGGCTGGCAGACCGCACCGGACATCTCTGGCCGGGGATGCTGCTGCACAGTGCAAACAACCTGCTGGTGCTGGCGATGGGATGAGAGGATGGGATACATGACCGATTTTGAACTGATGGGTCTTGCGCTGGAAGAAGCCGCCAAAGCCGCCGCCTTGGGCGAGGTGCCGGTGGGCGCGGTGGTGGCGCGGCACGGCGAGGTGATCGCCACGGCGCACAACACCCGGGAGACCGAGAAAAACGCTTTGCACCACGCGGAACTGCTGGCCATTGATGCCGCCTGCAAGGCGCTGGGCGGCTGGCGGCTGTGGGAGTGCGAGCTGTTCGTCACCTTAGAACCCTGCCCCATGTGCGCGGGTGGCATCATCAACAGTCGTCTGCGCCGGGTGGTGTACGGCGCTGCCGACACCAAAGCCGGGTGCTGCGGCTCGGTGACCGACCTGTTCGCGCTGCCCTTCAACCACCATCCGGTGGTGGAAAAGGGGCTGCGGGAGGCCGAGGCACAGCAGCTTTTGCAGGCGTTTTTTGTTTCCCTGCGGGAAAAGCGGGCGGGCAGACCCCGCTGGAAGCCCCCGGTGCCCGAAAACAGGGGAAAATAAGGAAAAATAGTGGGAACTGCGTAAAAAATTGCAGTTCCCACTTTCTTTTTGGGCTGGATTGTGGTATATTATTCAATGGAATCTTGTCGAAACCCATCGTAAGTACAGGCAGGCACGCCAAAGCACCGGACCTTTGCCGGATACATAAACGGAACGCTGCACTGTCTGGGAATGGGCACAGGGTTTTTCCGGCTGGGGCACTGCGCCCGGCCGAGAATACCGAACAGGAGGGATACACTCTTGTACGAGGACGAGTTTGAACTGACCTTTCAGGTGCCGGAGGAAGAGAGCGCGCCGGAGCCCCTTGCCGTACCGGCTGCAAAGCCGGCGGTGCCGGTGGTGGATGAACCCACCCGCATCATGACGCTGGAAAAACCGGCAGCACCTGTGGCGGAGGAACCCACCCGGGTGATCACGCTGGAAAAGCCCGCAGAGCCGCAGCCGCCTGCGCCGCCGCAGCCCGAAGCGCCTGCGCCGCAGCCTGTAAAAGAACAGCCTGCCCCTGCCGCACCCGCTGCGGCGCGCCGGGTGCTGATCTCCGGCGGCGACCGGGGCATCGGTGCTGCCGCTGCCCGCGCCTTTGCGGCAGCAGGGTATCAGGTGGCGGTGCTCTACCACCAGAACGCCGCTGCCGCCGCTGCGCTGGAGCAGCAGCTGCCCGGGTGCATCGCCATCCAGTGCGATGTAGCCAGCCGCGCCAGCTGTGAGCTGGCGTTCCATGCAGTGGAGCAGGCCATGGGCAGGGTGGATGTACTGGTGTGCAACGCCGGCATCGCGCAGCAGAAGCTGTTTACCGACATCACCCCGGAGGAGTGGCAGCGGATGCTGGACGTGAACCTGAGCGGTGCGTTCCACCTGTGCCAGCTGGCGCTGCCCGGCATGATCCGCCGCAAGCAGGGCCGCATCCTGACCGTGAGCAGCATGTGGGGCCAGACCGGCGGCAGCTGCGAGGTGCACTATTCCGCCGCGAAAGCCGGGCTCATCGGCCTGACCAAGGCACTGGCGAAGGAGGAAGGCCCCAGCGGCATTACCGTGAACTGCGTAGCGCCCGGGGTCATCGAGACCGATATGATGGCGGCTTTTACCGCCGAGGACAAGGCGGCACTGGCCGAGGAGACCCCTGTGGGGCGGCTGGGCACCCCGGAAGAAGTTGCAAAGCTGCTGGTCTTTCTGGCCGGCGAGGATGCCGGATACATCACCGGACAGGTGTTCGGGGTGAACGGCGGCCTTGTGATCTGATGCACAGGGCAATATTACAGAATTTTCCCCGGAGTGGGAAGGAGAGAAAAAATGGGCATGACTTTGAAGGAACTGTTGACTAAGGGCGAGGGCACCCTCTCTGCACAGGAGGCCAAGGCGCTGGCGGCACAATGCCGCATGGATGTAGATACCCTCTACACCCTGCTGGAGGAGCGCGGCATCAAGATCCTGGAGGAGGAGAGCGAGCCGAGTCTGGACGTGGACAGCATCATTGCTGAGGTGGAGAACGCCGAGAACAACAACGATGACATGGGCCTTGCCGATGAGAACGAAGAGGATGCCGAGGAGAACCCGGCAGACCTGAAGGCCGCCATGGATGAGCTGCTGGACGACCCGGTGAAGAACTACCTCAAGCAGATCGGTCAGATCCCGCTGCTGAGCGCCGAGCAGGAGGTGGAGCTGAGCCGCCGCATCCACGCGGGTGCCGAGGCTGCACACATTCTGCAGGCAGACCGCCAGAAGTACGACGCACCGGAGTACATCAAGAAGAACAGCGCCCGCTTCTCCTTTGAAGAGGACGAGAACAGCCGCAGCTATACCGAGGATCTGGACGAGGACGGCGAAAAGTCTGCCGAGGATGCCGAGGAGAAGGCAGACGAGGAAAAGGCCATGGAAGCCGTGGAGAACGGCCCCCTGAGCGAGGAACGCCGTCAGGAGCTGCTCAAGACCCGCCGCGACGGCCTGAACGCCCGCCGCAGCCTGAGCGAGGCAAACCTGCGTCTGGTGGTGTCCATCGCCAAGAAGCATGTCGGCCATAATCTGGCCTTCCTTGACCTCATTCAGGAGGGCAACATCGGCCTGATCAAGGCTGCCGAGAAGTTCGACTGCGACCGCGGCTTCCGCTTCTCCACCTACGCTACATGGTGGATCCGTCAGGCCATCACCCGCGCCATCGCGGATCAGGCCCGTACCATCCGCATCCCGGTGCACATGGTGGAGACCATCAACCGCATGCGTCAGGCCACCAACCAGCTGGTGTACCAGAACGGTCACGAGCCCACCCCGGAGGAGCTGGCAAAGGCCATGGACATGAGCGTGGAGCGCGTGCGCGAGATCCAGCGCATGGCACAGGAGCCCGCCAGTTTGGAAAGCCCCGTGGGTGAGGAAGAGGATTCCTCTCTGGGCGATTTCGTTGCCGATGAGAACGCCGAAGCTCCCGGCAAGGCAGCTGACCGCGCCATGGTGGCACAGCAGATCAATCTGGCGCTCAAGAGCCTGACCCCCCGCGAGGAAAAGGTCATCCGTCTGCGCTTTGGTCTGGACGATGGCCGTCCCCGCACGCTGGAGGAGGTCGGCCGCGACTTCGGCGTCACCCGCGAGCGTGTGCGCCAGATCGAAGCCAAGGCCATCCGCAAGCTGCATAGCCGCAAGTGCCTGACCCTGCTCAACGGCCTGATCGAGTAATAATATGTATTTTGGGATAGCAGAACACCCGCGTGGGTTCTGCTATCCCTTTTTTCATGTGGTATAGAGGAGAAGTTGCAGCAGAGCCTTTTCGCAATATATAGTGATAAAACGGTAAATCCTCATAAACAGATTTTTGGGAATTTACAAATGCATAAAAATTAAAGATTACATCTTCATTTATTTTTATATCGGGTGGCATACGCAATTCTTTTAAAATATCTAATCTGTATAATTTATTCCAAATACCCGGTTCAACATAATCTCCAACAATAATATCTCTAATCCCTTTCTTATTGTCCTGAATAACCTTTTTTCCGGTATTGTAATAATAATCAACTCTTGACGGAAAAACCATCTGATAACCACAATGTGATATATCAGCATTGTTTTCAATGGCATTTTTCAAAAGAGTTTCATACATTTCAGGCTCAATATAATCACCACCGTCTACAAAACCGATATAATCACCGGTTGCTATGTCTAAGCCTCTGTTTCTTGTATCAGAAACACCGGAGTTCTGTTTGAATACAGGAATAATCCTTGAATCTTTTTTTGCATATTTTCTAATTACCTCATCAGTACCGTCTGTAGAGCCGTCGCTTATCAAAATAATCTCAAGGTTTTTATATGTCTGTGCCAATATGCTTTCAATACAACGAGGTAAATATGACTCGATATTATAGCAGGGAACTATTACAGATATTTTAATATTATTTTTATTCAACATATCCGAATCCGCCATTTGCTTTCAATTTTTCAATCATTTCTCGTTTCATTTCATCATTAAAATTAGGATTTCTTAATGTATATTTAGAATCATAATGTGGTGATTTATTTAGTTCATTTTCTTTTCTATTTATAAATTCGGCATAACTACAAATAACTTTTGCAGGATTACCAACAGCAACACTGTTTGAAGGAATATCTTTAGAAATAATACTTCCCGCACCGATAACAACATTATCGCCAATAGTTACATTAGGTAATACAGTTGAAGAAGCTCCGATAAACACATTATTTCCGATATTAACAAGACCAATTTTAGTAAACCCAATGCCTTTCTTGGTGCTTGCATCATGAGCAAGAATATGGACTCTCGGCGCCAACGTAACATCATCACCAATTGTTATAAGCCAACAATGTGATTGATCAATTAAGGTCTTTTCCTGTCTGCTGAAATTTTTACCGACCTTTAGTCCCAATTTTACTAACTCCTCCGTTGAAATTTCACTTCTTAATCTCATCACTTTGGACTTAATAAAAGATTTTAATGACATATCAATCACAAACTTTCTAACATTTCTTCAACAGCTTTTACTGTTTTTTCGGTACGGAAAGCTTTACCACGCTCTTTTGCTTTTGCGGCATAAGCATCAAGCAAATCAGGCGTTGTCAGCATTTTCTTGATGCCCTTATAAAGTGCATCTTCATTATTTTCTGTTACGATACCGTACTCATTGTTTTCACCTAATAATTCGGTCATACCCGAACAAAGAGTAGTCACAACAGGCGTACCGACAATGAGTGACTCCGTTACAGATGTACTGAATCCTTCACTGTGGGATGAACATACATACAAATCACAATTTTTTACATACTTGTACGGATTTGTTCTATAACCAACCATTTGGAATGTATTTTCAACGCCAAGGTTTTGTGCAGTTTTTTTAAGCTACCTTCTTCTTCACCGATGCCGAATAAATAAACTTTATTTTTAACTCCGTCATCAAGGAGTTTTTTATGTATGTTCAGTAGTCTGTCGAACCCTTTTAACGCAGTAAGTTTTCCGACAGAACATATATTTACACAATCATCGTCAAATTTAATATCATCGACAGGTTCAACGGACTTTTCAAGTATTTTGTCTGTTTCAATTGTGTTATAAAGCACCTGAATAGGTTTTTGAAGTTCAAATGTCTTTGAAAAATAATCCATAACCCATTTTGAAACACATACAGTATTGTCAAATTTGTTATAGCAGTTCTTCGCCTCTTCAAAATTTCTAAAACCTACTGCACCGATTGCGGGATTGTCCATTTTGCTGTGAATCCAGCTGACAAGCTTTGTATTTGGGTTAGTGCAACCGCTTACAATTCGTGCGGTAGGACCTTCAAGGTAAGAAACGATTATGTCATAGTTGTCTCTGATAAAATGTTTATACAGTTTTTCAGGAGAAAAAAGTTTCATCACATATGTATTGCCACGAGGCATTCTCTTGAAACCGCCGATATATTTTACATCAGAGTTAAGATACTGTCGATTAACGCCTACATCAAACAAAGTTTGAACTGTTACATCAAATTTTGTTTTATCCATATTATTGGCGAGATTAACCAAAACTTTTTCAGCCCCACCGTGTGCAAGATTAGGTATAAGAAATAAAGCTTTTGTCATAATAATCTACTTCACTTCCATTAAACTATCCATTTTCATACGAAAAAATAACGACAATAATAATCCCGGTGGTGTAGCCAAAACTGTAAGCATTTTTCTGGGTGACTCTTTGATATAATGTTTATTCTTTGCTATTATACTGTCGGCAACATAATGCACACAATCCACCAATAATCTTTTATTAGAATCAGGATATTGCATACATATCTTCCTCCAGAAGGCAAAGCTCTTTGGGCATTTCATGTACTGCTTATACATAATGTGCGAATTACCGTCTTCCTGGTATTCTACATTGCACACTACTTCATTTAAAACAGCAAGTTTATACTTCTGATCTATCAACTTATATTTATATGCAAGTGCAAGATATTTTTCATTATCAAATACCGGATACTCAGGGACAGAATTAATAATATCAGTACGATATATAAGCTTCTTATCACCTGAACCACCTGACGCATAATAACCCGACAATGTGGTTTCTGTCATATCTTTCGGAAAGCCTTTTCCTATAACCTTTCCCGTATTCATATTGGCATCGAGTGCAATAATACCTGCATAACCCCTGCTTTTAACCTGATTCCATTTGTTTATAATTTTTTCAACAGCGTTCTCAGATAAAGCGTCATCAGAATCTATACAAGTATTGAGTTCGGTATGTATATTTCTATACGCAACATTGTGTGCGGTATGCATACCGCCGTTTTCTTTATATATGTACTGAATTTCGAAGCCGTTATCTTTTGACATCCAGTCTTTTACTAATTCAGCCGTATTATCAGTTGAACCGTCATCAACTATAAGCCACACGAAATCCTTGCATTTTTGGGAACACAAAGATTTATATGTACGACCTATTGTATGTGCCCTATTATAAGCAGGGGTAAACACTGTTAAAGTCTGCATAACTATTATTCCTCAACCGAATTTAAATAAAATTCTTCAAGTTTTACAACATTCTGTTTAACATCAAAACCTGATTTTTTTATATCATCTATCGTGTTTTTTCTAATCGTACTTTGTTTTTCTAAGACAACATCCGCCCACTCATCAATCGGCAAGTTTAAATCTAACGACTCTGCAAGGTCTGTAACTCTGCATTCAGACGGAACACTGTCAGAAATGATACACGGCAATCCTGCAGCCTGCGCTTCCAGTGCTGCAATACCTAATCCTTCATACAAAGACGGAAACAAAAAGACATCCATTGCCTGTAGTATTCTATTCACATCTCCCCTATTCCCTAAAAAAAACACGGAATCCGATAAACCAAGATTATCAACTTTTTCTCTTATATTACTCTGTCCGTTACCTGTTCCTACAAGAAGCAGTTTGGAATTTCTGTTTTTATCATGTACACTCTTAAAAACATCAATCAAAAACGGATGATTCTTTTGAGGATTAAACCTTCCGACATGTCCGATTACAAAATCAGATTTACTGATTTTCAGTTCGTCACGCACTTGATTTCTTATTTGACAGTCATACCGATATTTTTCAGCGTCAATTGCATTATTTAAGACAGTATATGCATTTCCGCCAAACATCCAATCTCCTGCCTCTTTACCGCAAGAAAAAAGATGCGTAGCGTACTTAGGAATTAAATGTTTTGAAAGAAGCTTAATCGGATACTTTAAATTTTTGTCTTGGCTTTTATTATGCGAATGTGCAATTCTCACCTTAACGCCATGTTTTTGTGCAATTTTCAAAGGATATGCACTCATGCAATCCAAATGTGAATGCACAATATCGTACTTATGATTATCAAAGAAGTCATCAAGCGCATTAAAATAAGCCTTAGAAAAGGGATTCAGCATAGGCATATGATAAATATGTCCGCCTAAAGATAATATCTCATCATCATAATCAGCCTTTTCCTGACGATGCACAAGAAAATCAAATTGAATTTTAGTACGGTCTATGTTTCTGTAATAATTCATAATCATAGTTTCAAGACCGCCGCGATTCATATGCGTTACTACTTGAAGTATCTTCATATTTAACTGTTCTCCATCACACAAAGATATTATTTATATAATCAAAAAAACTAATTCCAAAATAGTTATTATCAAATCCGCCCTGCGCAATTGTGTTAGCATAAATAAAATACAATGAATATCCAATAATAGATCCCGTAGTTAAAAATTTTCTTTCAGCAACCGGGTATTTTTGTATAATAACAGGAAGAGAAATCGTTTGAAATATAAAAAAAAAGTTTGCAAGCCTTGCAAAATAGTTTGCCGTACCAAATAAGCCAAGAAACATTATCTCAGCATTAAGCATAGAAAGATTTATAAATAAATTTTCAGCCCTACTTCCGTCATTTATTAACTTATCTTTCAATATGAAAGACAGCACTGTAGGTATCCATACCACAATTAATCTAAAAACATTAACTCCTTCTCCGGAAAAACTTCCCGTAGAATAGGTCTTACCCATTGCTAATGTAAAATCATCTATAGCTCCCAAGATGCTCTGCATACCAAATGAACCTATTAAAAATAGAAATACCACAATATAGGTTCTTGATGTCCACGGTGAAAAAGAAAGAAGTGGAACTATCAGAAATATAAAAGCATATTGATGAAATGTTGTAGCGAATAAAACAAGTAAAACAAATAGTGCATATTTCTTTGTTAAAAAACAATCTACAGCAATCAAACAAATTGCAATAACAATACACTGCCTTAATGCACCCATGGTAAAAGTATATATTCCCATAGTAATAACATAAAACACAGACAAAAATATGTTGTTTGAATATTTTCGGATAAACCAAAAATACACTCCCAAAATAAAAAATGCAAAAAACATCAAAAAACTTTGATCAGAGAAATGAAGAAATTTCAATAATCTCATAACGATAGTAAAGCCAAAATTAGAACTTATATTCCAATCAATCTCATTAAATAAAAAGTTCGGAAATGCACCTGTAAGTTCAATACTATTATATTGAGCAATATATACTCCTGTATCGTTGTAAACTCTTCTTAATCCGACAAAAGTAGCCAGTACAGCTACTGCAATTAAATAAAATACAACATTCTTCTTTTCGTAGTAAACGATTCCGGAATCATTAACTACTTTTTTTGATTGTTTTTCTGAAATACCGGCAAACACCAGTCCAATAATGATAACAGGCAATAATTTAAACATTTTATTTAAAATTCCTTTATTTTAAATTTTTAATTGTGCTATCTACTATAATTCTCTTATCAAAAAAAATTTCCATATGTTTTCTCCCCGCTTTCCCCATATCTTTTCTTTTTTGATACGACAATGCAATAAATTTTTTCATACATTCATAAAGACTATCGATATTCTGTGATTCACAAAGATATCCGGTAGTTCCATCCAACACAGCTTCTTTACAGCCGTGTATACTACTTGTTATCACCGGTCTACCCGAAGAGGCGCATTCTAAGTTTGTATTAGCCATACCCTCATGCCACGAAGGCAAGACAAAACAGTGCGATTTTTCTATAAAAGGTCTTACATCATTTTGGTAACCATAATAACTAAGCCAACCTGCTTCAACAGCTGAATCTATCTTTTTTTTGTAATCTTCTTCATAAGAACCTAAAACATCAAGTTTACAATCAAATCCCCCGTCAACTAATCTTTGCATGGCTGTGTAGAGTTCATCAAAACCTTTTTCCTGCATTACACGACCGATAAACAAAAAGCGTGTTGTTTTACAATCAACTGGGTACTCTAAATAGCTATATCTATCAAGATTCACACCGGCACCGTTTAAAACACAACATTTACTATCCAGCACAATCTTTTTATTAACGATGATATTCTTATTCTCTATATTTTCAAAAAAGACTACATTAGCTTTCTTGAAAGCAACCCTATACATTTTTGTGACAATACTCTGGAGCAATCCATCTTTTTGAAAAGTTGTTCCCAAACCGGTGATATTCACTGCATAATTGATTTTTTCACTCGAGCTAAAAAGCCACCATAAATATTTGGCTTAATCGTATAAGTTAAAATATAATCCGGTTTTTCTTTATTTATTATTTTACGATAATTATTAATTAGTTTTAAATCAACTACCGGATTAATTCCTCTCCTGTCTATAGGTGTTATAATAACTTCACATCCAAGTTTTTTTATCAAATCAATTTTTCCACTATCAGGAGTGGACACAACGATACAGTACGACTTGCTTAATTCAGATAAAAGTTCGTTTCTGAAATCATACAATCCGGTGCTGCTGTTTATCAAAACAAGCATCTTTGGTTTCATACCCATAATACTCAGGATTCCTTTATCATAATCTCATTATATTTCATCATATAGACATTTTCTTTGTAATTGCCGATAACATCGGAATTTACAATTCCGTTAAGATTATTTATAATCAATTTCATATGGTCTGCGCCACATTCATAGGCATGCGGATAGCCTCCGCCAAAACGAGGATTTACTTCGGAAATATGATACTCACCGTTGATTTCAAAAATATCTATATCAATCTGACCTCTCCAGCCGCTTTCATTTACAAACTTTTTAATAAGCTCAAAAAGCTTCTCATCTTTAAACGACACAGATTTATCGGTCTCTCCGGCACGCATAACAATTTTCTTTTTGGTAAATACCGAAACCAATTCTCCGCTCAACAGGTCAATATAACAGTCTGCACCTATCTCCTGACCGTCAAGATACTCTTGAATCATAAGATTGTCAGAGTGATCAAACAACAAATCTACTGTTTCATTGTCAAAAACTTTGCTTATTGCAATTGAGGCACTGCCCCTTACAGGCTTAACAAAGACAGGATAATTTGCCTTTCCTGTCTTTACATCAGCAAAAAATTCATTCTTATCAACATAGCTTTTTGCGCAATTGTAACCGTGACTTCTAAGCCATTGAAACATCTGCATTTTATCAAGAGCTCTTTCGCATAATTCGTACGATGAACCGATTACAGTTGTTCCTATATTTTTGAATTTTTCTTCATTTTCAGCTAAAAGAGAAAGCTCCGGATCAATAAGCGAAAGCACTCCGCTGATGTTTTCCTTTTTACATATATCAAGAATTATATCGATGTATCCGGGTTCAGTTATTCTCGGAACAATGTAATACTTATCCGCCTCGTATATAGCAGGAGCAATTGTACTCATATCCGTAGCGATAACCTTACCGTTCTCACCAAGAGTTTTCTTAAAATACTGAACAATCTTATTGCGTGTTCCTGCACTTAAAATTAAGATATTTATGGGTTTCATACTACATCTACCTTCTTGAGTCGCTCCATTTTCTGTTTTCTTTCTTCTGCAAAATTTGGTTCCACAACATGGGTGTCAACCGAAATATTATCTCTTTTTACAACCTGCACAAAAGTCATAAAGAGAATTTTTACATCAAACAAAGAACTGACTTTTCTCGAATATTCTACATCCTTCTTCAATCGATTATCCCAACCGATAAAGTTTCTTCCGTTTACCTGAGCCCAACCTGTCAGTCCGGGTCTTACGGTATGGCGAAGTTGCTCTTCCTCTGTATAATATGGCAAGTATGAAACAAGCAGTGGTCTCGGTCCTACAAAAGCCATATCACCTTTTAGAATATTTATCAGTTCAGGAAGTTCATCAAGGCTTGTTGAACGAAGAAAACTGCCAAATTTTGTAAGCCTTACTTCATCGGGAAGAAGGTTGCCGTTTTCATCACGCTCATCAGTCATAGTTCTGAATTTATAAAGCTTAAAAATTTTCTCATTTTTACCCGGTCTTTCCTGTTTAAAAAGGACAGGACTGCCAAGTTTTGTTTTTACAAGAATTGCAAGAATAGCATATAGCCAACAAAATAAAATCAAAAAAAGTAAAGAACACAAAAATCCAAAACAGCGTTTTATGTATTTAGCATATATCCCCTGCTTATGTTCAACTGTCATAAAGCACCCCAAAAGAAAAATTTATTCAAAACAACTCTTAATAATGTCAATGACAATATTCTGCTGTTCTTCTGTCATCTTTATATCGCTCGGCAGACACAGACCTCTATTAAAAATATCTGCCGCAACATCTGTTGTGTCTTCTGCGGAAATAAACTTATATCCCTCAAAAATCGGCTGCATATGCATAGGTTTCCAGATAGGGCGAGATTCAATGTTATACTTAGCAAGTGTTTCCCTTATCTCATCAGGGCAAGATTTGCCTTTACAGGAAACATATTCGCAATCAAGCTTTCCTCTTTTTTGTTCACACATCGCATCAGAGTTCACAGTAAGACAACTAAGCCAAAAATTAGGTTTTGAGCAATCAAGAAACGGATTCATCTGAACGGGTAGTTCTTTAAATTCCTCCTTATATCTCAAATATATTTTTCTTTTTTTTGTCAATATTCTCATCAAGGTGTAAAAGCTGACCTCTGCCGATACCGGCAACGATGTTTGACATTCTGTAATTGTACCCCAAATCCTCGTGCTGATACCATGGAGCCGGTTCTCTTGATTGTGTTGACCATTTTCTTGCGAGCTTTGCACCATCTTCGTCATCTGTCAATAACATCCCGCCACCCGAGGTCGTAATAATCTTATTACCATTGAATGATATTGCATTGTATTTTCCGAATGTGCCGGTCTGTCTTTCCTTGTATGTAGCACCAAGCGACTCCGCAGCATCCTCAATAAGAATCGCACCGTTTTCATCACAAATTTTTCTTATTTCATCAAGCTTCGCGGGAGTACCGTACAAATTGGCTACAATTACTGCTTTGGTATCGGGATATAATTCAAAAGCTTTTTTTAAAGCAACAGGGTCCATGTTCCATGTGTCTGTTTCGCTGTCAATAAAAAATCTGTTCCGCATGTTCATATGAAACGGGATTAACCGTTGCGTCAAATGTCATATCGGAACAGAACACTCTATCTCCCGACTTCACACCTGCCAATTTTACAGCAAGATGCAGTGCGGAAGTGCCTGAAGATAGAGCCACTGACTTTTTACAACCTACATATCCAGCAATTCCTTTTTCAAGTTGATTTAAATTTTCACCAACAGTTGATACCCAGTTAGTATCAAAAGCTTCTTTAACAAACATTCTTTCCTCACCATACATTGTAGGTGAAGCAAGCCAAAGCTTATTTTCAAAAGCTTTAAATTTCATCGTACCCATACCCTCAAACTTAAATATCTTAATCTACAATAGTAGAAATTTTCATTTTACTACTAAACACACATACGCAATACATTTATAGAGTTATACCACAGAAAGCATCAATAAGCAATAAAAAAGGAGAATATGGAAAAAACAATTGAAAAAAGTGTTTTTTTGAACAAGATACAAGAATAATTACGCAAGTTGCGCAAGATTTTTATGTTATTGTGCTTTGTATTCACTAAAGCAATAATAAAATATAATCAATTTTGGTTGCTTTGTACAAAATTTTTCATAAAATATAATAAATAAAAACAAGGTTGAACGAGAAATCTATGGCTTATTTTAGGTGAAAAGGCACTATATAATCCGCTATATTCACTGCACAGCGATCCTCTGCACGGCAACCTGAAAGCTTACATATACACAGTGCTAAACCACTCTGCAACTGTCTTTTAGAAGTTAATCATCTGGCAAGTATCTGATATCTGAAATTGTTCACAGACTTGTTGAAATGTGGGATTAATTATGATAAACTGACAATATAAGTCAGAGTACGATATAATTTGAGGTAGACACATAAAAATTTCAGAATGCACACTTTCAAAGGAAACACAAGACCTTTTATACAGATATTTTGCGGCTGCGGCAAATCTTTACGGAGTTATCGAAATCGGCAAACTTCTTAAAATTTACAACAGCCAGAACGAGCCTGTGAGCGAGGAAGATTTTCTGTCATTTGTTGAAAATATGAATTTTAAGGGAAAGTATTTTTGTGTGTTTAATCAGGACGATATTTACGATGACGGCTCAGAAACCCTTGCTCTTGAACAGGAAATTCTTGCAGAATATCTTTACTTTTTTGAAGTTGATGATGATAGTCTTGATAAATACGAAATGCTGAAATATCGTCAAATCGGAAAGAAATTTTGCGTTCTTGACAAAGAGCAATTTCTCAGGTATGAAGATGACTGTTATTTTAAAAAGACTCCCGATTTTCTTGAAATGCGTTCGTTTTTAAGAAATGAAACAGGACTTTCAAAAGAGGACGCAGACGATTATGCGAACGATATTATGATTTGTTTTGAAGCTCAACCCGACAATTCCGAAGAATCTGTATACGAAGTAATCATGGGAAGCGGAATCTACAACCGTGATGATATCGCATTCAGCCACCGAAAGCTTGAATATTTGTGTCAAAAAGTCATGTACACAAGTGCCGGACTCCATGTTCTGCTCGGACACACTCCCGAAGAAATTTTCGGTTAACAGGTAAATTTGCATATTATAGCGACAATTCAAAATCATTTTGAGGGGAACATATAGATGAATAGTGAAAATACAGCAACACACAAAATAACATATTCAAATATAGATATTGCAAAATTCATAGCGGCATATTACGACAAATCGGGAGGAATTTTAATATGATAAAGATAATGTTTGTGTGCCATGGTATGACTCACGAACGCTTTGCAAACCGCAATATTCCTTTGTAAATCTCGGCAAATCACGGTCAGTTGAAAAGTACAAGACTACCAAAAGACTACTTTTCAACAGTTTTAAAATCAGCTTTTATGCCTTATCGTTAATAGGGTTAGAACGGACATTATTATTGCCGAGTTATCGTTAAAAGGGTTGTAACAGAAAGCAATTTCCTATACCTATATATAACAGCAGTTTTTGCTGGGTGTGATTTGCTTTGAATGAGTCTTATCTGAGTAAGTAAATATCATTTCTACACCGCAGTTCATAAGCTTAAATAATGCAGACTACTAAAAGACTACTTCTCCCCTATCCTAAAATTTCAAGACATTCACTTATTTTGATTGTTAATATATTTTTTAACATCCTGTACAATTTACAGGGTGTTTTTTCTATATGTAAAAAGCCGTAACATATTTTGAAAATATTGAATTCATCAAGTAAATGGTTTATACTTTAATTATGTGATACAGTTTCTCTTGAAGAGTTAAAACAGATTGCTGATGTGATTGAAGTTACATTTTAGCAGTCAATCATTCTACCTAATGGTGAGCAGATAAAAACGAGTAATAAACAGGAGGTAATTACCATGGACTTATTATTAAATGACATTCTTCATTTGTCACAAGAAGAGATTAACAATAGTAAAATAGAATTTAATATGCAAGCTGGAAGAGGAGGACAACCATTTCTTGATAGATGGTTAAAACATTCTGAAGAAGATAAAACAAACGGTACTTGCAAGGACTGTTCATATTGGGGTTGGTATGGAAAGCAGAGAAACTTTTATCCTGGGCAATGGGTTTTTAGTTTCGCAAAAATGCCGGAAGATGAATGGTTGCTTATTTCGGCTGCACAAATAATAAATACTCCATCCGATGATTGGGCTGATGTTCAAGTGCTTGATAGATTTGTTCCATTATTCGGAAGGCTTATCATCAAATGCAAGAAAGGTAATACCTTCTCAAGATATGTATTTAATTTGAGCAAATATCTTGATCAAGCAATTGTTCGAGAGGTTCTTCCATGTGTTTATAGTGGTGAAAAGTTTGAAGGATATGACCGTGTGCATCTGCCATATCATAGATTATCTGACATTTTCAATGGTCGGATTCTCCCAACTTATTATGAAGCCTTAAAAAAGATAACAGGAGTTTATTGTTTAACTGATACTCACACAGGAAAGTTATATATTGGTTCTGCAACAGGCGAAGAAGGAGTTGCCCAAAGATGGGGTAATTATCTAGATTCCAAGCATGGCGGAAATAAAAAACTTATCGCACTCTATGAACAGAAGGGTGCAGAGTATTTTGAGAAGTATTTTACATATACATTGTTAGAATATTTTGGTTTGTCATATGACCCTGTGAAAATTATTGAAAGAGAGCAATATTGGAAACATTGCTTTGATACGATTAAGAATGGTTATAATGACAACTGATAAAAATGTTTTGAGATATTGCCCTGTTTGATGAATGGAGTAACTCAACACTTGTATCGGTTCGATATACCCATTTTAAGGCGAAAATAGGTGTTCCACTATTCTCTTGTACATTGGGTACGAAATGCGTTACTCGTTGGAGAATCGAGCCATGTTGAGTGCGTAGTAATATTGACTAAGATTTAATACGGCGTACTAGTAAATGCCGTAAAATAAGGCGTTTAGAGAATTTTGTGTATTGAAAATCAAACCACGAAAAACGGCTGAAAAATCCCATGAAAACTTGATTTTTTTATAGTTGGGTGGACAAAAATATTGAGGTTGGGTCGATTATACAGAAGTGTTTATTCGTGATTTGTGGAAAAGTGAGGCAAAAATAGTCTAATAATCATTTGAAAATACGCCGAATATTAATTAGGCTATTTTAGAAAGTGGAGGTGTCTATGCCTGGCAAAGTGAGAGTGATTCCGGCTAATACAAATGAGCCAATGAAACACGTTGTCATCTATGCTCGTGTAAGTTCTAACACCATGGATCAGCTTGAGAGCCTTAAAGCACAGATTTCTGGGCTGACAAAGTTTGTATCCGGGCATAACAACTGGAAACTAGTCGATATTCATATAGATATTGCGTCTGCTAAAAAAGATTCTGCTCGTCCTGCCTTTCATCAAATGATAGAAGAATGTAAAGCAGGACTTACGGATATAGTTGTGGTAAAAAGCATCAGTAGACTTGGAAGAGATACTGTCGAGGTGCTTGACGCAATAAATACTTTAAGAGATTCACAAGTGCGAATTATTTTTAAGCAAGAAGAACTGGATACATTAACAGTGGGAAGTTCATTATTGATATCAACCATTGAAGCTTGCACCCAGGCTGAGAATGAAACACGAAGTGATAATATCAAATGGGGCATAAAGCAGAGAGCCAGTAACGGCAGCTTGGGGTTCTATCGTAGAAAATGTTATGGCTATGATAAGGATGAGAATGGTGATCTTGTAATCAATAAAGAACAGGCAGAAGTTGTTAAGCTGATTTTTGATTTGTATCTTGGTGGTAAAAGCATATTAGGTATTGTTAAGGAACTTAAAGATAGAAATATTAAATCTCCAACAGGAAAAGATAACTGGCCAAAACGTTCAGTAGAAGAGATGCTGAGTAATGAGAAGTATATAGGTATTGCAGTAGTGAATGTGGATGGCGAAGAGGGTCAGGTTTATAAGTTAAACAATTCTCATCCGGCAATCATTTCAAATGAAATATTTGACGCTGTTCAAGAAGAAAAGTTGAAACGCAGTAATTTAGTTGTTGATGAGAATGGAACACACAGAAGTGGTAAGAAATATAGTTCTGTGAAGAAATAGATTTTCTTATTTGTTGGGAATCAATAAGAATATAGTTTATGAAAATTGTAATCAGAGATTAGAAGAGTGTGGTTGTGTGAATTATTTGAAAGGAGTGTTTTAGCTTGGAAAAATTTAATATTATTGATAACAAACTTACTAATTTAATTCCTATTGTTAATCCAGGCTTAAAAAATGAATATGGCATAAAGGCAGCCATTTTATATAGAATTCTTCCAAGTGTTGAAGTTGATTCATCTGAAATTGTTAAAGAATCATATAAGGACTTTTATGGAAAGGATATTCCCGAATCGGCAGATACGATATTTAATGCTTTTATTCAGTTTTTAGATTTTCCAGTATAATTCTTGGTGAACCAATGAGAATAAAGTATATAATAGCAGGAT